>Ga0180435_10004898_pt1 | contig 13105 bp, 11 predicted proteins | sample SS_ome_3_FD_132467 | JGI IMG/M metagenome (GOLD analysis project Ga0180435, IMG submission 132467) | Hypersaline lake sediment archaeal communities from the Salton Sea, California, USA - SS_3_S_1 metaG | ecosystem: Environmental > Aquatic > Non-marine Saline and Alkaline > Hypersaline >... | reverse complement strand
CGAGCGATCGTAACCGCGTTCCATGTCATCGGGAAAATAGCAGGCGGGTAGCTCGCCGGCTCTTCTGTGCGATGCAATGCAATCGCAGCAGATTCCTTTTTTGCTGCATGGATAGCTGCAGTTGCAAGAAACCAGGTTTCGTTCTTTTTTACACTCCATTGCTCCGCTGTTTCTGTGAGTTGGTAAAAATTACGGGATTAAAATAGGCTTTTTTTTTTACTTTGATGAGGCGATGATGAAGACGCTGCTACGAACTACGATTCTTACATTTCTGATTCTGGTCTACTCCATAATAAGGCCGGAAGTACAGGGATTTCAGCATGTTCTACACACTCCGGTACGCGCAGATCCTCCATTCATTGAAGCCGGAGCGGCCTGGGCCGATTCTGTTCTGGCGACCCTGAGCCTGGAGGAACGGATCGCCCAGATGATTATGGTATACGGCTATTCAAACATGGGTCCCGCCCATGAAAAAGCTGTGCTGAAAGAGGTGAAGCGGCAGAAGGTGGGAGGAATCCTGTTTTTCCAGGGAGAACCCATGGAGCAGGCGAGGCTTACCAATCTGTACCAGGATGCAGCAGATCTTCCCCTGCTTGTGTCCATTGACGGGGAGAGTGGCCTGGGCATGCGCCTGGAGAATACCATAAGCTACCCGGCCAACATGATCCTGGGCAGTATCTCAGAGAACCGATTGATCTATGAGCTGGGTCGTGACATGGGCGCGCAATTCAAACGGCTGGGCGTGCATATGAACCTGGCTCCCGTGGCGGATATCAATAACAATCCGGCCAACCCGGTCATTGGTTCCAGGTCCTATGGAGAGGAACGCAACAATGTCACTTCCAAGGTGGTGGCCCTGATGGAGGGCATGCAGGACCAGGGAATCCTGGTGGCTGCCAAACATTTTCCGGGCCATGGGGATACCGACACGGATTCGCACCGGGCCCTTCCGGAGATTCCCCACGATCGGGATCGTCTGGACTCTCTTGAACTCTTTCCTTTCCGTGAGGCCATCGACCGGGGACTTACCGGTGTGATGGTGGCCCATTTGAAGGTTCCGGAGCTTGATGGACGTGAGAACCGCGCCACCACCATCTCCCGCCCTACCATCACAGGATTACTTAAAGAGGAGATGGCTTTCAAGGGGCTTATTATTACTGATGCCTTGAATATGAAGGGCTTGAGTAGTTATTATGAGCCCGGAACTGTAGAGGTGGAGGCAGTCAAAGCCGGGAATGATATTCTGTTGATGCCGGCAGATGTGGACCTGGCCATTGCTTCCATTAAAAGGGCAGTCAGGCAGGGGGACCTGGAAGAAGATGATATTAACGCGAGTTGCAGAAAGATCCTGCAGGCCAAGTACTGGGCCGGGGCACACCGGAGGGAAGTCATAGAGACTAAGTCCCTGCTGGAGGATCTGAACCAGAGCGACTACCGGGTCCTGTTCAGGGAACTGGTGGAACATTCCCTGGTGCTGGCAAAAAACAAAGGAGGTCTTATTCCGCTTGCAGAGCTGGAAGCTACCACTCTGGCATCTGTGACCATCAGCCAGGAGGGCACCAGGGAAGTCAGCCGCATCACAGATAACTTCCTGGAAGGAGATCATTTCACCCTGGCTTCGGAAGCTGATTTTGCTGTGCTGGATGAACTGATCCGAACACTGGAATCATACAACACCTTGATTGTAAATGTACTGAATACCAGTAGACGGGCCTCCAGAAAATACGGCATCAGTGATAAAGTGGTCTATTTCTTAAAGCAGATCGATCCTGCCATCAAACTGATTGTCAATGTGGCCGGAGTGCCCTATTCGCTGCAGCGCTTATCATCCATCGACCATATGGATGCCCTGATCCTCTCTCATAAGGACGATCGTCTTTACCAGGAGAGGGCCCTGCAGGCCATTTTCGGAGCTGTTCCCTTTTCGGGGCGCCTGCCCGTTTCCGCGGGAAGCTTCCTGGCTGCAGGAGAGGGGGCGGACACGGGACCGGCAAGCAGGCTGGGCTATGCATCCCCGCGGGAGGTGGATCTTGATCCCGATACCCTGCAGAAAATGGAGCAGATTATCAAACATGCCATAAATCAGAAAGCCATGCCCGGATGTCAGGTCCTGGTTGCACGCAGGGGAAAAGTGGTATGGAACCGGACCTATGGCTACCATACCTACCAGAAAAGGCGTCCCGTGCGAAGTGATGATATCTACGATCTAGCTTCCATCACGAAGATGACATCGCTTACGGCTGCATTGATGCGCATGCGCGATCTCGGGATTTTCCATGAAGACTCGCTGATGGGGGCCTATGAGCCGGTGCCTGACTCCAGCAACAAGGCGGGACTGCTGGCTGCCGATGTGCTGGCCCACCAGAGTGGTATGGCCGCCTGGATCCCCTTTTATTATGAAACCCTGGAGCCCCTGGACACCTCCCAGGCCCTGTTCAGCTCTTCCTTTTCACGGACCTATCCTCTCAGAACAGGAGATAGGCTATACTTTAACCGGAATATTAAATACGTGGATGGGGTGTACCAGAAGCACTATGCTCCCGATTATCCCCACCAGGTGGCCGATGATCTTTTTATGCAGACCGACTGGAAAGATACCATCTACAAGCGGATCTACGATTCGGAGCTGAACTCCAGGGAATACCGCTACAGCGGCCTGGGATTCTATATCTTCCAGCAGATCATCGAGACGGCCACCGATACCATGCTCTATCCCTATGTGTGGTATAATTTTTATAATCCCATGGGAGCACATACCCTGGGTTATTTGCCTTTAAGCCGCTTTCACAGGGAACGCATCGTTCCCACCGAGAACGATGTCTACTTCCGGCGGCAGTTGCTGCAGGGGCACGTGCATGATATGGGAGCTGCCATGCTTGGAGGTGTTTCCGGTAATGCCGGCTTGTTCGGGTCTGCCAATGATCTGGCCAAGATGATGCAGATGTTCTTAAACGGGGGCACCTACGGACAGCGCAGGTACATCAGACAGTCCACCCTGGAACGCTATACCACCTGCTATAACTGTGAGCAAGAGAATCACAGGGGCCTGGGCTTTAATAAACCGGTTTACTGGGAGGAAGATGCCGGCCCTGCCTGTAACAGCGCCTCACCCTCCAGTTTTGGTCATTCCGGATTTACCGGAACCCTGGCATGGGCCGATCCGGAATATGAACTGCTATATATCTTCCTTTCGAACCGCGTTCATCCGAATATGGGCAATAACAAGCTCATTGATATGAATGTGCGCACCGATGTACAGCAGGTGGTGTACAATGCACTGATGGATTAGATGCTCCATAACAGGAAGAATTTCCTTTCCACTTTGATAATTATCATGATTTCAAGCATAGCGATAATGTAGTTTTGAGTAATTTCAAAAGATACATTAGTTGCTATGAAACCAACACATATTGAACACATCGGGATCGCGGTGGTGAGCCTGGAGGAGTCGATTCCCTATTATGAAAACGTCCTCGGACTGGAATGCTATGCCATTGAAGAAGTGGCTGATCAGAAGGTGCGGACTGCCTTTTTTAAAGTGGGCGATACCAAGATCGAATTGCTTGAGAGCACCGACCCGGAAGGGCCCATTGGGAAATTTTTAGAGAAGAAAGGTCCGGGTGTACATCACCTGGCCTTTGCCATGGAAAATGTAGAAGCGTCTCTGAAACATGCCGCAGATCAGGGAGTCAGGTTAATTGATGAAGTTCCCCGAAAGGGAGCTGAAGGCCTGCAGATTGGCTTCCTGCATCCCAAATCCACACAGGGGGTCTTAACTGAGTTCTGCGGCCATGAGTAGCAGGGACAAGATTCAGAAACTGATCGATCTGCGTGAAAAGGCTCGGAAGGGCGGTGGAGAAAAGCGCATCGGGATACAACACTCCAAGGGAAAACACACGGCCCGTGAACGAATCCGCATCCTGCTGGATGAGGGCAGCTTTGAAGAGTATGATATGTTCGTTACCCACCGTAGCCATGATTTCGGTTTGGAGGATCAGCAGTACCTGGGAGACGGAGTGGTCACCGGACACGGAACCATCGACGGACGTGTGGTTTATGTTTATGCCCAGGATTTTACCGTATTCGGTGGATCTCTTTCGGAAACCCATGCTGCCAAGATCTGTAAGATCATGGACCAGGCCATGAAGGTGGGAGCCCCTGTGATCGGAATCAACGACAGTGGCGGGGCAAGGATCCAGGAAGGAGTCAGGAGCCTGGCCGGTTATGCAGAAATATTTGAACGGAATATAATGGCTTCGGGTGTGATTCCCCAGATATCAGCCATTTTAGGTCCATGTGCAGGAGGGGCAGTGTATTCTCCGGCGCTGACCGATTTTATTTTGATGAGCGACCAGACTTCCTACATGTTTGTGACCGGTCCGAAGGTGACAAAGACGGTAACCGGGGAGAGCATCTCCACCGAGGCCCTGGGCGGGGCTCAGATGCATTCCAGCCGTTCCGGAGTGGCCCACCTGGTGGCTGATGACGAAGAAGAGGGCTTGCTGATGATCAGGAAGCTGCTCTCTTATATGCCTCAGAATAACCTGGAGGATCCCCATGTAACCGAGTGCAACGATCCCATCGACAGGCTCGATGATGCCCTGAATGAGGTGATCCCGGACAATTCCAATGAACCTTATGATATCAAGGATGTGATTTTTTCCCTGGTGGATAACAAGGAGTTTTTCGAAATTCACAGGCAGTTTGCCATGAATATTGTGGTAGGCTTTGCAAAATTCAATGGGATGCCGGTTGGCGTAGTAGGGAATCAGCCCAAGCACATGGCCGGGGTTCTGGATATCGATGCCTCCCGGAAGGCAGCCCGCTTTGTGCGCTTCTGTGATTGTTTTAATATTCCCATTGTGACCCTGGTGGATGTACCCGGATTTCTGCCGGGTAGTGCCCAGGAGCACGGAGCCATTATTCTCCATGGGGCCAAGCTGATGTTTGCCTACGGAGAAGCTACGGTACCTAAGATTACCATTACCCTGCGAAAATCCTATGGAGGAGCACACGATGTGATGAGCTCTAAGCAGTTGCGAGGCGACATCAACTATGCCTGGCCCACGGCCGAGATCGCGGTGATGGGGCCCAAGGGAGCCATCGAGATCCTGGAGGGAAAAGCACTGAAGAGCATTGAGGAGCGAGAGGAGGCACAGCGCTTTATCCAGGAGAAGGAGGAAGAATACAAGGAGAAATTTGCCAATCCCTATGAAGCGGCCAGGTATGGCTATATCGATGATGTCATAGAACCGCGGAATACGCGATTCCGGATTATCAGGGGACTGCAGACCCTGGCTTCCAAAAAGGAAATGAATCCACCCAGGAAACACACCAATATCCCGCTCTGATGGTAAGTTTACTCATATTACTGAAGAGCAATATCAGTCTGGAATCACTGGTGATTGCCGTGGCGGGATACCTGATTGTTTTTACGGCCCTGGTCTTGCTGTTCTGGTTATTCTCGATGGTGCCAAAGTTGATTGCACTGGGGAAGGTAAAGCGGAGGGTAAGGCAGGGAAAACCTCCCGTAACAGAGGAGGGTGAGGCCATTTCGGGCGAGGCCACAGCCGCCATTTCCATGGCCCTGCACCTGTACCTTGATGAGATTCATGACAAAGAGAGCGGCGTGCTTACAATTAAACGGATATCAAAAACATACTCTCCATGGAGTTCCAAAATTTATGCTGTCAGAAACCAGTTCAATCGCCTGTAAAAAGGAGGAAGTATGAAGAAATTTAAATTTACAATAAACGGCAATGACTATACGGTGGATGTGCAGGGAATTGAGGAGAACCTGGCCCGTCTCGAAGTCAATGGAACTCCCTACGAAGTAGAGTTGCACCGGACCATCAAAGCTTCCAAAACCCCCACCATTGTCCGTCCTGCCATCAGGCAGGAAGTGGTGCCGGAAATTGAGAAGAAGGAGGGAGGATCTTCCCATTCCATCCTGGCCCCCTTGCCCGGGTCCATAAGCAAATTGATGGTTACAAAGGGAGATATTGTGAAGAAGGGGCAGTTGTTGCTGATCATGGAGGCCATGAAAATGGAGAATCAGGTACTGGCCGACCGTTCCGGGGTGGTGGAGAATATACGGGTGCAACAGGGCGAGACAGTTCTGCAGGGGGATATTATCATGGAGCTTATCTGAGATGAAACGGGCGCTGACACTTACAGGAGTATTCCTGATCATCGTACTGGCCAGGTGGGTGGCCTTCCCTGACAGGGCTGCCGGAACGGGGATGGACCGGCCGGTTGTTGCAGAAGAACATGTTTCCCTGGATGATACCCTTCAGGATCAGGATGCTTCTACCCAGGTGGATGATGCAGGTGCGGACGACACCGTGTGGGACCTGGCCGGAAAGGGAATCCGGAAGTTCATAAAATTCTCGGGCTTCAGAAATGCCACTTCGGGTCACCTGATTATGATTGTGGTGGGGCTCTTCTTTATCTTCCTGGCCATCCGCTACGATTATGAACCTTTGTTGCTGATTCCCATCGGCATCGGAATTATATTTGGAAACATTCCCTTTTACCAGGAAGAGGGAATGAACATGCAGATTGGTATCTACCAGGAAGGGAGCGTATTGAACTACCTCTACTTTGGAGTGCTTAAGGGGGTCTATCCGCCCCTTATATTTCTTGGTATAGGGGCCATGACCGATTTTTCCTCTTTAATCAGCAAACCCCGGCTAATGCTGTTGGGAGCAGCTGCCCAGGTGGGAATCTTTCTGACCTTCCTGGGAGCCCTGGCTCTGGGATTCCATCCCTCGGAGGCAGGAGCCATCGGGATCATCGGGGGAGCAGATGGTCCCACGGCCATTTTCCTTTCGTCCCGACTGGCCAACGGGATAAATGTCATTGGCCATGCGACCAACGGCGACCCCATCCTGGTAAAAAACCTGATTGGGCCCATTGCCATAGCTGCTTATTCCTATATGGCACTGGTTCCTGTGATACAGCCGCCCATTATGCGACTGCTTACCACCCGGGAAGAACGACTGATACGGATGAAACCACCCCGTGCTGTTTCCAAACTGGAGAAGATTCTGTTCCCTTTGATCGGACTGCTGGTGACCACCTTTATCTCACCCAACTCCCTCCCCCTGCTGGGGATGCTCTTCTTTGGAAACCTGCTGAAGGAGTCCGGTGTGACCAAACGGCTGGCCGATACGGCCCGAACCAGCCTGATTGATATTGTCACCATTATGCTGGGACTCACCGTGGGGGCCTCCACCCAGGCGGATCGCTTCCTTACAAGCGATTCACTGGTGATCTTCGGACTTGGCGCCCTCTCTTTTATGGTGGCTACCGCCGGAGGTATTATATTTGCCAAGGTGATGAACCTGTTTTCCAGGGAGGAGAACAAACTGAATCCCCTGATCGGAGCTGCCGGGGTATCGGCGGTGCCCGACAGTGCGAGGGTGGTCCAAAACGTGGGACTGAAGGAGGATCCTTCCAATCACCTGCTGATGCACGCCATGGCACCCAATGTGGCCGGTGTGATTGGCTCGGCTGTTGCAGCCGGCATTTTATTGAGTTTTTTATGGTAAATGTTCTCAAAAGCGCTAAAGGATGAAACAAGGTGCAAGCACAGGAAACAAAGGGGACCGCATCAGGTCCGACTGCCAGGTACACCTGCAAGTTCAGGAGAAGGGAGGCATTGACATCAGGCTGCATAGCAAGGTGGAAAGGATGTTCGGTGAGCAGATCAGGAAACAGGCCCTGGAGGTACTGGAAGCCCTGGGAGTCAGCCATGCCAGTCTCGACATTGAGGATAGCGGAGCCCTGCCCTTTGTCATTGCTGCCAGGATTGAAGCTGCAGTAAAACAGCTAAAGGCCACTGACAGAAGCTGGATTCCCCCTGTGATTGAGCAGAACCGCTACGAGAGTTCCAGGGAACGCTTCCGCTTTTCCCGCCTTTATCTTCCAGGCAATTCTCCCAGCATGATGCTGAATGCGGGGATCCATCAACCCGACGGAGTCATCCTGGATCTGGAAGATTCGGTTGCTCCCGACAGAAAAGCAGAAGCAAGGTTGCTGGTACGAAATGCCCTCAGCCAGGTGGACTTTTACGGGGCAGAGCGCATGGTGCGGATCAACCAGTTGCCGGCCGGACTGGAGGATCTGGATGAGGTGGTTCCTCAGCACCTGCACCTGGTATTGCTGCCCAAATGTGAGCATGGCTCCCAGGTGGAGGAAGTGGTGGAGCGTATTCAGGTCATTCTTAAAGCCCACGATCAGGAACGTGAAATCTTCCTGATGCCCATCATAGAGAGTGCCCTTGGTGTTGAAAATGCCTTTGAGATTGCCAGTGCATCGCAAAGCGTTGTGGCCATGGCCATCGGCCTGGAGGACTATACTGCTGATCTGGGCGTCAGGCGCACAGAGACCGGCGATGAGTCGCTCTATGCCCGTACCAGGCTGGTCAATGCCTGCAAGGCAGCCGGTATACAGCCCATCGATTCGGTCTACTCGGATGTGGCCAATATGGAAGGACTACTTAAGAATGTGGAGACCTCCAGGGCACTTGGATTTGAAGGCATGGGCTGCATCCATCCCCGGCAGGTTCCGGTGATCCATAAAGCTTTTGTTCCCACCGGGGAAGAAATTGAAAAAGCCAGGCGGATTGTGGAGGCCTTTGAAGCAGCCGAAGCAAGCGGATCCGGGGTGGTGGCCCTGGGTAATAAAATGATCGACCCGCCTGTGGTGAAACGGGCGCAAAAGACCATTGATCTGGCAAATAAATTAAACACCTGAAAGCAAACGATTCCAATAGCAAGCTTATGAAACTTACTAAAAATGCCGCAGGCCGTCAGGTACTTGATGAGATAAACGGGGAAGCCGCCATCCCTTTCCAGGGAGTGGGTGTATACAAACCGGAAGGGAAGAAGCATGCTCCATCTATTGCTTCCTGCAGTGATTATCCTGCCGATGGAAACAAGGTGGTGAAAGATTTGCGGGTGGCCCTTGAAAAAGCAGGTTTGCGCGACGGGATGACCGTCTCCACACATCATCATTTCAGGAACGGGGACTTCCTGGCCAACCAGGTTTTTGATATTGCCAGTGAAATGGGGGTGAAGGGATTGCGCTGGTTTCCCTCGGCATCCTTTCCCTGTCACGAACACCTGATCCAGTATTTGCAGGATGGAACCATCCAGCGAATTGAAGGGAGCATGAATGGTCCTCTGGGCCGCTTTGTTTCAGAAGGTGGCATGGATGGAACCGGGGTCCTGCGCTCTCATGGCGGGAGGTACCAGGCCATCCAGGACGGCGAGGTAAAGGTGGATATCGCCATCATCGGGGCACCGGCAGCCGATGCCTTTGGCAATTCCAATGGCCTGTCGGGCGATTCGGCCTGTGGCCTGCTTGGATTTGCCCTGGCCGATTCGGAATATGCCGAAAAGGTGATCGTGGTGACCGACAATCCGGTGAAGTTCCCCTGCATCCCCTGGCAGATCCAGGGAAATCATGTGGACTACGTGGTTCATATCGAGAAGCTGGGAGATCCCTCCAAAATTATCTCCGGGACCACCCAGATTACCAAATCGCCCGACCGCCTGCTGCTGGCCGAACTTACAGCTAAATTCTGCCGGGCTGCCGGGATCATCCGGGAGGGTTTCAGCTTTCAGAGCGGAGCAGGCGGAACCTCCCTGGCCGTAGGTGAATACTTCCGCAAGATCATGAAAGAGGAGGGGATCCGTGCCCGTTTTGCCCGCGGGGGAAGCAATAAATACCTGGTCTCCATGCTGGAAGAAGGCCTTGTGGATTATATTCTGGACGGTCAGACCTTCGACCTGGAAGGAGTTCGATCCATGGCCGAGAACCCGGGTCACGTATGGACCAGCCCCTTTACCAGCTATAACTACCATGGAAAAGGAAATTTTGCACAACTGATTGATGTGGTGATTCTTGGGGCCACCGAGGTGGACCTGAACTTCAATGCCAATGTGGTGACTCATTCCGACGGCTACCTCCTGCACGGGATCGGAGGCTGGCAGAACTGCCTGTTCTCTAAAACAGTGATTCTGCCCATCCCGCTCTTCAGGGACCGGGTTCCGGTGATCCGGGAAGAGGTCACTACCCTGTGCGGACCCGGAGAGCTTATCGATGTGATCGTTACCGAAAGAGGCATAGCCATCAATCCCCTGCGTAAAGATCTGATCGAGCTTACCAGGAACAGCGGCTTGCCCATCAGGACCATGGAGGAACTCAAGGCCGAAGCCGATCGGATTTGTGGTGTTCCGGCCTTACCTGCATTGGAGGACAGGGTAGTGGCAGCCATCAAGTGGGTGGATGGTACGGTGATAGACGTGGTCCGGCAGGTCAGTCCATCTTCCTGAGCAGTTTTACAGGGGCTGAAAATTGACCGGGGGGAGAGCTGCTTGCAGCCTTCTTCTCCAGGTAGGAATACCACTCACAAGGCAGGTAAAAGCCGTTGACTGTGTTCAGGAGCAGCGCAGGAGTATATCCTCCCAGGATCCAGGATCCCTCGGGCTCATCCCTGAAAGCCCAGAGGTAGTACACGATGTTTTCCAGGTTTCGAAACTCCACAAGACCGTTCGAATCAGTGTATCCCACCAGCATGGGTTTCGTATATTCATCCCAGTCTGTCTCATTATCGTATAAACGCAACTCGGCACCTTCCAGGGGAATCGTTTCGCTGCTGTCTAAAACCAGGAAGGCAAGGATGGTTGGATCGTTTATGGTGAGGTGGGCGAATTTATCCTGGTCTCCGTCATCATTGGAAGCAGTGAGTTTTACAACGTAATTTCCCGCTTCTGCATAGATATGAAATGGATCTTCCTCCGCTGAGGTGTTACCATCCCCGAAATCCCATTCATATGAGGATGCTTCGGGGGTGGTGTTCTCAAATTGGATAATCTCCCCGGCTTCCGGGTTTTCCATGGGTGTATAGGTAAAGTCCGTTTCAGGAAGCTTCTTGCAAGAAATAACTGCAACCAGCGGGATCACCAGTGCATATGCAAGCGGGATTCTATTTATTATATACATAATATTCAGCTGCTTAAGGACAGGTAAAAATCACACGGATCTATTAAAAGTCAGTGATTCCGGGCCAAGGTACACATTATACTTATGCAGACAGGAGGCTTTTTTATATCTTACGTGCAACATTTTAACTAATCATTCGTCATTGTGGCAGAAAATGGGAAATCTGAAAGCTTTACACCCAGGCATCTGGATCTTGTAGAGGCCTGTAAAAAAGGGGATCAGAAAGCTCAGTTCGAACTGTACCGGCTCTATAATACAGCCATGTACAATACATGCCTCCGCATTGTGGGGGATTCCGATGACGCAGAAGATGTCATGCAGGAAGCGTTCTTAAAGGCATTTACAAAACTGGACAGCTACAGGGGAGAAGTTAGTATCGGGGCATGGTTGAAGCGGATTATGATAAACAAAGCCCTCGATTTTCTCAGATTAAAGAAAGAACAACTCTCACTTGAAGATGCCGGTGAGGTAGGGGAAATAGCAGATGAGCCAGACAACTCAGCAGATGTGGTGTACAAGGCTGAGGCAATCAAAAAGGCCATCTACGATCTTCCGGAAGGTTACAGGATCGTGCTTTCACTCATCCTGCTGGAGGGTTACGATCATGAAGAAGTTTCAGGTATACTGAATATTTCCAATGCCACATCGAGAACTCAGTTCCACAGGGCGAAAAAGAAATTGATCGAACTGTTAAAAAGAAATAATAGTGACCATGAATAATATAGAAAAACAGATCAAAGAGCAAAGGCTGCTGCTGGATTCCGATCGACCCAAAGAAGGGCACGAGGATCGTTTTCTGCAGAAGCTTGAGAGATTGCCCGAGGGGCGTCCTGTTCGCAGGATCCGTTTCAGGCATGCCCTCCAGGTAGCTGCTTCCGTGGCCATTATACTCACATCAGCCATTCTCCTGGTGAGAAAGGATAAGAGCGGCTCCGGAGTGGCCCGGCAGGAGATCCCTGCCGCCATTATGGAAGCTGATTTCTATTATGCCTCCCAGGTAGATGCCCGCTACAATGAGATTAAAGATTTTGATTTTGAAGATGCTGAGGAAAAAGCCGTTCTCCTGGATGAACTCAAAGACCTGGAGAATTATCATCAGCAACTAATTAAAGACCTTGAAGCCAATCCGGACGATGACCGGGTGGTCAGTGCGCTGATCCGCCACTACCAGCTCAAACTGGAGGTGATGGACCAGATTATTACACAATTGAATCAAGTTAAATCAGAAATTTCTGAAAATTATGAAAAAGAGAGTATTTAAATCGAAAAGTTTGCTCCTGTCACTGCTCCTGATTGTTTATGTAGGCTTTTCTCTTTCTGCACAGGATGCCAGGAAGGAATATTCCGAAAACTATGATGTGAATAAGGGGGTGACCCTTAGCACAGATACCAAGTATTCGGACGTGGAGTTGATTACCTGGGATAAAAGCAATGTGGATATCCTGGCTGTGGTGGAGGTGGAGGCCTCCTCCCAGAACAGGGCGGAGGAAGCCCTGAAGAAGGTGGATATTCAAATTGGAAAAAGCGGAAACAATATATCGGTGGAAACCGAAATGGAGAATGGCTGGTCCAGAAATGTCAAAACCAGTATTAAAATAACCATCAAGGCTCCGGCATGGGTGAACCTGGACCTGGATAACTCTTATGGCGACCTCTTTATCCAGGAGGCTAGCGAACTGGTTGTGATTGACCTGAAATATGGAAATCTGAAGGCCGGAACACTCTCCAGGGGAAATGAAAAGCCTTTCAGTGAAATTGATCTGGCCTATTCTGACGGCGTAATCGATGAAGCTGGATGGCTGGAAGTGGAAGTATCCTACAGCGATCTGGAGGTGAATCTCTCAAAAATGCTTTTTGTTGACAGTAAATATTCCAAGCTTCTGGGTGAGAAGGCCGGAGGAATTGTTACCGACGGCATGTATGATAAATACTACTTTGACGAGGTGGACAGCTTTGTGGCTGAATTAAAGTATTCAGGTCTTAAATTCGGGAAACTGAACAAGACCCTCAGCCTGCATTCAGCGTATACCGGTGCCAAGATAGGCACATTGAGCAATGGCTTTGATGAGGTGGATGCTGAGCTTTCCTACGG
>Ga0180435_10004897_pt1 | contig 13106 bp, 13 predicted proteins | sample SS_ome_3_FD_132467 | JGI IMG/M metagenome (GOLD analysis project Ga0180435, IMG submission 132467) | Hypersaline lake sediment archaeal communities from the Salton Sea, California, USA - SS_3_S_1 metaG | ecosystem: Environmental > Aquatic > Non-marine Saline and Alkaline > Hypersaline >... | reverse complement strand
TTTGCCGATCAGCAGCAATGCCTTGGCGTAACGCCGTGCAATAGCCAAATTCTTCACTATGCCACCACCTTCTCTAGATATTCGTCGACCAGTCTATCCTGATCTTCGGATGATATTTTGGTTGTGATGATTTCCTCGGCCTTGGCAAGCGCCTCTTGGAGGACTTCTGCCTGCAACGCATTTTTGGCTTGCTTAAATTCATGTTCAATGTGCCGCTTGGCCTGTTCTTCAAGTTTCTCAGCCGTGCTTTGGGCCTCGTCGATAATCCGGGCTTTTGCTTCTTCTCCCTGCTTGATATAAGACTGGACCAATTTTTCGGCTTCACCATCCAATTGCGTCAGTTTTTGGTTGTACGCTTCCAGCTGTTTTTCCGCTTCCTGTTTCCGTTTCTCAAGGGTTTCCAGCTCTTCTTTGATACCGGTAATGCGCGCGCTCAAGGCCTGAGTCACCGGCTTCTTTAAAATAAAAAACAAGGCGATGGCCAGTACGGCAAAGTTCATCACCTTGTAGGTGTCCGTTGCGACCCATCCCTTGGGTTCGGCCTCGCCATGTCCACCGCCGCCTGACGCCGCCAGCGCGGGTCCGGCACACACAATACACAGTAACGCCAACACCAGCACCAAGCGTGAAATGATCATGACCTTATCCTGTTTTTGGAAATATTTAGATGGATTCATTAAGCAGCCCTCCCGAGGATTTTTTCACTGATGGCACTGGCAAAACCATCCACGTCTTTCATCAGTGCCTGCTTGGCCTCATTGGCCTCGCTGGCAATCTGCTCACGAATTTTTGTAAGTTCGGCTTGGGCTTTTTCATTGATTTGACCGATGAGGGCTTTTTCTTCATCCGCAGCGGCCTGCAGCAGAGCTTCCTTTTGCTTTAAACCTTTGGCGCGCGCATCCTTTAGACCATCGGCAAAGGCCTGATCCTGTTCCACGGCCTTGGTTTCGGCAGACTCAATGTCCGATTCTAGACCGGTTATTTTTTCTTTTCTCTGGATAATGATGTTGCGAATGGGCTTGTAAAGAACAATATTTAAAATCCATATCAGGATCAAGAAATTGGCGATCTGAATGATCATCGATCCATCAACGCTAACCATATGAATCCTCCATCAACGAACAGATATTAAAGGTATTATTCGGGTCCTTGAACGATACTCCCGCGGTGCTATAACATTGGCTATGGGAAGTTGTCAAAGGTTTTTTCCTTTTTTTGTATCCGGGCTTCGGCTACGGTGTTCTTACAAATAAACCTATATATTTCAACTGGTTTTGCTACTAGGCTTCGTCTGGGTCTCCATACTGCAAGACCCATTGAATACCACACCACTTTGGATGCTAATGTTGGGAGCTTGCAGCTCACCGTGGATGCGGGCCGGTGGATGCGCTTCGATCCGATTCTTGGCCTGAATCTTGCCGTGGACACTTCCTTTTATGATAACCGTCTCCACCTGGATATCAGCTTCCACCATGGCCTTGTCGCCAACGATCACAGTGCCCTCATCGCTGATCACACTCCCTTTGACGCGACCATCCAAACGCACCGTACCCTTGAAGTTGATCACGCCGTCAAAGGCTGCATCATGGCCCAAAAAAGTGGATACGGCGTCGATTTTGCTTTCCTTCTTCATCACTCCTCCCTCAATAAGTCATCATAAAACTGTTTATTGGCCCAATCTCGGCGTTGAGCCCACGTTCCAATTCCTCAAAATACAACACCACGTATTCCTCCGGATTGAAACGTGACCTCGCCTTGACCTTGGGCCAATATCCTATTTTTCTGATAACTTATTCCTTCACATAATTTATAATCTAACTCTGAAAAACTTTAGCATCGCGTTTCTAATTATAATCAAAAATATAGAGAGCACCAACAAAATGAGTGGTGCTTTTCTTCAGAACCCCCATAATGTAAGATATAGCGGCGCAGCCGCCCCAAAATAAAAATCGTGAAACGATTTTTATTTTTCGAACTGAAATCGTCGCATACTGATATTCAATAAGATCCCCGCGCAGGCCATCATGGTGACAATGGACGATCCGCCGTAACTGATAAACGGCAAGGTAACACCCACAACGGGCATGAGTCCCATGACCATGCCGATGTTGATCAGAACCTGCCACATGATCAGCGCTGTAATGCCAACCGCCAATATGGTTCCAAAATTATCACGGCAATTGGTGGCCACATTCAAACCCCACACGATCAAAAAGAGAAACATCAACAACAGGACCGAAGCGCCCATGAACCCCCATTCCTCAGCCAGGACCGAAAAAATGAAGTCGGTGTGCTGCTCCGGCAAAAAGTTCAATGCGTTCTGAGTGCCTTCCAAAAAACCGCGTCCGGATATATACCCGGATCCAATTGCAATTTTGGACTGGATTATATGATAGCCGGCGCCCAGCGGATCGCGGTCCGGATCCAAGAATGTCAGAATTCGTTGCTTTTGGTAACCTTTCAAGAAATTCCATACCACGGGCACGGATATTAGACCTAAGCTAAGCATATAGATCAAGGTGCGACGCTCGATTTTTACAAACAGAGTCATGGATCCGGCAATGAGCAGTATGACCATGGCGGTTCCCAGATCCGGTTGCTTCACAATCAAAATAAAGGGGATCGCCGTCAAGATCATGGGATTGATCAGACGCCTAAAGGAAAAACCACGCTCGCTGGCATATTTGGAATAGTAGCGTGCCAGAATAATGATAACGGCAATTTTGGCCAGTTCAGATGGTTGCACCGATATGGGGCCCAGTGCCAGCCACCGTTGTGATCCGCCGATGACCTTACCAAACAGCAGCACACCGATTAAGAGACATATGCAAGCGACATATATAAAGTCCGCCCATTTTTCCAGCCTCTTGTAACTGAACAGAAAACAAATGATCATGGCCATCATGCCAGCCCCGTACCAGACAAGCTGCTTGGTAAAAATTATTTTCTGGGATGGTTCAACCCCGGCCGTTACGGCACTGTAAAGGGCCACCAGGCCAAAGCCGCTTAAAACCACAACCAGCAGCATCAACCCCCAATCAAAATATTGAACCAAGCGTCTGTCGAAACCCATTTTTCTTTATGCCTTAATCGGTATGCTTATTCTTTTAAATCTATCTAAACCTGAAAAATTGTTGTTTCGTCCCTTAGGGTAATCGCCTCTTAGGGGTTTCAGGCTGAAGACGGTTAGGCTGCTCATAGCTCTCCGCTCAAAGCACGACACGAGATCCACACCTTGAAACGCGGTACTCGCAACTCCCGCCACCCCTTCCGTCGTTCCCACGAAAGTGGGAATCCCGCCAAAGCCCGGGGTCGTCTGCTATTCGCTATACTGGATCCCCGATCCCCGCCTTCGAGGGCACACGTTTTCTCGAGGATGACAACCGTATGCTGATGTCCAGCTTCAAGCGATCAGCGCTAAGCCATCAGCGGCTGACGGCTTATACCTTAAATGCTGACAGCTGATTGTTTACCTAACAGCCTGATAGTCTATTCGTTCTGCTTACCGCTTACACCTGATAGCTTATAGCTTCCTCCTGGATTCTCTTATGAAACTTCATGAGTTTCATTCTCGATCAAACAGGCCGTTTTTTGGGCCGGGGGCTGGGCTGACTACTGACTTCTGTCTCCTGTATTCTGTCTCCTATCTCCTGAATTCGCTATCAATTTCTGCTTGGCAAGCTTATCCAGATACGCCGTAATGATCTCCTTGGCCACCGGTGCCGCAGCTGTAGATCCATGTTCTCCATGTTCCACAATGACAGCTACGGCGATTTGGGGTGTCTCTGATGGCGCATAGGCCACAAACCAAGCGTGGTCTTTATGTTCGTCAGCGACGTCCTCTTCATTTTCTTTTTTCCCGGGTTCGGGTTTTTTGCGCGCCACCAGTTGGGCCGTACCGGTTTTACCGCTGATGGCATACTTCTTCAGTTTTATCCCCCGGGCGGTTCCGCCCTTGGTATTGACTGCTTCCCACAAACCTTGCCTGACGATCTGCATGGTTTCCGGTCTAATCGACAAGCTGCCGGTCACGTTGGGCTGAATATCTTCTACCAGGAATCCATCGGCCGCCTCAATGCGGTGTATAATCTGGGGTCGATACAGGGTACCGCCGTTGGCAACAGCCGATATCAATACCAGCATCTGCAGCGGCGTTGTCAGGTTAAATCCTTGACCAATGGATATATTGAGTGTTTCACCCCTTTGCCAGGATTCCCCCAGACGCTCTTTCTTCCATGCAGCGGTTGGAATCAGTCCTTTGCTCTCGTTTTCCAGACTGATACCGGTTCGTTTGCCTAAACCAAGCATGTTGGCATAGCTTGCCAGGCGGTCGACACCAACGGCGTTTCCGACTTCATAGAAAAACACATCACATGATTCTGCCAGGGCCCGGACAACATTGACTTTCCCGTGCCCCCCTCTTTTCCAGCACCGAAAAACGCGGTTGCCGAAAGCCAGATGCCCCGGGCAATTCACCGTGAAATCCAGATCGATTTCACCGGTTTCCAATCCAGCGACGGCCGTAACAATTTTATAGGTGGAAGCAGGTGGATATTCACCCTGAATGACACGGTTGTTCATAGGGTAATCCGTATTCGTGGTCAATGCATTCCACTCCTCCTGGGACATGCCGCTTACAAATGCATTTTGATCAAAGGTGGGGCTACTGGCCATGACCAGGATCGCCCCCGATGTCGGATCCATGGCCACGACAGCACCCACCCGATCCTTCAAAAGGTCTTCCACCATCTGTTGCAGGGCATAATCGATGGTTAAATACAAATTTTTCCCCGGATCGGCATCAACGGTCTGAAGCGCCTTAACCACCTGACCTTTTACGTTAACCTCCACCTGGCGGCCACCACGCCTTCCGCGTAACACCTCCTCAAAGGATTTTTCAGCGCCAAATCGACCGATGTAGTCACCACCGCGGCAACCCTGATAGGTCGTGCTTTGCAGCTCCTTGGCATTGATCTCTCCCAGGTAGCCGATAAGATGGGCAGCATGCTGACCGTTGATATAATGTCGAACCGGACGGATATTGATGATCACACCGGGCAAATCATACTTGTGAACCTCGATGGCAGCCATGGCATCCCGCCCAATATCCTGTTTGAGTAAGATCGGTTTATAGGATGACAGGCCAAAGCACCCCTCCAGCTTTGCTTCCAATCCTTCCAGGGAAATATTTAAATGCAGGGCCAGTTTTTTAAGGGTCTGATCCAAGGGTTTGGCATCACGCGGGATGATACTCAGATCAAATGAGGGCCGGTTATCTACCAGTAATAGTCCATGTCTATCGTATATCAAGCCCCGCGATGCCACGATACTCTCCAGACGGATGCTGTTATTTTCCGAAAGACGCATAAACTCCTCGCCTTTCATGATCTGGAGATAAAACAGCCGCATGAACAGAACCGCGAAGGCAACCACGACGCATAATATGACACCCATGATGCGCTTGTTGTACCAATCGCTGGTAACGGTGTTGAGATAGTGCTTCACGAAAAACCCACAAAAAGTTGTTTTTTCACTATCGAAATCCGAATATCGAATATCGAATATCGAAACAAAACATAATTTCGAATGTTCAAAAAACCAAAACGCCCCTGTTTAACTGTGGAGCACTGTGGCCCAATTTTGATAATTTGAAATTTAGTCATTCGATATTGTCCTTCGGCTTAGCTCAGGACGAAGAGCTTGTCGAACCGTTTCGGATTTCGTGTTTCGAATTTGCAGTTCGTTATCTGTACTCTGGCTCAAACGTCTTGAGCCATTTTTCCAAGTTCCGGTGCCAATCTCTGAAAACAAGTATGACGATGGGTCCCGTAACCACTGCCCACACCAACTGAATGATGACCCGCTGATAGGACAATGATGGCACCCGAACTTCCGGGACAAATACCGCCATGGTGCCCAGAAAGACGATGTTTTGGATTAATACGCAACCGACCACAACCAATGGCAGGATCAGGTTGTTGCTCACGCGCATGAATTGTGTGAGCAGCAGCATACCCACATAGAGCCAAAAATAGCAGCTCATATATAAGCCAAACGGTCCGCCTGACATACCGTCCATGACAAAACCAAACAGAAGCACGAATGCAAATCCCTCGCGTATGGGTCTGTAGAATCCGAGATAAACCACGGACAGCAAAAATAAATCATATAAACTCTCGAATAAGCGGAAATGCATGGGCAGCGTGGTCTGGAAAACCACGATAGCGAGTCCCACAACGATGTAGAGTAAATAGGTCATGAATCGGAAAATTCTACTGGTTTGGGAACATCAATAATAACCAATACTTCCTCAAGCTTTTCAAAATCCACAAACGGGGTGACAAACACTTCCTGGAATATGCCCGCGTGGGGTTTGTTGACCTCATGGACGTAACCGATCTGCAAACCTTTGGGGAATACGCCATCCAAACCCGAAGAAATGATTGTATCGCCTTTGTCAACCGCATGACGCCGCAGAACATAGTGCAGGCTTAGCAGGCCGGAAGGCTCCCCTTTGATAACTCCCCGGGCACGCGTTCCCTGAACGAGTGCGTCTACGGCGCTATTCTGATCCTCTATCAACAACACCTTGGCGTAGGCACCGGAAGCATCAATGATTAGCCCGGCAATACCGCTGGGTGTCACCACCGGCATACCCCGTAGAACGCCGCTGTCGCGCCCCTTATCGATGATGACCGTCTTAAACCAAGGTGACGGATCCCTACCCACAACAGCCGCTGCAACCATTTGCTGTTCTAGTTCGGATTTAAACGCCAGTAATTGCTCGATACGGGCATGTGAAAGCTCGATCTCGCGTAAACGATTGATTTTATTATCGGCCGCCACCAGTTTCTGGGAAAGGGCATCGTTCTGCTGGGCGACCCCTACCAGATTAAAATAGTGCCGCCAGATATCTTCAACAAAGTGGATACTACTGGATATGGTTTTCTGAAAGGGTGATATCAGAAAAAGTGTGAATTGGCCGACACGTGTTGAAGGGGTTCGTTCCTGGCTGTTGACCGATAAAATGATGATATTGACGGCAATCAGGATGATTGCGCCAACGATCAGGAGCATCTTTTTTGAGAACATGAAATTGTCTTGTGCCTATGTCTTGCAGCATTGGGAGGCAATTATAGGCAAGGCGTCCAAGGATAAAGTCGTAATAGCTTACTTCGAATCCCTAGCAACGCAGCATATGCTTGGCTCCCGATGGCCCTCTGGGTGAAATTTGATGATTAAAAATGATTACAATTTACTTCGAACCTAATGCCGGATGAGTTTGTTAAAATATATCCCATAACCCTTGATAGAAAACCCTTAGTTATATTTCATCAAATTTCATGCAAGACTTAGGTGATGATTACTTGCTTGAGCATCTCCAGACTGTCCAGGGCCATGCCCGATCCCAGCGCCACCGTTGAAAGCGGGTCTTCCGTGACGGTGATGGGCAGGCCGCTTTCCTCCCGAAGCAATTTGTCCAAATTCTTCAAAAGGGCCCCGCCGCCGGTTAAAACGATGCCGCTGTCCACGATATCTGCCGCCAGTTCCGGAGGGGTTTGTTCCAAAGCGATTTTAACTGTTTCAACAATGGCATCGATCTGCTCCGAAATTGCCACGCGGATTTCCTCGGAATCGATGGCCAGAATTTTGGGGATACCCGATACCAGGTCACGGCCTTTTACCTCGATGGTGGAAATATCATCCGGGTCGGGGTAGGCATTGCCAATGGTGGTTTTGATAATTTCTGACGTGCGCTCGCCGATGAGCAGGTTGTATTTACGCTTGATATACTGGATGATGGCTGCATCCATTTTATCACCGGCCACCCGCAAGGAACGGCTGTAAACAATGCCAGCCAGTGAAATAACGGCCACTTCGGTCGTACCGCCACCGATGTCAACCACCATATTACAGGTGGGCTCGGTAATGGGCAGCTCCGCGCCGATGGCGGCTGCCATAGGCTCTTCAATCAGGAAGACCTCACGCGCCCCGGCGGATTCAGCTGATTCCCGCACGGCCCGTTTTTCAACCTGGGTAATTCCGGAAGGCACCGCGATAATAATTCTGGGGCGTACAAAGGTCCGCCGGTTATGGACCTTATGAATAAAATGGCGCAGCATGGCTTCGGTGACTTCAAAATCCGCAATTACGCCATCGCGCATGGGACGAATGGCAACGATGTTGCCCGGTGTCCGGCCCACCATGTTCTTGGCTTCCAACCCCACCGCCAGTACCCGATTTTTCAAACGCGCGTCGGTCCGCACTGCCACGACAGATGGCTCGCTCAGCACAATGCCTTTGCCCTTTACATAAACCAATGTATTCGCTGTGCCCAGATCAATGGCCAGATCGCTTGAGAATACGCCCAATAGCTTGTCGAAAAAGAAATTCATAGTTCCCCGATTCCAATAAGGTGGTATTTTTAGTAACTTAAACCCGTTATCAAAGTTCTGCTCTGATTACAACAACAAAATCACGGCGCAATTAGATAAAACACGGGTTCGCTGCGATTTGGCATGCTGCAGGATCAGGCTATTAGACTGAAGACTTCTAGACTGATAGCCGCTCATAGCCTAACAGTCTAAAGGCCTAACAGCCTGGTGCTTCCTAAAACCGAAAACCGACATGATTTCATCATGCAAAATCGGCCGAAATTCTTTAATCCCCTCATTGTCCCGGGTGGGATGAATCCGATTGGTCAAAAGGATGACGATGATGGATCGCGAAAGATCCATCCAGAACGACGTGCCTGAAAAGCCCAGATGCCCGACACTGTTTTTCGAAAACATACATCCGGCAGCCGAATTATGATCGGCAGGCCGATCAAACCCCAGCGCCCGCTGATTGCCTGGTTTGAATTCCAGAAATTCTTTGACATGTCGTTGCCGAAAAAGACCCCGGGATGTTTGCCCCGTATAGCAACCGAGCAGTTCTGCTAGAAGGCGATGCACCCCGGCCGTCGTACCGAACAGACCGGCATGACCATCTACACCGCCGGCAGCATAGGCATTCTCATCATGGACATCCCCCTGGATCAGTTTGCCCCGCCAGGCGCATTGCTCGGTTGGCGCAATCCGTTCGGCCGCAATGGATTTTTTAAGTGGCAGAAAACACAGATCGGGCAGGTGTAACGGATCGTAAATCTCAGCTTGCACATAGTGATCCAAACACATCCCGGTGACTGATTCGACCACCCCGCGTAAGAGCATGAATCCCAAATCGCTGTAGCAAGTTGTTGCGCCAAGCGGCACCGATAATGGCTCTTTGATTATCCATTCCAGAAGCTTGGAGCGCCACGCGGCCGGGACTGATGCAGGAAGGATTTTAAAAAAGGGACGGTAGTCCGGCAGGCCTGAAGTATGCCCAAGCAAATGCCGCAGTGTTATGACGGCCTTGTCCGTCCCCTTGCTGGCATCCAGGAATCTTTCCAACGGATCATCCAAACTGATTTGTGCATTTTCCACCAGCTTCATGATTGCCAGGGTTGTGGCCAGCGGTTTGGTTAATGAAGCCAGGTCATAGATCGTCCGGGTTGCAACGGCTATGGACCTGGTGTAATCGGTATGGCCAAAGGCCCCGTGAATCATAAGTTCCATTTCGCGTGACACCAGCAGAACCCCGCCTGGAAACACCCCCTTACCAACGGCCGCTTTCATCATTTGGCGTACATTTTCCATATCGGTACGACCTAAAAATCCCAAGCACCAAGTTACAAATCACAAAAAACCAATTTCCAAAATCCAGATACTAAACGGCTATTGAAAAAAGCTGTGCGGTATAGAGTAATCAAACACATTTTGAAATGTGATCATTGTGATTTGCCCTTCGACTTTATTGGGTGTAGTGCGTCCTTCGAATTCCCTCGGAAACGTGAGCCTGCCGAACCATTTGGAATTTGTTTTTTGGGATTTGAAATTTTCACGTTCAAAGTGAAGTCGCTGGCTCATGAAATCTTAGACTCCCCTCTTCCGTATCGAGGGTTGCCCGAATACCCAATGGAATGGTGACATTCTCGTGGCTGTGGCCAATCTCAAAACCAGCCAGAACCGGTACCTTGAGGTCCCGAAAGATTTCCCCGACAATGTCACAAATTTCCCGGTAGCTGCCGCTTTCCTGAAAACTGCCCAGAACGACACCGTTTACACCGGCAAAACAGCCGGCCAATTTCATCTGATAGAGCATGCGATCGATTTTATAGGGTGTCTCGGTGATGTCTTCCAACACCAAGATCGTGTTCTTATATAAAGGTGTGAACGGGGTGCCCAATAGGTGGCACAGAGTAGCCAGATTGCCACCTTGTACAATACCACTGGCTACTCCGGGACAAAGCTGATTCGGTTTTGAGGGGTGAATTTCGATCGGTCGGTCAAGCGTCAGGGCTTCTAATAGCGACGCTCTGGTTTCGGCGCTCGATTTTCCCAGGCTGATGATCATGGGACCATGAAAGACCACCAGTCCGGCCCGGGTGATCAGGGATGCATGCAAGGCCGAAATATCACTGAACCCCATAAAGGTTTTGGGATGTCTCCGAATCATATCATAATCCAGGCGTTCCAATATTCGGAGCGAGCCGTATCCACCGCGGGCACAGATAATAGCATCCACTTCCGGATCTTTGAACAAGGCCTCAAGCAAATCAGCACGATGATCGTCGGATCCTGCCAAAAAGCTTTGGGGCCGTTGCAGGTTCTCCGGAATCTTTACTTGAAATCCCAACTCCCGGATGGCAGCGATGCCCTTCTCAAATTCATCCTGGGCATATGGCCCGGCAGGCGCCGCAATGCCGATAATGTCGCCGGGGTTTAGGCGGCCTGGTTTTATAATCGGTTGAATAGGTTCCACCATTTTTAATTACCCAGAACTGGAATTTGAAATAAAAAGTAATTTTATACACACTAATTATCATAAATTTGCTAAAAGTTCAATAGGTTAGTGACTATTCATTTTTAGGCCTAATTGCTTTGGGAATTCTTGACACAAAGGGATTACAGTGTTACCTTGTCGCCAAAGTCGGGGCGTAGCGCAGTCTGGGAGCGCACTTGAATGGGGTTCAAGGGGTCGGAGGTTCAAATCCTCTCGCCCCGACCACAGAAAAAACAAGGGGTTACGACAATAATCGTAACCCCTAATTTTTTGAAAAAAACGGCCATGTTATATCTTGTGTTATACACTGGCCGATTAAACCCTTTAGTATGCGTCCACCTTCGATCATCGAAAATACGGCATCTCCGGGCGTCAAATTTTAAGATAATATTAATTGCTTATGCAAATTACGAAATTTGATACGAAATGCCTATTTTTCCACGATTTTAACAGATAAAGCATCGGCGTAACGTAATTGGCGGCCGTCAATTTGCTCGATGTTGATATTTACAAGATCCGGCATTCTGGCAACGACAACAGATGAGGAGTGGGAGCACGCCCTCCACTTGCGCGATCAATATAAATAGGAATAAAACCTCCTGAGAAACAAGGACGGTTTGGATTGAATGGCATTTTAGCTATCGTTTGGACCTTTAATAGAATCCCACCTCAGCAGCATCACATATTTTCACTCGACAATAGTATTTTTCCCTCTTTCATATACATCATCGCCAGGTTTCGCTTAGCGTCGCTTAGTTTAAACCAATCTATTGTCATCTGGTTGCCGCTCTCGTCCTTAACTATGACTTCTTGATTGAAATCGTCTTTTGGCGCTATTCGGATCTCGCCGAAGGGGTCTTTCTGGTCGATGTCGATATGTTGGTGATGGCGTAGTTCTGTGAGGAACTGGAACCTGAGTGCGGTATCCTTCCTTTTGTCTTTGATGACTGGTTTTAGGCTGGTGAACCTATGCGCGCGGTGTCGGGTATGTGTTCCGGCTCTATATCGACCGGAAAACGCCATTTGTTGATTACGATCAGGTTCCAGGTGCCACAGTCGAAGAGAAGCGCCAACATTATCTGCGGAACGGATGGGGATTGGTCTTTGTCATGCAATATCAGATGTTTATCTGTTTTGGGTATACAGGTGTTCCGGTAGCGATACCGGGCCTAAAGAAAGTCGAAATTTTGGATGCGTTCGGCAACCCAGTAACCTTAAATTGAAAGGAGCGAATCATGAATGTATTGCATCGAGCGCAGGCTACTGTCGTTGCGACACCATAGGTTAAAGCCCATACCGGTGAAACTGGCCCTCCAATAAAAATAGCCCATCCTAAAACGAATGGAATGGCGAGGCCCACACCGATTGCGTAATGCGTTATGTAGCCATAGAGCTTTTCGTAAGCGACTTGCTGCATTTCACTGGATGACAATAGAGGAAGCGACCATGAAACCATCCTGTGGACATCCAACAATCATACTTAAGTCTATTCGTATGACTATCCCAGCTCGAGCGAAGAGATGATTCAAAATATCCATCATAATCGTCCCTAGTACGCCAGCTACGACAGCGGTTAATATGAGATCCATTGTCATTTTATTTTACACTCTATCATTGTGGGGCCATTTTTTGTTGGAATCGTACTCGATAACTCAAGTCCTGCAGTGAGTATAAGATCTTTATATTCCTCAATGGCTCGTTCTCGGCCGCCCCCCATGACAAGAACTTCAAGATCGAGCAATTTTGCAACGGAAAAACCAGGCCCCGGCTCTATGATGTATTCAATGATCCATAGTTTCGAATTTGCTTTCATAACACCTGCAATGTTTTTTAATATCCGAACGGATATTTCATCATTCCAATCGTGCAGCACGTTTACTTAAAAAATATACGTCACAAATCGGTGGCGCCTCCTTATGAAAATCATAGGGAGTGGCCTTGCAGCGGTCACTCAAATTGGCTTTTGCAATCTCCCTTTCTGCAGACACAACAGCACCGGGCAAATCAGCCGCACATCCCATGGTATCAGGATATTTGGCCAACAACTGCAATAGAAAAGAACCCTGGCCGCCGCCGATATCACAAATTGATTTAAAATTCGAAAAAGAGTGGGTGCATGGGTATCTGTTTTTTCAGAAAGCGCATCCACACTTATGGGACCATCGCACATAAGATCGGCAATACCGAGTTCTGAAACAATGTGAATCGGTTTGGTAATCCATTTGCTGGTAATCCACTGC
>Ga0180435_10004896_pt1 | contig 13108 bp, 12 predicted proteins | sample SS_ome_3_FD_132467 | JGI IMG/M metagenome (GOLD analysis project Ga0180435, IMG submission 132467) | Hypersaline lake sediment archaeal communities from the Salton Sea, California, USA - SS_3_S_1 metaG | ecosystem: Environmental > Aquatic > Non-marine Saline and Alkaline > Hypersaline >... | reverse complement strand
GGTAGGCGTCCGGGAACTGCTCCGGTCTTGCGATACAAAGGAAGAGGTAAAACCGATGTTCGATGACATCGATCTGGATATCTGATGGGTGTGGCCCAGACCGCCATCGTGAAGGCGTCTCTGACCGGTGATACTACGTTGCTGACCGAAGTCGCCAGGGTCGTCGCAGGGCAAGCTGATCATGCTGGCAGCTTTGATCGTCTTGCCGGTATAGCGTAGTTTACTTAACGAAGCTAACGAAAGGACGCAGGACTATGAACAGGAAATTATTATTCGGTGTGGTATGTCTGCTGATGGTAGCGGTAATGGTCGGTGTCAACTCCGCGGCGCCGGAGAAGATCCAGACAGATCCGAAACGACAATCGCCGGACCCGGATGGCAAGGTGGCCGTCATGTCCAAGCCCGTACAGGTCTACATTCTGCTGGGCCAGTCCAATATGATCGGATCCGGCAGGGTCGCCGGCACCAAAAATGGTACGTTGGAAAACGCGGTCAAGACCAAGAAGTTGTACCCTTACCTTGTCGATGACGCCGGAAACTGGACCGTCCGAAAGGACGCGCGATATGTGCGTGTTGCCGGCAGCGGTACAGGAAAGATGCGGCGGTGCAACAACGAATGGCTGACCATCAAGGGCGGGAATATCGGCCCGGAGTTCGGCATCGGGCATTACCTGGCACATGCCGTCGATGCGCCCGTAATGATCCTCAAGAGCTGCACTGGCAACCGCAGCTTCGGTTGGGATCTGCTGCCCCCCGGCTCCAAGCGCTACGAGGTCCAGGAGAAGGGCAAGCCCATGGTCTACGCGGGCTACAAGGATTCGCCGGACAGATGGGAAAAAGGCACCGAGCCGAAGAAGATCGGCTGGTACGCCGGTATTCAGTAGGACGGCGACGTCGCCAGGGCCAAACAGTGCTTGCTGAACTCGACAAACATTACCCCGGAGCCAAGAAATACGAGGTCGCGGGATTCTTCTTCTGGCAGGGCGACAAGGATCGCTACAACGCCGCACACGCCGAGCGCTACGAGCAGGACCTCGTACACTTCATCAAGACGCTGCGAAAGGATTTCGATGCCCCGAAGGCCAAATTCGTCTGCGCCACCCTTGGCCAGACTAAGAAGGGTGCCAAGGGCAATGAAGGAAAGATCATCGCCGCTCAGCTCGCCGTTGACGGCAGGAGCGGAAAGTACCCGGAGTTCAAAGGCAATGTCGCTACCGTGTACACAAATCCTGTCAGCAGGGGCGGCAGCTCCAACGGCCACTACGGCGGGAACGCGGAGACCTACATGAACATCGGCGAAGCCATGGGCCAGGCAATGGTCAAGTTGATCGAAACAAGCGCCGATTCCTCCAAGTGAACCACGACCGCGGGATCGCCCCTTCCCCGGCAGAATAAGAACGACACCGCGGCGCCGCGCCGCGGCTAAGTCCCGTCAGGCGAATGAGATGTGGGAGACTTCGCACTACGATGTCGTGGCGTCTCGCCAATCCCAAAAAGCGAATTCGTACTAATGAACTTGAGATGAGATGAGCGAACCGATGATCATGCGATCAGGATATCTACGTGCAATTGTGCTGGTGCTGCTGGTATGTGCCGGCCCGGGTTGCGCTCGGGAACCGCAGGTCATCATAAGTGACGGCGACAAGGTCGCCTTTCTTGGTGACTCGATCACAGCGGGCGGCGCAAACTATGGCGGGTACTGCCGCCTGGTGGTCCACGGGTTGAAGGCGAAGGGCATCATCGTTGAGCCTGTTTTCGCCGGCGTGCCCGGAAATACCTCTGAGCATACGCTGGAGCGGCTGGAACAGTCCGTACTTCGGCATAAGCCGGACTGGGTTGTGCTCGCCGCGGGCGTTAACGACATCTGGCATGGCGATCCGACCGTCAAGATCGGCGTCTTTCAACCGAAACCCGGCATGGGCGTGAAGCTCGACGGTTATGAGAAGAATGTCTCGGCCATCGTTGACCGATGCAAAGACGCCGGGGCCAAGGTCATTCTCACAACCATCACGCCGATTCGCGAAGATCCCCAGTTCAAGCTGAATATCACTGCCGGGAAATACAATGCGTTTCTTGTTCAACTCGCAAAGGAACGCAAACTGCCAATCGCGAAGTTGAACGAAGCCATGTTCGCCGAGATCGCGGCGGGAACCCGGATGACTTCAGACGGAGTGCATCCCCTCGGCATCGGTCACCGCGTCATGGCCAAAGGGGTACTCCGGGCCATGGGTCTCAGCCAGGAGGATACGGAAAAGATAGAGAATGAGTGGGAGGGAGCGCCGAAAGTGTTGATCCTCGGGGACAAACAATCCACCGCCGGCGCTCGGACGGGCGGATGGTGTCATATGCTGATGGATGGGCTGAACAGCGGCCGGGAGATGGTCACATACGGAATGTTCGCCAGGTATAACAAGGAAATGACCGTTGGCGATCTGTTGGGTGGCTTTCGCAAGGGAGCAAAGAGCAAACCCCGTTATGTAATCCTCCAGGCTCCCAGAGGCGATGCCGTGCTCGCAACGCCCTTGGGCAAATACCGGCAGCAGGTTGAGGAGTTGATCGACGTTGCCGGCAAGAGCAACGTGCGCCCCGTCCTGGTGACGATTGCGGTGCAGGGCAACGACCCGGTCGGCAAACTAAGCCGGAAGCTCGAACCGTACAACGATGTGCTGCGTGATATTGCCCGCGCCAAGAGTGTACCGCTCGCGGATATCAACCAGGCCATGGCGAAGCAGTACGCGGCTGATCCTGCCGCTGGCCTCACGTACGACGGCGAGAGGTTTGGCCACCAGGGCGCGATCCTGATGGCGGAAACGCTTATGCGTGCAATGGGGCTCGACTCGCTGCTCACCTCTAAACTGCGAAAGGTGTGGATTGAAAGGCCCTCATATATCAGAAAGTGAAGTAGACACGGAAACCCCCGCAAGATGATCAGCCTCGAAGAGGCCAAGCAGGCCGGATTGAACGCGGCAAAACGGAAAGGAAACAATGATGAATCAGGGGGCAACCAGACTTACGGAAAAGGAAATCGACCACTGGTTTGTGTTTTCTCTAAGCCTTTTGCCATGAACACTGACTCGTAGGAGACTTGAACCGGTGACATCCCGCGTGTCGCGGTCAAATGGCTGCAACCAGTCAAGTACATGTTCTTTGGGTGGTTCTGTTTTCAATACACTTGTCTGATTATCTATTACCCAACCTCCCACCGTCTTTGTCGATGGTGGACAACGGCGGACAATGATGCCCGGATTTACGACACCGAGTCGGTCACCCAGTGCGGTTCTTCGTCGTAACCACTTGTCCTTACAGAGGCTAATAGCGCAAGAAGCCTGCTTCCCAAGCTGAACGTCGAGGGTTCGAATCCCTTCGGCCGCTTGCAGAACACCCGCTATAAACACTGGCGGGTGTTTTTGCGGCCAATCGTTATGATAACAGGGATTCGGACCCTCGCGGCTTGCGTAGCAAGACGCCCCGAGGGCTTCGCCGCCGCAGGCGCCGCCGCAGCCGAATCCCTTCGGCCGCTCACCAGTGCTTACAGGGTGGAATGCGCTGGCAGCCACTACAGTCAGCGGGGCGGTCGGAGTATACGTCGGTTCCCATGCTTACTTCCAAACCGAGGGAGCGTTCCTCGGCCGACCTACCTCCAAATCGCTTGCCTTGGGCCAGCAATACGGTACTGTCATGGCGGGCGTTGCCCTTGCCGCACCGATGCTACTCGGTGCTGCTAGAACCGTTCGCGCCGGCTGGTTCATGAGAAGGGAATTGCGCTGGAACCTGCGGAGTATATATAATGGCGTTCGCGGCGTCGATGTGTCTATGCCTGTTAGAGTGAGGATGCTTCCAGTGGGACACCGCGCCATCCAGTACGTTCGGATCAACGGGAGGGTCGGCCAGTACTTCGGACCGCCCGGGGCAATGGCGACCGAGTTAGGGGTCATGTAGAGAACCGGCAGATCCCGGGCGTTGCCGTCGCGGAGTTGGCGATGCCCGGGTTCGCTTCTCGACCGGCACGGTGCTGGCCGGCAGTGTCAGATCCGGCAACACCGTCCTGGTCGACGTGGCGGTAGCATCCCTGAAGATGAGCCGTTTCCGGTACTTCGCGACGAGCATCACGGTGTATGCATGGGGAACTGGAGAACGAGTATGAATGCGCCTGACTTTCAGACGGACGTCTGCCGTGACCACCTCGACCGCTTCTTCGCCAGCCACGGCGACGCGAAGAAGCAGAAGGCGGCGGCCAAGGCGCTGCGAGTCTTGGCGGCGGGCGACGAGCCGATGCGCTGCAAGCCCGAGGGCTGGGCGGCGGGAATCGTGTACGTCCTGGCCAACCGCGACCGACGGGCGTGCGGCGTGCCGCGGATGCTGAACGCTGAGTTCGAGGAGTTCTTCGGCGTCACGATGAGCACGGTCTACAAGCGGGCCGCACAGGTCGATCGGGCGCTGGAGATCTGAACCTACTGCGGCTGGCGGGCCTTCTCCGCCCGCGTAACGGTCCAGACGGTAAGGACGGTCAACGAAGTACCAGCCAAGCAGGGGCGCAGAATACAAAGAAGGCCGATTCTGAGACTTTCGCTTGTAAGTCATTGCTGGTGCTGTGCCGAAGGCCGTCTCACGGTTTGGACGTGGCCGAAACGAATCCTCCCGGACAGAAATCGTATAACCTCAGCTTGGCCCAGAACCTATCGGGAACTTTCCCGCTGTCGGCAGAGGAGTCTCACAGGTGGCGATTGTGTTCGCCTGTCGGCCGAGAATGGTGATTGTCTGCCCGATGATTCGGACAATCGGCCAGTGTCAATCGATCTGTCGGACAGTGGCGACACGGCGCCCCCTCAAGGTTCTCTTCGGTCATCACCCCAACCTTTCGGCCATGGTGACGACCAGTCGAATCGCCCGGTCCAGGTCGAACGTCTGGAAGTCACTCTCACGCAGCACCGTCCTCAGTCGGGTGTCGAGCTGGCGTTTCAAGTCGGCCAGCCTTTGTGCTCCGACATCTACGGGCAAGTTGCCCGGCACTGAGAGTTTCTGTAGGACCAAGTTGGCTATATGATCGCTGGCAGGGTCCAGTTCGATGTGTTTTACGGCATATTCGAGGTCGTAGAAATCGCGAATGGCCACCTCTTTCCGTGACAGGGCGGCCCGGAACTTTTCGGCCATCGCTTCGTCCATTGAGATGCAACGGGCCTCAACGGCGCCGACGGCGGCGCCACCGCTTATGGGGTCCAGCAGAAGCGTCCTGGCTGATGCTGTGACGGCCGGCATCAAGAGTGGCTCGCGAACGCTTGCCTCAGTGAGAATAGTTTCCGGCTGTCCCGTCGTTGGGGATTGATACGCGACCGCTCCGTTGTACTGCGTCGAGTTGTTGGCGCCAGCGAGCGGTTTGATGGTTGTCAGCGCAGGAATGCGGTCGGCGACACCGGCGACGGCGTCCTTGATTTCGGCGACGGCCTGCCGACGTTGGGTCCGGTTGGCATCGACCGGCAGTGGAATCGTGAAGTCCAGGTCTTCACTGAGCCGATAGAACCCCGCGTGGACTTTGGCCAGGCACGTGCCGCCTTTGAATACAAGCCGATCCCCGCCATGTTCGGCGAGATAACCCAGCAACACGGTGCAGAAGTAGTCTTTCTCGATCAGGCGTGCGTTGAAACCTGTCCGCGAAGCCGTGAAGTTGACGGTCTCTCGAAACAGGGCCTCATCTTCATGCAGATTCAAGCCGATCGGTTCAGTCATTGACGATTACCCCCCAACGCTTCAAAAAGGTTCCACAAGCAGGGCGGCCTGGCACGAGTGGAATCTTTGCCGTTGATGGTGTGAGTTTCTTTTGCAATTGTTTGAGGACCGATTCCTCAGCGCCCATCTGCTCCAGCAGGGCGCCAATGCGACGGGTCGTGCCCAGGTTGCCGTAGCGGATGGTCGTCTTGGCCAGATTGGCCGGTGTGATGCGGTTGGCTTCGATGTCTCGCCGAATCCAGCCGTAGGCTCGAGGAAGGCTGTCGAACCGGGACCAGTCATAGACGGCGTCGACCAGGGTGCGAACGCGCGATGAGTAGACTACGGTCTCGCCGGAGGGGGTTTCGATCTGTTCGATGTCGCCGAGTCGATCCTGGACGACTTTGATCAATATCAAGTTTATTGGGCCTACGGAGCGCTCGCCGGAGATGGCGTCGTTGTAGATGCAGATGCGAGATGGAATCTGTTCGTCGTAGCCGTAGCGGTTAAAGGCGTTGGGGCCGGTGATTTGGTAGCGGGCCTGTTTGTCGACCATCAGGGTGTTGATCGCGGTGGCCTCGTCGGGCGTCCAGACACCGCCGAGGGGAAGCCTGGCGGGGAACAGGTAGAGGCCCCTGCGGACGTTGGCGATCATGCCCGTGCGAGCCATGCGGCTCAGCAGTTCCCGCTCCTGCTTGGCCGTGATGCGCAGAGCGGCAACCAAGTCGCCCGTCTTAACGGTGCGAAGGTCTCGCATCTGGACGTACGCCAGTGCAGATGCTTCGAGTTGTCCCAACTTGCGGGCCATATCGTTATTCTACTTTCGGCAGATTGCCTGTAAAGCAATAATCGAAAATTGAGATAACTAGCTTAATCAGTCAACCCGTTCTTGGTCTGCGCCGCAGGCAAAAGGGAACATGAACGCCAAGGCGTAGCCCCGGGACCCACTTACACCAAGTTGGTCACCCAGTGTGGCTCTTTGTCGTAATCGCTTGTCTTTAAAAATGTTAAGTGTGCAAGAAGGCTGCTTCCCAAGCTGAACGTCGAGGGTTCGAGTCCCTTCGGCCGCTTGCAGAATAAACACTGGCGGGTGTTTTTGCGGCCAATCGTTATGACAATAGGGATTCGGACCCTCGCGGCTTGCGTAGCAAGACGCCCCGAGGGCTTCCCCGGCAAGTCTCTCCACATCTTCAAGGTCCAAATCTCGGTCTCCACAAGATCAGACGGATGAATTGCCGTCAGCGTTACGCAGTCGGCCTCAGAAATCTTTTCTCACGCCGCCCATGGCCATCGGTTGTCGTCCAGGGACTCTTACGTCGTACCCGCTGAAGATTTGCACGATCACCCAGCAGCCGGTCAATCCGGCCGCAGCAGCCGCAGGCTATTGAAGACAACTAGCAGCGTCGCGCCGGTATCGGCGGCGATGGCCATCCAGAGAGAAGCCAGCCCCAGCAGCGTCAGAACAATGAACAGCATCTTCAGGCCCAGGGCGAAGGAGATGTTCTGCTTGATGATGCCCAGCGTCCGCCGGGAATGGCGAATCAGCCAGGGCAGCTTGCTCAGGTCGTCGCTCATCAGGGCCGCGTCGGCCGTCTCCAAGGCCGCATCCGTTCCCATCGCGCCCATGGCGATGCCGAATGTCGCCGCCGCCATTGCCGGGGCGTCGTTAATCCCGTCGCCCACCATGGCTACATGCTTGTGTTCGCGGACGAGCCGGCCGACGGCCTGGACCTTGTCCTCGGGCAGCAGTTCGCACCGGAACTCGTCGATCCCCGCCTCGGCGGCGATGGCGCGGGCCGTGCCCTCGTTGTCGCCGGTGAGCATGACCACCGCCTTTACCCCGGCTCGCTTGATCGCGGCAACTATCAGCGGCACGTCGGCTCGCAGGCTGTCGGCAATGCTGATCAGTCCGCATACATGGGTTTCGTTGCCGAGTGCCACAACCGTATGGCCGGCGTCTTCCAGTTCCAGTGCCCGCGCGTGGACTTCGTCGGTTTCCTGACCCTTCTCGTGCATGAAGCGGTGGCTGCCGATCCAGAAGGCCCGGTCGTCGATGGTCGCCTCCGCCCCCTTGCCCCTGATGGCCTGAAGTCCTTCAGCGGCCGCCGGGCGAATGCCGATCTCGCTTGCCTTACGCACAATTGCCCGAGCCAGCGGGTGCTCGCTGTTGGCCTCAAGCGCCGCGGCACGCTCCAGGAGTTCCCGCTCCGTATGCCCGTTGAGGGGGAAAACCCGCTGCACCTCAGGTCGTCCGTGGGTGAGTGTCCCGGTCTTGTCAAGGGCCAGGGCCTTCAGCCGGCCCGCCGCCTCAAGATAGACCCCGCCTTTGATCAGCACGCCGCTTCGGGCCGAGGCGGTCAGTGCCGAGACGATGCTCACCGGCGTGGAGATCACCAGCGCGCACGGGCAGGCAATCACGAGGATCACCAGCCCTCGATAAACCCATTCCGCCCAGGACGCCGAAAGCACCAGCGGCGGAAGCACCGCGATGGCGATGGCCAGGAACATCATGATCGGCGTGTAGTAGACGGCGAATCGGTCCACCCATTGCTGACTTCGCGCCCGGCGGGACTGGGCGCTTTCGACCATGTGAATGATCCGAGCCAGCGTGGTGTCCGCCGCCGACCTGGTGGTCTGGAACTCCAGCGCCCCGTCCTGGTTGATCGTGCCGGCATACACCTCGTCTCCGGAGGTCTTGGCCACGGGCATCGATTCGCCGGTGATCGGAGCCTGGTTGACCGTCGATTCACCCTTGGTGACCTTGCCGTCGAGCGGAATCCGCTCCCCAGGCCTGACGATCACCGTCGCGCCGAGCGGCACGTCTTCGACGGGCTTCTGGTGAACGTCGCCGTCATCCGGGCGGATATATCGCGCCGTGGGCGGCGAGATATCCAGCAACGCTCCGATGGCGTTGCGGGCGCGCTCCACGCTCCAGTGCTCCAGCAGCAGCGCCACGGCGAACAGGAAGGCCACCGTCGCGGCCTCGAACCATTCGCCGATCACCATCGCCCCGATGACGGCCAGGACCATCAGGAAGTTCATGTCCGGCCGCAGCCGCCGGGCGGCCTGTAACGCCTTGGGGACGACGCACCACGCCCCGGCGATCACCGACGCCACGTAGAGGACAATCACCGACAGGGGAAAGGCGTGCTCTTCGGCATGGCCGCCCGCGAAAGCATCCATGAGGCTGCCATGCAGCATCCAATGGGTGACGAATCCCCCCAAGAGCAGACCGCCGCTGGCGATGGCCATCACGAACCGGCCATGCTCTTCCCAAAACGCACCTTGCTTCTTCTCGGCACGCTTTTCCCATCGCGACGCCTTCATGCCGGCGGCGTCAACGGCAGAGACGATCCGCTCCGATTCGACTGCGTCAGCATCGTACTCGACACTCATCCGGGCATTGACAACGTCGAATTCCAGGTCGATCACCCCGGGCAAGTCGCCGACCTCGCGGCGCAGGATGGCCACCTCCTCCGCACAATCGAGTCCCCGCACCCTGTAGGCAACTGTTCGCGGCGTCGATCCGGCCACCTCAATTCTCCAGCACAACCAGTTCGCCATGCATGTCGCCGTGGCCGGCGCCGCAGTAGACGGTGCAGTGGAAATGGTGGCGGCCGGGCCTGTCGGCGGTGAACTCGATGGTTTCCGGCTTGCCCGGCTCCAGCTTGCGGTCGATGTCGAACGCCTCGATGCCGATGCCGTGCGTCACGTCCTGACTGGTCACTTTCAGGCGGACCTTCTCGCTCTGGCCGACGATGATAGTGGCCGGCTCGAACTCGAACTTCATGGCCCTCACCTCGATCACACGGACGCCGTTGATCATCTCGCCAGAGGGCTCGGACCTCTCGTCGCGGCGACCGTCCCCGTCAACCCGTCCATGGCTGGTGTCTTCGTGATGGCCGCCGCCGTCGTGGTCGCCGTGCCGCCACCAGCCGCGTGCGAATCCGAAAATGGCCAACGCGCCGAGAACAATGACGACGGCCGCAATGATGATCCAGGTTGTTGTGGACTGTCTCATTACCGTGCTCCTTCCTACAGTGAAAACCTCTCGTAGTGCATTCGTGACGCATCGACGCCCAGTTGCCTGAGTGCTTTAGCGACCTTGTCCATCATCGGCGGCGGGCCGCACAGGTAGACATCGACGTCCCCCAGAGACTCTCCGGCATATCGCTCGATGACATCGCCGGTGACGTAGCCGGTCTCGCCGCGCCATGTGTCGTCCGCGTCGGAAAGCACATGCACGACGCGGACATTGTCAGGCAGACCGGCGAGTTCATCCCGGAACAGGATATCACCTTCGGTCTTGTTGCCGTAGATCAGCACCGCCGGCCGGGCGTCTCCGCTGTCGGCCAGGCAGCGGAGCATGCTGCGGATGGGCGTGACGCCCACGCCCCCGGCGATGAACAGGAAGGCCTTCGCGTGGTGGTGGATGTAACTGAAGCGGCCGAACGGATGTTCCACGCGGGCCTCATCTCCCGGGCGTGTCTGATCGATGGTGTTCGTGAAATCGCCGGACTGTTTGATCGTCACGGCCAGATGACCCGGCTCCGTGGGCGATGCGGAGATTGTGAACGGGTGTTCTTCGCTCGGCCTCCCCGGGCGGATAAGCTTGAGGAACATGAACTGGCCCGGATTCCTGTGCGGTAGTTCCTTGCCGTCGGTCGGCTCCAGGCGGAGCGTGTGCGTATCGCCGCTGGCTGGCTGCACGTCGTCCACGCCGAAGCGCCGCCGACCCCACAGCGGAACGAACACGTTCCGCCAGGCGAACACCAGCATCGCCACTCCGAACAGCGACGACCAGTAGACCAGCACCGCCGGTTCCCGCACGTCGTGGCCCACCAGAATACTGTGGATGAATCCCAGTATCACGATGGCGACCATGCCCTTGTGGATGCGCCGCCATCTCTGATACTCCAGCCGCCAGACGCCGACGAGCATGGCGTAGGCCACGCCGAGAACCAGCAGGAGCAACGCGCTCTTTCCCAGCCATATCCGCCATGGCGTATCGAGGGTGAATAACCGCCAATGGCCTTCGCCCAGCGAGAGCAGGACCGGGTGGGCCAGCAGCAATACTCCCGCCAGGATGGCCATGGCCTTGTGGAACCGCATCACCATGTCCAGCCCGAACGGTCGGTCGAGCCAATGGAATCGCCCCGCAAGCACTGATTGCAGGGCCAGGATCGCGAAACCCAGCAGTCCCGCCCCCATGCCAAGTTCTTCCAGCAGCGGCTCATCCGAACCCGGTCGGACGAGCAATGCCAAGGCAACGGGAAGGCATGCCAGTGCAAGGTAGCCGAGAACGAGCAAGCTCCCCCATGCGGAGGAATACCGCCATTTTTTATGATGTGTTGTTGTCGCGTTCATCCTGTTGCTCTCCTATGATCGCCCTTTCCTGCTGCGATGCTGCTCGCGCGTCATCGCAGGTTACTTTATGATCTCACAGCCGACAGCCTTGCAGGCCGCCATTGAACCGAGATTGTTCGAAACGGTTTGAACGCCATGCCGGCGAAGAATCGAAGCGGCAATGCTGGCCCGGCGACCGCTGCCGCAAAAGGTGACCACGGGCCGACCCTGGGGCAACTCTCCGATTCGATCCTGCAATTCGCCCAGAAACATATGGACAGCATCTTCCAGGCGCCCGTCCCGGTACTCATCGATCTTGCGGACATCCAGGATCATGGGGGCGTCATTCGTGCCGAGTTTCTTCTTGAGTTGACCGGCGGTTATGATGGACAGACCGTCCAGTTCCCGCCCACTGGTTTCCCACCCGTGAAGCCCGTCGTGCAGGTAGCCCTCAACACGATCGTAGCCGATGCGGAGGAAGTGGACGACTGCTTTGCTCACGTCGCGGGGGTCATCTGCGACGAGGAGAATCGGCCGCTCGTAAGACAACAGATACCCCCCATAGGCAGAGAGCATATCCAGCGGGATGTTCAGGCTCCCCGGGACGAACGCCCCGGCAAATGCCTCCGGCTCGCGGAGGTCAATGACTTGCGCCCCATCGTCCATCGCCTGCTCGAACGCCTCCGGGGTCATCGTCTGCGGATTGGGGGCTTCCTTCATGGGAGGGGCGGAACCGTTCTTGTTGTACTCTTCCATCTTCTTGAAGTATGGGGGCTTGTAATGATGCTCGCCGGTCTTGTTTCGGATGAACTCGTCCCGATCGGCTGCTTGAAGCGCGGGATTAAACTTTCGCTCATAGCCCAACGTGGAGAATTCCCGCGCGGCCATACCGCTTCCGCAGACCGATCCGGCTCCATGGGCCGGATAGAGCAGTACATGATCTCCGAGCGGCAGGATCTTCTCGAAGATGCTGTCGTACAGGAGCCCGGCGACCTCCTCGGCCCGGTCAGGATAGAAGTCGGTTCGACCCACGTCGCCCAGGAACAGCGCGTCGCCGGTGAAGACGGCGACGGGATCATCGGAGAAAGCGACGTCGGACAAGGCAAGGGAAATACTCTCGTCGGTGTGCCCGGGGGTCTGAAGCACCCTCAGACGGATATCGCCCAGTTGGAAGGTGTCGCCATCGGCCACAATCTTGCCGAATTCCCATTCCAGTCCCTTGCCGTGATAAATGTCCGCTCCGCTACGTCGCTGCAAGTCCAAAGACCCCGTGACGTAATCTTCGTTCTTGTGCGTTTCGAAGATGTGCGTGATTCGGGACTGGTGTTTCCGAGCGATTTCGACATATACATCGGTATCGCGCCTGGGATCGACCACGGCCGCCTGCCCATCGTGCCCGATCACATAGGACACATGGGCAACACCCGATGCATGGACAGTTTCCAGGAAGAGTGTATCTGACATTGTTTTGGTTCCTTGTAGTAGGAGGCTCGGTCAGGACGTGCGTTCGTTGACGTAGTCTTTCACAAAGGCGGCCAGCGCCTCTTGGTCACACTCGAAGCCCATGTCCTCGGCCGCCTGGATTGCGTTCTTGCCGCTCATGCCCTTCTGGACGGCCTGGTCCATCATCACAAATGCGCCGGCCCGTTTGCCCAGCCGGCAATGTACGAATACCGGTTTGGCCACAGTTTTCAATTCCTTGCAGAAGCGATCGACAAGCTCTGCATCGGCCTTTTCCATGGACACCGGGATACTCACATACTCAAGTCCTAACTCCCCGGCTATGCGGCCTTCTTCCTCGGGGGATATCGGCTGCATCTCTTCATCTTCAGTCCGCAGGTTGATGACCGACTTGGTCTTGCCGTCCGCCATGGCCTTGAGTTCCGCTTCAGAGGGCTGGGCCCCCACGATGATTTCGTCATTGATCCTGATACGGTCAGGCATATTGTTCTCCTTGGAAATCAGCAGGTATTTTCACATGGTGCATTCGCCGCGTGACAAGTTGTTTACGGCGTCGTCCAGCTTCCGGAACACGGCTAGGAAAGCCCAAGGGAGTCCT
>Ga0180435_10004895_pt1 | contig 13109 bp, 6 predicted proteins | sample SS_ome_3_FD_132467 | JGI IMG/M metagenome (GOLD analysis project Ga0180435, IMG submission 132467) | Hypersaline lake sediment archaeal communities from the Salton Sea, California, USA - SS_3_S_1 metaG | ecosystem: Environmental > Aquatic > Non-marine Saline and Alkaline > Hypersaline > Sediment... | reverse complement strand
GTGCTGGGTTCCACCCCCTTCGCAAGCTCCTCCGGCGGGCTCATCGTGCGGCCGGGCGATCGCGTTCACCTCGGCTTCCAGTTCACCGACGCCGATGGAACCCAGCGGTGGCTGACCGCCTCCACCAGGGTCGTGACTCATCCCGCCTTCGATCTGGTCGCCGACGACGGCGAGGCGGCGGTGACGTCGGCCTACGTCGGCGAGGTGTTGCTGGCTCGGGTGACCGACTTCGGGGCCGACACGACCGATTCGGCGGACGCCGTGGGCGTGATCGTGCAGTCAAAGTCGGGCGGCAAGCAGCAGCTTGTGCTCCACGAGACGGCACCCCATTCGGGAGTCTTCACCGGCACCTGCCGGCTCGCCTATGCCACAGCCCCCGGCGAGGCGGCGCCGACCACCGACGGCGACGCCGACGCCGGCCTCGCGACCGCGACGCTCCAGCAGCTGCCGGTGATCTACGGCGATACCGTGGCCGCCCGCTACACCGACGCCCAGGGCGTCAGCACCGAGACGCTGTTTGTCACGATCCGCAAAGGCGCCGACGGCACGATCTCGCCCTTCTCCAAGGTCTATGGCGACTCCGCGATCGCCGCCCAAACCCAGTTCAGCCTCGCCGAGGCCTACCTCGAGATGGCGAAGCGGCATCGCAGCCTCGGGCAGACAGACGCCGCCAACCGCGAGTACGCCGCCGCGAAGCAGATGCTCGCCGGCGTGATGAACCAATTCACCGATACCGAGACACGGGCCCATGCCGAATATCTCCTCGGCTCGCTCACGATGGACGAAGCCGGTGTGGCCACCGACCCCGACGCCCGCGACACGCTCCTCCGCTCGGCCCTGGCCCGCTTCATGAATGTGACAGGCACCTATCCCGACACGATTCACGCCGCCAAGGCGCAGTTCAAGATCGCGACGGTTTACGAGGCGCTCGGCGAGCCCGAGATCGCCGCACAGGACTACGTGAAACTCGCCTACAAGTATCCCGAGAGCGAGCACTTGGCCATCGCCATGGCCCGGCTCGGCACGTTTTTCCTCAGGCGGGCGACCGCCTACGAAAAGAAAGCTCAGCCGCTCCTTGCGAAGGCGGAGTCGGAAGACAATGCCGACGCCCGCTTCCAGGGAGAGCAAATCCGGGAGCAGGCGGTGAGCGAATACCTGAAGACGGCCCGGATCTTCGGCCGTCTGCAGGAGCGGTTTCCAAGCCACGCACTCGCCGGCGCCGCGGGCCTGCGGGCCGGGCAGGCCTACCTGCGGGTGGGCGAGCGACGGCGGGCCCTCGAGGCCTTCCTCCGCGTCGCCCGGGAGCCGGCCTACGACGGTCCCAAGGTGCGGGCCGAGGCGATGTATTGGTCGGGCGTCTGCTATCAACAGCTCAATCAGCCGCTTGCCGCGTTTTCAACCTACAAGCGACTCACCTACGATTTCCCCGAGAGCGAGTGGGCGAAGAACGCGATCGGCCAGCTCTCCCAGCCGGCATTTCTCAAGATGGAGAGCGAGAGGGAACTCGAACGCCTGGAGGCGCAGCAGCAATGACCCATCGGGCACGTTGTCATGCCGGCCTTGGCCGACCGCATCCCGCCGTCGGTTTTATCGGGCTTGCGGCGACGCTCGCCGGCTGGGCTTTCGCGGCCGTGGCCGCTCCGCTCGACGACCAGATCGCCGCCTTCGACAAGGCCCGCCCGCAAAACGAGGCGGCCGTGCAACGCGTGCTCGACGCCGGGCTCGCCGAAGGCCGCTCCGCGGAGGCCTATGCCGCCGTCGCCGCCTGGCTCGACACCAATGCCATCCAATCGCAGCCGCTGCTGTTTGCCGCCGGCCGGGCCGCCGAGCGTGCCGGCGAGTGGTCGGCCGCCACGGCGTTCTATCGCCAGCTGATCGAGAATCCCAAGGTCGATCCCCGGCTGGCCGGCGAGGCGGTGCCCGCGGTCTACCGGCTCCTGATCGATGCCCTCGGCCAGCCCGACGCCGCCTATCAGTTCATGCGGGAGCACGGCGACCGGCTGCGAGCCTTCGGCGCCGCCCGCCGGTTCGACGACTGGTTTCTCGAGACGGCCAAGGCGAAAAACGACGTGCCGGCGGTCTGCAACCGGCTGGCGACGATCATCGAAACCGACGCGGCGGGCATCGCCCGGCGGGCCGCGGACCTCGAATGGGCCTGCGGCCGGCTGGAATCGTTCACGATTCCAAACGAAGCCTGGATCGCGGCCGCTGGCCGGCTGGCCGCGACGAGGCATCTGCCTGTCGCGTTGAAGGCGAGGATCAATTGGGTGTTGTCGGTCGTCCCCTGCAACACCGAAGCGATCGAGCTTTTCCAGGCCAAAAAGCCGATTCCCGACGCCCTGTTCGACAAGCCGCTGCAAGCCGCTGCCGCGCTGGTTGCCGCCTCGCCCTTCGAGGGCTCGATCCTCGTGGCCCGGGGCTGGATGAACTTCAACCAGAGTGATACGCCGACCTTCCTGCGATATCTGGCCTCCCGACGGGACGCCAAGGCGGCCCCCATCCTCGAAGCGGTCGCGAGCCTGCCGCCGCCGCAGGCTCAAGCCGTGCTCGCGGCACGGGGATGCCCGCGGGGCCGACCGGTATCGCTGCTCTTCTCTCCGGCCGAACTGCGGACCCTCGCGGCGACCGTACCGGCCGTGTTCAACTCGCTCGCCGCACCGGCCGCGCCGCTGGCCGACAAGGGCACGCTCACCGTCGAGGAGGCCAAGGCCCTCGCCCCTCACCTCGCCCGCAACCCGCATCCCGATGCCGCGGTGATCCGGGCGATCGCGGCTGCCGGCAGCCTGGAGTTTTCGGCGATCGCGGCGGCCTTGCCGCCGGAGCTGTGGCGATTCGCCGATCCCAAGGCGGCGGTCGATGCCGCCTGGAAGGTGAGCGCCGAGCAGACCAAGCAGATCGAAGAGCTGCTGCCGCTGGTTGCAAAGGCTGATCCGCGGGCCGAAGCGATTGCGAAAAAGATCGACAAGTCGGCGGCGAGCCAGGCCCGCGTGGCCGCCTTGAAGACACTCGCGCAGGATCTGCTCGGCCCGGCTCCCAGCATCCGCAACGCCCTCGCCCTCTGGGACGAGCTGTTTGCCAACGCTCCCCAGGCGGATGCCATCGCCATGCTCCAGACGATGCTCGGCAACCTCGAGGGAGACCGGGAGACGCTGCTGCGACGGGCGGTGCAATCGACCCGCGCAGGCGGGCATCTGCTCTACTTCCAGCCCACGACCGACAACTTCATGCACAACGGCCCCCAGCGCGACCGCTATCGCGCCGCGGTCGCCCCGCTGATTCCCAAGCTGCAGGAAATCCTGCAGGCACAGGCAGGGCAGGGACGGCTGTCGGAGTTTCTCTTCGGGATCTGGCTTCATGCGGCAAACCCGCAGGATCCGGCCGCACAGGCGTTTATCAAGCAACTTGCCAACATGCCGGCCTACGCCTCGCTGTCCCCTGCCTACCGGACCACCGCGGCACAGTCACTCGGCCGCGACGGCCCGCGGTTTGGGCTGCTCGCGATTCCGACTGCGATGCAGGCCAACGAGCCGGCATTCATCTCGCAGCCGCTCGTGTCGCTCCCAGCCGACGCGGCCGGCGAGGCGGTCGAGGCGGCGCTCGAGGCCTCGGTCAAACGGGCGGCCGCGGCGTCACGGCCGCTGCCTGTCGTCGGCCTGCAGCCGGTTGCCGCCCTGCCGGCCTGGTCGCCCAAGGTTCGCGGCTTGGTGGCGTCGCTCTTCCGGGAATACGCACCGCTGGGCGGCCCTCCGCCGAAGGCGGGCTACGAACAACTGGTGCAACGACTCTGCCGGGAATGCGTCGCCGCCAAGCAGTGGACGGCGATCGAGCCCTACGCCGCCGGGCTCTGGCAGGCGGCCGCCGCGGCCGATGACGGCCGGAATTTCCGTGCTGCCGCCGATCTGGCGGGGCTTGCCGAGGCGACCCTCGCCGCCGGCCATCCCTCGGCCGCACTCTCGCTGGCCCGGGCCGGAATCCGCGGGGCCGTCGGCCGCACGCTATCCGCCAACAACGATGCGTTCAACAAGCCGATCCTGCCGAAGCTCCGGCAGGTGGCGAGCAAGGCGGGCATCTCCGTCGGCGCCATCGAGATCCCCGTCGACGCCACCGATCCGGCCTATCCCATCTACAAGTCGAGTGCGGAATTTGCCTCCGGCAACCTCGACGCGGCCTGGAGCCTGTATGTCGGCCATGTCGACCAGTTCCCACCGCTGATTCGCAAGCTTCCCAACGAGTATTCCCTCTGGCTGCTCGGAGAGACGATCGCGGCGGAGCGGACCACCGAGGCCGAGACGATCATCAAGGCGCTCACGCTCTGGTCACGCGAAGCGCCGGGCCTGCTCACTCCCGAGCAGGAAGCCCGGCTCAAGATCGCCTATGCCGACGTGCAGCTGCTCCGCGGAGCGCTCGCCACCGCCCGCGCCTGGTATCGCAGGGTGGCCGATGCCGCGGAGTTTCGTGGCACGGAAATGCACCTCTTGGCGGGCCTCGGTTCGGCTCGGGTCGACCGCGTGACCAAAAACTTCTCCGCCGCTCTCACCGAACTCGACAAGCTCGTGGCCCTCTCCAACCCCGCCTTCACCCTCCCGATCCGCTACGCCCGGGCCGAGGTGCTGATGGATCAGGAGAATTACAAGGAGGCCCTCGATGAGATCACGGCGGTCTTGCGGCAGGAGCCGAAGCATCCCGACGCCCTCATCCTCCAGGGCAGGATTCATACCGAGATGCGGAAGCTGATCGAGGCCAGCGAGATCGAGCTTGGCCCCTCACAGACCGACACCGTGCTCGTGCCGGGAGAGCCGGTGAAGATCAATCTCCGCGATCCGACCCTGGGCGTGTCGGGGGTGACCGCGGAGATCGAGGTGGAGGTGCGGGCGAAGTCGGGTGATCGCGAACTCGTGATGCTCGCGCCACTTGGTGACAGTCGCGACAAGTTTCGGGCGGAGGTGGCGACGGCCCTCGGCGCCGCGGCGCCGGGCGACAAGACGCTCCAGATCATCGGCGGCGACGAGATCCGCTTCGGCTATTCGCCCCGCTTTCGGGCCAAGATGCGGGACCTGCCTGCCGACCCCGACATCGCGATCGGCGTGGCCTCCGACGCGAGGCTCGGCATCTCGGCCGGCGGCTTTCCGGCTCTCACCGGCCAGCGGCGGCTCTCCGTCGAGGAACTCGGGCTCTCGACGGCCCAGGCCAAGCTTGGCTTCCGGGCCGTCCGGCCGGGCAATCCCGTCTACATCCGCGTGATCGACCCCGACCAGAGCACGACAGCCTCTCGCGATACGGTCGCGATCTCGCTTGTGGCCTCCAGCGGTGACGAGATCCGCTCGCTTCCGCTCACGGAGACCGCTCCCTTCAGCGGCGTCTTCGAAGGCAGCGTGATGACGGCGCCATCGCAGGCGTTGGCCTTCGCGTCGGAAAATGCCCCCGGCCGCGACCCGGGGCTGGCGATCAGCCCCGGCAGCCAGCCGGGCTGGCAGGGAAAACCGGGCAACGAAAAGTCGCCCCGCATCTTCGGGGTCGATCTCAACGATGACGTCCCGTTGGCCACGATGACGCTGCGCTCGGCGGCGGGCGAGGCGCCGACCCACTTCCTCCTGCAGACGTCGCTCAATGGCCGCGACTGGACGACACGATCGCGGTTTCGCGGCGGCCCCGACCCGGCCCCGGCCGACGGCAGGCCCCAGGTGACATCGTTTCCCACCTACGGCACCTCGGCCCTGCCGATCTCCACGGCCACCGGCACGACGCTGCCTCCGGACTGGCTCGAGGCGATGGACGTGCTCTCCACCCGGGGTTCGGTGAACTTCCTCGCCGCCACCGTGCCCGGCCTCGACGGCAAGCCGCTTCCGATCGCCCAAACCAGCCATCCCGGGTACGGCGTGCTGGCCCGGTTCCGCGCCGTCTTTTACCAGCCCGCAGCCGCGATCCGCCGCTTCCGGGTCACCGGCTGGCCCGCCGTCGATGAGAAGGGCACCCCGCGGACGTTTCTTCTGCTCGATGGCCAGCCGGTCGCCCGCGATGCCGCCGATCCGCTCACGATCGAGCGGGAACTCGCTCCCGGTCTCCACACGATCGAGGTCTGGCGGCAGGCGGGCCGCGACCGGCTCGTGAAGTCCTCGCCCAGGCTGCTGTGCGACGTCGAAGGCCAGACCGACCTCGTCCCCTGCCCCGCGGCGATGTTTGATCCGGCCACCTTCCCGGCCGGCGTGCGGGAGCAGATTCCGCTGCCCGCCACGATCACGCGGGCCGACGACGGGTATCAGGTGGCCTTCGCCGAGGGCACCCGCAGCCGCATGGTGCGGCTGGTGATCCTGGGCTTCGAGGGAGTCGCACCGGCAATTGAAAAGGTCGTGCTCACCGACGCGGCGGGCACGCAGCGGCTCCCGGTCGCCGAGGATGTGATGGCCCTGCGGACCAACGACCAGCTCGAAGTCTTGCCGGGCGACACCGTGTCCGCCCGGTATGTCGACCCGGTTTCCGCCACGCCCGGCCGCACGCGGCACGAAGACCGGCTCACGGTCGCCTTCAATACCGCCACGATCACGGCCTCGTTTCTCAACTACCGCGAGACGCCGACAGGACGCGAACTCCAACTCGAGCCGATCCGGCGGTTTGCCCACGATGCGGCCGTGGCAATCGTGATCGACGACGCCGACATGGACTCCTCGCCCGAGCCCGACGTGGTCGAGTTTCGCGTGCAGACCGCCGATGGCACGCAGCGGACCATGCAGGCGGTCGAAACGGAAAACCACAGCGGCCGATTTCTGGGCCGCGTTTTTCCGGTGGCGGGCAAGCCCGCCCGAGACTCGGAGATTCAGGTGCCACCCGGAGGCATCCTCACAGCCACCTACCGAGACACCGAAAACCTCGATCCCGGCGTGCCGGCCGACCGGTCCGTCACCATCAGCCACGCCCGCTACACCCCGCCGGTCGTCAGCGGCTACGCGGTGACGACCTCCCCCCTCCCCGAACCGTCCGCCAGGGCCAAGCCCGAGCCGGGGGCGGCAACGCAGACAGACGCCGCAATCGGCCGGGCCACGACCGCGGCATTCGCGCCGCGTCGCGGGCTCGCCTACAGCTACGTTGCCACGCCCGATGAAGGCGGCACACCGCTTGGTGGCGTGCTCGGCGCGCCGCTGCGGGTCGATATCGTGATCCCGCATCTCGCCTTCGCTTCAAGCAGCACGGTCAACGCCTATGCCCAGACCGAGGCGGCTCGTCAGGCGGCGGGCAAGACCGCGGCCGATGCCTTCGACATCGGGGTGCCCGGAACGCTCAGGCTCACCGGGTCGCTGACCCGGCCGGCAGTCACGCCGCCGCCGGGCTACGCCCTCGCCGCCCCGCCCCAGCCAGCCACGAGCCGTCCGCCGCTCGATGAGGGACGCTTTGCGGTGGCCGTGCCGCTGGTGCTCGGCGACCCGCCGGCCCGCAGCTTTGCCGACAAGGCCGCCGATGCTCTGCCCCCCTCGGCGCTGCCTGCAGGGCTGGCCGTGAAGGCGGGCGATGTGGTGCATGTCGGATTCCCTTGGAAAAACGACACGGGCGGAGTCAGCTGGAAGACGACGTCCTTTGCGATCGGCGCCGACGCCTTTCTCGATGTGCTCACCGAAAACGCCGCCGAACGCTCCACCTCGTATGTCGGCGAGCGGATCGTCGTGCGTCTGCTTGCGCCCGGGCTCGACCGCGGGCCCGACCGCGACGTCACACAGGTCGATCTCGCCACCGAGAGCGGCGCGGCGGCGCGGCTCGAGCTTGCCGAAACGGAATCCCACTCCGGACTCTTCACCGGTTCGTTTGTCACCGTCTATGCCGACGCGGCGGCGCCGGGGCCGGTGGCCGCCGTGGGGATCGAGGGCCTGCCGGTTCGCTACGGCGACACGCTCAGTGTGAGCTACGAGGGGCAGACACGGGCGATCGCCATCAACAAAGGCGCCGACGGAATCATCGAGCCCTTCACGAAGCGATACGGCGGCGACGAGGTGGCCGTTCGCACGGCGTTTACGCTTGCCGAGTGTTTTCTCGAACTGGCCAAAAAACATGCCGAGACCGGTGAAGAGAGCCTCGCCCGGCGGGAGATAGACCATGCCGAGAAGCTCCTTGGCGAGGCGCTCGCCTCGCACAACGACCAGTCGCTCAAGGCCCATGCGGAATACCTGCTTGGCAACCTCGCCCAGGAGTTCGCCGACCTCGCCAAAAACGACGACAGCCGCCGGCCGCGGTATCAGCAGGCTCTCAAGCGGTTTTCCGAGATCCCGCTCGACTATCCCGACACCGAGTTCGCGGCCAAGGCCCAGTACAAGACGGCGCAGACCTACGAGAAACTTGGCGAGGCCGACAGCGCCGTCGAGGAGTATGTGAAGCTCGCCTACAAGTATCCGGGCGACGAGCTGATTCCGGCGGCGATGTCGCGGCTTGGGGATCACTTCCAGAAGAAGGGCCAGGCACTCAAGCAGCAGGCCGACATGCTCCGCGACAAGACCGATGACGCCTCGAAAGCGGAAGTGATGCGGCTCGATGACCTCTCCTACCCCGAATTTCTCAAGGCGGCGCGGGTGTTTGAGAAGCTCCGCAGCCGTTTCCCCGACGATCCGCTCGCGCCGTTTGCGGGCGTGCGAGCCGGGCAAAACTACATGCGGGCCCACCAATACGACGCCGCCGTGAAGGCCTTCGAGCCCCTGATCGACAACGAGGCCTTCGACGGGCCCGCGATCCGTGCCCAGGCGATGTATTGGAGCGGCTACGCCCGCGAATTGTGGCCGGTGCCCGAGTCAAACTGGAAACTGCGAGGCCAATTGATCGGCGATGCCTACAAGCTCTACCAGCGGATCACGTTTGATTTCCCCGACTCGATCTGGGCCAAGCGGGCCCGCGGGCGGCTGGCCGACCCGGCCTTTGCCGGGATCATCGAGCGGGAGAAAGTCGAGCGGCAACGCATGATCGACGCCCTGAAGGAGCAGCGGAGGTGATGAGCGAACCGCACGACACACACGACCTGACGTCGCTCCCGGCTCCCGCCCGCGAATTGCTTCGCGAGTCGCTCGGGGCGGACGGCGAGCCCGCCGTCTGTCTGCGGAGCGACACACGCGTCGACGCCGGCTCGTGGCTGCGGCGGTCGCCGGTGTGGCTGTGCATCACTCCCGACCGCGTGACGGTGCTGGTGGCCGGCCGTCGGCGGCATGTCGCGAGCGTCGCCCGCAGTTCCTGCGCCGGCAGCCGCTACGACCACGCCACCGGCGAAGTGGTGCTCGAGCCGGGTGATCCTCTGCGGTTTTACCGCCTCGCCTTCCCGCCGCGGCAGGCCCTCGAAGTCCTGCGGCTGCTCAATGCCCCCACCTGAAACGCCTTCGCACGAATCCCCCGCTACCGTCCCCTCCTTCTGTGAAGTCACCCTGACCCCGAGAAGTCTCTTCCCATGATCGAAACGCTCATCAAAGGCGGTCCGCTGATGGTGCCGCTCCTCATCTGCAGCCTTGTCAGCCTGGCGGTCGTCTTCGACCGCTGGGCGGCCTTTCGCAAAAACCGGCAGGTCGACACGCAGTCCCTCCGCGCACGCGTGCTCGGCCACCTGAAGAAGGCCGACCTGCGGGCGGCCATCGCCGAGTGCGAGGCCTCCCGTGGACCGATTGCGGCGGTGCTCCTGGCGGGCCTGCGGTCCTACGATCTGCTGAAGTCCAAAAAGGAAGATGCCGAGACCACGCGGCTGGTGGTTGGCGAGGTGATGCAGGATGCCGCCGCCCAGGCGATGAGCGTTGTCAACAACCGGCTCGACGTGCTCACCACGGTCGGCACCGCAGCACCGCTGCTGGGCATGACCGGCACCGTCACCGGGATGATCGCCTCGTTTGCCGGGCTCGCCGAGGCCGGCAGCGCAGGCGGTGGCGCCGCGGTTGCCAACGGGATCGCCGAGGCTCTGATCACCACGGCGACCGGCCTCGTGATCGCCCTCTTGGCGGTGATCCCCCAGAGCGTCTTCAACCGCTGGAGTGACGAAATCGATCTGCAGATCGAAGAGGCGACCGCCGAGGTCGTGGAGCAGGTTCTCATCAGCCACTGACAGGCCGCCGACACGCATACACGCCTCATCAACCAGCCCGCCACGCCCGCTGCGGCACGACGCCGCGACCAGCCGACCGCCCCCCGATTCGTGACCTTCCGATCCTGACGACCCGACTTCCATGGCTCGACTCAACAGCAGCAAAAAGCGACGGCGGGCGGCGGGAGCGATTCCCACCGACTCGTTTTCAGACATCGCGTTTCTGCTGATCATCTACTTCCTCGTCGCCACGACGCTCATGAAGCTCCACTCGATCAAGGCCGATCTGCCCTCGGGCGAGAAGGCCGAGCAGGCACAGTCGGAGAAGACGCCGATCGTCAATCTCAGAAGCGGCCAGATCTTCTTCAACGACAAGCCGGTGGAACTGGAGATGCTCGAGGAACGGCTCGCCGCGCTCGATTTGGCAGCGCAGGATCCTGAAAAACGGGTCGTCATGCTGGAGACCGCCAAGGGCACGCCCTACGACCTCTACTTCCAGGCCCTTGCCGCGATCAGCGGCAGCGGGGGCGTGGTGGCCCTCGTCGAGGAGAACTAGCGGGCGGCCATGAAACGCTCCCGAGGACAACGACGAGCAAAGCGACGGCGGACCGTGCCGGTGCCGACCGCCAGCATGGGCGACATCGCCTTTCTCTTGATCATCTTCTTTCTCGTGTGCAGCGAGGTGTCGAAAGACGCCTCCGACATCGAGGTGACGCTGCCGGTCTCCGAGCGGGTCGAGAAGATGAAGGCGGCCGCGGCAGCGCGGGTGGCGATCGACCAGGGTGGCCAGATCTATTTCGAGGGCTCCCAGGTCGAAAACCCCAAAGATGTCGAATGGGGTGTGCGGGCCCTGCTGGCCAACACCGTCGTTGACGATCAACGCCACGTGCAGTTTCGCTGTGATGCGGCGGTCACCAAGGAAATTTTTGAACCGGTGCTCAAGGCCATCGCCGAAGGTGGAGGAATCATCGAGGCGGTGGGAAACAAAAAAAAGGAGCCATGACAATGACACCATCCCCTTCCCGGACGAGCGGCTCGACCGACGACCCACTCCGCGACTTCCGCGGCGGCGGCGTGGTGGGCCTCGCCCTGCTGGCGGTGATCGTCCATGCACTCGTGATCGTCGGCACGAGTCTCCCCTGGCTCCAAAGCACGTTGCTCGGTGATGCCGGCGAGCTGACCGAGGAGCAACGGATCGAGGAGGCGGTGAAGGAGGCGACCACGGCGCTGACAAAAATCGCGGAACGTCACGGCGTGCGACCGCAGGATGTGGGTGGCCGATTCGCCGCCGGCGGCGTGGTGCGGCCGAAGCCGCCAACCGCCCCGCCCGGCCCCGCGGCCGACCAGCCCCCGGCGGCCGCGGAATCGCCAGCCCCCGCCGAGCCCTCGGCAGCCGAGCCCCCCGCCCCCGCGGTGCCCGCCGGCCCGTTGCTGCCCAAGTTCGACGACGACGTCGACCTGTTCAAATAAGCCCCGCTCCCGGTCACCGGCCTGATGAGTAACGCCCCTCCTGATCCCGCCTTCGAGCGGATCGACGCGATCCCCACCGCGGCCTCAATCGGCAAGGCGACGGTCGTGGCCTGCGGGACGATCCTCGCGGGACTCCTCGGCGTGGCATTCTGGCGGACCGCGCCGGCGGCACTCGCCTCGGTCATGCAGGCCAACCCGGCGATCGGCGAACGCTTTGCAAACGATAGTGTCGGCTCGCTGCTGCAGCTGGCCTTTGCCGCCGCCGGTCTGGCCGGCCTTCTGTGCATGGCGGTCGGGGCTCTTTCCCTCATCCGCACGCGGGCCACCTGGTGGCTGCTGATGACGGTCCTCTTTTCCGTACACGGGGCGGCGGTTGTCTATCTGGCCGCCGTCGCCTACGCCCTTCTCACGGTGCTGCGGGCGGGGCTCCAGATCGATGGGCTGGATCAGGATCGCGTCACCCTCTTGCTGCTTGGTTGGCGGCTGTGTTGGCCGGCACTGGCGATGATGGTCGCCGCGGCCTGGCTGCAAACGATGCTGCGAAGCCGCTCGGTCTACGCCGCTTTTTCGCACGACGACGGGGGCCCCTTGCGAGGCGACCTCCTGCTCGAGGATCTCCGCACCGGCGGCCGCGACCCCCGCCACCGCCGCAGCCTCTACGCAAGTGGCATCACGCATTTGGTGGTGATCGTGCTGATCCCCTGGCTGATGCAGCTCGACGGCTGCGTGGAGCCGTATCGCGTGCCCAAAGGCAGCGGGAATCCGGTGGTGGCGATGATCAAGATGGTGAAGCCGAAAAAGAAAAAGAAAAAATCGCTCACGCTGCGGCCCAATTCGGCGATCGTCTTCGAGGTGCCCGATCTCGACAACACCGAGGCCGACGAGCAGATGAAGGAGATGACCGAACTGACCTACCAGGCGTCGGTCACCACCGGCGCCGCGGGGAAGCTCGGCAAGGGGGGCGGCACGCAAGGCGGCTGGCCGGAAGGTGTGGAAAATTACAAGATCCGCTTCATCCGCCTCGATCACGGCGGCGCCGGCTGGGACGACGGCCTCGACCAGAGTGGGGCCGACGTCAATTTTCTGCGGGAGTTTGCCAGGGCCACCGGGTTTCGCAAGATCGCCCGCTCGGGCGAGAGCCATTCCATCGCGCTGTTGCGGAAGTATCCGCCCGACGGGTTTCCTCCGTTTGTCTACCTCACCGGCAACGGCAGGATGGGTCGCGTCAGCTCCCGCGACATGAAGATCCTGCGCGAATACTGCCTCGGTGGCGGCCTGCTGATCGCCGACGCCGGCAGCGCCGCGTTTCACCAGTCATTCATGCACTTCAGCCGGCAGGTGTTTCCCGACAAGCCGCTGGTCGACATTGCCGACGACGACGAACTCTACAAGCTGCCCTTCGAGTTTCCCGACGGCGCACCGGCCTTCTGGCATCACGGTGGCCGGCGGGCGCTTGGAATCAAGCACGATGGAAAATGGATCGTGTTCTACCATCCCGGCGACATGAACGACGCCTGGAAGACCGGCCACTCCGGGCTTGATCCCGTGCTGGCGGAAGCGGCCATGCACGTGGGCGTGAACGTCGTGTATTATGCCACCACACGCTACC
>Ga0180435_10004894_pt1 | contig 13110 bp, 11 predicted proteins | sample SS_ome_3_FD_132467 | JGI IMG/M metagenome (GOLD analysis project Ga0180435, IMG submission 132467) | Hypersaline lake sediment archaeal communities from the Salton Sea, California, USA - SS_3_S_1 metaG | ecosystem: Environmental > Aquatic > Non-marine Saline and Alkaline > Hypersaline >... | reverse complement strand
GTTTGACGACTTAGGTCGACGATCTCAAGGCTGTTGTGCAAATTTAGTCGCTAAATCCATTCGGGTGCTTTCTTTGCCAGCGCCAGGCATCTTCACACATGCGTGCCAGGTCGTACTCCGCCTGCCAGCCCAATTCTCGCTGCGCTTTTTGAGGGTCTGCAAAAGACACTGCAGCATCACCTGCACGTCGGTCAACAACCTCATAAGCTATGCGCTTACCGCTGGCAGCTTCGAACGCCCTGATAGCCTCCAGCACGGAGTATCCGTTCCCGGTACCCAGATTAAAGACGCCCAGCGTGGGCGCCTCGCTCAGGTACTGAAGCGCTTTCAGATGGCCCCTTGCGAGGTCAACGACGTGAATATAGTCACGCACGCCCGTTCCATCCGGCGTGTCGTAATCATCACCAAACACACTGAGCTTATCGCGACGTCCAACCGCAACCTGGCTGATGAACGGCATCAGATTATTCGGCACATCATTTGGATCTTCACCAATCTCACCCGATGCATGAGCACCCACAGGGTTGAAGTAGCGCAGCAGGGCGATACGCCAGCTTGGATCCGACTGGTGCAGATCCATCAGCGCCTGTTCAACCATCAGCTTGGATCGTCCGTATGGATTAATTGCACCGGTGGCGGTGTTTTCCTCAATCGGCATTGTCTCCGGCATGCCGTAAACAGTTGCTGAGCTTGAAAATACCAGTGTTTTGCACTGCGCGTTTGTCATGGCTTCAACCAGCTTGAGTGTGCCATTGAGATTGACGTCGTAATAGCGGATAGGCTCAGCAACCGATTCGCCAACTGCTTTCAAACCCGCAAAATGTAAAACCGCGTCAATCGTGTTGTCTGCAAACACGCGTTTCAACAGCTCCGAGTCCCTTATGTCACCCTGCACGAACGCCAGGGACTTCTGTGTAATGCGTTCAACTGACTGCAGACTTTTTTCACTGGAGTTGGACAAGTCATCGAGCACAAGCACGTCATGGCCAGCCTGTAACAGTTCCACACACATATGTGAGCCAATGTATCCGGCACCGCCGGTCACCAATATAGTCTGTTTTTTATCCTGCGGCATAATTGCCCTTAAACCTTGTAGTAAGAACGATACCAGGCGACAAAATTTGCAATGCCTGTTTCTATCTGTGTTTGCGGGTGATAGCCCATATCATTAACCAGGTCACTCACGTCAGCGGCTGTATCCGGCACGTCACCAGGTTGCAGCGGCAATAAATTTCGCTTCGCCCGAATACCTAAAGTCTGTTCCAACACTTCTATATAGTGCGACAGATTTACGGGATTATTACTGCCAATGTTATAAAGACGATAAGGTGCTTTCGATGACGCCGGGTCTGGCGCTGATGGATTCCAGTTTTCATCAGCCTGGGCCACCCGATCACACGCTCGAACAACCCCCTCAACAATATCGTCTATGTAAGTGAAATCTCTGGTGTGATTACCCTGGTTGAAAACATCAATAGGTTCACCCGCAAGAATGTTTTTAGTAAACAGGAACAACGCCATGTCCGGTCGACCCCAGGGACCGTAAACCGTAAAAAAGCGCAGACCGGTAACGGGCAGATCAAACAGGTGCGCATAGGTGTGCGCCATCAGCTCGTTACTTTTCTTGGTTGCCGCATACAGTGAAACCGGATGGTCTACACCCTCATGAACAGAGAAGGGCATGTTTGTATGCGACCCGTATACCGATGACGTGGACGCAAAAACTAGATGTCCACAACCAAAATGCCGCGCTGCTTCAAGCACGTTTAGAAACCCCGTGATGTTGGCATCAACGTAAGCTTGAGGGTTTTCAAGACTGTAACGAACACCTGCCTGGGCAGCCAGGTGTATGACCCGCTGCGGTGCAGCGGATTGATAAACCTTTTGAAAAGCCGGCGCATCTGCAATATCAGTCTTGTGAAAACTGAATCCTGGTTTGCCCTGCAGGCGTGCAAGACGCGCCTTCTTCAGATTGACGTCATAGTAGTTATTGAGATCGTCGACACCAATGACTTCGTCGCCTCGGTCCAGCAACTGATGAGCAGTGGTGGCACCAATAAAACCCGCTACGCCAGTGATCAGAATACGCATTACAAACGCCCCTCAACGCTACCCGTTGGCAGAACGTGTTTGATGTCGAAGATGACATGTTCAGGCTTGGTTAACGCTTTGATTCCATCAATACCCATAAGCTGGAACTCCTCATGAGCGACGGCCAGGATGACCGCATCATAGTGTTCCGGGGTGAGCGTGCTGGTCATTTCAAGGTCATAAACCTGCTGCGCTTGTGTCGCGTCAACCAGAGGGTCATAGACGTCGACGTTAACGTTGTACTCGCCTAACGCACTGATCAGATCAACAACTTTTGTATTACGGATATCAGGACAGTTCTCCTTAAAAGCCAATCCAAGCACCAGCACTTTTGCCCCCACTGGGTTGATCGATCTTTTTGTCAGCAGTTTGATCACTCGCCCGGCAATATAGCCGCCCATTTGATCGTTGATGCGCCGGCCAGCCAGGATGACCTCGGGGTGATAGCCGCTGGCCTGGGCCTTGTACGTCAGATAGTAGGGGTCTACACCGATACAGTGTCCACCCACCAGCCCTGGTCTGAACGGTAGAAAATTCCACTTGGTTCCGGCGGCCTGCAAAACTTCTTCTGTATCTATGTTCAGCCGCTCAAATATCATCGCCAGTTCGTTAATCAGGGCGATATTGAGGTCACGTTGAGTGTTTTCAATCACCTTAGCGGCTTCAGCGACCCGAATACTCGACACTTTATGCGTCTGTGCATGCGTGATGATGCTGGCATACAGTTGATCAACGTAATCTGCCACGTCAGGCGTTGATCCTGACGTCACTTTGACGATGTTCACTATGCGATGGGTTTTATCTCCAGGGTTAATACGTTCCGGGCTGTAACCGGCAAAAAAATCGACATTAAATGTAAGCCCGGAAGCCGCCTCTATTTCAGGAATACACACTTCTTCCGTAGCACCGGGGTAGACGGTGGACTCGTAAATGACCACATCACCTCTGCTGATCACACTGCCAATAGCCTGGCTGGCTCGAATCAGTGGTCTGCAGTTGGGTTGATTGTTTTCGTCTATTGGCGTTGGCACCGTGACGATGTAGGTATTACAACCGCGCAGGGCTTCAAGTTCGGTGCTGAAGCTGAGATGTTCAGCGCGCACAAAATCTTCGGGGGACACTTCCTGAGTCAGGTCGCGCTGATGATTCAGGTCATCAATCCGATCTTGACTGATGTCAAAACCAACCGTCGGGTACTGGCTGCCAAATTCGATGGCAACGGGCAGGCCGACATAGCCGAGCCCAATGATGCCAATTCGACATTCGGGAACAGAAATTTGAAACAATGGTGTTATCCGCTAAGCGCTCAAGCCTGATTATGCCTCAGGACAGTAGCTACTGCTCCCGTATAGACATCAAAACTGCGCTACCTGTTACACTATTTACATCAAATTACAGTATCGAGTGGCCAACATCGCTATTATGACGATTGCGTTTAAACTTTAGTTTCCCGAGGCATCAATGAGTACGATAGAGAAGGCAGCAGCCAAACTCGTCTCTAAAAAGAAGACCGTTCAGCCCTCGGAAAGTGTGGTTGAGAAAGTGAACACCCAAGCCGCAGAAGTTGCGGTGAATGTCAGTGATATAGACAATAAAATTGTCGAAAATCAATCCACGACCACGATTCTCCATCAGACCTGCGAACTTGATTTTGAGATGCTGGCGGAAAACGGTTTTCTCGTGCCTGGCCACAATAATCCGCAGCAGTCGCAGGAGTTTCGTCGTATAAAACGACCGTTGCTGCTAAACCAGCAACCAAAAATTGCTGCCGACCTGCCACTGCCAACAAACTTGATTTTCATCACCAGCGCCCTGCCAGGTGAGGGTAAGACGTTTGTCTCGCTGAATCTGGCACTGAGTCTGGCGGCCGAACTGGACAAACGGGTGCTTCTGATTGACGGTGATGCCGCAAAACAGGATCTCAGCCGCTGGATGGGTATTGCTGACCAGCCCGGACTCGTAGATCTGCTGACCACGGGCAAACCGTACGCTGAGAGCAGCATCATCGACACCAATGTTGATCGACTACAGGTCATGCCCTGCGGCTCCATGGTCGACAACCTGGATGAGCTTTACGCCAGTCGGTTAATGGACACACTGCTCTCAGGGCTCGCCAGTTTTGACAGCAACCGTATTTTAATCGTTGATGGTCCGCCACTGATTGCCACAACAGAAGCTGCGGTACTGGCGCGACGCATGGGGCAGGTGGTGCTGGTTGTAGAAGCCAACAAGACACCGCAATCTGCCGTTGAGCAGGCGGCTGCACAACTGGAAGGTTGCCAGCTGGTCAGTTCATTGCTCAACAAAGCCACGGGATCAAACAGCGCTGGATATGGGTACGGGTATGGATATGGATATGGATACGGTCAACATGCGAAAAGCAGCGAGTAATTCAGATGTATGAAGAACACTTTCAGCTGAGCCGAAAGCCATTCCAGCTGAGCCCCGACGCAAGGTTTTTCTTCCCCAGTGTTGAACACAAACGGGCGTTGTCTTTTCTGCAGTATGGCTTAAACCAGGGTGACGGATTTATTGTCATCACGGGTAACGTCGGCACCGGGAAAACCACCCTGGTACAGGCGCTGCTGGCTGATCTTGATGATGCTGATCTCTCCGTAGCCACAATTGTTACATCCAACCTGAAAGAAGATGATCTTCTGCAGATGGTGGCGCACAGCTTCGGTGTACCAACAGGACAAGGTAACAAAGCCGGCTTGCTGCGAGATCTCGAACACAATTTTCTACAGCAGGCAAAAGCCCAACGGCGAATTCTGCTGATTGTGGATGAAGCCCAGAACCTGCCCTCAGAGTCTGTGGAAGAGTTACGCATGCTGTCTAATTTCCAATTTGACGGCAAACCGCTGGTGCAGATTTTCCTGCTGGGACAACAGGAATTCCGTACCACGTTACTTTCTGAAGGTTTTGAGCAGCTGCGCCAGCGCATTATTGCCACTTATCACCTCAATCCACTCACCGCAGAAGACACAAAAACCTATATCACCCACCGCCTGAGTGTTGCAGGTTGGCAGGGGCACCCAGTCTTCGAAGATGATGCTTTTGCAGCGATCTTTGCCTTTTGTGAAGGCGTACCAAGACGCATCAACAACGTCTGTGATCGTCTGTTGTTGTTTGCCTATCTGGAAGATATCGACAACATCGACAAACACGTTGTTGAAAATGTTACCAATGAAATCGGTTCGGAATTCTGGGGCGGCACACCTGAGCCTGCAGTCGCCTCGGAAAGTACCAAACCTGCCGCGGCTGACATTTTTGACACACCAGAGGCGCCTCTGGAAACTATGGCGCGCACGATGTTTGACAAAGCCAATGTCCAGAACAGACTGGCCGCGTTAGAACGTGCTGTTGATAGCCTTGGGCACAACATCAAACCGGAAATTGCAGAGCTGCGTGAAGAACTGGGTTTCATCCGCCTGATGCTGGAAGACGTCTTACACGAAGTGCGCACACAAAATGGCGTAGAAACCAGCGACAGCAAAAAAAGCGCCTGAAATGCTAGTGAAAGTCCCTTGATTTAAAGGGAAAGGGTTGTTCCTGAGAAGCCGCTACCTGTACAGACATGTCCGTGAGCATTTCTGTTGCATCTTCAACATGCCCGGCCACAACATGAATAACCGCACCTTCGCGCTCCACCACACCTTTGATCTTCAGCAACTGCCCCTGCAGTAAAGCTGCTCGGTAACGTTGCAGCACAGAAGCCCAGACCACAACGTTGATATTGCCGGTTTCATCTTCCAGGGTTAAGAAAACCACGCCGGTTGCCGTACCCGGCCGCTGTCGACCGGTAACCAGGCCAGCGATACGTATCATCTGCCCCTGCCGATAACCCAACAGATCTTTTGCGGTGCGATACGCCTTCAATACCTCCTGCGTGCGCAGCACCTGCATCGGGTGGGGCCCCAGGGTCAAACCGGTATAACGATAATCATCAAGCAGATCTTCTTTAACACTGGGTACAGGCATCACCTCCTGCTCAGCATCCGGCGCATCACACACCACGTTTGCAGCTTCCAGGGGCAGCGGGGGATGTATGCCCGCAACCTGCCAATGGGCTTGATGGCGGTGCCCGCTGATTTGTTTGAGCGCCCCGGCGCGGGCTAGAAAACGCATGGTCTGATCATTTAATCCTGCCCGGCGCGCAAGGTCTGCTGCATCAGCAAACGGCTGCTGCAGGCGGGCATGACCGATCCGCTGTGCGGCTTCTTCATTCAATCCCTTCACCATGCGCAAACCCAGCCGCAAAGCAGCCGGTGCATGTACGCTGGAATCGACGGGTTCCAGCGTATGTGCCCACTGACTGATGCAGACGTCAATTTCACGCACTTCAATATGGTGCCGCTGAGCGTCCTGGATAAGCTGCGCGGGAGAGTTAAACCCCATTGGCAGACTGTTGAGCAAACCACAATAAAAAGCCGCCGGCTCATGGCACTTAAGCCAGGAGGAAACGTATACCAGCAGTGCAAAACTGGCCGCATGAGACTCCGGGAAGCCATAATCACCAAAGCCTTTGATCTGCTTGAATACACGTTGTGCAAAGGTTTTGTCATGCCCCCGAGCCAACATGCCATCTACCAGTTTTTTCTCAAACACTTCCAGTCCACCGCGCTTTTTCCAGGCCGCCATAGCGCGACGCAGCTGGTCCGCTTCGCCGGCGCTGAATCCTGCTGCTACCATGGCAAGCTCTATCACCTGTTCCTGAAATATAGGTATACCCAGGGTACGCTCAAGCACCTGACGCACCGCTTCGCTGGGGTAATGTATCGGCTCAAGACCCTGGCGACGACGCAGATAGGGATGGACCATATCGCCCTGTATCGGACCTGGGCGCACAATGGCAACCTCAATCACCAGGTCGTAGAAATGTTGCGGTTTCAGCCGTGGCAACATGGCCATCTGCGCGCGCGATTCAACCTGGAAAACCCCGACACTATCGCCAGCCTGCAGCATGGCATAGGTTTGCGGATCTTCTGCAGGGATCTGCTCGACGGTCAGAGACGTACCGTTGTAGGCATTGAGCACCTGCAGCGATTTGCGTATGGCAGTTAACATACCCAGCGCCAGCACATCAATCTTGAGCAGCCCCAGCGCCTCAAGGTCGTCTTTATCCCATTGAATGACAGTGCGTTCGGGCATCGAAGCATTTTCTACCGGTACCAGTTGCGCCAGCGGGCCTCTGGAGATAACAAAACCACCCACGTGTTGAGACAGGTGTCTGGGAAAGCCCAGGATCTCACTCACAAAATATAAAAACTGCTCAGCAACCAGGCTCTCAGGATCCAGGCCTGCGGCACGCAGGCGCGCCGGAATCTCCTCTTTTTTATCCCACCAGGCCATGGATTTAGCCAGCAGATCTGTCACGTCAGCGCTTAAACCCAAGGCTTTGCCGACATCACGAATAGCACTGCGTGGGCGGTAACAGACCAGCGTCGCGGCAAGCGCCGCACGATCCCGACCGTAGCGCTTGTAGATGTACTGAATTACTTCTTCGCGCCGCTCATGTTCAAAATCAACATCTATATCTGGCGGCTCGTTACGTTCTTTAGACACAAAACGTTCGAACAACAGATGCATGCGATCCGGGTCCACTTCCGTCACATGCAGGCAATAACACACCGCGGAGTTAGCCGCAGAGCCGCGACCCTGGCACAAAATATTCTGGCTGCGGGCAAACTGCACAATATCCTGCACAGTGAGGAAGTAGTGTTCGTAGTTAAGTTCAGCAATTAGACCCAGTTCTTTATCCAGCAACTGATGCATATCAGGGGGTATACCTGCCGGCCAACGCTCGAGGGCTCCGGCCATTGTCAGCTGACGCAGATAAGTCTGCGGGGTCAGGTGCGGGGGCACCAGGTCTTCCGGATATTCATAGCGCAACTCATCCATGGAAAACCGGCAGCGGTTGGCGATCACCATGGTTTCAGCCAGCATCTCCGGCGCATAGAGTTGCTGCAGGTCAGCCAGACTGCGCAGGGTGCGCTCGGCATTTGCAAAGCCCCGTAGACCCACGTCACTGACCTGAGTCTTTAAACGCACAGCGGTGAGCAGATCCTGCAGTGGCTGCCGTTCAGGCTGATGGGTATGCACATCATTGGCTGCGACAATCGGCAGATTCAAGCGCATGGATAAGGTCAGGGCATGGGCGGTTTTATCAAGATCATGGCCATCTCTGAACAGTTCAAGTGCAATCCACAGCTCGGGGAATACTGTTTTTAAAGTTTCACCGATCAGCACTTGCGTGCCAATCTGGTCAACCGGCAATACCCACAGCGCCAGACAACCTTTCATACCCCAGCGAAAATCATCCAGAGTGGCCGCGTATTCACCTTTATCTGCACGCCGCCTGAGCTTGGATATCATGGCGGACAGCTGCCCATACGTTGCACGATCAGGCGCTAACAACACAACTTTAGCGCTAAGTGCTTCTGCGTTTTTATCTGATACCGGCAGGTCTGTTTCTATTTGGATTTCAAATTCAGAACCGACAATGAGTTTTATACCCAGGTCTTTGGCCGCAATGTGCGCTTTGACCAGACCCGCATAAGTACACTCGTCTGTCAGAGCAAGCGCTTTGTAGCCCAGCATCTTTGCCTGTTTCACCAGCTCTTCAGGGTGAGAGGCACCGCGCAGGAACGAATAATTGCTCAAACAGTGCAATTCAGCAAAAGCACAGGCCTGCAGTTCAACGCTGCTGTTAAAAGACTTATCCAAAATAGCCATGCAGATACCATTGCGCGGAGACATCTTCATAAACCCAGCACTGGGCACCCTGTTGATGCCGGGCAATATAATAGTCGCGGCAGACAGCTTCACCCTGCCACCAGTGCGAAACAATACGTTCCGGACCCTGTAAAATCTGCAACTGAGCAGGCGACACACAGCGAGGTGGGTCAAACAGCCACAGCGGCCGTCGACCTGACTGCGTCAGGCTGTTGTTTGTCAGTTGTGCGCTTTCAGCCTTAGGCCTGGTCTTCAGCAGCTGGTGCGCTGACACTGTGGCCCAGGCGGCTTCCGGACGATGCTGGGGTTGGCTTTGAATACCACGTACACTCTGATCACCCAGGCGTGCCACCAGCTCGTCCACCATTGCACCTAAATGACTGTTATTGCTGCTTACCGGAGACAAGGTTTTAAACAGGCTCTGGCTCGCACCCGACCAGGGCTGTACCCGTTTTGCAATCAAAGCCACGGTTAACACTTCACGCGGCAACTGCGCCTGATCCAGCTTCAACTGACTGACCTTAAGCAACTCCTGGCCATTCTGTTTACCATTGGTGAAACGCAGCGGCACCTCTATACGCTCTTGTTGGTGACTGGAAAATACCTAGACCAGAGCCTCACAGCCCAGTTGATGTGTGATCAACCAGTGTTGTAAAGCCTGTGTCAGTTTGGACATAGGGCTGAAGGCATATTTATGTAACGTGTCTTTGTCGCGAATGGGGTCCAACAGGTGCAGGGCCTGGCTGAATGTTGCAGCAGGGGAGGTGGCTACACGCGGATCGGGCAGATCACCTGTTAACTGCGCCAGATAGGTCAGTAGAGGCTTGCCAAACCGTCGGCCCAGGGATTTGGCAGACATTTTCAGTAAGGGGCCCAGGGTATAAATACCCATATTGGCAAACCGCTCGACAACATCAGCCTTGATGCCAGCCAGTTCCAGCCCCGCGTCCGCCAGTGAGACCTGCGCCAGTGCCTGCTGCCCGGAGCGGGCCAGGGCGATGGCCGCCCAGGGGGTTTGTGCCTCACGTATCACAACCTGATGACCCAGCTCATGACAAAGCGCAACAACCTGTTCACGCAGCTGAGGTGAACTACCGAACAGTTTCAGGCTGGCGCCTACTTCCAGCAGTATGCAGTCTGGTGGCTGCAGGCTGACATAGCTGCTGAAACGATAAAGCGTATCTGCCAGGGTGGTCAGCTTCTTGAGTTCAGCCACAGGCGCACGGTGTTTGTGTTTAAGCCCAGGGACAATACTGTGCGCCGTTGCCAGGGTGGTGCCCAGGGTAATACCGCTGGCTTGTGCCCCCTGATTACGTAACAGCACCCGATTGTTCTCCAGCACGACAGCAGGCTCGCTTGAGGCAATGCTGAAAATTTCCAGCGGCAGACGCGGGAAGTGTATCGCCAGCCAGAGCATATCAGTGGGTAGGACCCGGTAACGGTTTGATAAGAGGTGACGGTTCAATAACAGGCGCAGGCTCAGCCATAGAAGATGCACTGAATAGCCGTTCTGATGTCGTCTGTTGAGCCCCCGCCTGATCAACATTTGCGTCACCTTGCCGGGTGAATGCGCGCCACACCTCAAGGTGATGCTGTACGTCAGCCGACTCCGGGTAATCTGTCTCGGTTGTTTGCGCAACAGGCAACACCACATTGTTAACCGGCCAGCCACCGCGTCGCTTTAAAATATCTACTGACACCTGACCTGGCTTCAGAGGCTTCAGAGGATTCAGAGCCAGACGCAATTCAGCCATACTGGACTGTGTCAGCGCTGTTTTTGGCCTGAACAGACAGGTTGAGGTCTGGCCCTGTTTGGCAGCAACCTGCAGGCGTTGGGTATCTTTTAATTTGAGTTTTTTCTCATCCAGCCAGGCCAGCGCCATGCTGCAGCTGCCTGATTTACAGGCACGCTCCAATGCCCACAGCGCATCAAGGTGTGTGCGTGGGTGGATCAGTAAAATTTTGCGGGTATCAATACCAACAGACTGCAGGGCCGGGGCATAAGGTATAAAGGGTGGGTTGATCCAGGTCAGCCAGCGCGCCTCACTTTGACTGAGCCGCTGCAAAGCTGGCACTAACAGTCGCAATTCGCCAATCCCGGCAGAGGTCAACATGAACTCCATTAACCCGGCAACAGGCCAACCCTTACCCGGAAGGTGTTCATCCAGTTGTTTATAGCCGCTGGGGATACCTGGTTTCTGCTGTTGATTCTGCTGTGCCAGCTGCCCTGCACGCCACAGGTTAGGGTGGCGCAGGAGTTTGGTTTTGATGTCCTGCTTCTTTTTATCCTGCAGGATATCCTGCAGGTCAGGCTCTTGAGTGGTTTGTTCTGTTGCAAAAAGATCCATCGCGACGCTGTATTTGTTTACAGGGGTCGATCAGGATAACTGTATAAATAACCAGTATCAAGCATGTACGCCGAAGGTATAGAGATATCCCGCAGAAATTAACACTAAGTGGACCAGTCACGAGCTTCGGTAGCCGAAAGGCAGATTTATAGGTGCTTGGGGGGGAACTAGCGGCGGTCAGACCGCTCTAGATTTCATCAATGATTACGAGTTAGACGGCTGTTAGGTAATCAAACTCTCCGACTTAGCTATTGTCACTCTTCTAACCATGCCTGCTATCCGAAGAAAGCAGACCTAATTAAGGTACTTTTTTTGACGATAATTTTGGTCGGTTTCGGCCATGAGCAGGCGGCCGTTTCGAGTCAAACTACACAAACTGCTGTTTAAATTGGTTGATCACCCAGTCTTTTGTTGAGCGCTGCAAGGTGCGCTTTCACAGCATCGTTGAAGCTTTCGACAACATTGATACCTCCAGGTCGCTCGAAATACCTAGCCTCTCTATCGGCCAAGTTAAACCAGATGCGTTGCGCGCCAGGATTCTTGTGTAGTAGCACCGCGAATGAAAGCGTCGGACCACTCGCCTGCGAGAAATCCAAAGGGCCACTCGCGCCATCAATCGTTAGAGTGGCCATGGACTCAAAGAATGCGCGATCCCTATACATCATGACCAACGATTCCATAACTTGTGATTCGACTTCATTGAGATCACTCGTATTCTTAGCTTTAACCCATATTTCGGCGTGTTCAGCCACAGCAGCGTCTATGCCCACCTTCGCTTCTAGCGCCGACATAAAGACTTCAGACTCCGCGACCCGTTGTTCTTGTTGAATCTGAAGTCCAACAAAGATCAATGACCCAACTATCGCGAGGACACCCGTCAATTCGGCTAATAGTTTGAAATTGATTATTCGCATCAAGTGCTCCTACTGGAATATTGAGACGCTAGAGTAAAGATTAAAGATAGCGAAGTCCGCTAAGGGTCGTTCGCGTCGATTTTACGAGTTTTCGCCCAAACGACGGCTTTGTAATCGTGAGCAACCGATATCGGATTTCGCGTGATCATTAATTTACAGGTTAGCTCCCAAACACTGCTTAAGGAAGCATATGTACGAGCTAATAAAACATTCACCTAAACTGGAACCGTGGAACAAAGGAAAGTTGGTTGGCCAGAAGGCACCTTTAAAGCCCCAGCACATATGGGGAATTCGCATCCACCTTCAAATGGCAGAAAATACCCGCGACCTGGCGCTATTCAATCTCGCGATTGATAGCAAGCTGAGAGGGTGCGATCTGGTTAAGCTTAAAGTGAGTGACATCAGCCAAGGCGGCGCGGTGCAAACGCGGGCCCAGATTTTTCAACAGAAAACTCAACGCCCGGTTAAGTTTGAAATCACTAACGCAACCCGTGAGGTCATCAATGACTGGATTGATGCTGCTTCCCTTAAACCTTGGCAATATCTTTTCCCAAGCCGAACGGGCGATTCACGCCACTTATCGACTCGCCAATACGCACGAATTGTGAAGCGATGGGTTTCCAGTATCGGTCTTGATCCCGCCAATTACGGAACTCATACCCTGCGCCGGACGAAGGTATCAATCATCTACAAACAAACGAAAAATCTTAGAGCTGTTCAGCTTTTGCTTGGCCATACGGCACTGGAAAGCACGGTCCGCTATTTAGGAATCGAAGTCGATGATGCGCTTGAATTGTCAGAGAAAATAGAAATCTGAACCATCGTGGCGGGTAACCGCCACTTCCGTTCTGGAATACCAAAGCTGTCATTCGCACGAAAATGGTTAAAATCGACGTGAACGACCCTAAGCTGTCTAAGACTAGGCGCATAGAAATCGTGTATCTTTGTCTTTCAAGTATCTAAATTTAGATGTTTAACTTGATCGATAACGTAAGCAAACAACTTCGAATACTCCCCGCATT
>Ga0180435_10004893_pt1 | contig 13111 bp, 10 predicted proteins | sample SS_ome_3_FD_132467 | JGI IMG/M metagenome (GOLD analysis project Ga0180435, IMG submission 132467) | Hypersaline lake sediment archaeal communities from the Salton Sea, California, USA - SS_3_S_1 metaG | ecosystem: Environmental > Aquatic > Non-marine Saline and Alkaline > Hypersaline >... | reverse complement strand
TGGCGCAACGCACGCGCAGCCTGTTGACCGGCCTCGGTATCGCGGTGGGCATCGCCGCCGTGGTTCTGCTGACGGCGATTGGTGAGGGTGTACAGCGCTTTGTCATGCAGGAATTCACCCAGTTCGGCACCAACCTGCTGGCAATTTCCCCGGGCAAAACCGAAACCTTCGGCATGTCCGGTGCAGTGGTGAGCAACGTTCGCCCCCTCAGTCTCGACGATGCCCAGGCACTGGAGCGCATTCCCCAGATCAGGGCCGTTGTTCCATTCGTGCAGGGAAATGCGCAGGTAGAGGCCAATGGCCGCACCCGTCGCACCATGGTTTTTGGCACCGGGCCCGAGGTTCCTGATGTCTGGTCGATCGAGCCAGCCGTTGGACGCTTTCTACCGGCCGACCCGTGGCGTCGCGCCCGCCCCTTCGCGGTACTGGGCGCCAAGCTGCAGCAGGAACTGTTCGGCAGCCAATCACCGCTCGGCGAACGGATCCGCATCGGTGGAGAGACCTACCGCGTCATCGGCAGCATGCAGCCCAAGGGCCAGATGCTGGGCTTCGATCTGGACGATACCGTGTACATTTTGGTCGCGCGCGCGATGGCAATGTTCGACCGCGAAAGCCTGATGGAAGTCGATGTGCTCTACACCCCGGGTACCGAAGCCGGGGAACTGGCTGAGCGTGTCAAACAGTTGCTGAAACAACGTCACGGCAGTGAAGACTTCACTATTGTCACCCAGGACCAGATGCTCGAAGTCCTCGGTTCCGTGCTGGAAATCCTGACCATGGCCGTCGGTGCGCTGGGAGCGGTCTCGCTGCTGGTTGGGGGCATCGGCATACTCACGATCATGACAATCTCGGTCAGTGAACGTCGCGCGGAGGTTGGCCTGTTGCGCGCACTCGGCTGCAATCGCCGGCAGATTCTATGGCTGTTCCTGAACGAGGCCATGGCACTCGGTCTTGCCGGAGGAGCCGCTGGCATGGTCCTGGGAATCGGTGGTGCCTGGCTGCTGGCAGCGCTGGTCCCTGGCCTACCGGTACAGATTGCCTGGGATTACGCATTCCTGGCCCTGGCGATTGCATTGATCACAGGGATAGTCGCCGGGGTAGTGCCTGCCTTGCGGGCCGCTGATCTGAATCCGGTCGAGGCTTTGCATAATGAGTAATAATTAATAAGGAGGATCCCCCAACAGCCTCCCCGATGAACAGGAAAAAGCAAAATGATCGCAATAAAGCATGCTGAGACCGGCGAGGTTCTGGAACGTGTGGATGCGGATACGTTGCAGGGTGCGGACATGCGCGAGTTTCGTCTCGCGGGCGCGGATCTGTCCAACATGGACCTGCGCCTTGCGAATCTGAAACACGCTGACCTGCGTGGCGCCGATTTACGCGGGGCAAACCTCGACCACGCGATCCTGCACGGCGCGCAGTTGCGTAATGCCGATATGCGCGGAGCCAGCATGATCGGCGTCAGGGCCGGGGCAGATCATCGCCGCGACGCTGCCGATATGCATTCCTGCAGGTTGGGAGACGCCGATCTGTCGCACGCCGACCTGCGCCGGGTTCGCCTGTACCAATCCGACATGCGCAACGCCCGCTTGGCACACGTCGACCTGCAGGCTGCGGATGTTTCGGAATGCAACTTCAGTCACTCCGATCTGCGCGCTGCACGCCTGGTGGATATCGATGCACGTCGGGCCAACCTGCAACAGGCTGATCTGCGTGATGCACATCTCAACGGCGCCAACCTGTTCGAAGTGGACCTGCAACAAGCCGACCTGACCACGGAACGCGTCGATGGCTTTTCGGTGGTCAACCTTGCCAACCTGCGCTTTGCCAACCTCAGAAATGCGAGGCTGAACGGCCTTTGGGCGTCAGAGACGGATTTTTCGGAGGCGGATCTCAGCGGAGCGGACCTCTCCCATGCGGTGCTCAGCGGCAGCAACATGCGGCATGCCATTCTCACCGATACCGATTTCGATGGCGTCGAACTGGTAACAGTGAACCTGGAATTCGCCAATGTATCAGCAGCAAAGAACGCCGACGTTCCCAACAACAAGCAGAATCTGAGGTAAAGCAAAGGGGAATGATATGGCCCCACGCAAATGCCAAACCGTTGCGAATCGCCATCGGCGCGCCAAAGCTTTGGCGAGCTGCCTGCTACTGTGGCTGACTCCGCTGGCGGGGCTGACGTCCTGGCAGGGAACGCTTGAAGACGGGAGTGGCATTCAGGTCGATCCCTACAGTCACCGCGCGACCATAGCTTCCGGCCCATCCGCCGGCAGGCAACTCTGGGACGGGGTTCACCGCCTAAGCGACGGCTCAACAGTGACCATCAGGTCCGGTGTCATGGTTCCCACCGAGCAATCGATCAAACACGATCCCAGCATCCATCGAACGCAAGCAGTGGCTCCGGAGCCGTCCCGCCCGATGCCCGCCGAAACGCAGGATAATCCCTGCGATCACCTGGTGCTGCGTTGCTGCGGCCTGCACAGCGAGTGTCAAAACCGCAGTGCCTGCGGCCTGGCACAACAGCTGCGGGCACTCCAGAGAAAGGCCGTTGCGACAGACCCTGCCGGTTATCGCTGGGCAACCGGACAATGCAGACAGGCCATGGCGGACTCACAGCACTTTGGCACCTGCGAATACGCGGCGGAGGTGCTCGCCGCCCCTTGTCATCACCTTTTTCAACGGGTTTGCGGCCCCAGCAACCGTTGTACCGCTTCGGCATCATGCCGTATGGCAGCCCGATTACGTCACCATCAGGCCCAGCGGGTGGCCAATGGTCAAGCACTCGATTCCGGACTCAAAAACCAGTGCATGCAGATGCTATTGGAGCATGCGTCTTTCCCGCCCTGCCGGTAATCAGGGCCCAGCCATAGCTTGACTGATCCCCTGTCGATAGAGGGAGATCAAATGCCCTTTTGTTACAAGGCGTTAGTATTTAAAAGGAGGGATCTGGACTAGCCCCCCAACTCCACATCTCGCTTGAAGCAGGTGCATGGGATGAGTAAACGACGCTATCGCGTTCGGCGCTTCGGGATAGTCTCGAGGATTCTTTGCTTCTTCGTCGACTCCCCGCTGACACCGCTGTTTGTCGGCGCAGCCATTTTGCTCGGTGCCTTGGCAGTCGCCCTGTTGCCGCGCGAGGAAGAACCACAGATCGTGGTTCCAGTGATCGACGTGTTCGTGCAGATGCCAGGTGCCACAGCCAGGGAAATCGAACAACGCGTCACCAAGCCATTGGAAAAACTGGCTTGGGAGCTACCGGGTGTTGAATATGTCTACTCAACATCGAGTCCCGGGGGATCGCTGACTATCGTACGTTTCCTGGTCGGCTGGGACGAAGAAGAGGCGATCATCCAGCTGTACCAGAAGCTGTATGCGAATCTCGATAAAATTCCTGATGGTGCATCCAGGCCGCTGCTGCGGCCGATCCGCATCGATGACGTACCCGTACTGGCCCTGACATTTCACGGCGAAGGCTATGACCACTTCGAACTGCGACGTATCACAGCCGCGGTGCGTGACGCGGTCAAGCAGGTCGACAATGTCTCTGAGACCACCTTGATCGGCGGCCAGCGGAGGCAGATACGCGTCGAACTCGACGCCAGTCGTCTGACCGCCTACCAGATTGATCCCACGCATGTGCTCAGCACCCTGAAGGCCGCCAACCGCCAGCAAAGTGCCGGCAGCTTCCCCCATGGTCAGCAGGAAACCCTGGTAGAAACGGGTGGATTCCTGCATGGCAGCGAAGACGTCGCCGCCGTGGTCGTCGGGGTACATCACGGACAACTGGTCTACCTGCGCGATGTGGCGAATATCATCGATGGTCCCGAGGAACCAGAGAACTACGTGTTGTTCGGCTTTGGCGGACAGCACGGTGATGTCCCTCAGCTGGAACGGCCTGCCGTCACCCTGGCCATTGCGAAGCGCAAGGGAACCAACGCTGTACAGCTGGTAAATGAGGTGATGCGCAAGGTCGAACTGCTGAAAGGCGACCTCATTCCCGAAGGCGTTGAGGTCACCATTACCCGCGACTACGGAGAAACCGCGCGCGAAAAGTCCAACGAACTGCTGTTCCACATGGGGATCGCGGTAGTCGGCGTGAGCCTGTTGATCATGTTCATCCTGGGTTGGCGTGAAGCCGGCGTGGTCGCGGTGGCAATCCCGGTGACCCTGGCATTGACGTTGGCAACCTTCTACCTGATGGACTTTACCCTCAACCGCGTCACCTTGTTTGCCCTGATATTTTCGATCGGCATCCTGGTGGACGACCCGATCGTGGATGTCGAGAACGTGGTGCGCCATTTCCGTTTGCCGGAAAACGCCGGCAAGCCGCTCAAGGAGCTGACGGTACAGGCAGTCAACGAGGTCCGTAGCCCACTGGTTCTGGCGACCTTGACGGTGATCGCCGCGGTTATCCCGATGGCCTTCGTGCAAGGCCTGATGGGTCCTTACATGCGTCCGATACCCATTGGTGCCAGCGCCGCCATGTTGTTTTCCATGGTGGTGGCCTTTGTGGTCACACCCTGGGCGGCGTACAAGGCCTTGCGGTGGCACGCCAAGCACAAGGAGGCTTTAAAAGAGAAAGAGAACTGGTTTACCCGTCTGTATCGCAAAGTCATGACACCCATGATCGAGCGGCCCGTCCTGGGTATCGGCTTCCTGGTCTCGATTACCGTGTTACTGGGCCTTTCCATCGCGCTGGTGATGGGCGGACACGTCAAGGTGAAGATGCTGCCTTATGACAACAAGAGCGAGCTTCAGGTGATCGTCGACCTGGATGAAGGCACGCCGCTCGAATGCACCACCAACGTCACGCGCACGCTGGCGGCCCAGCTTGCGAAAGAACCCGAGGTGCTGAATTACCAGGTGTATGCCGGCACATCCGCTCCGTACAACTTTAACGGCCTGGTCCGGCATTACTTCCTGCGTACTGAAAATAATATGGCCGATATCCAGGTCAACCTGGTATCCAAGGATCAGCGTGACCTGCAGAGTCATGATATCGCCAAGCGTATCCGCGAGAAGATTCATGACTATTCTGAACAATGCGGTGCGCGCATCAAGGTGGCCGAGGTCCCGCCCGGACCACCGGTACTACAAACCGTGGTCGCCGAAATCTATGGACCGGATTACGACGAACAAATCCGCATAGCGAAACAAATCCGCCGGATGTTCGAGGAGACCCCCGGCGTGGTGGATGTCGACTGGTACGTTGAAGCCGATCAGCCGCGCCTGATTTTCCGCTTCGACCAGGAGAAAGCAGCGCTTCATGGGATCAGCGCGCAACACATTGCGCAAATCGTGAGTATCGCCCAAGCGGGTGCCGAAGCGGGCCTGTTGCACGCCCCGGACGCACTCGAGGACGTCACCATCCTGGTACGCCTGCCTGAGAACCAGCGCTCCCAGACCAGTGATCTGTTGCCGCTACCGGTATGCGCCGGCGCACACTGTGTACCCCTCGGCGAAGTCGTGAAGCTCGAAGAGGCAGTGCGTGAGAAGAACATCTACCGCAAGAACCGCATGCGGGTGGTGTACGTGACCGGGGATGTAGCCGGGGAAGAGGAAAGCCCGATCTACGCCTTGATGAAGCTGAACGAACGCATCGAAAGCTATGTGCCGGAAGGTCGCGATGCACCCATGGAGATATGGAATGTGAGCCAGCCGTTCTCCGATGCCCTGCCCTCGATGAAATGGGACGGCGAATGGCACATCACCTATGAAGTGTTCCGTGATCTGGGCGCTGCCTTCGCGGTGGTGCTGGTCTTGATCTACGCACTGGTCGTCGGCTGGTTCCGGTCCTTCAAGACACCCTTCATCATTATGGCCGCGATTCCCTTCTCGCTGGTCGGCATCCTGCCTGCGCACTGGGCCATGGGCGCCTTCTTCACCGCCACGTCGATGATCGGGTTCATCGCCGGCGCTGGCATCGTGGTACGCAACTCGATCATCCTGGTCGATTTCATCAAGCTGCGCGTCAAGCAGGGCATGCCGCTGAATGAGGCTGTGGTCGATGCAGGTGCGGTGCGTTTTCGACCCATGCTGCTGACAGCCATGGCCGTGGTGGTTGGTGGCAGCGTTATCCTGTTCGATCCGATTTTCCAGGGACTGGCGATTTCGCTGATGGCTGGAGAGATCGCGTCTTTGCTGCTCTCACGCATGGCCGTGCCGGTAATCTATTATCTGGCCATGCAAAAAAACAATCGCCAGGTCGACCTCATTGAGCACCGCTAGCAGAGCCACCTGATGCCATTCCGCACAAAGTCAGCACATTGGTTCGAGGCGAAGATCCCACGCAACCAGACGGTCTATGCACTGAAGGTGCTTGCCGACCATGGTGGTATCCAGCTGGAAGACACCGGCCGAGATACGGCACCCTGTATTGACAGGTCCAGCGTGAGAAAAACCATGCGCAGGATCGACACGCTTTGTACCCGGCATGCCGAAGACTTACCCAAGCCTGCACCGCCTTCGGAGAAGGTCTTCCGCGCAACCGAAGAACTGGCCGACAACGCGCTACAACAACTGCAGAAATGGGCGCGCTCAGTAAACCAGGTTCGCGCAGACAGCCTGCGCAAGCACAAGGAAGCAGATCAACTGCGCCTGCTTCTGGAGTGCCTGCAGGCAATGGACGAATCATCGAGTGAAATTGGCGCACTCAACGTCAAGTCCAACTACCTTTACAAGCAGCTGATTGCCTGCCCCCGGGAACAACCGGCTGAAGCCCGGCCGTGCACCGATGTCTACGTGGAAACCTACCCCGGAACACAGCACAATTTTTTGCTGCTGGCCGGTGACATCTCCAAAGAACAATTGCTGGAAAGCGCTTCAACCCTTTGCCACTGCCAGGCCGTTCATATCCCGACATGGTTGCCGCCGACGCATGCAGACCAGGTGCGCGAGGTGAACAACCGTATCGAGCGCCTCGACAGGCAATGCCAGGAACTGGCTGATCAGCTTCAGTCGCTGAGGAACGATACACAGATAGCCAACGTCCTCTCGGAAACGCACCTGCTGCATTGGTTGATGTTCGAATGTGTCAACGAGACACCCGATCACAGTCACTGCCGGGTCAACGGATGGACCTTTGCGACTCACCCGAATGACCTGGTCCAGCTGTTGGCCGAATCGGGTATTCACTCAGAGGTTGTATTTACCCAACCACAGGACTTTCGCCGGCCACCGATCAACTTCGGTGCCGACAAATGGTCCCAGCCTTTTCGCTGGACAGTGAGCCTGCTGGGCACACCTGGCGACAAGGAAATCGATCCAACCCCGGCGGTGACTTTCATCATGCCGCTGGTGTTTGGCTTCATGTTTCCGGATATTGGCCACGGCCTGATCCTGGCATTGGCCGGCATAATACTCGGACGCACTCATCCACAAGCCAGGTTCCTGATACCTTGCGGCCTGGCAGCGGCGGGCTTCGGGTTGCTGTTTGGTGAGTTCTTCGGCCCGCGCGATTTCCTGCAAGCCCCGTTTACCAACATGATGGAGCACCCGGTTGACATACTGCTTGCAACCCTGGTTCTCGGTATCCTGCTGATATTGTTGGGCCTGGTTTTTTCCGGGATCGAGGCCTGGTGGCGTGGCGAACAGTTACTGTGGCTGCTTGAAGAAGCACCGGTCATCCTGCTCTACCTCTCCTGCATACTGTTGTTTTTCTGGCCGCACGGCTGGTTGATCAGTGCGGCGGCATCGGCCTGGTTCCTGGCTGGCAGTCTGGTGCTGTGCCGCAAACAGGGCTCACGCTGCATCTTGCGGCACTTGGGACAACTCCTGGAAAGTACCTATCAGCTGGTCACCGCTTCCCTGTCATTTCTGCGCGTCGGCGCTTTCGCGCTGATGCACATGGCATTGACATCAATGACCCTGCAACTGGCTGAAGGACTGGACAACCCGATCGCAAAAGCCGTGTTCCTGGTAAGTGCGCATCTGTTGATCGTCGTCGTGGAAGGACTGATCGTGATGATCCAGACGACGCGCCTTGTGGTACTGGAGTTTTTTTCACGCTTCCTGCGCTTCGACGGGCGCGTCTACCAGCCGCTGGGTCTGGCCGCCAATGGCAATCACACATCGACACCAGACCAACAACGGAATCACCCCGGCTGAACGGCAGGCCGGGATGACTCAGTGCCTGTCGCCTGAATCAACGACAAGCAATTCTCTGACCAGAACCGTTGCAACCCAGACGAACTCGCAGGCTTCCTCGAAGGCATCGAGATCTTCAGGGACTTCTGCCGGGTCACATTCAGCAATACGAGCAATATCCGCAAGTGCATGACGTCCGCGCAGCTCGAGGTCCTCGCCACCATGCACACCAACCAGCGCCAACCCTCGCAAGAACCCCCGCGCCCAGTCGATCAACGCCTGGCAACGCTGCAGATAATCCCCCTCTTCAGGCAAGAGCAGAGAAAAACCGGTGCCCACCCCATCAAGCGCAGACCAGGTCTCGCGGTACAGCCCCTCGACCGCCTCGCGTAATTCCTGCGTAACCAGGGATTCAGCATCTTCATCACAGGCAAGTCGTGCCAACACATCACGACTCCGGCCACAATCGACGCACATCATCCCGAGCATACGCCCATGCATTTCGGCACCGCTCTGCTGCAGACCCGCCTGCTGAGCAAGATCCTGTAGCTGCTGGTAACCGATGGAATAGTCACTCACGCGCCGCTCCCCCTCTGATGTGAGTCTAGACCAGTAACAGGCTGTTGGCGGCTCACTCCTGTGAAGACGGGCCGTTGCTTTGACCTGGCTCGGAGAAACGCTGCCGGTAGAGCCCTTGCAAACACTGGGCCCTGGCCTGCTCACCAGACTGGCGCAGGTTGCGGATGACACGCAGCCACTCGATCGGAGCTGCGTCAGCGGGAGGTTGGTCGCCAACACAGACCGGCTCGCCAGGCGCGGTGCTTTGGCGCTGGGCTCTTTCGCGCATTTTCTTTTCCAGGTGAGCCCGCGTATTGTTCGCATCGGTGATCTCAAGTGCCTCGCGGACCGGTGCCATCTCCGCGCTATCCAATGCCATGCCTTCCACTGGAGGGGGAGCGCTGCTACGCGATGCGGCTTTGGGTGGCATGACTGAACTCTCCACCGGCGTTTCAAACTCTGTGATTTGCTGTGCAGGTGGTGCAAAATCAAACACACGGAGCATTACTCCGAAACCGAGCAACAGGCTCATGGCCAATGCCAGTTTCGGCAAGGCAAACCATCGGCGTCGGCGGGCCACGTTGCGCGCCTGTTTGCGAATCGCCTGATCGAGTTCGGCTGGCGGTAACTCATCCGACCCTTCCCGGTACAAAGCCGACAGCAGCAGATCGTCAGGCTCATCCCGGTCGGGCTTGTGCAGATCAGTCATCACATCCCTCCAGGCCATCCCTCAAGCGCTTCAACGCATAGCGCAGGCGGCTTTTCACCGTTTCGCGTTCACTGCCTGTCACCTCGGCAATCTGCGCCAGAGTCAAGCCGCCCTCCTCCTTCAGCAAAAAGGCGTCGCGCTGCTCGTCTGGCAGATAGACCAGTAACGCCTTAAGGCGCGCGACGCAGTCGCGCAAATGCGCCAGCACATCCTGCAGCGGCGAAGCATCATGGGGCTCGCTTTCTTCCGTTGACTCGAAAGGACTTCCACTTGCACGCCAGTGATCCACAACACGATTGTGGGCAATCCGGTAAAGCCAGGGACGAAACGGCTGCGAGGCTTTCCACTGCCCACGGGCACGAACCACGCGCAACCAGACATCCTGGAAAAGCTCATCCGCCTCGGCACAGCCACCGCATTGCCGCAGGACGTAGCGATACAGTGGCCCACGATAGCGTGCATAAAGCCTGTCAAAGGCGTCTGCATCACCCCCGCGATACCACTGCATCAGTTGCTCGTCCGTTGTGCTCAATCCGTGGTTCCTGCCAGATTTTGTGGTTGCAGGCTTTGCGCCAACCCGGCCACACGCAGGAATTCACTGCGGTAACCCTGCGCATCATCTCCGCGGCTCTCCCGCGCCAGCTTTATAATCTGTGCGTAGTCAAAGCCTTCCAGGTAGTTGCCTCCGCGAAGACGCTGGGCGAACGCAGCCACTGCCGCCGAAAACCGATAGTCATCGCTGGTCTCTGACAACCGGTCTATCGCATCCGTCACTTCGAGAGGGTAACTGAGCAGCTGGCTCTGCTCCTGAGCGGGTTGCTTATAGCGCAATTTCACAAAAGCGATCTCTGTGGTTTTCGCATCGGGCTTGTCTGTACCGGCAGCATAACGCAGCGGCTCAACACGCTCACCACCTTCGCCAATCAATGCCAGTTCATACAGGGCGACCACACTATGCCCCGCACCAACTTCCCCTGCATCCACCCGATCATTGTTGAAGTCCTCGCGCTTCAGCATCCGGTTCTCATATCCGATCAGGCGATACTCACTCACCAGCGCAGGGTTGAACTCAATCTGGATTTTTACATCCTTGGCGACCGTCTGCAGGGTGCCGCCGACCTGTTCAACCAATACCTTGCGAGCCTCCAGCAGGGAATCGATGTAGGCGTAGTTGCCGTTGCCATGATCCGCCAGCTGCTCCATCAAGTGATCGTTGTAGTTGCCGCGCCCAAAACCGAGTGTGGTGAGTGCTATGCCTGCCTCACGCTGCTGCTCAATCAGATTGATCAACGCTTCCTGGTTCACCGTACCCACATTGAAATCACCATCTGTCGCCAGGATAACGCGATTGATGCCGTCTTCGATGAAAGCCTCGCGCGCCTTGGCATAGGCAAGTTGGATGCCGGCACCCCCATTGGTAGAACCTCCGGCTGAAAGCTTTGCCAGCGCCTGTTCGATCTGTGCGCCCTGATTGCCTGGCGTCGGCTCCAACACGACCCCGGAAGCACCCGCATAGACAACAATACTGACGCGGTCATCGACGTCCATCTCGCGACTGAGCATCTTCAACGAGCGTTTCAGAAGCGGCAGCTTGTCGGGAGCATTCATGGAACCAGACACATCCACCAGGAACACCAGGTTGGCCGGGGCAAGGTCTTCGGTTTTTACCTCTTCCGCCTTGATAGCCACACGCAGCAGCCGTGTTTTCGCATTCCAGGGCGTCGGGCCAAGTTGCAGGTTAACTGCGAAAGGCTGCCCCTCTTCAGCCGGCCCCCTGTCCTGGTAAGCGAAGTAGTTGATCAGTTCTTCCGCACGCACGGCATCTTTTGGCGGCAGGCGTCCTTCCATCAACATGCGCCGCACATTGGCATAGGCACCGGTATCGACGTCGATGCTGAAAGTGGATACCGGCTGTTCTGCGACCCGCTTGAGCGGGTTGTCGTCGAAATGACCATAGTTCTCACGATCATTTTCCAACACGGTGAGCGGCAGAGGCTTGTGTACATGTGAGAGCGGCGCAACAGCGCCTGCCAGACGATGCCGCTGCATTTTTGTGGCGTGATCTGGCGCGAGCGCCTGCTCCGGCAACGGCGGACGGGTCTCGGTGAATTCAGCGCGGGAATCGCTGGTATCGGAAGTCCCGACACAGCCACCCAGCAGCACGGCGCCTGCCAGCGAAATCACCAGTGGATAAGTTTTCATGATTATTGCTCCGTATCACGTTGTTTGTACTTACTGATACGGAGACAGAGAGCAAAAGGGGTTAAAAGTTGCGCAAGCCTGCCTCAAAAACGCGAAAGCCATCTTTCAGCCACTTTTCAGGCCAACTCGCTGGTCGAAAAGTAAAGGCCGGACTGGACACTTTCGAAGCGTTTTGCAAGGCTTCGCCGACTCCCCCCTCGTGCCACCGGAATGCCGACCTGTTGGTTACCGCTAGCGAACGGTGATCAGAAAGCGCTGCAGGCAGTCAGCGAATGCGTCCGGCTTTTCAGCATAGACCCAGTGGCCTGCCCCTTTCACCGGACACAGCCAGGACTTGGGGAAAAAGCGTTGAATATCAGCCTCGTAAGCGGGTTGAACATAGTCTGACAATGTTCCGTGTATAAAACAGCAAGGCCCCGCGTACTGCACACCCTCCGGCATATCGAACCCGGTAATCTGTGCCTGCGAATCGCGCAATGCCTGCAGATTCACGCGCCATTGCCAAGTGCCGCTGATCCGTTGCAGGTTCTGCTGCAGGAATGCACGCACACCACGCTGCAACAGGTGCTGTTCCATCGCGGCATCGGCATCAGTGCGTTTCTGCAAAGCATTGAGATCCACGGCATCAAAGGCACGAAACACCTGCTCAAAATTGTGCTTGTAGGCAACCGGCGCCATATCCACAACGGCAAGACCGGCAACCCGCTGTGGGTGTGTCAGGGCCAGGTGCATTCCCACCTTGCCGCCCATGCTGTGGCCAATCACGATCGCCTTGGCAACCTGGTGCTCATCCAGCAGCGCCAACAGGTCCCCCACCATTGCAGCATAGGAAACATCTGCGTGATGTGGCGACTGCCCATGATTTCGCAGGTCGGGAATCAGCAGCCGATAGTGGCGGGACAAATCGCGCGCAATGCTGCCCCAATTCGCCGAGGAACCGAACAGGCCATGCAGCAACACCACTACTGGCCCTGAATCGCCTTGCTCACGCAGGTAAAGCGATAACGGCATTGTTAAATATCGTAACGCGCGCAGAAGTGCTGGATTTCCGCGTCCACCTGGTCTGAGACGCCCTTTTTGCGAGCCCGCTCGAAAATATTGCGCAGCACTTCGCGTTCCTTGTCATCGACTTCACCATCCCGCAGTGCCAGTCGCTCCAGCATTGCCAGCTCTGCGTCGTCCAGGTGTCCGTCATTGGCAAACACCACCAGAAACGAATACTCCATGATCTCGACAAACTGCGAATCGGTCATCTTGCTCTCCATGTTGAAATCTGTCCTCTCATTGGCGAAGCTCATCATCCATCCAGCCAATGGACTGACGGCAGGATAAACGACTTCACAAACAAAAAACCGGTCACAGTTGTGACCGGTTCCAGACAAGCGTATTGATTACTTGCGTTTGCGCGGGGGCATCAGGTCAGTGATGGTGCCTTCGGCCATCTCTGCTGCCATGCCGATGGATTCGTTGAGCGTCGGGTGTGGGTGTATCGTCAGGCCGATATCTTCGGCATCAGCGCCCATTTCCAGGCCCAGCACGGTTTCACCGATCAGT
>Ga0180435_10004892_pt1 | contig 13111 bp, 12 predicted proteins | sample SS_ome_3_FD_132467 | JGI IMG/M metagenome (GOLD analysis project Ga0180435, IMG submission 132467) | Hypersaline lake sediment archaeal communities from the Salton Sea, California, USA - SS_3_S_1 metaG | ecosystem: Environmental > Aquatic > Non-marine Saline and Alkaline > Hypersaline >... | reverse complement strand
GACTTCATCGCCTGCCAGGCCAGGGAAACCGAAGGCAGCCCGGCCTGGCTGACCGCCAAGCGCCACCTCGAGAACGCCGCGCTCGACATCCAGCACGCCTACCTGGACCTGCGCAAGATGCAGTTGCAGGCCGTGCCCTACCTGGTGCAGTCCACCGTCGTCGACGGCTCCGCCCTGGCCGACCGCTACGCCTTCTGCGAGGTGCTGCACCGCGACATGGACGTGCCCTACCTCACAGAGGAAGCGCTGGGCATCATCGACGCGCGCCTGGAGGAGGAGTTCCGCCCGCTGATCCAGCCCAGCATGCTGGTGCTGTTGGAGGGGCCGCAGGACTACATTTTCCGCAACATCCGCGAACGCCAGCGAGCCGAGGAAAAAGAGGCTCCACACGCGGACAGCGACCTGCCCGAGGGCCTCACGCGGCTGGTCACCGCCCTGCAGACGCGCTACGCGAACATCGTGCCGGTGCTGCGCGAAAAGAACTGGTACACGGGCCCGGTACTGCGCGTGGACGTATCGACGATCGACTTCGTTTCCAACGTGCGCCACCTGATCGCCGTGTACGAGGGCATCGAGCAGATGCTCGACCAGGGCCTGCCCTGTTCCACCCCGGGCGATACGGCAGCCGCTGCCCCCGGGATCGGGCTGAGATAAGCTTCCCGAGTTCCACCGTCCGGCGGGAAACACGCATGATCCCGCCCCGGGAAGCTCGACGGCCAAAGGGGTTATCATGCACCCTGCCGTCCACAACAGGGGAGCCACGCGTGAACCCGGGTTACCGCTTTCTTCTTGTTTCCGTCCTCGTGCTGTCCGCCGGCGCGGCTTCCGCCGAAGCCCCGTTCATCGACCCGGCCGAAGACGCGGCTCACTTCGGGCCGCCGCAAAACCTGCTGTTCTGGACGCCGGTTCAACAGGTCGCCGGCTACCGCAACATGGACCGCATCTACCCGACGCGCCGCATCGCGGCCAGTCCGGAGCCGAGGAAACTGCCGTACCGGAAGGTCGAGCTGGGCGGCGTGAAGCTGGCGGCCGGGGACGTCTCGATGACGCTGGACGAGTATTTCACCCGCCAGAACGTGGCCGGCCTGCTGGTCCTCAAGGACGGCCGCATCGCCTACGAACGGTATGGCCTGGGCAACACCGAGGACTCGCGCTGGATTTCCTTCTCTGTCACCAAGTCGGTGGTCTCGATGCTGGTCGGCGCGGCCGTGCGCGACGGCTACATCGACAACGTGGACGAAGCGGTCAGCGACTACCTGCCGCGGCTCAAGGGCACGCCCTACGACGATTCCAGCATCCGCAACATCCTGCAGATGGCCTCCGGCGTGGCATGGGACGAGGACTATGCCGACCCGGATTCCGACGTCAGCCGCGCCACCTACCAGACCCTGGCGCTGTACGACTACCTGGCGCAGAAGCCCCGGGCGGCGGCGCCGGGCGAGCTGTTCAACTACAACACGGCCGAGACCAACCTGGTCGGCACCCTGCTGCGCTCGGCCATCGGCAACAACCTGTCGACTTACCTCGAGGAGAAAATCTGGCGTCCCTTCGGCATGGAAGCAGATGCCTACTGGACGCTGACCGAGCCGGGCGGCGGTGAGTTCGGCGGCTGCTGTATCAGCGCCACGCTGCGGGATTACGGCCGCCTCGGGCTGTTCGCCCTGGCCGAGGGCGCGGTCGGCGACACCTCCGTCATGGCCGACGGCTGGATGAAGGATTCGACGACGCCCTCGCCCGCCTACGACGGCTACGGCTACCTGTGGTGGCTGAGCGGCGCCGGTTCATACCGCGCCATCGGCATTTTCGGCCAGGGCATCTGCATCCACCCCGAAGAAAACGTCGTGATTGCCCTGCAGAGCGCCCGCGAAGTAGCCAGCGCGGACCAGGACTGGGCGCTGCAAGGCGCCCTTTGCCACGCCATCGCACGGTACCTGCAGGACTAGGAGCTGCCGGTGGAAATCGAACAATTCTTGTCGGAGTACCCCGTCGTTCTCACCCAGGACCTGGTCTGGGGCGACATGGACGCGTTCAGGCACATCAACAACAAGGTGTATTTCCGCTACTTCGAAGACGCGCGGATCGCTTTTTTCGACCGGTCCGGCGTGACGGAAATGATGAAACGCGAGAATATCGGCCCGATCCTGGCCAGGACGTCGTGTAATTTCCTTCTGCCGCTCGATTACCCCGACCGGATCCGGATTGGGACGCGCGCGACGATCCGGACCCCGAAAACCCTGTTCATGGAGTACGCCGTGTTCAGCGAAACCCTGCAGAAAGTCGCCGCGAAGGGCGATGGCCTGATCGTGTATTACGATTACAACAAGGGCGGCAGCTGCAGGATTCCCGAAGCCATTGCCGAGCGCATCAGCCGGCTGGCCGTTGCATGAGGGTGGACTGCCTGAACCGCACAATGATCCGGCGCCGGGGGAGAGCATGCCTGAACCTCAGCTACCCAACCTGATCGTCATCGGGGCCATGAAGTGCGGCACGACCAGCCTGCACTACAACCTCGGCCTGCACCCCGAGATCGGCATGAGCCGGGAGAAGGAACTGAATTTTTTCAATCGTCCGGGCTCCCTGGATGACCTTATCGACTGGTACCGTCGCCAGTTTCCCACCGAAACGCGCTGGCGCGGGGAGTCTTCCACCGGCTACACGCGGGTGCCGTTCGGCGAGCCCGTCGTCGAGCGCATGCACGGGCTCATTCCGGACGCCCGGCTGGTCTACATCGTGCGTCACCCCGTCGACCGCGTCGTCTCCCACTACGTGCACCAGGTCGCCATCGGCCTGGAGCAGCGTCCCATCGACGAGGCCATGGCGGACTTCCCGGCCAACGAATACGTCCAGCGGACCCGTTATTGCTTCCAGCTGTCGCAGTACCTGCGGCGTTACCCCGCCTCGCAGATCCACGTGGTGACCCTCGAAGCGCTGAAAAGCGCACCGGAGCAGACCATGGGCGAGATCTTCCGTTTTCTCGGCGTGGACGACGGATTCACCTCGCCCGAGTTCACCAGGGCGCGTCACAAGTCCAGCCACAAGGGCAAAAAGAACCGGGCCGGGCTGGTGCTCAAGCGGCTCTCGAATACGCGGGCGGCGAGACTGTTCTCCACCGATTTCCGCATGCGCGCGGGACGCCTGTTGTACGCGCCTTTCTCGAAGCAGCTGGACCGGCCCGTTCTGGATGCGTCGTTGAGAACGGAACTGCTGGGTTACCTGGAAGACGATATCGCCGGGCTGGAGGCACATACCGGCCTCGACCTGAGCCACTGGCGGCGATAGCCGAGCGCGCACCCGGATGATCGACTACCTGCTCCTGCTGCTGCCCATCGTGTTGCCGGTGGTGTTCTGGTCGGCTTACCACCTGCACGTCGACCGTCACCTGCCCGAACCCCCGTCAAAGCTGGCCCTGGCCTTCGGGCTGGGCATCGGATCGTTTTTCCTGGGCATGCTGGCCTACCGGGCGCTGGGCCTGCTGGGCTTGCGATACAACGCCTTCGCCCTGGCCCAGGACAACCTGCCGGGCCTGTTCGCATACGCGGTGCTGGCGATCGGGGTGATCGAAGAGGGCGTCAAGATGATCCTCTTCCTGCTGGTGGTGGTCCGTTTTCGCGAGTTCGACGAACCGATCGACGGCATCGTCTACGCCTCCTTCATCGCACTGGGCTTCGCGGCGGTGGAGAACATCCTGTACGTGCCGCAACTGGATTCCACCGCGGCCTACGCGCGCGGCTTCGTTTCGCCGGTGCTGCACATGGTTTTCGCCTCGATCTGGGGTTACCACATCGGCCGCGCCTGGCTGCGCGGCCGCATGCGGGTTGTCACGATACTCGGCTGGCTGGCTTACACCGCCTTCATTCACGGCGTGTACGACTTCGCGGTGCTGGGATTGCCCCGGGCCGGCCTGCCGATCGCGGCCACCCTGATCACCGGCCTGTGGATCTGGCGCCTGCTGCTGATCCGCGACCTGCACGACGCGGCTCGGGGTGAAGATCCTCGTTGAAACAAGGATCTTCGAACCAGGGACTCGCTACGAGCCTATGCCCCCGGCGACAACCTGTTTCCCTTCCGCGGCGGGCTTCCTGGCCAGCGCCTTTTTCACGTCCTCCGGAGCCGCCGTTCTCGGGCTGTGGGTGCCGGCGATGATCTCGTAGTCCAGGTCCAGCCGCTCCAGCGCCGCCGCGAAAGCCTCGACCGCGGGCACCGCGGGCGGAATCTCGCCCGACAGGGGCTGCGGGAAGTGGTCCGCCTCGAAGACCACGCCGGCTTTTGGCACGTAAACCAGCAGAATGTGCTCGGCGTGCGGGGTCGGCCCCATGTCGTAAAGCTCGACGCGGTTGTCGCCGCTGCCGATGGTCATGCGGTCCTCGACGAAGGCGAACTGTTCCGCAGCCGCGCCGGCCGCCTCACGGATCACCGCCTCGTGCGCGGCGGGCGCGACGACGGTCGCCCCGGCCGCGGCGTACACGGCCGAGCCCGGCACGTGGTCGCTGTGGTGATGCGTGACCACGCCGTACTTCAGCGGCTTGTCGAGGCCCGCGTTCCGTGCCGCCTCGAGCGCGCCCTGCGCCGCCTGGGTGCCGCCCACCGCCACCAGGTACTCCGGCAGTTCGACGATCAGCGAATAGGTGCCGTTGCCACCGGCCAGGAACACGCCCTCGGCGATCTCCTCGATCCCCGGTTCGTCCGGCGTCACGGCGGCCACCTGCCGCAGGGACTCCGGCACCGCCAGGTAGCGGTCGAGTGGCGTGTTGATCTCCGTATGCAGGTTGTCGATCTCCAGGTTGGATTCGCCGTTCACCAGCAGGCGGAAACTGCGGTTGAAGGGGATGCCGTCGATATCGGCGTAGTCCAGGAAGCGGTACTCAACCTGCCCGAAGGGCGGCAGGGTCCGCTCCATGCGGGTGAGTACGTGGCTTTCCTGGTCTATGTAGAGCGCCAGCGCGGGCCCCACGGCCATGATCAGGGTAATCACGTCGTGCGGGCGGCCGTCGATATCCACTTCGCCCAGCCAGTTGGACTGCCCGCGGCGCGCCTGCAGCTGCTTCATCAGCAGCGCCGGGGTGATGCGGATGAACGGTCCGGATTGGGTGTCGTAGTCCGGCTCGGCCAGCGGTGCGGCGGTGCCGGCGCGGAAATCGTACTGCCAGCTGGCGTCACCGTTGATCACCGTGCCCCCCGAGTTGACGTAGCCGCCGCCTTCACCTCGGTTGCGGTTGTAGAAAATGTTGCTCTCGGTGTCGATCGCGTTGAGTGTTTCGAAACTGCCCTTGTCCCAGGGCGGTCCGGGTTTGCGGCTCTGGCCGGTCTGCCAGTTAACGCCCTTGCTCTGCTGGATCACGGTGTGCAGCGCCGCCAGCGCCTCGGCGCCGCCGTGCGCCTCCAGCGCGGCATCGATCACGGCGTTGGCCTGGTTGACCGAGCGCAAGGGCAGGGTCTCGTCCGCCAGCGTGGATCCAAAGGCAAAGAGGCCCGCCAGGGCCAGCAGGGCAGTTCGGGTCTTTCGATAGTTCATGGCACGCTCCAGGGAAGATGGGTAGCGCCAGAAGTCTGGAACGATGGCGGGGTCCTTGTCCTGCCGCCTGCGGTGGGGGGAAAAGCCGGTACGCCGAATGGTTGCCAGCTCGGCGCGCCGTTCGGCTCGTCGCGGAAGCGGCTCGGATTAACCAATCCGTGCCAAGGCGCCCGCAGGCGGGTCCTTGTCGTGGAACCAACCGCCCCGTGGGCCGGTTGGCCTGCTTACGCCGGCCCCGAACCGCTTCAGGCGTCGAGAAGGCCGCCGTAACGAACCCCGGAAAGCCGCGCCATGTCCCGCTTCCAAGTGGTCAGGTCGGTCGGATTGAAGTCGGCCAGTCGTGCGTGCCCGCAGGCGCGCGCCATGACCTGCATGAGCCGGGTCGAGGCGTCGAAGAACCGGGCAAGCCGCTGCGCGCCCTGCTCGACGTCCAACCGCTTGCGCAACTCCGGGCGCTGGGTGGCGACCCCCGAGGGGCAGTTGTTGGTATGGCACATGCGGGCCGCCACGCAACCTATCGCCTGGATCGCCGAGTTCGCCAGGGCGATCCCGTCGGCGCCCAGCGCCAGGGCCTTGATGAAATCCGCCGGCATCCGCAGGCCGCCCGTGATGATCAGTGTCACGCTGTCGGCCTGCCGGCTGTCCAGGTGCGCCCGGGCTCGCGCCAGCGCCGGGATGGTAGGCACGCTGATGTGGTCTCGGAACAGCAACGGCGCGGCCCCGGTGCCGCCGCCGCGACCGTCGAGGATGACGTAATCGGCGCCGGCTTCCAGGGCGAAATCGAGGTCTTCCTCGATATGGTTGGCCGAGAGCTTGAAACCGATGGGGATGCCGCCGCTGCGTTCACGAACCTCGTCGGCGAACGCGCGGAATTCCTCGACGCTCGACGGTGCGTCGAAAGTCGGAGGCGAAACGGCGTCCTGGCCGGGCTCGAGGCCACGGGTTTCGGCGATCCTGTTAGTCACCTTGCTGCCGGGCAGGTGGCCGCCGGTCCCGGTCTTGGCGGCCTGGCCGCCCTTGAAGTGAAAGGCCTGGACCTCGTCCAGCAGGTCCCAGCTCCAGCCGAACTTGGCCGAGGCCAGTTCGTAGAGATAGCGGCTGTTGCCCTGCCGCTCCTCGCGCAGCGAACCGCCCTCGCCGGAACAGATGCCCGTCCCGGCCTGCTCGGCGCCGCGGGCCAGTGCGAGCTTGGCTTCCTCGGACAGCGCCCCGAAACTCATGTCGGAAACGAACAGGGGAATGTCGAGCGTCAGCGGCCGCCTGGCCCGTGGCCCGATGACCAGCCGGGTATCCACCTCGGCGTCGTCCGGCAGGGGTTTCCGCGCCATTTGCGCGGTCAGGATCTGGATGTCGTCCCAGCGCGGCAGATCGCGGCCCGGTACGCCCATGGCGCCCATTTCGCCATGCTTTCCTTGCAATCCATTCCGCGCGAGTTCGTGGATACGGGCAACGTGGGGCTCCTCCGGCGTCGCCTCGGCGGCGGGCGCGGCATTCCCTTCGCGCTCGGGTACTGGGTCGCCGACTGCGTGATCCGACAGTGACTTGTGCGTGCCGTCGCAGTAGGGCGCATCGGCCGTGGCCTTGCAGCGGCACAGCCAGGCCTCGCCGTCTTCTTTTGCTTCGAAACCCAGTGGCTCGATCTCCGTGCCCTTGTGCGAACCGTCGCAGAACGGCTGGTTGGCTGACCGGCCGCAGCGGCACCAAAAATACTTTTTGCCTTTTTCCAGTTGTACGCCGGCAGGCGACTTGGCCGAGATAAGGGGTTTATCACTCATGGTAAGAACGTCCTCGCGGCTCGCGTTCGTCGCATTGATTTCGTCAATTATAGAAGACGGGCTGTGAAAGGCAGGTGAGGCCGATCGCCTGGGCGCCTCTTGCCGACCCTTAACCGGCGTTGAGGTTGTATTTCATGATGCGGCCGTGGCGGCCCGAACGGTCGCGCTCCAGGTCGAACACGTCACCGGGCGGAACGGTCAGCTCGGCGCGCACCGCGTCGATCTCCCGGCGATCCTGTTCATCGAGGCTGAAACCGAACCAGTCGGCATAGCGGCCCAGGTGCCTGGCATCGCGGGCGCCGACGATCACGGCGGCGACGCGCGGCTGTTCCAGCACCCAGCGCGCGGCCACGGCGGCGATGCCGACGCCGTGCCGCCGGCCAACTGCCGCCAGGGTTTCGAGCAGGGACTGGAACCGGGCCCAACCGCCGGCCTCTTCGATGATCAGCCGGTACTTCGTCAGCGACCGGTTTTCCAGCACGGCCGCGTCCGCCAGCGGGTCCGGCGCGCCCAGCCAGCGGTCACCCAGGAAGCCGCCGGCCAGCGTGCCGTAGCACAGCAGGTGCATGTCGTTGGCCGCGCACAGGTCTGCGAGGGCCTTCTCCGGACGCGTGTCGAGCAGTGAGTACTGCACCTGCGTCGTTGCCAGGGGAATGCCGGCCTTGAGCAACGCCCGCGTGGTCTGCGTGTTGAAATTGGTCACGGACAGGCGGTCGATCTTGCCGGCCTGCTGCAGTTCCTGTAGCCAGCCCGCTGCCTGCACGTAGCCGGGTATGCCCGTGTCCCACCAGTGGAACTGGACCATGTCGAGGCGTTCCTGGCGCAGGCGCCGCAGGGAGCGGTCGATGATGCGCTCGACGTCGCGGCGCGAGAGCCCGGGCAGTCGGTCGAGGTCGGGGACGTACTTTGTGTGGACCCGAACCGGCACCGGGTCGGCGCCGGCGCGGTTGCGGGCGAGAAACTCGCCGACCAGGGCTTCCACGCCGGTGTAGATGTCGGCGCAGTCGAAGGTGTCGATGCCCCGTCGCGCGAACGCGAACATGTCGCCGACCGGGTCCGCCGACACGCTCGCGCTGTGCCCCTCGGCGAGTTGCCAGCCGCCCTTGATGATCCGTGAAATCCGGTAGCCCCCGCCCAGGTCGAAGCGCTCGATCACTCCTTCCATGAATTGCTCTCAGGGAGCGGTTCCACGGTGGTGTCGGCGCGCCTCACCACCCGCTTGCCGATGCGGCTGACCCGGAAGCGGGCGCCGCAGTGCGGGTCGGGGCAGGCGATCACGTGGTCCGTCGCCATCCAGTCGTTTTCGTTCAGCGGCCGTTGCTTCGCGGGCAGCAGGGGCAGCAGCGCCGCCAGCGCGTACATGGAAAACGGCGTGTCCGCCTCGAAGTGCAGGTTCTCGCCACGCACCTCGAAGGCGCTGCCCACGACGTGGCTGCACACGAAGGGCCGGTCGCCCTCGATGGTCTCGACGCGGAGGTCGTAAATGCTAAACTGCGGTTCGCTCATTGCCGTCATCTGCATGCTCTTGGGGCCCCTGATTATGACCCGTATCCCCTCGCCGTACACCCGGCGCCCCGCGCTGTTCCGACTCTGCTGCCTGCTCGCTCTCGCGCTGCTGTCCGCGCCGGCCGCCGCCGACCCGTCTTCCGCCCCGGCGAAGCTGGCGGCGGACTACGTGGCTGCCTGGAAGGCCTTCTACCCCAGCCAGGCCTTCGCCTACGGCGACCGGGACAGCGCCGCAGCATTCGAGGACTACAGCGGCGATCGCGTGCAGCAATGGCTGGCACTGAACGCCCGCGTCGCCGCCGAGGCGGAGGCTTTGCTGAGCGAGCCCGACCTGGGCCTCGCTGCGCGAACCGACCTGCTCGTGCTCAGGGCACAGGCGATCGACGAACAGGCGAACTGGCGCGAAGACGACCCCCTGGCGCGGCAACCGCAGTGGTACGCCGAGCAGGTTTCCCAGGCCCTGACGCACTTGTTGGTCAGGGACCAACTGTCGCCGCAGGCCCGCGAAGCGGCACTGCTCGAACGCCTGCGCGGCGTCGCGCGGCTGTGCCACCTGGGCGTCGAACGGCTCGAGGGCGGCGACGCCCTGCGCACGCAGGGGGCGCTGCGCACGCTGGCCGGCGCGCGTGCCTTCTACGAGGGCGGCCTCGCGGGGCTGCTCGAAACCTGGCCCGAAACCCCCGTGTCCGCTGAACGCGGCCCGGCAATCGAGCAGGCCTCGGCGGCCATCGGCGCGCTCGAGGCGCAGCTCGAAACCCTGCTCCCCGATCTGTCTGCCGAAGCCTCCATCGGCGCCGAACGCTACGCGTCCAAGCTGTCACGGCGCAGCGGCGGACAGGTGACGCCGGACCGGCTCCGCGGCGATGCGCTGGCAGAGATGCGCCGGGTGCGCGACTTGATGGTCGAGGAATCACGGCGTTGGCAGCAGAGCCTGGACGACGCCTCGAAAGCGCCGGCGGACCTTGACGGCCAGGCGCTCCTGGACCTCGCTTTGCAAGCCATGGAAGCGGACCGCGTGGATACTCAGGCGACCTTCCTGGCCCAGTTCGAGTCCCTGACCGCCGCGTCGGAGCGCTTCGTGGTGGACCACGCCATCGCCACGGTACCGCAACCCACCACGCTGTACATCGCCCTGTCGCCGGCGCATTTCAGCGGCGCGGCCGTAGGCGGCGTGTATCCCAGCGGCCCCTTCGATCCGCAGGCCGACACCCTGTTTTACGTGCCGTCGGTGCCGGACGACGCCCCGGCCGGGGTCCGTGAAGGCTTCTACCGATCCTTCAACGACCACTTCAACGCGATGATCATCTCGCACGAAATGTTTCCCGGGCACTACCTGCAGTACAAGGTGGCAGTGAGCGAGGCGCCGGCGCTGCGCTCCCTATTTTCGAACGGCGCCTATATCGAGGGCTGGGGCAGTTTCGTGGAGGAACTCATGCTGGACGCCGGCTGGGCCGGCAACGCGCCGCTCACCCGCCTGGCCCACCTGCGCAAGCGCCTGGAGAACGCGACCCGCGCCTACGTCAGCGTACAGGTGCACACGGCGGGTTGGCAAAGCGAACAGGTGCTGGCCTTCGCCCGCGACGAGGGGCTGCTGGCACCGCAGTTCGCCGAGAACCTCTGGCAGCGCGTGGTGAACTCGCCGCTGCAGATCACGGACTACTACGTCGGCTGGGCGCAGTTCAAGACGCTCTACGCGACGCGCGGCGATGGCCCGTTGCGGGACTGGGTGGACGCCGTGCTGCGCGCCGGCCCGGTGCCGATGGAACTGCTGCCGCCCCTGCTGGGCGAGTGATCCCGCCCGGGTCGCGACCTCAACCGTGAAGTCACCCCTGGCGCTGTTCCGGGAACTGGTCGGCCCTACCGCCGTGATGGCGGCCGGCACCATGGGCGCGGGCGCCATCGCGTCTTTCCTGCTCGCCGGCGCCTGGTTCCGTTACGACCTGCTCTGGGTGATCCTGCTGATGCTGCCGGTGTTCGTCGTCTCGGCCGACAGCGCATCGCGCATCGGCGCCCTGAACCCCGACCGCGGCCTGTTCACGTTGGTGCGTGAGCGCATCAGCCCGCTGCTGGCCTGGCTGATCCTGCTGGTCGTCGTGCCGGTTCACTTCCTGGTGACCATGGGCCAGTTGTCGGTGATGGTCTCGGCCTTCAGGGCGCTCGTCGCCTTGCCGGCAGCCGCGGAATCCTTGCCGATCGACATCGGTTTGAGCCTGGCCCTTGCCTTCGCCACGCTGTGGCTGCTGTTCTCACGCGGCTATTCGCGGTTGGAACGCATCATGACTTTCCTGATGGTGCTGATGCTGCTGTGCTTCCTGGTCGTGGGCCTGCGCGGACTGGTCGAGTGGCGCGCCGTTCTCGCGGGCTTCGTGCCCTCGCTGCCGGCCGACCTGCCGCTGCCGGACGGCGGCGGTGCGCGCGTCGCGACGACATCGATCATCGCCATGGTCGGCGCCGCCATCGCGCCGGCGGCCCTGCTCGGCCTGCCCTACCTCAGCGCCGACGGGGGCGGCAGCCGGCGCCAACTCGACAGCGCCTTCCGCAAGGCCGTGATCAACCTGGGCTTCGTCTTCGGCGCCTACGCCATGTTGGTGGTGGTGGCCGGCGGCTTCGCGTTATTCCCCTTGCCGAACCACGCCGGACTCGCGGACGTGGGCGAGGCGTCTGCCGTGCTGCGCGGCGCGCTGCCGGGTTCCTTCGCCGCGCTGGGGCCCGTGGTGTTTACGGTCGGGCTGTTCACCGCGGCGATGACCACGCTGGTCGTCGCCGCCCAGGTGACCACCTATTTCGTCCTCGACCTGCTGGGCCTGGATTGGCGGTTCACCGCGGACAATCGCCGCTTCCACGTACTGCTGGCGATCTTCGTGCTCGGGGCAGCCGCGCTGGCACCGCTGTGGGATTTCCCGGCGCTGCTCAAGGTCATTTTGCTGATGGGCATCAACGTGGTGGTGATCCCGGTCGTTTACGTGATCGTGATCGCCCTGGTCAACAACCGGGCGGTGATGCGCGGGTTGGTGGCCGAGCCCTGGCGCAACGCCGTCCTCGTACTGGGCCTGCTGGCCTCGCTGGGCCTCGCCGTACACAAGGCGCCGGGTTACCTTGAAATGCTGTTCAGTTAGGCTTGAAAGCCGGCCCGGAGCTGGGCGAGCCGCCCTTTGCATATCACTGGTTTCGCCCGACCTGCTCGGGCCGCACCAGCTTCATCTGGGGCTTGCCGCGGTAGCGGTCGATCTCGCCGTAGACGCAGATGTCCATGCCCAGCAGCACGGCCGGATCGTAGGGAAAAGCGTCCCGGTCGCTGCCCCAGATGATCGCGGTGAACGGGGCATCCGGGAAGGGCTCTTCGAAGTTGATGTAAGTGGGCCGCCCGGTGCTGGCCTGCGCGTGGTGCGTAGCCGCGACCACGCCGCAGACCAGGGCGACTTCGCCGACGTGGTCGGCCGCCTGCGTGGCCGTGATGACGAGTTCTGCGTCGGGCTCCTGCCCACGGGCCGGAAGACCTGCCAGCAGCAACGCGGCCAGCAGGCAGGTCGTCAACGGCCGGTTCATGCCGTCGGCCCGCGGCTCAACCAGCGGTCGCGGTCACCGCGGCGCCCGCGAGCAGCATGGCCAGTCCGAAACTGATCAGGGCCATGATGACGGCGGCCACCAGGGCACCCGAGTAGCCATCCACCTTGACCCCGCTGAAGACCTTGCCGGCCAGCACGATCACCGCGGCGGCCACCAGCAGCTGCACCACGGCGGTGACGATGCCGCCCTGCCCGGGGACGAAATGCATGATCAGGTTGGTGAAGAAGCCGATGAACACGCCGGCCAGCATCGCCCAGCCGAAGTTGTCGACCGCCAGGCCGATGTTGAACTTGCTCACCAGCCAGATGATGAAACCGGAAATGACTGCGCTGATGAGAATACCGATAACCAGACCCACGATGACTTCCATGACGCACTCCTCTAGTTTGTATTAGGAACAACAAAGCTGATCCAGCCCTGTCCCCTGCAGATTCTAGAGGTCAAGGAGAGTATTCGGCAATCAGTCGAACAGCACCCGGCTGCCCGGTACCTTCCCGACGATGCCCTCGACCACCTGTTCCAGCCCGTCCCCGGTGCGGAAATCGACGACCTCGGTGTCGATGACGAGGTACGGCAGCCCGCACTTCATGATCCACGGCCGGTACAGGTCGTTCAGCTTGGCCAGGTACTGGTTGCCGGGCGCGGCCAGTTCCGCCTCCTCGCCGCGGCTGCGCTCCAGGATGCGCGACTTGAGCGCGTGGACGTCGCTTTCCAGGTAGATGATCAGGTCCGGCTTCGGCTTGTTGGCCAT
>Ga0180435_10004890_pt1 | contig 13113 bp, 11 predicted proteins | sample SS_ome_3_FD_132467 | JGI IMG/M metagenome (GOLD analysis project Ga0180435, IMG submission 132467) | Hypersaline lake sediment archaeal communities from the Salton Sea, California, USA - SS_3_S_1 metaG | ecosystem: Environmental > Aquatic > Non-marine Saline and Alkaline > Hypersaline >... | reverse complement strand
CCGGCGCACCTCCCGTCGGACAACCGCCCGCCACAACGCATACCATTATAGGCCCTATGTAGGCGGGGTTGCCGTGGCCACCGCGGCGACAGCCATCGCCGTCGGTACGATCGCGGCCACACTTCCCCCGAGCTGCCGCCAAGTCAGGATGAACGGCAGAATCTATCACGACTGCTCCGGCACTTGGTATGAGCCAAGATACAACGGTCCGGAATTGGTATACGTTGTTGTGGAAACCCCCCACTAGTGGCTCCAATAGCAAACGCACAAAATTTGACGATAGAGCGCTCAGGTTCAATGTGATAGATTTATTCGAGAGGGAGAAACGCCATGTCGTGCTATTTTCGTTATATGAAGGATGTACTTGAGGAGGCCGGGGTGGAAATCACCCCGGAGAACAAAAAGGACATCGACCGGATCATTCACGGGTTGGTGGATGAGGAGTACAAGAATTGTTCCCCCGCCTGGAAGGCCGTCAAAATCCATATTAAAGCCGACGCGGCTGCGCGGCGCAAATTCATCGAAAATCTGAAGCAGCAGTTAAACCGGGCATGACCCCGCCCCGGCAGATCGATTACCGCCACAAGTGGCGGGTGATGATGGCCGTGGGCAGCGGTGTTTTTCTGGCCACTGTGGACGGCAGCATCATCAACGTTTCCCTGCCGACCCTGGTGCGCGCCTTTCACACCAACTTCAGCGTAGTGCAGTGGGTGGTGCTGGCCTATCTCCTGATCATTACCACCTCCATGCTGAGCATCGGCCGTCTGGCGGACATGGTGGGCAAGAAGACCATTTACCTGCTGGGATTTATCATCTTCACCCTGGGTTCCGTGTTGTGCGGGACAGCCCAATCCGTCCAGTGGCTCATCGGCTGCCGGGTGATCCAGGCCTGCGGCGCGGCCATGATCATGGCCCTGGGCGCGGCCATCGTTACCGAGGCGTTTCCACCCCGGGAACGGGGCAAGGCCATGGGCATCATCGGCACCATCGTCTCCATGGGGATTGTGCTGGGACCGGCCCTGGGCGGTCTGATCATCGAGACCCTCTCCTGGCGCTGGATCTTCTATGTCAACCTGCCGGCCGGGATCATGGGCACCCTGATGGTAGCCCGCAATGTTCCGGATTACCGGCCCCGGGGGCGCCAACAATTCGATTACCGGGGCGCCGCAGCCCTGTTCGGCAGCCTTTTTCTGATTATGATGGGGTTGACCATGGGCCAGCAGCGGGGCTTCAACCTGCCCTGGGTCTGGTGGCTCCTGGGCCTTGGCCTGCTGCTGCTGGTACTGTTCATTCTCATTGAACAGCGGGTCGCCCAGCCCATGATTGACCCGGGTATTTTTAAAAACAGTCTGCTGAGCGTGAGCCTGGCCACCGGATTCATCAGTTTCATCGGCCTGGGCGGCACCGGCATATTGATCCCCTTCTATCTTGAGAACATTTTACAGTTTAAGCCAATCCACGTGGGACTTTTAATGGGCATTGTGCCGGTGATGCTGGGCATCTGCGCGCCTATTTCCGGTTCCCTTTCCGACCGTGTGGGCACACGCCCCCTGGCTATCCTGGGCCTGGCCGTCATGTGCCTCGGATACCTGGCGGCCAGCACCTTTAGCGCCGATACCGGCAGCTGGGGCTATGTCATCCGTATTTTTGCCGTGGGCACGGGCATCGGTATCTTCATATCCCCCAACAACAGTTCCATCATGGGCACGGCCCGCCGCCGCCATCTGGGCATTGTTTCCGGTTTAATGGCTGAAACCCGGACCATGGGCCAGATCGTGGGGGTCAGCCTGCTGGGGGCGATCTGGGCCGGACGCACTGCTTACCATGCCGGCACACACCTGGCCGGCGGCGCCACCCTGGCCCCGGTCCCGGCCCAGATCAGCGCCCTTAATGAAACTTTCCGGGTTGCCGCGTTCCTGCTCGGCAGCGCCCTGGCCATGGGCGTCTGGGCCCTTTTCAAGGAATCCCGCCAGCCGCCCACACCCAGGCAAGCATCCTAAATCCATTGGTATTGCCCAACTGCTGCCTCCCGGGTTAAGAACGCCCGCCCCGGGAACCGGCTTGCCATTTGACAATTCTGAAATCAGGCTTACCTAGTATCCGTTCTAGTTGATCGCCAGATTACCGTTCCGATTGATTGTGGATTTTACTGTAGGCTATTAACTTTGTAGGGGCGGGTTTGAAACCCGCCCCTACTCTCTGGCATAATTGAAACGGTATTAGGTATCGGAATGTATTTATGCAAACCACTATAGTTGGTTGCCAGGTTACCGTTGGAATTGCTTAGAAATGAGGAAATATATATGGATCAAAACAATACAAAACCGGCTGCGGCAACTTTCGCCGGCGGCTGTTTCTGGTGTGTGGAAGCGGACTTTGCCCGGGTTGAGGGTGTACATGAGGTGGTATCCGGCTATACCGGGGGTGATGAGCCCCATCCGACTTACCAGCAGGTATGCGCCGGCGCCACGGGTCATGTGGAGGCGGTTCAGGTGCGCTACGATCCGCAGCGGGTGGACTACGCCAGGCTGGTGGAGATCTTCTGGCGCCATGTGGACCCCACGGATGCCGGGGGCCAGTTTGTGGACCGCGGGCCCCAGTACCGGACAGCCATTTTCTGCCACGACGCTGAACAGCTCGAAATCGCTAGAAAATCCAAACAGCGACTGGCCGATTCCGGTAAATTCAAGCGGCCCATTGCCACCATTATTGAACCCCTGAAGGAATTCTACCCTGCGGAGGATTACCATCAGGACTATCACAAAAAGAACTCCGGGCACTACCAGGCTTACCGGCAAGGATCAGGGCGGGACCAATTCCTGAAAACGACCTGGATCGAAGAAGCGCTGCCCCCCACCCCCGCCACAGGAAACAATGGCGGGTACGGCAAACCCCCGGAGGAGGAATTGCGCGCCCGGCTCAGCCCCCTGCAATACCAGGTCACCCGGGAGGGCGCCACGGAGCCGCCTTTTAAAAACAAGTACTGGGATAACCACGCAGCGGGCATCTATGTGGACATCACCTCGAGCGAACCGCTGTTCAGTTCCACTGATAAATTCGATTCCGGCAGCGGCTGGCCCAGTTTCACCCAGGTCCTGGAACCGGACCACGTGGTGCAGCGGGAGGACCGCAGCCTGTTCATGGTGCGTACCGAAATCCGCTCCAAACATGGCGACTCCCATTTGGGCCATGTCTTCGATGACGGGCCGGACCCCACCGGGCTGCGCTATTGTGTCAACTCGGCGGCCCTGCGCTTTGTCCCCCGGGACAAACTGGCCGAGGAGGGCTACGACCGGTACCGTAAATTGTTTCAATAGGGGTGGCTGTGCGCAGAAAAAAGCGGTGGGTTTGGGGACTGATCCTGGCGGTTGCCTTGGCAACGGCGGGTTACCAGGTGGGGTTGAAGAATTTTGCCGAACGGGAAAAGGCCCTGCGCAGCCGGTTGCGCCATGAACTGGTGGCCCGTTTCCATGAGGAGGCGGCTGAGGCGGCTGCCCATTTCGGCCTCCATCCCTACCGGCCCGCCCAACTCCCCGGCCCCACAGGCACCCGGCAGGACCGGGCCGTGGTCCTGATCCACGGATTGGACGACCCCGGCAAGGTCTGGATGAACCTGGCGCCGGCGCTGGCCACCGAGGGACACCAGGTCTATCAGCTGCTCTATCCCAACGACCAGCCCATCCACGACTCGGCCCTCTATTTTGCCAACGTACTTAAGGGGTTGCGGTCCCGGGGCATCCGGCGGATCGCCATTGTGGCGCACAGCATGGGCGGACTGGTGAGCCGCGAAATGCTTACCCACCCCGGAATCAACTACCAAGGTCAAGCCACGGACGACCAGGCCCCAGAGGTATATGGCCTGATCATGGTGGGCACCCCCAACCAGGGCGTGGAGATTGCACGCTTTCGAATCCTGAGCGAGTTCAGGGAGCAGATCAGCCGCACCCTGCTGGGACAGGGCCACTGGCTGGGCTGGCTGGTGGACGGCGCAGGCGAGGCCAAGCTGGACCTGTTGCCGGAAAGCAGTTTCCTCAAGACCCTCAATGGCCGGCCCCATCCCCCGGATGTGGCGCTGTTGACCATCGCCGGTATCGCCGCCGGGTTGGGGCAAACTGCAACGGCACCCTCCGGAGAGTGGATATCCGGCCAGGATTCGCCCCGGACCCGCAGCCAATGGGCACAGGCCCTCAAGCGCATCACCCGGGGCGTGGGCGACGGCCTGGTCCCTGTGGATGCGGTGCGTATCGAAGGAGTTGACTTTCTTACCGTTCCCGGTAACCATCTGACCATGATCCGCAATTTCAGTGTCGAGGATGAGCGCATACCGCCCGCCATCCCCATCATCCTGGATCATATTTCGCGCTGGGAGGGCAAGCAGAGCTAAGTGCCTGAAAACTGGATTGACCCGGTTTCTTTTTCGGGGAGTTTATGAATCGTAATCACCGGTTTCCGGTGCGGTTCCATAATAAGGAGTATTTCCATGACCGACTACCTTCCTGGCCGAACGCAGCAGCATCCGGGAATTCATATTCACCTGTCCCTGCTTGCCCTGAGCCTGGTGCTGATGCTGGTGCTGGCAGTTCCCACCCCGATGCAGGCGGCAGAGGAGATCCCCAGGATGCGGGAGGGCGTGGTGCGCATTCATGCCGTGGCCCAGGCTCCCGATTATCACACGCCCTGGAATCCGGGCCGCATTGTGCAGGGCACAGGTTCCGGATTTCTCATTGGCGGCCAAATGATATTGACCAACGCCCATGTGGCCAGCAATGCCCGTTTGCTGACCGTGGAAAAAGAGGGGGATTCCCGCCGCTATGAAGCCCGGGTCAAGCACATTGCCCATGATTGCGACCTGGCCCTGTTGTCCGTCAGCGATGCTTCCTTCTTCAACGGCATGCGCCCCCTGGCCCTGGGTCAGGTTCCCGCGCTGGACTCCTCCGTGCGGGTTCTGGGGTATCCCATCGGCGGCAACCGCCTCTCCATCACCCGGGGCGTGGTGTCCCGCATCGACTACCAGACCTATTCCCACTCAGCCGTGGACAGCCATCTGGCCATCCAGATCGACGCGGCCATCAATCCGGGCAACAGCGGCGGACCCGTGGTGCAGAACGGCGCGGTGGTGGGGGTTGCCTTCCAGGGCTACGGCGGCCATGTGGCCCAGAATGTAGGCTACATGATTCCCACCCCGGTGATCCGCCGTTTTATTTCCGATGTCAAGGACGGCCGCTACGACCACTACGTGGACCTGGGCCTGTTTCATTTTCCCCTGATCAATGCCACCCATCGGCGGGCCCTGGGGCTCACCGGCGAAGATCTGGGCGTGGTGGTTTCCGACCTGATGGCCGCGGGTGCAGCCGGCAGCGTGATTGAAATCGGGGATATCCTGCTGGCCATTGACGGGCTGCCCATTTACAGTGACGGGCGGGTGCGCATGGATGGCGAACGGGTGTTGCTAAACGAAGTCGTGGAGCGCAAGTTCGCCGGTGATTCAGTGGACTTAAAGATCCGGCGCGACGGCGAAATCCAGCATGTAACGGTCCGGCTCAACCGCCCCTGGCCCTATTTGATGCATGCCCGGCGGCACGACAGCCTGCCGCAATATGTAATTTTCGCGGGCCTGGTATTTCAGCCCCTCTCCAGCGATTTCATAAAAGCGGCCAAAACCAAAAATCCGGAACTGTGGTACCATTACTACCACTTTCTGGATGAAGGCATTTACCTTAAGCATCCCGAAGTGGTGGTGCTCAGCCGGATTCTCCAGGATCCCATCAATACCGATTTACAGGACTTCCAGTTCTCCATTGTATCCTCGATCAACGGCACCCGGATCCGAACGTTGAAGGACCTGTATCAGGCGCTCACCCGTCCGGATCCCAGCTGGAAGATCGCGTTTATCAATACGGCAAGGACCATCATCCTCGAGAGCGAAGCAGTGCAAACGGCCCAACCCAAAATCCTGGAACTGTATAACATCCCCCGCGCCGCCAACCTGGAAGGCTCCATCGTGCCGGACCAATGGCTCCGCAACCAGCAGCAGCATTCCGCTCCGAACCCTTCACAGAGCTGACAATCAATGATGATGCGTTTAACAATACCAACCGGAACCACGGGACGGGACGCCATGGGAAGAATCTTATCTGCTAATTTGATAGGGGTGTGCCTGGCGGCACTCTTTTTCGCAATCGGCTGCGGGCAGCCCCGGCGCATGCTGGATGCGCCTGCGGCCGCTTTGATCGGGCACATGCCCCGCTCCTTTGTGGAGGTCCGCGCCACCAGTTGGAGTTTCAACCACCAGCGCCCCTGGCAGCAGCGCCCCGGCCCTTCCCGGGAAACCATCGGCTGCATCCTGCCCGGAGGGCTGATCCTGGTCACGGCCCAGCCCGTGGCCAACCACCGCTCCATTGAGCTGACCCGCATGGACACCAAGGTCCAGGGCCAGGCCCGGGTGGTGGTGGCGGATTATGAGGCCAATCTGGCGCTGCTCAAGCCCACGGACCCCCAATTCCTGGAAGATACCCAGTCCCTCTCCCTGGCCCCGGACGCCGCCACCGGTGATGTTCTCACCGTGTTGCAGCCCCGCTCCCGGGGATCGGCGATCCCCAGCGACCATCCCGTAATCAGCATAGAAGTGGCCGATTTCCCCCACCGCAGCCGTTTCCTGGTCTATCGCCTCCACGGCACCCTGTCCCACCGCGAAGGGCATTTCAGCCTGCCGGTTTTTAAAGGTGAGCGGCTCGCGGGGCTGCTGCACAAATATGACAGCGACACCCAGATCATGGATGTCATTGCCGTACCGGTCATCGCCCATTTCCTGGCAGATGCCGAAAACGGCGCATACCAGGGCTTCCCCACCGCCGGGGTACGTTACAGCGCGGCCAAGGATGCCCAGTTGCGCCGGCACCTGGGGCTGGTTGACGGAGACGGCGGTGTGTTCATCGAGGCGGTGCGCCCCGGCAGCCCTGGGGATCGGGCCGGAATGCAAACCGGTGATATCCTGGCCAGTATCGCCGGCCAGGCCGTCGATACCCAGGGCCAGTACCAGGATGTCCAATACGGCCGGATGGATATTGCCCACCTGCTGCGCTGCCGGTTTCAATCCGGGGAAACCATCCCTTTGGAAATTATCCGCAAGGGGGAGCGCCGTACCCTTGAGCTGCCCCTGCGCCACACACCCGGGGACGCATACCTGGTGCCCCCCTATGTGGTGGACCGCCCGCCCCGTTACCATATCATGGGCGGACTGGTGCTCCAGGAACTCACCGGTTCCTATCTGGAACGCTACATGAAAAACGGCAGCCGCCGCCCCTGGAACCTGATGCGCTACTTTTACAAGCAGGATTATCTAAAGGAGGAAAAGCGGGATAAAATCGTCATTCTCTCCGGCGTTATCCCCACAACCTTCACCCTGGGTTACGAAGACCTGTTCAACAAAGTGGTGCGCCGCATCAATGCCCGGCCCATCCTGCGCCTTGAGGATGTGCCCAAGGCCCTTAAAACTCCCCTCGGGGGGTTTCACCAGATTGAGTTTGAACAGCGGCCCTACACCATTTATCTGGACCCCGGCGAACTCGAAGTGATCCACGACCAGATCCGGCAGCGCTATGGCATACCGGCCCTTAGCAATATTGTGCGCAACATTGAGTGACGGACAACCCGTCATCGGCTTTTCCAAAAAATCCTATGCCCGGGCCCTGGGCATCAAGCCCTGACTGCCTGTATAAATATAGGTTTTTATTTGACAAAGAAGTTCTGCCAAGGATAATATTTTGGGTTTGGATTTCGGGCATCGGCAAGCGGAGTTTCACCCGCCGGCCCTTGGTGATAAATTCTTCGCAAACCTAAAGGAACATCGTATCCCATGTGCGGAATCTGCGGATTTACCTGGCGGGATGAACCGCTGGTCAAGCAAATGGCCGCGGTGATGACCCACCGCGGCCCGGACCAGGAAGGATGGCATACCGGACAGGGCATCTCCCTGGGCCATCGCCGGCTCAGCATCATCGACCTGAGCGAAAACGGCCGCCAGCCCATGTTCAATGAGGACCGCTCCATCGCCATGGTCTTCAACGGCGAGATTTACAACTTCCAGGAACTGCGCCCCAGCTTAGAGGCCAAAGGGCACCGGTTCCACAGCAACAGCGACTCGGAAGTCATCATCCACGGCTACGAAGAGTACGGCATCGACGTGATTCATCGCCTGCGGGGCATGTTCGCCTTTGCCATCTGGGACGCCCGCACCCGGGAGATGTACCTGGTGCGGGACCGCATCGGCATCAAACCCCTCTATTACCATCACCAGGGAGATCAACTGATTTTCGCCTCGGAGATCAAGGCCATCCTGGAACATAGCGGCGTGACGCGCGCCCTCAACCGGCAGGCGCTTTTCGACTACATGGGCTTTGAATTCGTTCCCGCGCCCAACACCATGTTCCGCGACATCTACAAAATTCCGGCGGGGCATTATGTTCACTGGCACGACGGCCGGGCCGACCTGACACCGTATTGGGATCTTAAATTCAACGGCCGACCGGCACCCCGCTACGAAGAGGCCGTGGAGCAACAGCGGACGCTTCTGGACGGGGCGGTGAAAAGCCACCTCATCAGCGACGTGCCCCTGGGCGTGTTTCTCTCCGGCGGACTGGACTCCAGCACCATCGTGGCCATGATGCGCCGCCATATCAGCGGACCGCTGCGCACCTTCACCATCGGCTATGAAGACAAGACCTTCAGCGAACTGGATTATGCCAAAATCGTTGCCGAGCGCTTCGAAACCGAGCACCACGTGCTGATGCTGGACGACATTCGGCCCCAGTATGTGGAAAAGGCCCTCTGGCACCTGGACGAGCCCATGACCGACCTCTCCACGGTACCCCTCTTCCTGCTCTGCCAGAAGGTCAAGGAGTATGTCACCGTGTGCCTCAGCGGCGAAGGCGCCGACGAGAGTTTCGCCGGCTACGACCGCTTCAAGGCCAGTAAATTATGGCGCTACTACCGCACCCTGCCCCGGCCCCTGCGGGAAGGGCTGGTTTCCAACCTGGTGCGCCGCCTGCCGGACCAGCCCCAGAAAAAAGGTCTCATCAACATGCTCAAGCGTTTTGTGGAGGGAGCCGACCTGCCCGCGGACGGCGGCCACCTGCGCTGGCAGTACTTTTCCACGCCGGGCATGGCCGACGGCCTGTTTAACCCCGAATTCAAGGCCGCCACGGAACTGGACGCCTTCCGCCAGGTCCGGGAGTACGATGCCCGCTGCGACACCACGGACACCATCAACCGCGAAATCTACCTGGATATGCGCTTCATGATGACCGACAGTGTCCTGATGAAGGTGGACAAAATGAGCATGGCCAGCTCCCTGGAGGTGCGGGTGCCCCTGCTGGACACGCCCCTCGTGGAATACATGGCCGGCCTGCCCGGGGATTGGAAACTCAAGGGGATGAACACCAAACATGTGTTTCGTTCGGCATTGGAGGGGATTCTGCCGGACAAAATCGTCCACCGGGGCAAACAGGGCTACAGCCTGCCGGTGAAACACCTGTTGCGGGGGCGTCTGAAGAATTACATGGTGGACCTGCTCAACGACTCCGGCATCATCGCAGAAAACATGGATCGGGCCTATGTCAACCGGCTCATCGACGAACACAGCAGCATGGTCCAGAACCACAACCATGTGCTGTGGGGCCTGATCAACGTGGCCATCTGGCATAACCGGTTTTTCAACTAAATTAGTGTCCGACCGAAAACTCCCCTCCCCTGGCGGGAGGGGCTGGGGGAGGGGGAAATAAATGCCTGGAATCATTCACCCCCCACCCTGGCCCTCCCGGTCAAGCGGAAGGGAAACGGGGGTTTCCGTTCAACCACTAAATTAAGGATTAACGCAAATGAAGGTATTGGTTACCGGTGGAACCGGATTCACCGGCAAGGCATTGGTCAGACGGCTGCTGGACGAGGGGCACCAGGTGGTGGCCCTGGACTACCAGGAGGGCTATAAAACCGAAGAGATCCGCCAATGGGGCGCCGAGGTGGTCATCGGTACGGTCACCGATGAAGCAACAGCCCGCCGCTGTGTTGAGGGCGTGGATGTGGTCCAGCACCTGGCGGCCGCCTTTCGTGAGTTGGATGTAACCAACGCGTACTATCACGAGATCAACGTGGGCGGCACCCGCACCATGCTGGAAGCCGCCGCCGCGGCCGGGGTCCGCAAGTTCATCTACTGCAGCACCTGCGGGGTCCACGGCAACATCGACAACCCCCCCGGAGACGAGACGGCCCCCATCAACGCCGCCGACTATTACCAGCAGACCAAATACGAAGCAGAACCCGTGGTGGCTGAATTTTTCAAAAACGGGCTCAAAACCGTCATCATCCGTCCGGCGGCCATTTACGGCCCCGGAGACCCGGAACGCTTCCAGATGATCTTCAAGCGGGTCAAAAAGGGCGTGTTCCCCATGTTCGGCAACGGGGAGACCCTCTATCACCCGCTGTACATCGACAATCTGGTGGACGCCTTCATGCTGGCCATGGAGCCGGGCAAGGGCGACGGCCAGGCTTACCTCATCGCCGATGAAGAGTATCTCTCCATCAAGCGCCTGGTGCAGCTCACCGCCGACGCCCTGGGGGTCAAGGTCAACATCCCCCATTTGCCGCTGATGCCCCTCATCGCCGCCGGCCATGTTTGCGAGAAGGCCTGCCGGCCGCTGAAGATCAACCCGCCCATCTTTCCCCGGCGGGTGGACTGGTACCGCCAGAACCGCGCCTTCGATATCACCAAAGCCAAGCGGGATTTGGGCTACGATCCCAAGGTAGGCATCGAAGAAGGCCTGCAACGAACGGCCCGCTGGTATGAGGAACAGGGTTTAATATAGGTGAACAGATTAATTATCCGGCCAATCACAAATCACTATTCATAAATCACCAATGACCAGGCCAAGTGGAAAAACTGTGAAGGTCCGCGCCTCCATCCAGGAAGGCTCCGGCTCGGGATTCAGTAAATACCGGGAACTCTACCACGGCCGCATCGGCCTTATGCGCCTGGTAATCGCCGAACTGCTCACCAGCCTGCTGGGCGGCCTGCCCGGCCCGGCAGGCCTTTTCCTGCGCAGCCGCACCTATCCGCGCCTGTTCCGCTCCGCCGGCCGGCCGGTGTTCATCGGCCGCAATGTCACCTTCCGCCACCTGAGCAAGATCACCCTGGGCAGCAACGTCATCATCGACGACAACTGCATGATCGACGCCAAGGGTGCCGACAACCGCGGCATCACCCTGGGGGACGATGTCTATATCGGCCGCAACACCATCGTCTACTGCAAGAACGGCGACATCGATATCGAGGCCGGCGTCAACATCTCCTCCAACTGCACGGTTTTCTCCTCCAACCACCTCACCCTGGGCCGGGGTACGGTCATCGGGGCCTATTCCTACCTGCTCAGCGGCGGGGAATACGACCACCGCGACCCCACGCCCTTTGCCGAGCAGTCCGGCATGCAGACCCGCGGCCCGCTCAGCGTGGGCGCCAACTGCTGGCTGGGCACCCGGGTGACGGTCCTGGACGCCGCCAACATCGGCGAACACTGCGTCATCGGCGCCGGGGCCGTGGTGAACAAGCCCATCCCCGCCCACCACCTGGCCGCCGGCGTGCCGGCCAAGGTACTCAAAGCCATTGATCCCAGCGAGATGGAAGACCCTGTTTAACTGATCATTATTTGATACCTGGAGAAATGGGCAAACCTAGACGCGACAAGCGTTGTGGTGCAGTGATTTGCTCGATGAACCCGCCTATTTAGAAAAGTATTTTACGTGTTCTATGTTTTTGAAATCGGCATCTTGAGTCCAGATCACGCATTTATATGCTCGCGCCGTAGCCAGAATGATACTGTCAGCCATTGGGAGATTATACTGCAAGGACAATTTTGAAGCATTCAATGCAATTTGCGCGTTAAGATCGACCACCTTGCCTTTTTGCATTGCAGCAACGGCCTGGAGAGCTTCATTTTCGGTGGATTCTCGTAGCACCACCTTGAATACCTCGTAAATTGTAATGACGGGGACAATTAAAGAGGCGATATCATTCAAAGGTTCTATGTAAGAATTGGCGTTTGGACCATCCGAAAAGTATTCAAGCCAGCCGGAAGAGTCTATAATGTTCATAGCCTATCGTTTTCGCGATGAATATCTGTGTTGATGCCTTTTATGAAACCTCGCAATTCAGAAATCTCACGATCCGGTATCATTTCAATTCGTCCATCATATTCAATCACCCTCATTTTCTGTCCCGGCTTAAGCTGTAAAGTGTCCCGGATACTCTTTGGTATAACTACCTGAAATTTTGGGGATACTGTTACCGTCTGCATACAACCCTCCTATCGATAACGTTTTAGTATTACAATAGTATCATCGATAAGGTTTGTCAAATATTTAAAGCCAACGCCGCTAATCAGCCGCGCCTCTTTTTACGTCGGCTGAATTAGCCTTGCTGGGTGGTATTTCGTTGATATTTGGGATCACTCGTTTTTCCAAAGATCATTTAAATGCAGTTTTATGACGTTTTCTTTGGAAATTTCTAAAATGAATTCGACAGTTTCAACATATATTTTATCAAAAGATACATTCGACCAATACTTACGAAGTTTCTCCTCAATCATGGAGATTGACTTGTCGATGTCGAGAGCAAATGAATTGGCATTGTCATATATCGAAAGCCAGTTCTCCATGTAACTTTCAAATCCTTTTGAAATCAATTTTTCAGATTTTTTCTGGATAACAGCAAAAATGGCCCCAGAAAATTCGACTTCGATTTCGTCCCCTTCCCAACCTGGGCCAGAAAACATTAGGGGTCAAACCTTGAATAGTGATTTATATGAGTCATAACTAGGCTAAATAGCTTCCTATAAAGAGATCTTAAAAAACCCAAATCAAGATGCCAGATCTAATTCACTTTTCAAAGTCTGACCCCAATCGCATATTTTAATGCTATTGGAGGTACCAAATTGGCACCTCCAATTATTTAGTTCCTCTTTAGTCAATTCAAACATGAAATCATCAGGAAACCGGATAATGTGCCTACGTACATTCCTTTTTAAAACCTTTGCTTCCACCTGGTACAATTCCGCCAAGTCCGAT
>Ga0180435_10004889_pt1 | contig 13115 bp, 13 predicted proteins | sample SS_ome_3_FD_132467 | JGI IMG/M metagenome (GOLD analysis project Ga0180435, IMG submission 132467) | Hypersaline lake sediment archaeal communities from the Salton Sea, California, USA - SS_3_S_1 metaG | ecosystem: Environmental > Aquatic > Non-marine Saline and Alkaline > Hypersaline >... | reverse complement strand
ATTTACCTCAAGCGCGAAGACCTCAACCACACGGGTGCGCACAAGCTCAACCATTGCATGGCCGAGGCCCTCCTGGCGAAACACATGGGCAAAAAGCGCCTGATCGCCGAGACCGGCGCCGGGCAGCACGGCGTCGCTCTCGCCACCGCGGCCGCCTATTTCGGTCTCGAGTGCGAGATACACATGGGAGAGGTGGACATCGAGAAGGAACACCCCAACGTGGTGCGCATGAAACTACTTGGCGCCACCGTGGTCCCCGTTGGTTTCGGAGGCCGCACCCTGAAAGAGGCAGTCGATTCGGCGTTTCAGTCTTATCTGCAAGATCCTGACGACAGTTTCTACGCTATCGGCTCAGTGGTTGGCCCACACCCTTTCCCAATGATGGTGCGCGATTTCCAGCGTATTGTCGGGCAGGAGGCTCGCAGTCAGTTCATGGAGATGACCGGCGGCGAGTTGCCCGATCACGTCATCGCATGTGTCGGCGGAGGCTCCAACGCCATGGGCATCTTCCAGGGCTTCATCGACGACGAGGAAGTGGCACTGCACGGTGTCGAGCCGCTCGGTCGTGGCACCAAGCTGGGAGAGCATTCAGCGACCATCAGCTACGGTTCGGACGGTGAAATCCATGGGTTCAAAACCCTGGTGCTAAGCGACGGTGAAGGCAATCCGGCCCCCGTCCACTCGATTGCCTCCGGCCTCGATTACCCCGGGGTCGGACCAGAGCACGCTTACTTACACAAGACCGGTCGCGTCTCGTACTCCGCCGTCAACGACCAGCAGACATTGGATGCTTTCTACCGGCTGTCTCGCGAGGAAGGCATCATCCCGGCATTGGAGAGTTCGCATGCCGTGGCGCACGCCATTCGTGTCGCGCCAGATCTGCCGGGCCAGACTATCCTGGTGAACCTTTCCGGACGCGGCGACAAGGATATCGACTACGTGGCCGACAATTTCGGATACGGGGAATAATGCCCGTCAAGACATAAAAAAGGCCATCACCCGGATGGCCTTTGCTGCAATCAGCTGCGGCTGGCGCGTTTGCGCTCGTGCTCCAACAGCAATTTCTTGCGCAGACGAATGGACTCGGGGGTGATCTCCACCAGTTCATCTTCCTCAATGAATTCCAACGCCATCTCCAGGGTCAGCGGGATCGGCGGCACCAGGGCAATCGCATCGTCCTTGCCCGAGGCCCGCACGTTGGTCAGCTGCTTGCCCTTGAGTGGGTTGACCACCAGGTCATTCGAGCGGGAGTGGATACCGATGATCTGGCCTTCGTAGACCTCGTCGCCGTGCGAGCTGAACAGACGGCCGCGTTCCTGCAGGTTGAACAAAGCATAACCCAGCGCCTTGCCCTTGCCATTGGAGATCAACACACCGTTTTTGCGCGGCGCGATACCGCCGGATTGGGCCGGGCCGTAGTGATCGAACACGTGGTACAGCAGACCGGTGCCTGAGGTCATGGTCATGAAATCGGTCTGGAAGCCGATCAGCCCCCGTGAAGGCATAATGTAATCCAGGCGGATACGCCCCTTGCCGTCGGGCACCATGTCCTTCATGTCGCCCTTGCGCTCGCCCAGGGTCTCCATCAGCGCGCCCTGGTGCTGCTCTTCGATATCGATGGTGACCTGCTCGTAAGGCTCGCAGACCTCCCCATCGATTTCCCGGAAGATAACCTCCGGACGGGATACCGCCAGCTCGAAGCCCTCGCGACGCATGTTTTCGATCAGCACCGACAGGTGCAGTTCACCACGGCCAGACACCTTGAACTTCTCCGGGTCGCTACCCTCTTCCACCCGCAGCGCCACGTTATGGATCAGCTCGCGCTCCAGGCGCTCCTTGATCTGGCGCGAAGTCAGGTACTTGCCTTCCTTGCCCGCGAACGGCGATGAGTTGACCTGGAAGGTCATGGATACCGTGGGCTCGTCCACGGCCAAGGCGGGCAGCCATTCAGGGTTCTCCGGATCACAGATCACGTCGGAGACATTGGGCGCCTCGATACCGGTGATGGCGATGATGTCACCAGCACTGGCCGATGCCACTTCGGTACGCTCAAGGCCCATGTAGCCGTAGACCAGGCCGATCTTGGCTTTGTAGCTGTGGTCGCCATGCACCACGGAGACGGGCATCCCCGGCTTGATGGTTCCCCGCTTGACGCGGCCTACCGCGATTGCCCCGACGTAGCTGTTGTAATCCAGGTTGGAAACCTGCATCTGCAGCGGACCGTCTGGATCCACGTCCGGCACCGGGCAATGCTCGACGATGGCCTCGAACAGCGGGGTCATGTCACCGTCGCGCACGCTGTCGTCCTCAGACGCATAGCCGTTCAGGGACGAGGCGTAGATGATGGGAAAGTCCAGCTGTTCGTCGGTAGCCCCCAGGTTGTCGAACAGCTCGAATACCTGGTCAATGACCCAGTCGGGGCGCCCGCCCGGCTTGTCGATCTTGTTGACCACCACGATCGGGCGCAAGCCGTGCGCAAACGCCTTCTGGGTGACGAAGCGGGTCTGCGGCATCGGGCCTTCCTGCGCATCGACCAGCAGCAGCACCGAGTCGACCATGGACAGCACACGCTCCACCTCGCCGCCGAAATCGGCGTGCCCCGGGGTGTCGACGATGTTGATGCGGTAGTCGTTCCAGCGGATCGCGGTGTTCTTGGAGAGGATGGTGATGCCACGCTCCTTCTCCTGGTCATTGGAATCCATCACGCGCTCGACTTCGCCGAAGCGTTCGCCAAGGGTGCCGGACTGCTTGAGCAGCTCGTCAACGAGGGTGGTCTTGCCGTGGTCGACGTGCGCGATGATCGCCACGTTGCGAAGATTCTGGATCACTGGATTTCTACCAAGTAGGTGACAAAGGCGCGCGATTATACCCGCGGGGCAGCACGCGGTATATAAGAAGTTGCTGATTTAGAGGGAATTCTTCAAATAGCCGGCCGCATCCGGGTTGCCGCCCTTCACCGCGCGCTCCAGCCAGCCGCGTGCCTGCTTGCGATTCGCTTCGCCACCCAGCCCTTCGGCCAGCATCACCCCGAGCAGGAACTGGGCATCCGCCATGCCCTGCTCAGCCGCCCTGCGCATCCAGCTGCGCGACTCGACGTAATCCTGTGGCGCCCCGTGCCCGGTCGCCAGGCAATGCGCCAGATTGAACTGCGCCTTGTCCAGCCCCTGCTTGGCCGCCTTGCGATACCAGCTTACCGCCTTGACCGGATCGGCGCGCAGGCCCGAAAGCCCGTGATCGTAGGCCGCTCCCAGGTTGAGCTGAGCCCAGGCGTCCCCCGCCAGGGCCTGTCGTCGCAGCTCGGAAACTGCTACGTCTCCGGCTTGAGCGAGCCCGGGCAATAGCAAAATCGTCAGGAAAACGGAGATCAGTCGCATCGTCACATCATCGGGGCAGGCTGCCGGATCGTCCAGCCAATCACTCACAAGAACCTGTGGATAACTCTGTGAAGAAAAAAATTGCAAGCGAACAATTTTTCGCGCCCGACAGCGACGCAGACAGTCACGTAAAAATATTTTGCTTTATTAACAGAAGGTTGCAAGTCATTTCGTAGAATCAACTTGGCATTTGTCGCGTAATTGGCAAAAAATCACGAAATCGGACTTGTGAATAACCCTTTTTCGATACCGCCGCTCTGGCAGGGTTGGCGCGGCTAAGATGCTGTGGAAGCAGTGTCGATAGAGGAGAAAAGGCTCTGGCCAGACAACCGATGAGGATGGATCACATCAATGCCCGCTGGCAGAAGCCCCCCGGTTCACCCGTTGCAGGGAGTTACGCCAGTCCTTGTTTGGTGCCTCGCGCCCCAGGGACACGTAGCGGCCGACCTCGTTTTCATACCAGAAGGCATGCGCCTCGTTCGGCTCCACGGAAAAGCCCCACCAGGCACCGTCGGCATCCTGGGCGACCCAGTTGACCCAGTCGGGAATTTGCTGCGGAACTGGCATCTTGCTCCCTGCCGATTAGCGCAGGGAGCAGCATAACCGATTCAGAGTTTGAAAGAGCCCACCAGGCCTTGTAGTTGAGAGGCAACATTGCGGATCGAAGAGGAGGAACTCTGCAGTTCGCTCGCCCCCTGGCTCGTCTGGTGTGCCACATCGGCGATAGTGACGATGTTGCGGTTGATCTCGTTCACCGTCTGGTGCTGTTCGTCGGAGGCGCTGGCAATCTGCTGGGTTACACCCGCAATCGTGGTGACTTCCGCAACAATCGTTTCCAGGGTGCTCTTGGCATCGTTGGCATGTCCAACCGTGTCGCTTGCCTGCGCCTGACTCTTTTGCATGACGCCCACGGCCTCCCTGGATGCACCCTGCAGACGCTCGATCATCGCGTTGATCTCCTCGGTCGACTCCTGGGTGCGACTGGCAAGCGTACGCACCTCGTCGGCCACCACCGCGAAACCACGTCCCTGCTCACCCGCGCGCGCCGCCTCTATCGCCGCGTTGAGCGCCAGCAGGTTCGTCTGCTCGGCAATGCCGCGGATCACATCCAGTACCCCGCCAATGCTTTCACTGTCGTGCTCGAGCGCATTGATGACACTGGCTGCCTGTTCCACTTCGGCAAACAACTTGTCGAGCGAACCCTGGGTTTTTTGTAGCACCTGCTGTCCACGCTGTGCCGCTTCCTGTGCCGCCTCGGCAGCCCCCTTGCCGCCCTGGGCCATATGCTGCACCTCTTCGGCAGAAGCCAGCAATTCCGTGGTTGCGCCCGCTACTTGTTCGGTCTGCTGTTGCTGCTGGTAGGTTCCCTGACTGGCCTGCTCGCTGACACTGGACATGTGTTCGGCGGCCGTACTTACCTGTTGCACCGTGCTGGAGACCTCCGTCATGGTGTGTCGAATTTTGCCCAGGAAACGATTGAAGGCATCGGCCAGCTGCGCCATCTCATCGCGTCCCTGCAAATCCAACTCCCGCGTCAGGTCTCCCTCGCCCTGTGCGATATCGTTCATCGCCTCAACCGCACGATTCAGCTTGCAGCCAATCGACTTCACCATAAACCAGGCGATCAACGCGGTGAGCAAAATACCCGCAAACATTGCCCCTAATACGAGGCTCTTGGTCGCTCCCGCATGGTCCGCCATGGCAAGGCTTTCCCCGTCGATACGGGCACGCAACTGCTGCACCAGGGTACCCAGGGCCTCCGAAAGACGCTCCATCAGCGGACCGATTTCGCTACGTACCAGATACGCATCCATGAAGGCGCGCTCACCACCATGCACTTCAGCCACCTTGTCGATAGCTGGTAGGAAAACCTCACGCGCAGCCAGCAACCTCTCAAGCGCGTCTGCCTGTTCGAAGCTCAGCATATCGCTCACATCGTTCAGGCGCTCCAGGGTTGTACTGTTTTTCTCAAGGTAGAGTCGCAGATTGTCGAGAAAATGCTGGTCGCGATAGGCGAGAAAGCCACGCAACTCAATCAGCGCCTGACTCCATGAGTAACGCAGTTCGTTGATGGTGTTGAGAATTTCCATCCGCTGCTGCAAGTTTTCAATGGGTTCTGACCCAAACACGGGCACCAGCATCCCGTCTGCGTCTTCTACAAATTCCGGTCTGGCCTGCCGCAACTCTTCCATCAGTTCCTCGCGCGCCTCCGCCTCGGATTCGAGCATCTCGGCAAGCGCCTGCAGCGTTTCCAGGTTCTGGGGATTCAGCGAGGTGGAAGCCACTACCAAGGCAGGAGTATTAGCCTCTTCCGACGCAGCCAGTTCAAGCAGACGCTCCTGAAACCCGGCAAACTGGCCGACCATGGTCTCTATGTCCTGGTAGCCCTCGAGCAATTCCGGATCATCCAACGCTTGTAGGCTTTCATGCAAGACGGCCAGCTTAGGCGCGAGGCCTGCATTGTCAGCCAGGTAAGCAGCCTTTTGCGCTTCCTCGCCGGTCTTGAGGAAAAAGCCCAACGAAGAAGCAGCGTGGTACACCTTTCTTTCTAAATCCATCGCTGCGAGCACGCCCGGCTGGATACGCTCGACAACATTGACCACGCGCTCCTGGGTACCGGAAATACCCTGCAAACCCGACAATGAAACCAGCAGCAGTACTGCCAGTGAAAATGCGAAAGCACCGTACAGCTTGTGCGTAATTAGAAATCGTGAAAAGAACGCGCTCATAGTCAGCCCTAGTCCCGCCAAACGAGAATTTTCTATTTGTAGTAGGGGGCTTGATCGGCATGAACGCCCGTTTCTTTAACGGGTAACGGGGCCGGGAAGTTGGTGGTTGCAGCAGCACCTGAACGGCCAACTGCTGACAACCCAGGATTCAGGCGTCCTGGCGGTAACTGACACCCTTGGACCCGGTCAGATCCCAGGAGAAGGTGCAGTCCAGTTCAGCCAGTACGGCAATCAGGCCGCCCTCGCCACCATCCAGGATCATCGAAAGCGGCGTACGGCGCCCGAAGCGGCGGTGGCGTTGTTTGATCCAACGGCCTGCCATGCGCGGGTTGCGCGGGTAGGTCGTGCGCAGGGCGTCGGCGATGCGCAGCAGGTATTGGGCGCGACGCAGGGTATTGGTATCGCTGGGAAAGCCTTCCTTGCCATCACGGAACTTCTGGAAGGCACGCGCCCGGACGTTCTCCGGTAACAGCAGGATCTGCTGCATTTCCTTGGTTTCCAGGCTCCACTCGTCCAGTAGCCCCATGACGGCTTGGGTGATCTGGATAAGTGCCTGTTCCTGTTCGGTTTCCATCGTTCGCTACCTGCTTCACGAACGGCGGACCGGACGTGTTTGAGAAATCAGTGGGAGACAGTATAACCCCACTTATCCCAGCATTTTACTCGGATTTGATAGGGCTTAAGCGAACAGGCGCTTCCACCAGCGCTTGCGGTTGCCTGGTAGCACCTGTTGTGATTCCAGGTCGACCGGAGGGATGCGGCTCAGCACCCAACCCGGCAGCGGTGGGTTGTCGCTGTAACCGCACGAGACACCGAGGTTGTTGGGATCGTAGATCTTGACCATCGATGGCCGCTGCAGATCGTCGGCATAAACGATGCCGCAGTAGTCTTCCTCGTGTTCCTCGCGCAGCAAGTGATCGACCTGCTCGAGGAAGTGCAGGAACTGCTGCGCTGCGATGGGCTCGGCGGGTGGCTGGTCACCCACATGGTAGACGAACCAACCCTCGGGCATTTCGCTCAACACCCGCCACAGGTCGTCCAGGTGATGCCAGCGCATCGCCGACTTGAAGCCGCCACGAAACTGCTGCAGGTACTCGGGAATTGGCTGCTCACTCATTGTCCAGGCCTCAATTTACCGGCAGCTAAGATGCCATCATTGCACGCAAAACACTATAATCTGCCGCTTCGACCAGCCCAACCGGAAGCCCAATGTCCGCCGTATTCGAGACCGATCTGCCTCATCTGAAGGTTCTGCACCGCGGCAAGGTGCGCGATATCTACGACGTGGACGAGCAGCACATGCTGATCGTCACTACTGACCGCCTGTCCGCGTTCGACGTGGTCTTGCCGCAGCCCATTCCCGGCAAGGGCGAGGTACTCACCCGCGTGGCCAACTTCTGGTTCGATCGCACCCAGGACTTGATTCCCAACCACCTGGCCGATGTGCCACTGGATACCGTCATCCCCGATGCGGTGCTACGCGGCAACCTGGGCGACCGTGCCCTGGTGGTGAAAAAACTCAAGCCACTGCCGGTCGAGGCGATCGTGCGCGGTTACATCATCGGCTCGGGATGGAAGGATTACCAGAAGACCGGCAGCGTGTGCGGCATCGCGCTGCCGGCCGGCCTGCAATTGGCCGAACAATTGCCCGAAGCGATCTACACGCCATCGACCAAGGCAGCCGTCGGCGATCACGACGAAAACATCGATTTTGCCGCTACTGAAAAACTGCTCGGCCCGGAACTGGCCGCACGGGTGCGTGATGCCAGCCTGCAGATCTACACCGAATGTGCCGCCTATGCGCGCGAGCGCGGCATCATCATCGCCGACACCAAGTTCGAATTCGGTCTCGACGAAAACGGCACCCTGCACCTGATCGACGAGGTGCTGACCCCGGATTCCTCGCGCTTCTGGCCAGCCGACCAGTATCAGCCCGGCATCAGCCCGCCGAGCTTTGACAAGCAGTTCGTGCGCGACTACCTGGAGACCCTCGACTGGGACAAGACCCCGCCGGGACCGGAACTGCCGGAGGAGATCATCCGCAAGACCGCGGAAAAATACCTCGAGGCCGAACTGCGCCTCACCGGCCACGGATGAACAGACCCAAGGCGCCACGCGTCACCCTGTATACAACCTCGCGCTGCCCCAACTGCAAACGCCTGAAACAATGGCTGGTGCAGCACAAGTTGCGCTTCCAGGAATTCGACATCGAACGCAACCAGCGCGCCTTCAAGGAATTCCAACGCCTGGGTTCACGTGGCGTGCCGGTACTGCTGGTCGATAAGCAGCGGGTGAACGGCTTCGACCCCAAGCGCCTGCAACAAGTCTTCAAGAACCACCTGTAGTGGCACACGCCTACGAACAGCTGACCCACGAGCGCGTGCTCGATGCGGTAGAATCGCTCGGGCTGCTGCCGGACGGCCATGTGCTGGCACTCAACAGCTACGAGAACCGGGTCTTCCAAATCGGAATCGAAGACGGGAATGGCGTGGTCGGTAAGTTTTACCGCCCGGCACGCTGGTCGAACCCGGCCATCCTCGAGGAACACGCCTTCAGCCTGGCCCTGGCCGCTGAAGAGATACCGGTGGTGGCGCCGCTGGTGTTCGACGGACAGACGCTGTTCGAACACGAGGGCTTCCGCTTTACCCTGTTTCCGCGTCGCGGGGGTCGCACACCGGACCTGGAAAACCTCGACAATCTGGAATGGATCGGTCGCTTTATCGGTCGCATCCACCTGCTCGGCCAAGCCAAGAACTTCCAGCACCGGCCACTGCTCGACAGCCAGTGGTACGGGTGGCAGGCACGCGAGACGGTATTACAGAGCCCGCTACTCCCCTCGGAACACCGTCAGGCCTACGATGTGCTCTCGCGGCAGCTGATCGAAGCGGTCGAGCACAGCTTTGCGCACGCCCAACCCACGGCCATCCGCCTGCATGGCGACTGCCACCCCGGCAACATCCTGTGGACCGACGCCGGCCCGCACTTCGTGGACATGGACGACAGTTGCAACGGCCCCGCGGTGCAGGACCTGTGGATGCTGCTCAGCGGGGAACGGTTGGACATGCAAATCCAGCTCGACGCCCTGCTCGAGGGCTACCGCGCCTTTCACGATTTCGATACCAGGGAACTGGACCTGATCGAACCGTTGCGCAGCCTGCGCCAGCTTCACTACACGGCCTGGCTGGCCAGGCGCTGGGATGATCCGGCTTTCCCGCTCGCATTTCACTGGTTTGGCGAGGCCAGCTACTGGCCAGGGTACCTCGCCGATCTCGAGCAACAACTGCAGCGTATGAGCGAGCCACCACTGCGTCTTTATCCCTGACCTTGCGCTACCGGCCTTCAGCCAGAAATTCCGTTATCATCGGTCAGCCCCAGAAAGGAAGCCTTGACGTGCTCGATCCCCAGCGCCTCGCGCCGCACATCCTAACCACCACTGACTTTGGCCCGCACAGCGAGCGTGCCTTCTTTCATGCCCTCGCAATCGCCGTCGCCCAGCAGGCCCACATGACCCTGCTGCATATCGGGCCGGAAAGCCGCAAGGAAGTACCGTGGGACCAGTACCCTGGTGTTCGTGAAACCCTGAACCAATGGAAACTGCTGGACAAGGGGGCGGAGCGCACCGACGTTGCCAAAGCGCTTGGCTTGAGTGTCAAAAAATTCGCCATGCGCGACGAGGACCCCTACAACGGAACGCTCGACTACCTGCGCAAACACCCTACTGACCTGCTGGTTATGGCGACCGAGGCAAGACATGGCCTTGCACGCCTGCGCCAGTCCTCGGTAGCACAGGCGATTGCCTACGCGACCAACAGCCACGCCCTGTTGCTGCCTGCCGCGGCTTCCAACCTGATCGACCCCGGCTCAGGCCTGCGCAAACTCAGGAAAGCCCTGTTCGTCTACGACCACGAACCCGACCCGCGCCCGGAATTACCCTGGCTGAGCGACTGGTTACCCAAGTTCAGCGAAGGCGAGATCGAGGTCCATCTGCTTTACGTGGGTGAGGAGAACGAGGCACCCGATGTCGTGTTGCCGGACCAACCCGGCCTGACATGGAAGCGTGTCGCACGCGAGGGCGTACCGCTGAAGACCATCACCGGTTATGCCAGTGAGTGCGATGCCGACTTGATCGTGATGGTCAACCAACGCACCCGGGGCCTGCTCGGCCGTATTCGCGGCAGCCTCAACGAGCAGGTACTGCGCCGCGCCGGCAAGCCGATGCTGTTGCTGCCGCAACACTGACCCTTTCCCGCCAGCGCCGACTTTACTCTGTCTGCATCCTGCTCCACACATGCGCCGCGCCGATTCCTCGCGGATCGGAGGCCGCGCTCACCACGCCGCTGTGGCGATTCCACATCACCGCCTGCATGTTGCCATAACCCTCATCGAGTTCCTTGAGTTCATGGCCCTTGCGCCGTAGCACCTCGCGGGTTTCCTCGGACAGCGCGCCCGGTTCGAACTGGATAAGGTCCGGAAGGTATTGATGATGGAAACGCGCCCGCCCCACCCACTGTTCCACTGGCGCTCCCATCGCCGCCTGCAGGGTGCCAATCAGGAGCATGCTGATGATGCGTGAACCACCCGGCGTGCCAAGGATGGCGACCTGGTCCTCTCGTTCCAGGAAAGTTGGCGACATGCTCGAGAGCATGCGCTTGCCCGGGGCAATGGCATTCGCCTCGTTCCCCACCAGCCCGTAGGCATTCGGTGTTCCCGGCTTGATGGAAAAATCATCCATCTCGTTGTTCAACAGCACCCCGGTGCCTGGCGGCACGAAGCAGGCACCAAAAGGGTAATTGACGCTCAGGGTCGCCGCGACCCGGTTGCCTTCATGATCCAGAATCGAGAAATGCGTGGTGTCCTCGCCCTTGGGCGCCACGTCCGCCATCGGTTTGCTCTGGCTGGCCTTGTGCACGTCGATATCGCGCACCCGTTTTGCCGCGTAGCCGGGGTCAATCAATTGCTGAACCGGGACCGCCACGAAATCGGTATCGCCCAGGTAGAGCGCACGATCCTCGTAGGCACGACGCATGGTTTCGCTGATCAGGTGCACCTGGTTGGCCGAGTCATAGTTTTGCAGACCCAGCTGTTCCAGCATGTTGAGCATCTCGATCAGGATCACGCCACCGGACGATGGCGGCGCCGCGCTGACCACCCGGTAACCGGCAAAGCTTCCGACCACTGGTTCGCGCTCGATCACCTGGTATCGGGCCAAATCCTCCTGGCTCCAGATACCGCCTGCCGCACGCGTGCCTTCGATCAGGCGTTGCGCGACCTTCCCTCGATAGAAACCGTCAAAGCCATGCTGCGCAATCGCCTCCAGCGTGGCCGCCAGGTCCGGCTGCCTGAGCACATGGCCAACCGGCGGAATCTCGTTGTCGAGCAGAAACTGCTTGGCCGCCGCTTCGTGTTTGCGCAGTACATCCAGGCGAAAACCGGCCATGCGCCGGTAGGTCTCGTCCACCTCGAAGCCGTCGCGCGCTAGAGCGACAGCCGGAGCCAGAGTCACACGCAACGGCAGACGCCCGTAGTTTTCAGCGATGTGCACCAAGGCAGCGGGCTCGCCGGGAATTCCAGCCGCCAGAGGGCCATTCAGACTCAATCCCTTTACCGGTTCCCCGTTCGCGTCCAGGTACATGTCCCGCGTTGCCGCCAAGGGGGCTTTTTCGCGCCCGTCGACCATCACCTGCTTACCATCCTCGGCGTGGTGCAACAGCCAGAAGCCGCCACCGCCGATGCCTGAGCCATAGGGCTCGACCACTGCCAGCACTGCGCTGACGGTCACCGCGGCGTCAAAGGCATTGCCCCCGCTCTGCAGGATTGCGATCCCCGCAGCCGTCGCCAGCGGGTGAGCACTCGCGACCGCCGCACCTGGTGGCTGCGCGGCACGCGCCCCCAAGGTCAACAGGCACAACGCAAAAAGGCCCCACAAGGGGGCCTTTCTCAGCAAGCCAAGTGCCTTCATATCACCCTTCAGCAGCTGCGGTGATGCGCTCGTACTTGGCCATCAGTTCTTCCTGGGTCTCGGTGTGGTCCGGGTCGACCGGGATGCAGTCAACCGGGCACACTTCAACACACTGCGAAGTCTCGTAATGACCGACACACTCGGTGCACAGGTCCGGATCGATTTCGTAGATTTCGTCGCCCTGGTAGATGGCACCATTCGGGCATTCGGGCTCGCAAACATCACAGTTGATGCACTCATCGGTAATCATCAAGGCCATTGAAGGACACTCCTAAAATCAACAAACTTTCTCTGAGGCCAAATCCGTTACGAACACCGCTTGGATTGCAGTACGGCCTGGACCTCGGGATGCACAAATTCTGACACATCTCCGCCCAAGCGCGCGATTTCCCGCACCAATGTCGATGAAATAAAGGCGAACTGCTCTGCCGGCGTCAGGAAGATGGTTTCGATATCCGGCGCCAGGCGGCGATTCATGCCGGCCAGCTGAAACTCGTACTCGAAATCCGACACCGCGCGCAGGCCGCGAATCACCAGGTTGGCCGACTGCTGCTTGCAGAAGTCCACCAGCAACCCCTCAAAAGGGACGACCTCGACATTATCCAAACCTGTCAGGGCTATCTGCGCCAGTTGGACACGCTGATCGAGGTCACACACGGTGTTCTTTGCAGTGTGATGCGCGACCGACACGATAACCTTGTCGAACAGCTTGGATGCGCGACTCACCAGGTCGGTGTGGCCATTGGTGATCGGATCGAAGGTCCCAGGATATACCGCGATGTTGGTCAAAGATTCACACCCAGAATAAACAAAGCCGGCAGTTTAGCGGTTTCTGTCGTTTTCAACCAATGCGATGCATCAATCTGAAAGCCGCCTGGCCCGCGTGGCCCTCGCGATGCAGCTGCCAGTTTTCCGGCAACCGAGGCCAGGGTTGCGCGGAGTCCTGTTCGAGATAGATCCAGGCTCCATCGCTCAGATGGCCACCCTGTTCCAGTTCCGCGCACACCTCGGGCAACAAGCCATCTGCAAACGGAGGGTCCAGCAACACCAGGT
>Ga0180435_10004888_pt1 | contig 13117 bp, 7 predicted proteins | sample SS_ome_3_FD_132467 | JGI IMG/M metagenome (GOLD analysis project Ga0180435, IMG submission 132467) | Hypersaline lake sediment archaeal communities from the Salton Sea, California, USA - SS_3_S_1 metaG | ecosystem: Environmental > Aquatic > Non-marine Saline and Alkaline > Hypersaline > Sediment... | reverse complement strand
TTGATCACGACACTGGGTTTTTCTTTGGCGATAAGCTCTGCCGTTCCCTCCACGTCAAACAGATCGATCTTTTGTGGGCGCATAGATGGGTGCAGATCATGCAGGGCAGAGCCGATCAGGGCGTTATTGGTCAATAAACGCGCCTTCTCTTCGTCCACATCACCCACGATGAGATCAACCGGGAGGGGATGCCTCGCCAGGATTTCAAGAATGTGGGTGCCCACATCGCCGGTCCCTACCATAAGTACCTTTTCCATTTCTATCTCCTTAATGTTATCCTGTATAATGTAAGCTGTCAGACAGTGAATTTAGCGATTTGACCGCACACCAAACTTTAAAGCGTTTTCCTTGATGGCCCAAATTATTGCCAATTTATTGGATACTTGTGCAATTTAGTTGGGTTGACAGAGATTGTCATTTGAATTTCAACTATTCGGAAGCTGATCTGGTTTCAGTATGTTTCACGTAATCCAATAATTCAGCCTTCAGCTTCTCGTCTACATACTCTGGATGTTCTTTCTCCAGTAAGCTCCGTGCTTTTTCATTTGCACGTTGGGCCATCGATGTAGCGCCCGCTTTCTGCCAATTGTCCCAGGCCATGCGGTTGCTGAGCTCTGGAATATAGTTTTTACGCATGTGCTTGAGGGTGTGCATTTCGGTAATGTAGGATCCTTTTGGTCCCATTTTTTTGATCAAGTCCACCGCCAAAGTTTCCTCATTCACTTCCATGCCGAGTTGGTAATGATTAACAAAACTCAAGACTTCGTGGTCGGTAAATAAGGACTCATAACTCAAAGCTCTGCCGCCATCTACGAAACCGACACTGTGGGAAATGTGATTAAGCCCGGCTAATGTGCCCGTCAGCAGTTTGCTGGCACTCTCGAAACCAGATTGTGCATCGGGTAAATTCGAGTCCGTGCCAGCATGCCCCCGGCTAGGAACGTTGTAAAACCTGGCCAATTGGGCCACTGCGGTATTGATCAAACACCCCTCCGGAGTGGACATGGGGCCTGCACCAGTACGCATATCCAGGACTGAACTGAAATTGCCAAATCCGATAGGAGTTCCTGGATTCACGATTTGCGCCACTGTCAACATACATAAAAATTCAGCAGTTATTAGCGTAAGAGTGCCGGCGGGAGTTACAGGCCCGATTGCGCCTCCATAGATTCCGGGACAAATAATCAATAATTGTCCGTTTTTAATCAGTTCTATACCTCCTTCAAACTGCTCTTGGGTATGGGCCAAAGGGCTCAGTGGGCTATATAACCCCATGAGCATCGGTTTGTCTTTTAACGCCTGTTCACCATTGGCGATCATTCTGGCCATGGCGATACTGTCTTGGGCCTGGGTCAGCCCATGCAACCTGGCGCGAGGTGGTTTTTGACTGTAAACCATTTGGGCATAGGCCATATGGGCATGTTCTGAACCTGCTGGGACATCGGTAGGCCAAACCCCACAATAAGCATCGCAGAGCAGATCAAGATCGTTGCTTAATTTGCTGAAATTGATAGCATCTGCCACGGTTGCTGGTCGTTTTATCCCCTCTAGGTCGATCACATGAGAAATAGTAGACGCGATTCCATAGGTAACCACGTTACCACCGATATGAAGATCAAAATCAGGAGTCTTGGCATGCCATTTATACTCTGCGGGTGATTTATTGATGGCATCTTTGACCTGATCTTCATTGAAGAAAGCTTTCTTCAAGTCAAATTCTACTTTAATACCGCTATCTGCCAGTAACCTTAACACCTCTTCGTCCGGTATTGTGATACCGGTCTCTTCAAGAATGGATACGGCACCCTGATGAATTTGATCCATTTCATCCTGCGTTAATATTTCCAGATGACCTGCCAAATTTTGCATGTTCCTCTCCTTGCACCTTTTCGGTGCATTGATTCAACAAGGTTGGACAAGTTGGTTCGATTGGCCAACAATCTATAAGGCTGACTGCTGTCTTACAGCTTACTGTAGGCCATATTTACAAAATGTCAACAACTTTTTTAAAAAAATTGGATGTAGGGCGAATTGGGTTTTTGTTTTGAAGGCTGGTAAAATCGCGTAAAGCCTCGACGTGCAGGGGTAGAGCACGCTGAATGGTATTCAGTGTGTGTTCATTAAAATCGGCTGATTTTAGGTTGTTTTATCGATGTGGATGACCCGCTAGCGATGCTTGATATCCAGTTTATTAATTAGATTTCGGGTTGGGTTGGAGATCTCGTTGGGTATTTACACAATGGTATAATCATTGTTCACAGTTACCCGCCATTTTTAAGGTTCATATTTGATTGGCCATTGTGCGACCCTGCTAAACCACGGTCCGCTGGAAAATGATGCTGATGCACTAAATGTCTTGAGGGCGAGCCATATAACGTTCATGGTGCTGCATCGGTATCATGGAGTTGGTTGGGAAAAATAATGTCCGGTGATGAAAAATTCCATTATCAAAGGTGTGCACATTGTGGGTTGCATTGTTCACCCCAAAGGTTCTCTTTGATGGAGATAATAGCGAAAGTATTGTAAAGGCTCAGTTTTTTTAGATTTCTTACTAAATTCCGTTTTCCTAAAAATCTCAGTCCCATGATTGCTTTACGCAAGTGCGCTCATAAAAATAAATTCAACTACCCCTTTGAATACATCTCCCTCATAGAAGGGCACATTCACTACGGTAACCTTTCCGGATGGTTCATCCACAATGTAATAATCTAAATCTCTGATATTGCATTAGCACGATGAAGCCCTGTGCAGCGCAATCATCGTCCTTACCTGCCCCATAACGCACAGGGGATTCCGGTACCAGATTAAGATCTTGCAGCTATAACCGCTTTGATTGTCGAGGCAGTTTTTATTTTCGTCTCATCAGCTTTCACTGACGTCAGGCCGAGATCACCCAGGATCGAATAGAGCGATGGCACCACGATCAGCACCAGCACTGTGGAGGCCATCAGCCCAAAAACAATACTAACGGCCAAAGGAATCAGAACCTGGGCCTGGGTGCTTCGTTCCGACAGCAGAGGCAGCAGACCCGCGATGGTAGTCAACGAGGTCAAAAGCACAGCACGAAAGCGCTCCCGGCTGGCGCGGCTGGCCGCTTCGGCAACGGCCACGCCGTTTCTGACGTGGATCTTGATGAACTCCACCAACAAAATGGAGTCGTTGACCACAATTCCGGCCAGGGAGACTGCCCCTAGCATGCCCGGCATGGTCAGGTTCATGCCCATGAAGATGTGCCCCCAGATGACGCCGATAAAGGCCATGGGAATGGCGACCATGACCACCGTCGGTTCGATGTAGCTGCGGAACTGGAAACTGAGCAGAATGAAGATGCCCACCAGCCCGACCAGGAAGCCGCGGGCCAGTGATGATCCGGTTTCGGCCGACTCTTTTGATTCACCTTCCAGGCCGGTGCGGATTTCGGGGTATTTTTTTTGAAACTCCGGCATGAACGACTGGTTGAGCTTTTGCATAATCTGGCTGGTATTGGTGATGCGCGCATCCACATCCCCCTGGACCGTTACTGTACGCATTCCGTCGACAGCGGCGATGCGGGCGTACCCGCGACTTTCGGTGAGCACGGCCACCGATCCCAGGGGGGCCTGCTTGCCGTCGGGAAGCGTGACGTGGAATAAGGCCAGGTCCGCCAGGGAATTGCGGTCCGCATCGTCCATGCGCACATCGATCTCATAGGATTCGCGGCCCACCTGGATTTCACTGGCCGTACGGCCATAAAAGGCACTGCGCAGCTGGGAGGCCACGCCCTGCGCATCCAGGTCCAGCCCCTTGGCGCCTTCACGCAGGCGGATGCTGATTTCCGGTTTTCCGGGCCGCAAATCGTCCGACAAGTCGAATACCCCTTCGAACCGTCCGAGCCAGTCTTGAAGCTCCAGCGAAGCTGCTTTCAATTGCCCCAGATCATGGCCGCGCAGGCGAATGTCGATGGGCCGCCCAGCCGGCCCCATGCTCATCTCTCCAAACTTTAATGAAATGGCGTCCGGCACTTTGCCCACAAGCTCCCGCCAGCGGTTGACCACATCGTCCACCAGGGCGTTGCGAGTTTCGGCCGAGAGCAGGTCGGCGGTCACCGTGGCCAAATGGGCGCCGGTTTCCGACGCCTCCGTGTTGACGTTGAACTGGATGGAGACGTTTTCGACCAGGTGCCGTCCATCGGGCTGCAGGGGCGTGAATTCCTCATCCACCGTTTCAATGGCATCGGTCAGGCGTGTCACCAGCGCTTCGGTGCGCGTAAGGGGCGTTCCCTGGGGCAGCAGGATACGGCCCATGATCACATCACCGTCAACGTCAGGAAAGGCCTTGAACTTCAGGACGCCGGCAGCCAGCATGCCCACCGACAGGATGAAGACCGCCACGGTGGTGCCCACCACCAGATAGCGCCAGCCGATGGCCGCATCCACCACGCGCCCGAGCACCTTTTCTCGCAGCATTTCGATGAATCCGTCGAAGCGTTGGCGAAAGCCTCCCTTTTTATTGAGGTTGTGGTGTGCCATGGAGTGGGCCAGGTGGTTGGGCAGGATCCAGAAGGCTTCGATCAGGCTGACCGCCATGACCATGATCAGGACCACCGGCATCACCTTGAGCACCTTGCCGATATTGCCCTGGAGAAAGGCCAGGGGTCCGAACACGCAAATGGTGGTGGTAAAGGAGGCGATGACGCCGTTTTTGACCTCGCCCACCCCGTCGATAACCGCATCCAGGGCCGCTTTTCCTTTCGCCAGATGGCTGGCCACATTCTCGGACAATACAATGGCGTCGTCCATCAACAGCCCCAGGGCGATGAGCAGGCCCACCATGGTCAGCATGTTCAGGGAGTAATCGATCTGGGGCATGAGAAAAAAGGCGCCGAAAAAGGACACCGGCAATCCCATGGTCACCCAGAAGGAAAAGCGGATGTTGAAGAAGAGCCACATGACCAGGAATACCAGCAAGAGTCCCTGCAGTCCGTTTTTCACCAGCAGCTGCAGGCGGTCCCGGACGATGGAGGAAGTGTCTTGGGTCAGGGTCAGCTTGACGCCCGCAGGGGCGATCTCCTGCTCGTGGTCCACAAAGGCCTGCACCGCATCGTACACCGTGAGGGAGTCCTCCACCTTGGTTTTACTGATCTTCAGCAGACCGGCCCGCTGGCCGTTGAACAGAAATTTGTCCTCGTCCAGTTCAAACTGGTCCCGAATCCGGGCTATCTCCCCCAAATGGATCTCCGCGCCGTTTTCACTGGCGTAGATCACCAGGTCTTCAAAGGCCCTGGGGGTTTTACGTTCGTCGGTGAAGCGGATCAGAATGTCCTGGTCACTAGTTTCAATGGAACCGGCGGGCAGATCCACGCTCTGCCGCGCGATCACATTGGCAATGTCATCAAGGGAAACGCCATACTGGACCAGAATGGCGGCCGGGATCTGGATGCGGATCTGACGCTCGGAAAAACCGCTGACCGTCACCAGGGAAACGCCCACATCCTGCTTGAGACGATCCTTGAGGTCTTCACAGTAATTTTTCAGGTCGGTTTCGGCCATGGGGCCCGATACCGCAATGGAGACTACGGCATCGGTGCGGTTGAGTTCCTTGACCACGGGGTCCTCGGCTTGGTCCGGAAAATCTGTGATGGCATCCACCTCGGTTTTGATATCCGTCAAAAAGGTGGCCATGTTGCCGCCGGACTGCATTTCAACGGTTACGGATCCCATGCTTTCCTGGGATTCCGCAGTGACCTCTTTGACATAGCTGATTCCGTCCACGGCATCCTCGATGCGCCGGCAGATGGCCTCTTCCACATCCTCGGCCGTGGCGCCGGGGTAGATGACATTGATCTGGACCTTGTCCGCGGAAAAGTCGGGAAAGGTCTCCCGCCGCAAGGTCGGCAGACTGACAGCACCGATCACCAGGAAAAAGATCATCAGGAGATTGGCGGCGGTGGGGTGTTTGGTAAAAAAGCGAATCATGGCGAAATCTCCCTATTGAACATCCATCAGGCCGCCGGCCTGGGCCGTAAGCCGCTCTTTGAGCGTTTCGTCTTCCAGGGGGGTCAGCAGCATGCCCTCCACGGCCGGCATGACATCGGATACCACCACCTGTTCGCCGGTCGTCAGGCCCTCATGGATGACGGTGAAGTCGGACTGGGTAAAGGCCACGGTTACTTTTTTGCGTCGCAGCCGGTTTTCCCCATCCACCACATAGACCCGGCCGTCGTGCAGCGCTGACCGCGGGACCACGATTTGATCGGAAAGGGTTCTTCCACTGATCGTAACTTCACAGAACATGTTGCGCACCAGGGGCGGCCGCTGACCGAAAATGATGCGGTTGTAAGGATCGTCCACCGCCACAATGATGCCCAGGGTGCGGGTCCGGGCGTCTAGAGAGGCATCGGTACGGGCGAAGTCGGCGTCCCACACTGCCTCGGTAAGGTTGTTGACCAGGCGCACTTTGGCCGTAAGCCCCAGATGTTTCTTTATTTTGTCCATTTTTATCCGGTCCATGGTAGCCGCCGTGGAAGTGATCGGCGGCCGGCCGCTGGCGGCAATGATCGCCCGCATGGTTTCCATGGAGACCTGGGCATTGATTTCCGCCCGGGCGATGCCGTCGGCGCTGGCAATGGTGGTACCCTGCTGCACATACTGGCCCACTTCGGCGCTGGTTTCGGTGATGCGGCAGGCAAATGGGGCTGTGATTTCTGTCCGCGCAAGGTCGGCCAGAGCCTCTTCCAGCTGCGCCTGGCTTGATTTCAATTCGGCCTTCAGGGTTTGACGGGAGGCCGGAGTCAGGGCGATGGAATTTTCAATCTCCTGGACCTGGGCCAGCTGGCTCTGATAATTCATCACCGACTGATCCAGGGCGCTGCTGGAGATGGAGCGGGTCTCCATGGCCTGCCGGTTGCGATCCAGTTCTTTCTGTTTGAGTTCCAGCAGGGTTTTCTGGATCTTCAGGGAGGTGCGGTAGTTCTTTTCCTGGCGGTCCAATTCGGCCAACTGGGCGTTCATGCTCTCGATATTGGCTGACATGCGATTGACGATCAACTCATAGTCGGTGGGGTCGATGCGGACCAGCATCTCTCCTCCATGGACAAAATTCCCTTTTTTGAAGGCCGGGCTAACTTCGATGATCTTTCCGCTAACTTCGGGAACTACCTGCCAGACCTGGCCGGGCTCCACGTACCCGTAACCGATGGCACGGGGCACCACGTCCACGGGCTGGAGGCGCATGGTGCGCACCAGCCGGGACTCCTCGGTGGCCGTTTTTTTCTGAGGTTCTTTCTGGTTGCGGACCATCACGGCAACCACTGCAACGGCAATTATTACCGGTACCACGATAAGCAGCCGTTTCATGTTATCTTTTGGTTTCACGTCCGTAGTCATTTCTATTCCTTGTTCCCAGAGTTTGATTTTTCCAGTTCACTCGCAGAGGGTGTGCCTTGCATGGTGTCCCAGCCACCGCCCAGGGACTTGTAAAGCCTGACGAGGTTGGAGGTGACGGTTCCGTCACTCAGGGCTAGTTTATCCTGGTAGGCGAGCAGTGACCGTTGGCTGTCCAGTACATTCTGAAAATCCGTCAATCCGGCCCGGTACTGATTCTGGGCCTGGTCCACCGCCCGTTCGGCGGCTGCCGACGCCTGGACCAGAGCGTCCCGGCGGACCTGTTCGTCGGCATATGCCACCAGGGCATTTTCCACATCTTCCAACGCCGTCAGGATAGCGGCTTCGTATTGAATCAACGCTTGCTCCTGCAGCGCGGTTTCGACTTCTATTTGCTGACGAACCCGGCCGGCTTCGAAAATACGCCAGGAGAAGGTGGGGCCGATGCTGTAGGTGCGGTAACTGGTGTTGAACAGATTGTCCATGGACAGAGACTCAAGACCGATGGAACCCAGCAGGCTGAACTTGGGATACAGTTCGGCGGTGGCCACTCCGATACGGGCTGTCTGCGCGGCCAGTTCCCATTCGGCCCGGCGCACATCGGGACGCCGGCGCAGGGTGTCCGCCGGAACGCCCACGGCCAGTTCCATGGGAGTTACCGGTATGGGGCGCTGTTCAACCACTTCCTGTCGCAGATTGCCCGGCTGCCGGCCGAGGAGCACTGCCAGTCGGTTCTTGGCCTGTTCCAGGCCGGTGTTCAAAGAGGGTATTTCCGCCCGGGTGCTCTCTAGATTGTAGCGGGACTGTTCCACTTCCAGTTGGGCGGCCAGGCCGGCATCAAACCGGTTTTGCACCAGGCGGAAGGTTTCCTCCTGGGCATCCCGGTTGTCCCGGGCAATGGCAAGCCGTGTTTGATAGGAACGCACCTCCACGTAGTTCAGGGCTATTTCCGCTGTAAGGCTTACCAGCACGTCGTGCATCTCTTCCTGACTCGCCGCCAGGTTCGCGTCGGCCTCCTCCAGGGATCTGCGAACACCGCCAAAAACGTCGATTTCCCAGCTGGCGTCAAAACCAGTGCTGTAAAGGTCGCGTTCGGCACCGGCCCCGGTCGATTCGCTGGAGCGGGTTTTGGTTGCCGAGCCGCTGGCATTGATGGTCGGGAAACGGTCGGCGCCGCTGACTCCCCGCCGTGCGCGCGCTTCCCTGAGACGCGCCGCGGCAGCCCGGATATCCAGGTTGCTGGTAACCGCTTGCTCGATCAGGTCTGTGAGTACCGGGTCATTGAGGGTTTGCCACCATGTTGCCAATGTCTCAGCATCCATCGACTGGGAACGCAGGCCGTCGCGCAGCTCGGTCTGCCATTGGTCCGGCGCTGTTGTTTCGGGTTTTACGTAGTCCGGCCCGACGGTCGCACATCCGGCGATCATCCAAAGGGCCCCGATAATAGCGGTTCCAGCCAGTTTCTTTTTCAGGTGCTTGTTTGAAAATAGTTGCATGGGTTTATCCATCCATAGACTGCTATATTATGATTGTTTTAATCAGATGAAATGGCCGCGGTTCTTGCGGTTATTCAGAGCGTCGCTGACCCGGCGGTTTACGGTTAAGTGCGGATCTGGCTGTCCGTCTGTTTAGGTTTGAGTGCTTTGTCGATCCATGCGGTTATCAGTTGGCGAATTTCTCCGATATCGGTGGCGCTGTAATCCTGCAAATCTAGATGGCGAAATATCACTTTCCTGCCGTGATGAAACATCATGACCTGGCCGATGAGGATAAAAGCCTGCAGGGTAGTTGTCCTGCGGTTGTCTTCACCGGTAATGACGGCGATTAATCGGGAGATTAAATTGACCTCCCGTTTGATGACTTTATTATAAAGGATGTCGAAAGCCGAAGACGGATTCAATTGCTCGCGGGTAATTAATTGTACGTGCGGAGCGGGATGGCTGCAATTTAGCTCCAGCATAGTGCTCAACAACTGCTTTAAAAGCCCCAGGGCAGTTTCCGGATCACGCTCGTTTGCTTTCAGGAATGCACGGATAGCCTCGATTTGGGGATTTAGGAGCTCGTTCGGAAACTCGGCGATACGTTCGAAGACAGCAAGGTAGAGCCCTTCTTTGCCACCGAAATAATAAGGTATGGCAGCCAGGTTGCAGCCCGCTTTCTCGGCGATCATGCGCGTACTGGCTCCATTGAATCCGTTGGCGGCAAAGGCTTCGATGCCGGCTTGGATCAGCCTTTCATTGGTGGTTTCTTTATCGTCCATAGTTTCATCCTGATCGTTATGATTAATTATCTTTGGTAAAATAATTCAATCGAATGAATAAGTCAATCGTTTGGATAAATTGTTACGAATCCCCTATCTTGTGGTTCGTCAACTTTCATCTCCGAAACAAAGATAGTTCAGATGTCTGAACTTTCCAAAAAGTTAAATTTTGTACCGATTGTCAGAGTATCACTCCGATTGCTTGAGGACTGTTTGTCTTCAGACACTTTGGAACATGTTTCGGGTCTTAGCAACTGACATCTTTAATGGGTTTAGCAGGTTTAATTAATTCATTGCTTAAAGATTACAACCCCTTGTTCACGCACTGATGGTGTTCCATCAGCGCTGCTCTTGTTCCCTAACCTGTATCCTCAGCCCTAGCTACCTGGTAGTGACTGAAAGAGCTGCCTTTCGACTTCTGCGAAATCAACGCGAATAAACCGGGGGCGGTAGATGGACGCGTCCCGGTACAGCGCGGAGGGATCGTTGACGTGGTTCAGATTGTAGGAGACCAGATATCGATCCCCATCCGTGAATTGTGTGTGCACAAAAGGGTTGTAGGCAACGATGTTCTGGACGACGCCGGGTACCCGGTAAATGGTCCGGGGGCCCCGCCAGGGCCCCTGGGGAGACTCGGCCCTGTACACAACTATGGTGTCCGGAAAGGGCCTGCGCCCATCCATGGTGATGAGGTAAAAAATCCTGTCGATTTGAATGACGGAGTACTGGGTCGATACCCCGCTCAGGATGGCTGCAGAACTCTGCGGGTTTGAGGACCAAGCGCCTCCGGTGTAAAAATCCCATGGTCCGCCGAGACTCCCGGCGGGCGCACGGGCAAGATGGGCAAGCTTGGGGTGGATGTCATCCCGGGTGCCGTAAATATAGACAAATCGATCCGTTTCGAGGACGGATACGCCGAACATGACGCCCTCAGCCCCTAAGGTTCCATCCAGACGTTCCAATTCGAGGCCGGGCAGTGAGAGTGTGGCGAGTTCTGTCCCCGTCCAATGCCAGCCCCACAATCTTGGCTCACTCTGCCGGAATCGATGCAGGAAGATCAGCAGCCGGTTTCCCGCAGCCATACCGTCTCCCGGCCAGTACCAGGCGTCAGCTGAAGGGTTGGTGAAATAAGATGCGGCAGCTTTGCCGGTCCGTTTTGGCCGCGTTTCAAGCACCAGGCCGTTTTGGATCACCACGCTGTTACGAATCATGGGCGTATCCAGCGGGCGGGTTCCGTCTGAATTTACGTGCCCGAGGAAGGTATCGCCAAACAGCCAGGCTGTGCACCCGTCGGGCAGGTGGATGGACAGGGTCCCGTCTCCACCGGTCCACCCGCCACCTTTGCGGTTGAACAACTGGTTGTAAAAGGGGTCGGGCCATGCCAACCGAGGAGGGGTGTCTGGCGGAGGTGAAACACCGCAGCCGCAGGCCAGGACGACGAAAACCAGGATAAAGAGCAATCCGCCGATGTGGTTTCTGCGAGAGGTGCTAGCAGTCGTCACGTAGAGATTCCCATACAGTTAATGGTAAACTTTCAGGGCCCTGATTTGATCCACGACTTTCAATTACGATTTCCCGCGGTTTGGTAAAAACCGTCCGGGGGGATTCCGTAGGATCCCCCAATTCCGGCCCTTCCGGGCCGATTTCTCCTTGACACAGAATTTGCCGAAGCCGGATATTCGGATATATTCACCGGATTCTAATGTGGATTTGATGATCTCAAAGCGGGATTCTGTTGCCAGGATGGATTTATTCATGGGAAAATCGAGCTCGTCCTGAATCCGTTCAACAATGTGACGTTTCGTCAAGGCCATGATGGGGCTTTCGAGCTATTTAGTTCAAATCAGGATAATGGTTGGGTGGGAAGAATTGTCATGCGAAGGTGCCCGCCGAGGGTTTATTATGCATACCCAACCCGACATCAAACCATCATGAAGATCCCAAACTGAAAAATCCTCATCCCGTATTATTATACCGTTGATACTCACACCCAGATGGATCTTCAGGAAAATTCCGCCGGCATGACGATGGGCTGAGGCGCGACCCCCCAGATCTCCTCGCAGTACTCCCGGATGGAACGATCGGCAGAGAAACGCCCCATGCGGGCGGTGTTGAGGATAGACAGACGATGCCAGCGCTCCGGCCTCAAGTAGGTCAGCCCGACTCGCTCCTGGCTGTCAATATAGGCCTGGTAATCGCCCATGAGCATGAAGGGATCGTGGCTTAGGAGAGTATCCACCAGAGGCTTGAAAAGGCCGGTATCCCTGGGGGTGAAAAACCCGCTGGCGATCTGATCCAAGGCCAGCCGCAGTTCGGGATTGCTTTCGTAGATAGCATGGGGATTGTAGCCCTCCGCCTTCCGGTGGGCCACTTCGGCTGCGCTCAGCCCGAACAGAAAGAAATTCTCAGCCCCCACTGCCTCGCGTATCTCGATATTAGCCCCATCCAGGGTCCCGATGGTCAGGGCGCCGTTGAGGGCGAACTTCATGTTGCCCGTCCCCGAGGCCTCCATGCCAGCGGTGGAGATCTGTTCGGAGAGATCGGCCGCCGGGTAAATCTTCTGAGCGTTCTTGACATTGAAATCGGGTATGAAAACCACCTGGAGTCGGTCTCCCACGGCCGGGTCTTTTTGAACGGTGTCAGCCACAGCGTGGATCAGGCGGATGATCAGTTTGGCCTGCCAGTAACCCGGCGCGGCCTTGCCGCTGAAGATGCAGACCCGGGGAGGTGCTTTGAGGGCGGGGTTGTCACGCAGGCGGTTATACAGGGTGATAATGTGGAGAAGGTTGAGGTGCTGGCGCTTGTACTCGTGCAGGCGCTTGACCTGGATATCGAAAAGCGCCGTCGGGTTGACCCGGATACCCAGTCGCGCCAAAACCTGTTCGGCCAGTCGGGTCTTGTTTGAGAGCTTTACTGCTGCCCAGTCCTTAACGAAGCCCGGATTTTTAGCATGAGGCTCCAGACCGCGCAGCAGATCCAGATCTTTCACCCAGCCGTCGCCGATGTGGTGGGTGATCAGCTCGGCCAAACCGGGGTTGCTGAGCAGCAGAAACCGCCGCGGGGAGACCCCGTTGGTCTTGTTGCTGAACTTCTCCGGAGTCAGATCGTGGAAGTCTTTGAAAACGCCTTTTTTGATTAGATCGGTATGCAAGGCGGCCACCCCATTGATGGCCCGGCTGCCCACACAGGCCAGGTTCGCCATGCGAACCTGGCGCTCGGGAGCCTCCTCGATGATGGAGAGGGCCGCCAGCCGGTCCACATCGTCAGGGAAGCTGATCCGCACTGAATCCAGAAAACGCTGATTGATTTCGTAAATGATCTCCAAGTGGCGGGGAAGCAGCTGGCTGAATAGGGAAAGAGGCCACTTCTCCAGGGCCTCGGGCATCAAGGTATGGTTGGTGTAGCCGAAACAGGCTTGGGTGACCTCCCAGGCTGTATCCCATCCCAAGGAGTATTCGTCCACTAGGAGGCGCATGAACTCCGCAACTCCCACGGC
>Ga0180435_10004887_pt1 | contig 13118 bp, 8 predicted proteins | sample SS_ome_3_FD_132467 | JGI IMG/M metagenome (GOLD analysis project Ga0180435, IMG submission 132467) | Hypersaline lake sediment archaeal communities from the Salton Sea, California, USA - SS_3_S_1 metaG | ecosystem: Environmental > Aquatic > Non-marine Saline and Alkaline > Hypersaline > Sediment... | reverse complement strand
GGAGACTCGATCTTGATCGCGAGCGCCACGAGCAGCATGACCGGCGCCAATCCCACGAGCAGCAAGACGGCGACGACCCGCTCCCAGGGAGCCACGCCTGGAGTCTGCGCCGGGCCGCCGGCGGACGCCGCGGGCGGCGCCGCGACCGGGAGTTCGGTCCAGGGCGAGAAGTTGAACCCGCGCGGCGGGTCATGCTCGCTGCTCATCGTGCCCCTCCCGCTGTCGTCTCGACGCTGATCGTGTTGCTCCCCGCCAGCGCCGCGTCGGCGGCGTCGTCCACGACGAAGACGCGGTAGTAGTAATGCCGACCCGGCGTCAGGCCCGTGTCGCGGAAGGTCACGAACTCGGCGTCATCCAGCTCCGCCACCTGCGTCGCGGCCGTCGTGACGGTCGGAATCTCGTCGCGGTAGAGCCGGTAGGCGGCGAAGTCGTGCGCGTCGCTCATGCTCCAGCTCAGGGTCGCCGCGCTGCTGTCGACCTCCGTCGCCGCGGCCAAGGTCACGGCGGGCGGAGGCGCATTGGCCGTCGTCGCCTCGACCTCATTGCCGCGCGCCACGAGCCCGGCGCGATCGAGCACGTAGATTCGGTAGTAGTAGCGCGTGTTCTCCCGCCGCCCCGTGTCGTCGTAGAAGGTCTGCTCCACGTCGGTGATCTCCGCCACCAACGTGTCGTCACTCGTGACCGCTCCTTCCTCGTCCCGATAGAGACGATAGGCGGCGAAGTCCCCATCGCCGGACATGCTCCACTCGAGTGCAATCGCCGTCTCGTTCATCGCGCTCGGCGTTTGGAGCGAGACCGCCGCCGGCGGACGCACGTTGGGCACCGCGACGGCGAGCGTATTCGAGCCGCGCTCGAGCCCGACGCGGTCCTGCACGTAGATGCGGTAGTAGTAGGTCTCCCCCTCGACGACATCGCCATCCTGGTGTTCGAGCGTGGTCGAGCGGGTGATCGTCGTCACCAAGCGGTCGCTGGAGTCGACCGGGGCCGTCGCGCCGCGGAAGAGCCGGTAGGAGGTGAACTGCTGCTCCTGGGAGAGCGTCCACTGAAGCGTGACCCCAGGCGCGTCGGGCGGCTCGTCCAACTGCGCAGCAAGCAGTTCGACCGGCGTGGGGGCGGATGCGACGGTCAGCAGGCGCGCGGCCGTCAAACTGGCTGCGATGTTGCCTGCCTCATCGGTGAAGCGGCCAATCACGGCCGCATCGACCGCCTCGGCGGCCGCCGGCAGCATCACGTCGCGCTCGTAGACGCCGTCAAAGGCAATCGCATCGCCGCCCGATCCATCGTCGAAGAGCACCGTCGTCTCGAGCACCCCACTCACTTCGACCGTCGCCGTTCCGTGCGGTTCGCCGGCATCGAGGCGGACGTGCAAGGTCGTGCCCGGAGCGCGGACCGGATCGCCGTCGAACGCGAGCGCGCGAATCTCGGACCGCGTGTCGAGCCGGATCGAATCGCCGACCGGTAGGGTCTGGGCCCCATCGGCGAGTCGGAACCGAGCATAGAGCGTCTTCTCCCCGTCGCCGGCACTGAGCGTCCAGGTCAACACGTCGGCCAAGGGGCGCCACACACCTGTCAGTGCCTCCGTCGCTTCGGCTAGCTGCACCGCCACCGCCCCGGGCGCGACGAACTCGACCGCGACTTGGCGCTCGGCCGTGAGTTGATCCTCGTCCGCGATGCGGACCAAGTAGAGACCGGGTTGCGCTTCGAGTTCAGCGGTCCGATGGCCGAAACGCCCGTCGCGCCCCGCGGCCACGGAGTAGGCATAGGTCCGGCTGTTGCGTACGCCGTGGTCGGTGAATTCGCTCTCGGCTGTCGTCGCGAGCAGTGCTTCATGCTCCTCGGCATCCTCGCCATCGACGATGCGACGAAAGACGGCGTACTCCTCGACCGTGGCACCGTCCGGCAGACGCCACTGCAAGGTGACCCGCTGGTCGCCGATCGTCGCCCCGAGCGAATCTGGCACGGGGATATCGTCGCCGCGCACCGGATCGTAGGGGTTCAAGAACGAGGGCTCCTCGGTGTCGGTCCCGCAACCTGCCAAGCCGCAGCCGATCCATGCGCCGACGAACAGCAGGCCGCCCCAAATTCCCATGCGCCGGTTCATCACCGCCTCCAACTCGCTGCCAGTTGCACGCCATCGGTTGTGGGCGCCACCGACCAGGCTACGCGCTCGCTTCCCAGCGGGCGACCAAGGCCCGCCGCGTCGACCACATTCCAGAGGTAGACGCCGGCCGCAGCGGCAATGATCGACCAGCGCACGAGATTGCGGTCGTCCGCACGCTCGGCCGCCCGTTCGAGATGATCGCGGGTCGCGCGCACTTCCGCTTCAGCGCGCGCGCGATCGTAGCGAACCTGCGCCAGCTGCTGGTCGCGGCTTGCCTCGAGGTAGGCATCGTGGGCCACGATCGCGCCCGCGGTCAGGGCGGCGACCGCCGCCAGATAGAAGTTGCCGCTCGCCTCGCGTCCGAGGGCACGCTGTCCCGCGCCCGGCACGAGCGCGCTGCGCAGCGCCGACCCAAGACGCCCGGCGCGCGGCAGCTGCAGCCGGTAGATCCCAGCGCCGTCCGCCGCGAGTTCCCCACCCGGCGTCAGCAGCCAGGCCTCGAGACTCGCCCCCACCCAGCCCGCTGCCAGGAAGCCTAGCCAAAGATCGCGCAATTCCTTGTAGTCCGCCTCTTCGTAGCGCGCGCGCAGTTCGCCGTGTCGTGCGGCGGCAATCTCCTCTTGGGCCACCGCTCGCGCATAGACCTCTGCGGCAAGCTCACGTTCGTCCGCGGCGTTGCGGGCGGTACCATGGCGCAACAGCGCCGCCGCGGCAGCCGTCGCCCCCGCACCGAGGTAGATCCAGCCCCGCGATTCTCCGCGCTGCAAATGCAACAACCCGGGCGGCTGTAGCGCCGCCCCGGGTCCGCCGTAGCGGCGCGGCTCGACCCCGGCCGCAGAGAGCACGAGACGCCCGCGGCTGTGATAGAGTCCCGGCCCTTCACACGCATACCGGTACTCGCCCGGCGGCGCGTCGCTCAATGGCAGCGGCGCGTCCCCGGCCAGCTTGATCGGGCCGTGCAGCGAGAGGTATACGCGCTGCCCGTCCGCTTCCAGGCTGCGCGCTGTGGAAAGCGCGGTTCCCCCCGCCGGTCCCGACGCGCGACCGTCGGCGGCGCCGAGCGCGGGCAAGAGCGCGACGATCGCCATGGCACAGAGCGCCCGCCCCCCGAGTTGCAACTGCTTGCGATTCACTTCGTCTCCCGGCGCAGGCTCGCGCGGTAGTCCTGCGCGTCGATCTCCAGCTTCCCGAGCAGGTCGTGCAACGTCGGTCGTGACACCCCGAGCATCTTGGCCGCCAATGAAATGTTTCCCGCCGTTGCGCGCAGCGCATTGCGCACCGAAGCCTGCTCGGCCTGCCGCCGTGCGTCGCGCAGCGAGGGAATCTCACGCGGCTCGATCTGCTCGAGCTCGAGATCCCCGACATCGAGCACCCGGCCCGTCGCCATCACCACCGCGCGCTTGATGCGATGCTCCAATTCGCGCACGTTCCCGGGCCAATCGTATTGCTGCAGCGCGAGCTTGGCCTGGGAGGCAAAGCTGAGCGGCCCACTGCCGAACTCGTCTCCGAAGCGCTCGAGGAAGTACTCCGCCAGCATCAAGATGTCTTCCCTCCGCTCGCGCAGCGGCGGCAACTTGATCTCGACCACCGAGAGCCGGTAGTAGAGGTCTTGGCGGAAGCGATCGGCCGCAACCTCGTCTTCCAAGTCGCGACTGGTAGCGGCCACAACGCGCACGTCGAGATCGATCACCGTCCGCCCCCCGACGCGCTCGATCTCGCGCTCCTGCAAGAAGCGCAACAGCTTCACCTGCGAAGGCACCGGGATCTCACCCACCTCGTCGAGGAAGACGATGCCGCCTTGAGCAACTTCGAGCCGACCGCGGCGCGTTTCGGCCGCGTCGGTGAAGGTGCCCTTCTCGTGGCCGAACAGCTCGCTCTCAACCAGGCCTTCCGGGATCGCGCCGCAGTTGATGCTAACGAACGGCTGGTTCGCGCGGGCGCTCAGACGCGAGATCTCGCGTGCCACCAGCTCCTTGCCCGTTCCGCTCTCGCCGAGAATCAAGACGTCGATGTCCGCCGCGGCGACGCGCTCAATGCGCCCAAAGACGGTGCGCATCGCCGCGCTCTGGCCGACCAGTGCTCCGAGCCGATACTCCTCACCCAGACCGCGCAGCCGCTCGGCGTTGCGGCGTTCGAGCCGCTGCACGGTCTGCAGCCGGCGCAGCAGCACGCGCAGCTCATCGAGATCGACCGGCTTGCCGAAGAAGTCGGCCGCACCCTGGTCGACGGCGCGTAGCGCGTGATCCTCTTCGTCGTTGCCCGTGATCAAGACGACCTTGATCGACGGATCGAAACGCAGACACTGTTCGAGCAAGCGAAACCCGCTCTCCGGACTGTGCCCATCGAGCGCCAGATCGAGGGTGACCAGATCGGGCCGCTCGCTGCGCAGTGCCTTCCAGGCGCCTTCCGGATCGTAGGCGGTCACGACGTCGAACTCGTGGCGCAAGCCGAGGCGGAGCTGATTGACGATCGTCGGATCGTCATCGACGATGAGCAGCTTCGAGCGGCTCGCTGCCGCCCCGGCCGCTCCGGCCACGCCTTCGGCCGCTGCCCGACCGTCGCTCGTGTTACGCGCCCCGCTCACCGTGCTGTCACTCCATCCGGCAACGGCTTGAGCGGCACCGCCTCGCGGCTTGCTTCTTCGGGCAGCAAGGGACGCAAGGCGATCCGGAAGGTTGCCCCTCCACCGGCGGCGTTGCCGGCGCTCAGCTCACCGCCATGGGCGCGGATGATCGCTCGACTCTGGTAGAGACCGATTCCGAGGCCCTTAGGCTTGGTCGTCGCGAACGGCCGAAAGAGCTTCTCGCGCAGAAAGGCCTCGTCGATTCCCGCGCCCGAGTCGGTCACCCGAATCTCCACTTCCGGCGATCCGTTCGTGCGGTTGTCGCGCGTCTCGATCCGCAGCTTCCCCCCGCCCGGCATCGCGTCGAGCGCATTGGCGACGAGATTCTCGAGCACGCGGCGTAGAAGATCGCCGTCGCCCTGCACGTCGCTCTCTGCCTGCAGCTCGAGCTCGAGCCGCAAGTCCTTGCGTCGCTCGAGCTGCAGTGAGGCCACCGTCTCCGTCACCAGCGCATTGGGCGACAGCCGCGCGACGCCGAGCCGGCTGTGCTGGCGAAGCTCCGAAAGCATCTGCACCAGCTTCTCCATCCGCTCCGCCACCCGCGCCACATCCTCGCCACAGGCGCGCGTCACGTCCGCGTCACCTTCGGCCTCGAGCAAGTTCTGCGCCGCCATCCGCAGCGGCGCCAGATAGTTCTTCAGGTCGTGGAGCAGCATGCTACTCCACTGGGCCATCAACTCCGACTCGCGCGTCTCCGCCAACTGCTGCGCCAGCCGCAGCGAGTGCAGCGCTCCGGCGACGTGGCCGGATATGCTTTCGAGCAAGGTTACGTCTTCGAATGTGAACGGATCATTTCCGTCGCGGCGGTGCATGCCGATCAGGCCAACGAGCTTGCCGCCGTCCGTCAAGGGCGCCACGAGCTGGCTGGCCGTCGCGTCCAGCCAGTCGGCGTTTTCGGCGTAGATCGGGATGTAGCTGAAGTCGTGCGGCTTGCGGTCGAAGAGAAGCGCCTTGCGCTCGACCGTGAGCTGCGCGTAGAGCGGTGTGTCGGGATCGAGTTCGATGCCGGTCACTCCGTTCCCCTTGCCACGCACCGGTGTGATCCGCCCGCTCGCTTCAGAACGAAGCGCGACCGTAATCTCGTCGGCCGCGAAGACGTCGGCCAGGAAGCCGACCACCTGATCGAGCAGTTCCTCTTGATCGGTCGCGCTTTGCACGGCCCGCGTGATCTTCGACCATTGGGTGCGGTAGTCGTAGCGATTGACGTAGAAGTTGCGGTCGACGAAACGTCGCACGCTGCGTTGGAAGCGGTTCGAGAAGAGCAGCAGCAGCGTGCCGAGTACGATGGCGAAGCCGAACGTGACAATCAGGACTTCATCGGGCGACCAGTTCGTCCAGCTCGCGACTTGCGCTGCCAATCCGATCGAGAGCACGAAGAGACCGGCGGCGAGCGCGGTGAAGGATGAATAGACGACGTTGCGCGAGACGGGCGCATTCAGATCGCCGATCGAGCGCCGCAAGTAGCCGTGCGCTACGAAGACGCTGCCGAGGAAAATCGGCAGACCGGCGGCGACGAGTTTGCCCAGGCCAATGGTCGCGTAGAGCAGCCCGGTCGCGAGTGCGAAGGTGAAGAAACCGAGCGTGGCAAAGACCCCGAGCAACGCCAGCCGCGAACGGTAGCGGTCGCGTGTTCCGGCGACCCGGTAGGTGCGCTCGAAGTTGTGCCCGATCAGCACGATACCGATCAGGAGGTAGCTGACGTAGGCCTTGCCCATCCAACCGAGATGAATCGTCCCGCGCTCGACGGCCCAGTCGTACCCGGTGACAAACGCCGGGTGGCGCAGCTGCGTAAGGAAGGCAACGCCGAAGATCAACAGAAACAGGAAGTTGCGTCGCGAATGGCGAAACGATTCCTCCGGCTGCTCGCGCCCGAAGCAGAGTGAAAAGGCATAGCCGGCCAGCAAGACCGGAACGCCGGAAGCGACGAGCGTGTAGAGCGCCGCCACCGGCGTGCCGACCGGGCCGAGCGCGATCAGGCGCAGCGTCATCAGCAGGTGGAAGCTCAGCGCCAAGGCGGCCAGCGGCGTCACCAGCTTGATAATCAGCCGCGACCCGCCCCGCACGAAGACGGCCAGGACGGGCAGCGCGGTCGCGGCCATCGCGGCGATCAGGATCACCGGCTGGAAACTCATGGGTTCATCGCCCCGCGCATGCGCCGCGCCTGGTCCGTAGCCCAGGCTCCGATTTCGCGATCGGCGTATGCCTCGCCTGTGCGCGCCAAAATCCCGGCCGCGCGTGCCGTATCCGCCAGATCGGCATAGGCCATCCGGGCGGCTGCGATGCGCAGCGAAGCACCCTGGCGCGTTCCGTCGAGCTCGCCGCCGAGGCGTTCCATCTCCGCCACCGCCTCGGCGTGCTTCTCCTGCAACACGAGCGCCTGAATCAGCCGCTCGCGTGCGAAGACCGAGCGCGGCCCGGGCGGGTAGCGTTCGACGAAGTCTCGATAGGTGCGTTCGGCGCGCGCCAAGGCGGTCGCGGTCGCCTCCCCATCACCGATCCGGTCGTAGTGTTTGGCGATCTCGATCGGGGCCCACAGCGCCGCCTCGGTGATCGGATAGCGGGCCGACACGCTCCGGAAGGCTTCGAGCGCTTCCGCCCAGCGATCCCGGTTCTCGAGCAGCCGGCCGCGGGCAAGCAGCGCCTCGGCCGCGGCATCTTCGTCGTCGCCGTAGTCGTCGACGATGCGATCGAGGTAGCCGAGGGCGGCGCTGACCTCGCCCGCCTGGTTGGCGCTCTCGGCCAGATTCATCAGGGCCTGCGGGGCCAGCTCGCAATCCGGGTAGTCGGTGAGTAGAGACTGCAGCGTCGCCTCGCGCGCGGACACCGACGCCGCTGCTATCCGCTGCACGCCCGCGATCGCGAAACGGACTTCGCATGGCTCTCGGGGCGGGTCCGCAAGTGACGTCAGCTCCGCTTCCAGCCGCTCGAGCGCCGCAAGCGCCCGCGGGTAGTCGCGCAGATCGACCGCGATCTCGGCCAAGTAGCCGAGCGCCTCGAGGCGAATGGTCGGCTCGACCGTCATCACGCTGTCTGCGTCGGCACCGTCTTCACGCCCGACGAAGTCAATGTAGTACTCGCGGGCGCGCGCATAGGGGGCCGCGGGAGGTGCGGACGGCGAACTGCGCGCATACAGGCGCGCGATCTGGAGCGGCAAGCCGAGCACGACGCCGGCCGCGCCGGTACCGCTCGGATCCGGCGGCACCCGATCCACGACCTGCTGGTAGTGTTGCGCGGCGCGCTGCCAATCCCCTTCGCCCTCCGCCACACGGGCCTGCGCCAAGGCGACCTCGGCCGCCACGGCGGGCACGGCCGCGAAGCGCTCGGCCATGCGCGCATAGGTCGCTTCGACACGCGATGAATCACGCAATTGCTCGTAGACGCGCGCAGCGGCGAAGAGCGACCGCGCGGCAATTTCGAGCGTGCGCTCCTCCGTCGCCTCGGCGGGCGGCATGCCGGAGGGCGGGGCGTAGCGCTCCGCCACCGCCTCGTAGGTCTCGGCCAGCGCTGCCCATCGCGTGCTCGGCACATCCTCCGGTCGAATGGCGAGATTGCGATACTCCCAGTTCGCCTGCCACAAGGCACGCTCGGCGCGGAAGCGGCGCCCGATGCCGGCCTCATGACTGCAGGCGCTCAGACTGAGCACCGCCAGAGTGAGCAACAACAGCCGTTTCATCGCGCCGCCTCCATGCGCCACAGGAACAGCCTCGTCACCGCCCCAACGACAAGGAACGTGAAGAGGATCTGCAGCACGATCTGCGCGCCAAGGATGCCCCCGACGAGTTCGGGCCGGAACTTCTCGGCCAGCACGTCGATCCGACTCGCGGCGTAGGAGAGCGGGAAGAGCAACACGGTCGGCACGCCGACGACCAGCAGGGTCGGCAGGAGGGTGCGGACCGTGACGCGGATCGAATCGCGAATCGAGGGCCAGATACGATGCCCCATCAGGACGATCCAGGCCGTGGTGTAGGCGAAGAGGGCCTCGATCACGACGAAGAGCAGCATCATCCCCGCGCGGGTGCCCCAACGAACGGCGGCGTTCTCGAGCATCGCGCGCTCGGGGACAAGCGTTGCCAGGCGCGCCGCACCCAGCATCAGCGCGACCATGACGAGCGTGGCGACAACCAGAGCCGGAGCGGCGCGCAGCGCTCGTCGCCAGGCATGGGGCGCGCTGTCGAATCCGTAGGTGCGCGCGAAGAACAGCGTTGCGGCGGCGCCCGCAATCGAGGTGATCACGACTGTAATCACGAGATTGGCATGGAAGAACATCTCGGGCAGGGCGTAGAAGAGCCCGGGGTAGTGCAGCGCTCCTTCGCCGCCGAGCAACCGCACGAGCGGTGCCGCGAGCGGTACGAGCCAAGGCTGGTGAAACTCGAGCAGCAGCATCAGCACGAGCGCTTGCACCGCAGCAATCACCAGGAACGGTAACCAGATCCGGCCGTGCCCGGCGCGTGCCCCGACCGAGCGCCAAGCCCAAACCACCACTCCGAGCGACTGAAACAAGCGATTCATTCCGGCATCCTCTCTCCCACGATCTGCTCGCCGCGCAACCTCAGGCGCCACTTCCAGTAATCCATGATCGGCCGCTCGACCCGATTCCTGAATCCTCGCCGCACGGTCGGCCGAGGCCCTGGGGCGCGGGGCCCCGCCCGCGCCATGCCCGTCAACTTTTTCTCCGACAACCCCTTACGCCCTCCCAGACGGCCGCCGGCCGAACAGGGATCGGTCGACCGGCGGGCTCAGGCAAGTCCGTTGCCCGCACTGTGCGGCCGGGACTCGCCCACGCCACCCGGGAGCGCGGAGAAGAGGTCGTCAAGCACGGGATCATGCTCCTCCTGGAAGAGCTCGAAGCGCACCTCGTGGCCGAGGAACTCCTTGATGCCCGTCTTCTCAATCGTCTCTTGGAACGTTACATAGCAATCGAGCGCCGCATGCGCCCGTCTCAGATCGACATCCTCCACCGACACGACGCAGTCGATCTCCTCCGCGGTCGAACCGCTCAAGGGGAAGTAGCCCCCCTTGGCCTCCTCGGTCGAGATCGTGAAGCCGGCCAGTCGTCGCAAGCGCGGGATCTCCTCCCGCGCGACAGCGAACGTGCGCTTGACGGCAGCATGGGTGACGAGATGGTCGTGGAACCCGCTCACCCCGTGGACGGCGTAGGTGACGAGGACGTCTGGCTGCAGCCGAACCAGCTCGGCCTGAACGGCGGCTTCGATCTCGCGCGGATCCAGTTCCTTGAGTCCGCTGTCGGGAAGATCGAGGATCCTCATACCACTCAGATCGAGTGCGTGCGCTACACATTCCATCTCCGCCGCGCGCACAACACCCATCTCATCCACCGAATAGCCGAACTTATGGCGCTGGCGGGTCGCGCCGCCGCGGGTCAGGGTCAGAAGATGTACTTCGTGGCCCTCCCGGCGCTGACGCGCCATCGCCGCCGCCGGTCCGAACGACTCATCATCGGGATGGGGGAAGACGTAGAGAATGCGCATCGCAACTCCTCGACTCCAGAAGCAACTCTCTCTCATCGGCTCGACATCCGGAACTTGCGTCGATGTCCGCTATCCAACCCGCGCCCGATCACGCCGGTTCCGGGAGATTGAAAAGGAAACCGACGGGGCCGGCCGAAGGTATCAAGGGAGCCGACACCCGAGGCGCGCTCGCGACGCGAGCTGAGCTTCGCGCAGAGCAGCGCCGCCCCGGGAAGGGGAGGCGCCCCGTTCGCAGGAGAATGTGAGCCTGTAGAGATGCGATCGATGTCCATGCCACCCAAACATGCGCCCGACGCATCGGCCTGGCAGCTTCCCCGGGGCGGGATCGACCGACCGGCGGGCGATGCGGCGCTCGGCAAACGGATCAGCTGGTTCCTGCTCGCCTTTCTCCTGAGCGCCGGCGCCGGTGTCGCCCTCGTGCATTTCGATCCGCTGTTGATCGTCGGCTTCGTGCTCGGCTCACTTGCCGTGCTCACAATCTTGGCGCGACCGTTTTGGGGATTGCTGTTCTATACGTGCCTGTTCTTGATTCGACCCGCCGAGCTCTACCCGGCTCTGGCGCCGCTGCACCTCGAACGCGTGGTTGGCATCGTCAGTCTGGGCGCAATGTTTCTCGCCCAACATCGCCGGGACGGCAAGATCCTGATCGACGGTTCGCGTCAGTCGATGCTCTTGTTGCTCTTCGTGCTGGCGGTCATCCTCTCGATCCCGTTCTCCTACTGGCGCACCGCAGCGGTCGACGGGTTCGTCGAAGTGACCAAGATCGTTATCTTCTACTTCCTCGTGGTCCAGTTGATCGATACGCGCGCGCGTCTGAAGGCCTTCGTGATCCTGTTGAGCCTGTTGATCCTCTACATCGGCGGCTCCGCCTTCGTCAGCTACCAGCAGGGAACGACCTTCTACGCCCAGGGCATCGATCGCGCCATTGGGCAGACGAGCGCTGCCGGCGACCCGAATCAGCTCGGCACGACGGTCGCTGCGGCCATTCCGCTCTTCGTGCTGCTCGCCTTGCAACGCCCCCTCGGTTGGATGCGCGCGCTCTTCGCGGGCGGGACGGTCCTGCTCGTAGCGACGCTCGCCATTACCGGTTCGCGCGCTTCCCTACTGGGCTTTCTCGGCGGCCTCGGGTTTCTGTGGTGGATTTCCAAGCGCCGCCTGTTGGTCGGCTTCATGGCGGTCCTGCTGCTAGCGGCCGGCTTCATGCTGCTGCCGGACCAGTATCAGACGCGCTACTCGAGCATCACCGAAGACGAGCTCGACGCCTCGTCGCAGGGACGCATCGACGCCTGGAAGAAGGGCGTACAGATGGTCCTCGACCGACCGCTCTTCGGCGTCGGGATCACCAATTTCGGCACCGCGCATGCGATCGCCTACTCGCCCGAGTCGCGACCGAGCTACCTTCAAGCTCACAGTCTCTACGTGCAAGTCGCCGCCGAGCTGGGCTTGATCGGCGCGGTCATCTTCTTCGCGTTCATGTTCGAGTTCTTGCGCCTGAACCGCTCGCTCGCCGGCAAGCTGGCCGCCACCGCCGGCCGCTGGCGGTTCGAGCATGCCATCTTGCAGGCGCTCTTCGCCGGCTTCATCGTGCTCTTGATCACCGGCGTCTTCGGTCATAGCCTGTTGCGCCGCACCTGGTACATCTACGCCGCTATTGGAGCGAGCATCTTGCGGCTTTATGCCGATCACGGCGGAATCGAGCGGCGACTCGGCCCAGCCGATCCCGCCACTCCACGGGCGGAGTAGGACGGCATGCGCATCCTCGTAATCGATGAAGAGTTCCCCTATCCGCTCGACTCCGGGAAACGCATCCGCAGCTTCAACCTGATCCGCCGCCTGGCCGCGCGGGCCGAAGTGCACTACCTCGCCTATGGCGCGGCGCATAGCGCCGCGGCCGAGGCCTGCGCCGCGGCAGGGATTCACCCCCTCCCGGTCCCGGGCGGGCTACCGCCGAACTCTGGCCCCGGCTTCTACGCGCGGCTCGCCGCAAACTTGCTTTCCCCGCGCCCTTACATCGTGGCGCGTCACTATTCGCGGCGCTTTCAGCACGCGCTCGACCGCACTGTCGCCGCCTTGCGCCCCGACCTCGTGCTCTGCGAATGGACGCCCTATGCGGCGTTCGTCGAGCACTTGACGAGCATCCCGCGCGTGATCGTCGCCCACAACCTCGAGCAACGGATCTGGCGCCGCTACTGGGAGAATGAACCTCGCGGCCCCAAGCGCGCCTATATCGGCCACCAGGCTCGCAAAGTGGCTGATTTCGAGCAGCACGCCTTCGCCGGCGTCGAAGGAGCGGTGGCCGTCTCGCGCGAGGAAGCGGAGGCGATCGGCGCGGCGCACTCCGCGCTGCGAGTCGCCGTGGTCGAGAACGGCGTCGACCTCGACTTCTTTCGCGCCCAGTCGCGCTCCGTAGAAGCCGAGACGCTCGTCTTCGTTGGCGCGATGCACTGGCGCCCGAACCAGGATGCGGTCGCCCACTTCGTGACCGAGGTCCTGCCGCGCCTGCAGCAGCGTCATCCCAATCTGCGCTTCGATGTCGTCGGGCAGGCGCCGCCGCCCGAGATTCGCCGACTCGACGAGCGGCCCGGCGTTCGCATTCTTGGGCGCGTCGATGATGTCCGCCCCTATGTCGCCGCGGCGACCGCGTGCGTCGTACCGCTGCGCATCGGGGGCGGGACGCGGCTGAAGATCCTGGAAGCACTGGCGATGAAGAAGGCGGTCGTCGCGACCACGATTGGCGCCGAGGGACTCGAGCTCGACGAGGGCGAGCACATCCTGCGCGCCGATACGCCGACGGTGATGGCGGAGGCGATCACGCGGGTGTGCGGCGACCCCGCGCTCCGCGAGCGGCTCGGCCGCCAGGGCCGGCAGCGGGTCGAGGAGCGCTACGGATGGGACGCGCTCGCTG
>Ga0180435_10004886_pt1 | contig 13118 bp, 9 predicted proteins | sample SS_ome_3_FD_132467 | JGI IMG/M metagenome (GOLD analysis project Ga0180435, IMG submission 132467) | Hypersaline lake sediment archaeal communities from the Salton Sea, California, USA - SS_3_S_1 metaG | ecosystem: Environmental > Aquatic > Non-marine Saline and Alkaline > Hypersaline > Sediment... | reverse complement strand
CGGGCGCTTGCCCTTGCCGAGCCGCCCGCTACAAAGGCCGGCAGGGAGACCCGCATGGCCGATCAGGATCCGCTCGTCATTTTCACGCCCTCCGGCAAGCGCGGCCGCGTGGCCGCCGGCACGCCGGTGCTCACGGCCGCGCGCCAGCTCGGGGTCGATCTCGATTCGGTCTGCGGCGGGCGCGGGATCTGCTCGAAATGCCAGGTCACCCCGTCCTACGGCACCCATGCCAAGCACGGGATCAGCGTCGGCGAGGACGCGCTCACCGCCGTCAACGCCGTCGAGGCGCGCTACGACCGGGTGCGCGGCCTCAAGCCCGGCCGCCGGCTCGGCTGCCAGGCGCAGATCATGGCCGACGTGGTGATCGACGTGCCGCCCGAAAGCCAGGTTCACAAGCAGGTGGTGCGCAAACGCGCCGAGGCACGCGACATCGTGCTCGACCCGGCGGTGCGGCTGCACTATGTCGAGGTGGCCGAGCCCGACATGCACAAGCCCGAGGGTGATCTCGAACGCCTTCTGGCAGCGCTGAAGGCCGAGATGGGCTTCGAGACGCTCGGGTTCGATTTCCATCTCCTGCCGGGCCTGCAGAAAACCTTGCGCGGCGGCAAATGGGCGGTTACCGCCGCGGTCCACACCCAAGGTGCACCGCAGGTGATCGCGCTCTGGCCGGGATACCATGAGAAAGCCTACGGGGTTGCCGTCGACATCGGCTCGACCACGATCGCGGGGCACCTCACCGATCTCGCCACCGGCGAAGTGGTGGCCTCGTCCGGACTGATGAACCCGCAGATCCGCTTCGGCGAAGACGTGATGAGCCGGGTCAGCCATGCGATGATGAACGAAGGCGGCGCGCAGGAACTCACCACCGCCGTGCGCGAGGGGCTGAACGCGCTGATCGACGCGCTTGTCGAGGAGGCCGGCCTTGAAAAGGCGGCCGTGCTCGACGGCACTTTCGTGATGAACCCGGTGATGCATCACCTGTTTCTCGGGCTCGACCCCTACGAGCTCGGCCAGGCGCCCTTTGCACTCGCCACCGGCGCGGCCCAATCCCGGCGCGCGGCCGATCTCGGGCTCGATCTCGTCCCCGGCGCCCGGGCCTACGTGCTGCCCCTGATCGCGGGGCACGTCGGCGCCGATGCCGCCGCGGTCGCGCTTTCCGAGCAGCCGCACAAATCCGACGATCTCGTGCTGGTGGTCGACGTCGGCACCAATGCCGAGATCATCCTCGGCGACAAGACCGGCGTGCTCGCCTGCTCCTCGCCCACCGGCCCTGCCTTCGAGGGCGCGCAGATCAGCGCAGGCCAGCGTGCAGCCCCCGGGGCGATCGAGCGGGTGGAGATCGACCCGGCGACCAAGGAGCCGCGCTTCCGGGTGATCGGCAGCGATCTGTGGTCGGACGAAGACGGGTTTCGCGCGGCCATCGCCGAAACCGGCCTCACCGGCATCTGCGGCTCGGGCATCATCGAGGTGATGGCCGAGATGCGCATCGCCGGGATCGTCGACGCCAAGGGGCTGATCGGCACGGCGAAGGAAACCGGCACCGCGCGCTGCGTCGCCGACGGGCGTACCCAGGCCTACGTGCTCTGGGAGGGCGACGACGACTTCCCGCGCATCACCGTGACCAACACCGACATCCGCGCGATCCAGATGGCCAAGGCCGCGCTTTACGCGGGCGCGCGGCTCCTGATGGACAAGCGCGGCGTCGACAAGGTCGACCGGGTGGTGCTCGCAGGCGCCTTCGGCGCGCATATTTCGGCCAAGCACGCGATGGTGCTTGGCATGATCCCCGACGTGCCGCTCGAAAAGGTCACCTCCGCCGGCAACGCCGCCGGCACGGGCGCGCGGATTGCGCTGCTCAACAGCGGCGCGCGGGCCGAGATCGAAGAGGTCGTGCGGCAGATCGAGAAGATCGAAACCGCGGTGGAGCCCCGGTTCCAGGAGCTCTTCGTCGCCGCCACGGCGATGCCGAACGCGGTCGACCCCTTCCCGCTCCTGCGCGCCGCAGTGACGCTGCCGGAGGTGCAGTTCAGCGGCGGCGGCGAACCGGGCGGGCGGCGTCGGAGGCGGCGCGGCTAGGTTCGGATCAGGCCGCGCAGTTCGTCGCACTTGCGCACGAGCAGGGCCGTATCCCCCCTTGTCTCGACGTTCAACCTCAGCAGCGGCTCGGTGTTCGAGGCGCGCAGGTTGAAGCGCCAGCTGTCGAAGGTCAGGGAGAGCCCGTCGGTGTCGTCGCGGGAGGAGGCTTGCGCGGCGAAGGTGGCTTCGACGCGGGCGAGGGCGGCGGCGGTGTCATCGACGCGGAAGTTGATCTCGCCCGACGACGGGAAGGCGGCGCGGCTTTCGTTCACCAGCGCGGCGAGCGGGGTATCGCGACGGCTCATCAGTTCGATCACCAGCAGCCAAGGGATCATGCCCGAATCACAGGCCATGAAGTCGCGGAAGTAGTGATGCGCCGACATCTCGCCGCCGTAGACCGCGCCGGTCTCACGCATGATTTGTTTCACGAAGGCATGGCCGGTGCGTGACTGGATCGCGGTGCCGCCGAGGCGGGCAACGATGTCTTGCGTGTTCCAGACCACGCGCGGGTCGTGCACGATTTTCGCGCCGGGTTCCTTGCCGAGGAAGGCTTCGGCGAGCAGGCCGACGACGTATTCGCCGGGGATGAAGGCACCATCGGCGTCGAACAGGAAGCAGCGGTCGAAGTCGCCGTCCCAGGCGATGCCGATGTCGGCGTTGTGGGCGCGCACGGCCTCGGCCGTCACCGGCTGGTTCTCGGGCAAGAGCGGGTTGGGGATGCCGTTCGGAAAGGCCGGATCGGGCGCGTGGTGCAGGCGAACCACCTCGAGCGGCGCGCCCTTGGCGATGAGCGCCGCGAAGAGCGTGTCGAAGGTGGGCCCTGCGGCGCCATTGCCGGCGTTGACCAGCAGTTTCAAGGGTTTGAGCGCGGCGATGTCGACGAAGGAAAGCACACGGGCAACGTAAGCTTCGCGCGCACCCTCGGCGGGTCGGATCCGACCCTTCTCGGCGGCGGGCGCCAGATCATCAGCTTCCGCCAGCGCCTTCACCCGGGCCAGCTCTGTCGCCGGATCGAGGGGCGCGGAACCCCGGCCGACCAGCTTCATGCCGTTGTAATCCATCGGGTTATGCGAGGCGGTGACGCAGATCCCGCCGTCGGCCTCGAAATGCGAGGTGGCGAAGTACATTTCCTCGGTGCCGGAAAGCCCGAGGTCGAGCACCTCCGCCCCCTGCCCCGCGAGCCCCTCGGCCACGGCGGCCGCGAGGCTCTCCGAGGTCGCCCGCGCGTCGCGCCCGAGCACCACCCGGCGCGCGCGCTGCGCCCGCGCGAAGGCGGCCCCAATGCGGGTCGCGATCTGTTCGTTCAACTCGTCACCGAGCTTGCCGCGGATATCGTAGGCCTTGAAGCAGGTGAGCTCAGTCACGGGCATAGTCGTCGTCGTAGCGGATGATGTCGTCCTCGCCGAGATAGCCGCCGGTCTGCACCTCGATCAGCACGATCGGCAGCTTGCCGGGGTTCTCGAGCCGGTGCGTGGCCCCGAGCGGGATGTAGACCGACTGGTTCTCGCTCACCAGTTCCTCGCGGTCGTCGATCGTCACCCGCGCAGTGCCCTGCACCACGATCCAGTGCTCGGCGCGGTGGTGGTGGCTTTGCAGGGAGAGCGCGGCGCCGGGGTGGACGACGATGCGCTTGACCTGGAAGCGGTCGCCGAGCGCCAGGCAGTCGAACCAGCCCCAGGGCCGGTGGTCGCGCGGGAAGGCCTCGGCCTGGCGCGCGCCCTTGTCCTTCAGCGCGGTGACAACCGTCTTGACCTCCTGCGCCCTGTCCCTGTGGGCCACCAGAACCGCGTCGGGCATCGCCACGGCGATGACATCCGCCAGCCCGAGGCCGACCACCTCGAGCCCGTCGTCCTCGGAGCGCAGGAGCGTGTCGCGGCAGTCGATCGCGGTGGCCCGGCCCGCGGTGACGACACCGTCCGCGTCCGGCGCGCTCTCGCGCCAGACCGCGTCCCAGCCGCCGAGGTCGGACCAGCCACCCGAGAAGGGCACGACCGCGAGGTTGTCGGCCCGCTCCATCACCGCGTAGTCGATCGAGATGTTCCCGGCGCCTTCCCAGGCGTCCGGGTCGAGCCGCAGGAAACCAAGGTCGGGTTTGCCCTGCGTGACGGCGGCTTCCACCGGCGCGATCAGTTCCGGCGCGTGGGCGCGGAACGCTTCGAGGATGGCGCGCACCGAGAACAGGAAGATGCCGGCGTTCCACAAATGTCGGCCCGAGGCGACCATCGCCGCCGCCTTCTCGGCGTCGGGCTTCTCCACGAAGCGCAGGAGATCCACGGGGCGCAGTGCGCCGTTGCCCGGGGCCTCGGCCAGTTCGAGATAACCATAGCCGGTCTCGACATGGTCAGGGGTGATCCCGAAGGTGACGAGCTTGCCCGCCTCGGCCACCGCGCGCCCAGCCCCGACCGCGGCGCGGAAGGCCGGCGCGTCGGGCACCACGTGGTCCGACGGCGCCACCAGCATCAGCCCGTCGGGGTCGGTGCGTTCCAGCCAGAGCGCCGCGGCCAGCACCGCCGGCGCGGTGTTGCGCCCCTCGGGCTCGATCAGGATCGCGCCCGGATCGATCCCCGCCGCCGCCAGCTGCTCGGTGACGATGAAGCGGAAATCGGAGTTCGTGAGCACCAGCGGCGGGGCATAGCCGGGCCCGGACAGCCGCCGCGCCGAGGCCTGGAACAGGGTCTCCTCACCCACAAGGGGCACGAATTGCTTGGGGTAGGACTTGCGCGACAGCGGCCACAGGCGCGTCCCCGAGCCGCCGCACAGCAGCACCGGTGTGATCATAGAGGTGTCCTCCTGCCCCCTCGCGCCCTAGGCCATCCTAACCGACCGCGCGTCCTGTGCAAGGAACCAGGTGTAGGTCTGCGCGATGCCGTCGCGGAGCGGCACACGCGCGCGCCAGCCGAGGCGGTGCAGGTCGCGCAGATCGAGGCGCTTGCGCGGCGTGCCGTCGGGCTTGCTCGGATCGTACAGGATGCGCCCGGTGAAGCCCGTCACCTCGGCGACGAGATCGGCGAGCGACCGGATGGACAGCTCGTCACCGGAACCCACGTTGATGTGCACCCGCCCCGGCCCGGTCGCCGCGCGAAACGTCTCGCGCGGCAGGGCGAGCACGTGGAGCACCGCGTCAGCGAGGTCATCGACATGGAGAAACTCGCGCCGGGGGTTGCCGCTGCCCCAGACGCTGACCTGCGCCGCGCCGGTTTCGGCGGCGTCATGGAAGCGCGCCAGCAGCGCCGGCAGGACGTGGCCGTTTTCGGGATGGAAATTGTCACCCGGGCCGTAGAGGTTCGTCGGCATCAGCGCCCGGTAGTCGACTCCGTATTGCCGGGTGTAGCTGTCGCACAGCCCGATCCCGGCGATCTTGGCGATGGCGTAGGGCGCGTTGCTGGGTTCCAGCGGCCCGGCCAGAAGGGCCTCTTCCGGGATCGGCTGGGGCGCGAGCCGCGGGTAGATGCAGGACGAGCCGAGAAACAGGAGCCGGGGCACGCCGGCACGGGCGGCCTCGTGGATGATGTTGGCCTCGATCATCAGGTTCTCGTAGAGAAACGCCGCCGGGGCGCGGGCATTGGCGGCGATACCGCCGACGCGGGCGGCGGCCAGCACCACGGTATCGGGCCGTTGGTGCCGCATGAACCGGCGCACCGCCGCCTGGTCGCGCAGATCGAGGGCCGTGCGCGGGCGGGTGATCGCGGGGATTCCGCGCGCCGCAAGCTTGCGCAGGATTGCGCTGCCGACCATGCCCCGGTGCCCGGCGAGGAAGAGCTTCATCGCGTCACCTCAATGCTCGTAGGCGGGCGGCTGGTCGAGGCCATGGGCCGCCAGAAGCGCCAGACGCTCGGCTGCCCTGAGGTCTTCGGCCACCATTTCGGCACACAGGTCGCGCACCGAGATCCGTGGCTGCCAGCCGAGCTTGTGCCGCGCCCGGGTGGCGTCGCCCTGCAGCGTTTCGACCTCTGCCGGGCGGAAGTAGCGCGGGTCGATGCGCACGATGGTCTGCCCCGGTTTCACCGCCGGCGCGGCTGTGCCGCGCACCGCCTCGACGATCCCGCGCTCCTGCGTGCCCTGGCCTTCGAACCGCAGGGTGATCCCGAGTTCCGCCGCCGACCAGGTGATGAAATCGCGCACCGCGTGGTCTTCGCCGGTGGCGATCACGTAGTCCTCGGGGGTCTTCTGTTGCAGCATCAGCCACTGCATGCGGACGTAGTCGCGCGCATGTCCCCAGTCGCGCCGGGCATCGATGTTGCCCATGTAGAGACACGGCTCGAGCCCCTGCGCGATGTTGGCGAGACCGCGGGTGATCTTGCGGGTGACGAAGGTCTCACCGCGGCGCGGGCTTTCGTGATTGAACAGGATCCCGTTGCAGGCATACATCCCGTAGGCTTCGCGGTAGTTCACCGTGATCCAGTAGGCGTAGAGCTTTGCCACGGCATAGGGCGAGCGCGGGTGGAACGGCGTGGTTTCGCGCTGCGGGGTCTCCTGGACGAGGCCGTAGAGTTCCGAGCTTGAGGCCTGGTAGATCCGGGTCTTGTAGTCGAAGCCGAGGATCCGGATCGCCTCGAGCAGGCGCAGGGCGCCGAGCGCATCGACATCGGCGGTGTACTCCGGGCTTTCGAAGCTCACCGCCACGTGGCTCTGGGCGCCGAGATTGTAGACCTCGTCGGGCTCGGCCTCCTTGAGGATACGGATCAGGTTCGAGGTGTCGGTCAGATCGCCGTGGTGCAGCACGAGGTTGGGGTGTGTCTCGTGCGGGTCCTGGTAGATGTGATCGATCCGGTGGGTGTTGAACGACGAGGCGCGGCGCTTGATGCCGTGCACCTCGTAGCCCTTCGCAAGCAGGAATTCGGCGAGGTAGGAGCCGTCCTGGCCGGTGATTCCGGTGATCAGCGCGCGTTTGGTCATGATCCTTGGGGGTCCTCTCGAGGCTTCGGCGTCATTCGCCGGGCACGGTGGTGTTTTGGCATTGCGCAGCGTTGGAACGCCCCGCGGCATAGCCCGGCTTCACCAGAACGTGGCGGCCGAGGACCAGCACATCCATGTCGGTACGCTGGTACACCGCCAGCGCCTGGTCCGGCGTGTCCACCACCGGTTCGTTCTCGTTGAAACTGGTGTTGAGCACGATGCCGTGGCCGGTGCGCGCGCGGATCGCGCGGATCAGCCGGTGGTAGGCCGGGTTGGTGGACGAATCGACGGTTTGCAGCCGCCCGGTGCCGTCGACATGGGTGACCGCCGGGAAAGCCCCGCGCCACTCGGGCTTGAACTTGACCACGTGCATCATGAACGGGCTGTCGATGTCCTGCTCGAAATAGCGCCCGACCTCCTCGCGCAGCACCGACGGCGCGAAGGGGCGGAAACTTTCGCGTTTCTTGATCTTGGCGTTCAGCGTGTCCCTCATGCCGGCGATCGCGGGATTGGCGAGGATCGAGCGGTTGCCGAGTGCACGGGGGCCCCATTCGCTGCGGCCCTGGTACCAGCCGACAACCGCGCCTTCGGCGATGTAGTCGGCGGCGAGCTCGATGACCTCCTGCTCGCGGCGGCAACTGTGATAGGGCTGGCCGAGACGTTCGATCGCCCGGCGCAACCGCCAGTCGGGATAGTCCGGCCCCCAGAACGCGTGCTGCATCTGAAACCTGTCGCGCTGGCCCAGCCCCATATGCCAGCAGTGGTAGGCAGCGCCAAGCGCGGTGCCGTCGTCGGCGGCGGCGGGCTGGAGATACATCGCGGAGACCGGGAACTCGCGCAGGATCCGGGCGTTCATCACCCCGTTGAGGGCGCTGCCGCCGGCCATGGCAAGCCGGGTGAGCGGCACCCGGCCGGAGAGCCGGTTCAGCGCCGCCGAGGCCGCCGCCTCGAACCGGATTTGTGTTGAGCGCGCGATGTCTTTCTCGCGCTGGGTGATCGGCTCGCCGCGCGCGCGCGGCGGGCCGAGCAGCTCGATCAGACGGTCGGTGTAGATCCGCCCGAGACGCAGCGCGCCGCGCGATGTCACCCGGGCGCCGGCAAAGCCGTTCGCCACGTCGAAATAGGCCCGGTTCAGCCGGAACCAGCCGCGCCCGTCGAGCCCGAGCAGCTCGTCGAGCGCCTTGGCGTAGCGATCTTCGCCGTAGGGTGCGAGGCCCATCACCTTGTATTCCTCGCCGAAGCCGTCGAAGCCGATGAACTGGCACATCGCGGTGTAGAAATGGCCCAGGCTGTCGGGCAGGTGCTGCCTGTCGACCACCTCGATGCGCGGGCCCTCGCAGCGCGCGGCCATGGCGCTGGCGAAATCGCCGGACCCGTCGAAGGAGAAGCCAGCCGTCAGCGCTTCGAAGGGCGACAGGTAGTAGGCGCTGGCGATATGCGCGAGGTGGTGCTCGACGTCGTGCTGGCGAAAGAGCACCCGCGCCGGATCCTCATCGCAGAGGCTCGCGAGGGTCTGGCGCAGATCCTGCACGTGTTTCTGTCGCCCCAGATAGTTGGCGACGCTGGCCCGTGCCAGCGATGGGTGACGCAGCAGGTAGCGCGCCTTGGCGCCGCGGTTGGCCCGGCCGTCGCGCGCCACCGCAACATGGGTGACATCGCGCAGGCGCAGGCCCGCGTGATCGAGGAGCCAGCGCACGGCGTTGTGGGGAAACCCCATGCAATGCTTCTGCCGGGCGCCGAGGCGCTCTTCGGCCACTGCTCCGGCGAGCTTGCCGTCAATCACGAGGCAGGCGGCAGCGTCCGGGTGAAACGCGTTGAGCCCGAGTATCGCTGTCATGCCTGCCCCCTTGCCTGTGGTCGCGCCGCCCGTGCCCCGGGCCGCGCCGGATTTGCGCTGCTGGGCAGAGGATCGGCCGAATCTGTTTAAAATCGGTTATTCCCGGCCGGTTTTCCGCCGGGATTGCCGGCCGGCGATCAGAACGCGTAGCCGTGCAGGGCGCATTCGGCGGCAAATGCCGCCTCGAGCCGGCGCCGTTGCCGCAGGGTCAGAACATCGCGGTAGCCCGCACCCGCGGGGCGGGTGTCGGCCTTTGCGCGGATACCGATTCGGCCATCGTAGGGCAGCCCGAGACGCGCGAGGACATGGCCCAACGCATTGTCGAGATCCTCATAGCGCAACACGTGATCGACGATCACCCGCCCGGCGCGATCGGTGTAAAGCGGCGCGTTCCAGCACAGATCGCCGGCGGCAAGATAGGTGTCGAAATCACCAGCCAGCCCGCGGGCGCGCAGCATGTGGAAGTGCGACAGCGTCTTGTCGAACGGGTTCCGCTCGACGCAGAAGGTAATGTATCTGCGCCAGACCTGCGGCCCCACCCGCGCCCGGACCAGCGCGGCGGGCATGTGCTTGAAATACCGGCGGCGATGGCGCAGGTGGCTCACGGTCGCGCGCAGCGCGCCGGCGTCGCCGCGCGCCAGGGCCTCGACGGTTTCGGCGAGCGGGTTCCAGACCCCACGATCGTTGCGCGCGGCATGACCGGGGACGGCCGGCACCAGCGGCGTCAGAACATCGTCGGGCCCGCAGTGGCGCGCGAGCAAGGCTTCGAGGCTGGTGCCGGCGGTCTTGCGCGTCTTGATGAAGATGAAGCGATGGCGGTGCGAAATGATCATGCCGCGCCCCCGCCCGGAAAAAACCGGCCCAGCTCGGCCTCGGAAAACCCCACCGCGACGGCGGCGGCGCGCCAGCGGGGATCTTCCGGCCTGTGGCCCGGCGCGGCCGCCCGCAGCCGCGCGGCATCGAAGCGGTACGGATCCCGGCCCGCCGCGTGGCACAGCGCCGCCAGGTGCCGCTGCGGCGCGGCGCACAGGTCTTCGAAGGCGAGGGATTGGAACGACCCGGCCGCAAGCCGGCGCCCGTCGCGCTCCAGCCGCCGGTAGGCCGCGAGCCAGAGCGCCAGCAGCTTGTGCACCGCCGGGGCGCGGGCCTCGGGAATGACGACACCCTGGGCGGCGAGTTCAGCCGCGGTACGCGCGCGCAGCGGCGGCGTGAAAAAATCCTCCATCCCCCAGGCGTTGAAGTGTTTTCGCCTTCTGAAAAACATCGTTTTATAAAGCGTTTGCCGCATGAACTTCATGTTCTGCGAGGCGATCATGTGTGACGAGGCGAAGGCCACCGGGTGACGGTGGAGATGTACGAACACGGCGGGCCCGAGGGCCGCCCGTAACGCGGCGAGCTTGCCCGTCGCGCGGGTTTCGTCGATGACCAGCGGGCCCGGCGTGGCCAGGTAGCGCAGGTAGGCGACATGGCGGTGGCTCAGCGTCCCGTCCAGTTCCGCCGCCCGGGGAAGCGGCGCGTAGCGCGCCGTCCAGGCCCGCGGATCGCGCGCGCGCAGGGCGATGAATTCGTCCCAGGTCCGCTTCGCGTTGTTGCGCGGCAGGCCGGCGAGCAGCGGGCTCAGCGGTTCGTCAAAGCAGACGTGCTGCGGGTGCTGTCGCAACAGGCGCCAGAACGCCGTGGTTCCGGATCGGCGCAGGGCGAGGATGACGATGTGACGTTGGCCGTCGCCGGCCGCACCCGGGGCATGGCGGATCTGCGCGGTCATGCGGTGACGCCCTCCAGCGCGGCCAGAAGATCATCCGAATAGCGCGCGAAACTCACCCGGTGGCGTGCATCCGCGGCGGCGCGGGTGTGGGCGCGCAGCAGGTCCGGCTCATCGAGGTAACGCTCGATCGCCGCCCGCAACGGCGCTGTTGCCCCGGCGGCGACGATCTGCCCTTCACGCCCATCGCGGATCAGCGCCCCGGCATTGCGGGTGACGATCAGCGGCAAGCCATGCGCCAGGGCTTCGTAGGTGACGGTGGCCGAGCCTTCCAGCAGCGACGGCAGCACGAGCACGTCGGCCCACTGGAACTGCCGCGCCATGTCGCCGCGGGCGAGACGGCCGAGGAATTCCACCCGGCCCGCGTGGCCGGTGACAATCTCGGGCACGAGCCCGATCTCACCAGCAATCCGCAGCGTGACATGGCGCGGCGCCAAGTCCTCGACCGCGCGCAGCAGGTGATGCACGCCCTTGCGCAGATCGGCGTGGCCCGCAAACAGCAGCCGCAGCGGCCGGCAGCCGCGCGCGGCGCCATCGCGGGCAACGGGCGGCGGCAGGTCGACGCCATAGGGCACCAAGCGGATCCGCTCGGCCGGCACGCCCGCGGCGCACAAGCTGTCACGCACGAAGGCCGAGGGCGCGACGACCAGGTCCGCCATGGCGCGTTCGGCCGCGGCCCGGGCCGCGCCGGCCCGGTCGAGCCGTGGCCGCCCGGCGTCGGTGAACCAATGGCCCCAATCCTGCGTCTCCCGGGCAAGCAGCTCCGATACCGGGCCGCGCAGGGCGATGCTCTGCTCGAGGATACAGGGATGCGCGCCGCCGCGGGCCGCACGAAACACCTCGAGCGCGGCCCCGTGGAAGGCGAACACGGCACTGCCGTCGGGCGGGCGGCTGGCGCGCAACAGCTCGGCAAGCTGCCGCGCCCCGTGCAGCTTGGCCCGGTGCCGGTGCGCGCGGCGCAGCCCGGACGCGGTGATCGGGCGGGTGAGCAGGGCGTGCAGGCGGCCATCACGGATCGGGGCAGCCTCGAGATCGGGGTGAAACCGGCCGAGCACCGGCGCCAGCCGCCGCGCCCCGCCCGGCAGGCGGGCGCCGCCGGCGAGCAGCCGCCGCAGCCGGCCGTCGGGCAGGTAGACGTCGGTCAGCAGCGCCTGCAGCAGGCCCGCGCGGTGCAGGATCCGCGGCACCGCGTAGTGCATGCGGGCGCCCCGCATCGCGACGCTTATGCCGGGTGCGACCATCCCGCCCCCTTTTCACCCATGCGCACACCCGCGCCTTGTTCCACCGGACCGGAAGCCAGAAGACGGGCATAGAGCGCGCACATCTGCGCCCCGACCTCCGCCACGCCGAAATCGCGCGCCATCCACGCCGCGCCGCGCCGGCCCATCGCCTCCAGCGCCGGGGCCGGAAGCGCATCGAACTGGTGCAGCGCCGCGCGGAGGGCCGCGGGGCCTTCGTCGATCCAGTGGCCGCAGCGATGCGCGACCAGACCGGCCCAGGGCGCCGCGCGGGTGGTTATCACCGGCACGCCGGCGGCCAGCGCCTCGGCGACGACGATCCCGAAGTTCTCCGATTGGGTGGGGAGAACGAATGCATCGGCCGCGGCGTAGGCGCGGGACTTGTCTTCCCCCTCGACCCGTCCAAGAAAGGTGACGCGGTCGGAAAGATCCAACCGCTGCACCGCCCGGCGCAGTGATCGCTCGTAGGCGGGACTCCCGCGGCCGGCGATCGCGAGGGTCACGTGATCGGGCAGATCGCGCAACGCCGTCAGCAGATCGTCGAGCCCCTTCTTCGGGTGCAATCGGCTCAGAAACAGCAGACGCAACCGGCCGCCGGGGCGAAACCGGCGATGGTCGGGCCGCGCCGGCAGCGCAACGGCGTTCGCGATCACCGTCACCGCAAGACCGGGCATGCGCCGCGCGGTTCCACGTGCTTCCGCCTCGGCGGTGACATGCAGAACGGTGCGGCTTGGCGCGAGCCGGCGCGCAACCCGTTCGAAGGCGGATTTGAGCCGCCGGCGCCGGGCCTTCGACCAATCGCCGGTCGCCTGGATCGCGCCGCGGGGCGACCAGACCACCGGCCGGTTGTACAGCCGGCACAATGCCAGGGTCGGCAGGGTCGGGAAGGAATAGGTCATCGACAGATGCACGAGATCCGCGCGGGCAACTTCGCCGGGCAGACGGCGAAGCAGGTCCCACGACCCGCTCTGGCCGAAGCTTCGGCGCGCGTAGTGCACCCGGACGCCGTCCGGCAGGCGCAGCGTGCGGCGGGGCAGATCAAGCCGGGCGGCGGTCTCGGGCGTGGCCGAATCGGTGGTGAGAACCTGCACTTCATGCCCCGCCGCAGCGGCGGCCCGGCAGATTGCCGCGGTCGAGACGACCGGGCCGCCCCAGTCCGTCGCCGGGAGAAAGGCTGGGATGACGTGCAGCACGCGGGCCATCACCCGACCTCCCCGGCTGCGCCGCGTCCGCCGACGGGAAAGCTCACCAGCCCCAGCCGGCGCCACGCGAGACCGACGAGCGCGGTTTTCCACGCCAGATCGGCGGT
>Ga0180435_10004885_pt1 | contig 13124 bp, 11 predicted proteins | sample SS_ome_3_FD_132467 | JGI IMG/M metagenome (GOLD analysis project Ga0180435, IMG submission 132467) | Hypersaline lake sediment archaeal communities from the Salton Sea, California, USA - SS_3_S_1 metaG | ecosystem: Environmental > Aquatic > Non-marine Saline and Alkaline > Hypersaline >... | reverse complement strand
GTTACACCTCGATGCCGGCGCCAGCAAGGCATTAATGAAAAAAGGTGTCAGCCTGTTATCGGTGGGTGTGACGAAAGTCGAAGGCAGGTTCCAGCGCGGTGATGTCGTGGCCTGTATCAGCGACACCGGCAGAGAGATCGCACGTGGCCTGGTGAACTACGATTCAGTGGAAAGCGGCCGCATCAGGGGAGTCAGCAGTGAAAAGATCGAACAGACCCTTGGGTATATCGATGAGCCTGAGCTGATCCACCGTGACAACCTGGTTCTTTTGTAGCGCTCAATAAAAACGGCAGCCAGTTGGCTGCCGTTGTTTTATTGCTGGATTATAGCGATCAGGACATCAGGCCTTACGCCTGGCGACTGCTACCAGTCCGATCAGGCCTGAACCGAACAGCCAGAGCGCCGCCGGTACAGGCACAACAACCGGCTCATATTCCATATAGATATCTATACTTTCAAAATCGAGGTAAGCATTCGTTGCTGATGCCGTGTAGTCAACGACACCGTCAGGATAGAAGTCGGATATGTCGTACCAGATACTGCCGGTATCGCTCAGCGTCTCTATATAATCGTAATTCGTGTAGCGCTCTATGATACCGCTTGTGCCTGGCGGGACGTTATAGCTTTCTCCAACCTGGTTATATTCAGAATCATACATGTATGTATATTGATTGTACGGCAGGTCTATCATCGCCTCTGCAGACTGGCGCAGGTCGTAGTAGTAGTCTTCTATGATAAAGTCGACGACGTAATTATACTGCTGACCGTCATATTCCAGCGTTTCACCGCCAGCACCGGTGACATAGGTGTAACTACTATCAAACACCAGGTCTGGCGGCGTTCCGGCGAGGTAATCGGCCTGGTTGAAGTTGAACACTACCGACCCCCAGAAGATATCGTAATCCCCCGAGAACAGGCCGCTGACACCGCTGATAGCCTCCAGATCGATGGTACCGGAGTACTGCGTCATCTCGCCCGGGTTAGACGGCGACACAGCCAGCGTCTGATTGATATCGATCGTGGTGGAAAAATAGTCAGCGTGCGCATTCATAGAAACAGCCGCTGTTAAAGCGATGAACGCAAGATTCTTTTTTGACATATTTAAAATTCCTTTAATAACTCTTTAACAACTATTTAATAACTATACAATAATATAATAATAAGCAAAACTTAAGCCAATATTAACGTTTCCTTATTAAACAGACAGATAGCTTCAACTACTACTCTGCAAGCAGCGAAACTGTCAACTATAGTGACACTTTCCGCACGTTATTAAGCATCACGGGTGTGCAAATTTGAGGCCTCGCTTGATGGCGCCACGAAGCCTGATAATGAATCAACTCTGCTCAGGTCAGATAGTCTTGTAACAATTATATTTACAGCAAGTTACATTATTATTAAGAAATAAATTCAATTTAGACATAAAGACAGGATATTTGCGTTGCCTGAAACAGGCCTTCATCGATAGGGCCAGTGCTGACTGAGACGCTGTATTTCTGCCAGATTACGGGTTTCGACACCAGCCGAAATAAAGCCAGGCAATGGCAGCTGCAGGTGTTTTCTCTATGCCCCGGCAACGACTCATCTTTTCCGGCTTCCTGCTTAGCCCGCTCTTACCGGCTTGATAGTCAAATCTGTGTTGCAGCCTTTCATAGATCATGGATCACGCATCTGTCGTTGCCCATGGGCTATATTCTGTCGCTTTACTTCGCAAGCAGTATGTAGTGCCATAGATACAAAGGAACACCAGAACTTGATCTGGCAGAAGGACAGGTCCGGTTTTTTCTTGTTAAATATAGCTATTTGAATCCTTTGTCCGGGTATGAATATGTCACCAGATGAAACCGAAGACCTCGACCCGATCGTGATCAGCGAACTGCAGTTCGACCATGCCGCCTGTTTCATACCAAGGCTCAAAACCGGCCTGATCGAGTTTCTGAAACAGCCCAAGCGGGTCAATGCCGTCAATTTCCCCGTCGAGATGGATGATGGCTCGGTACAGACCATCCACGGGTACCGGGTCATGCACAATAGCGTGTTCGGTCCGTGCAAGGGCGGCATACGCTATCACCCGGATGTCACGCTTGACGAAGTCGTGCTGCTGGCCAAGCTGATGACCTGGAAGTGTGCACTGGTGCATATCCCGTTCGGCGGTGCAAAAGGCGGCGTGGTGTGCAACACCAAGGAATTATCAGAGAACGAACTACGTCGTATCACGCGCCGCTTCACCACCGAGCTGGCCAGCAATATCGGACCCAATACGGACATCCCGGCACCGGATATGTATACCGATGAGCAGACCATGGCCTGGATATTCGACACCTACGATGTTCTGCATCCCGGTGAGAACAACCGCCCGGTGGTAACCGGTAAACCGATCGAGATGGGCGGGTCGTACGGCCGCCACGAAGCGACCGGCGTCGGCGTGTTCCACGTCACCGAACGCTTCCTGTCCAAGGCCCTGATCCCGGACCAGCAGACGGTGGCCGGAGCCCGTGTGGTAATCGAGGGTTTCGGCAACGTCGGCGCCATCGCCGCCCAGGAGTTCTTCCGTCATGGCGCCAGGATCATCGCCGTCAGTGACAGCCAGGGCGGTATCTGCAGTACCGATGGCCTGGACCCCGATGAGGTGCTGGCATTCAAGAGGCAGCACGGCAGCGTCGTCGGCATGCCGGACACCATGACCCTGACCAATGAAGAACTGATCGAACTCGAGTGCGATATCCTGATTCCCGCCGCCCTGAGCAACCAGATCCATGCCGGTAATGCGGCCAGGATCAATGCCAAACTCATCGTCGAGGGCGCCAATAGCCCGACCACCCCCAAAGCCGACGAGATACTCAGCGAACGCGGCATCTACCTGATCCCGGATATCATGGCCAATGCCGGCGGTGTTACCGTCAGTTACTTCGAGTGGGTGCAGAACCACGCCAACCAGCAATGGGATATCGAACAGGTGAATGAGCTGCTGCAGAAAAAACTGTATAAGCTCGTGGATATGGTTTTCGAGCGCTGGCAGGGTTTCGTGGTCGGCGAGGTCGAACCGTCAGACACGGATTCGATTACCGAGACCGAGGTGAGAAAACCGGACTTCCGCAGCATGGCATTATCGATGGCCATCGAGCGCGTCGCGAAGGCAACGTTGTTACGTGGCATCTGGCCTTAAACAGACCGGCACCTGACTTCAACGTCACCCGGAAGACTCCAGCTCCTTCTCCAGCTGCTGCGCCACTGCCTGCGGTGACCGGGTAAACTTGCCCACCAGGTCATAGGCCGCCGGTACGATAAACAGGGTAAACAGGGTGCCGACGATGACACCGGAGAGGATGACCACGCCGATGACGAAACGCGTCTCGGTCCCGGCACCCGACGAAACCAGTAACGGTACTGAACCGGCAGCCGTGGTGATACCGGTCATGATGATGGGACGGAAACGGGTGTCTGCCGCCTCGATCAGCGCCTCATGAACCTCACGTCCCTGATCGCGCAACTGGTTGGCGAACTCGACAATCAGGATACCGTTCTTGGCCGACAGCCCGACCAGCATGATGAGCCCGATCTGGCTATACAGGTTCAGCGTCTGACCGGTGATATACAGCCCGAACAGGGCACCGGTCATGGCGAACGGCACGGTGAGCATGATGATGAAGGGATGGATCCAGCTCTCGAACTGGGCCGCAAGCACCAGGAACACCACCAGCAGGCCGAGCATGAAGATGAATACCAGCGATTCACTGGAGAACTTGTAATCGCGTGACTGCCCCTTGTAGTCGATGATGGCCTCACCCGGCAGATATTCTTCCACCAGCCCTTCCATGTAGCTCAGCGCTTCACCCAGTGAATAGCCATCGGCAAGATTGGCTTCCAGCGTGATACTACGTACCCGGTTGTAGCGGTTCAGTTTTATCGAGTCCGCGTATTCCACCAGCGAGACGAGATTGGACAGCGGGATGAGCTCGCCGCTGCGTTCCGAGCGTACATAGATATTCTGGATATCGGTGGGCGAGCGCTGTGCCTCACGTTCGCCTTCGAGCAGGATGTAGTATTCCTGGCCTTCATCGATATAGGTGGTCACCTGCCTGGAGCCGAGCATGGTTTCCAGCGTGCGACCGATATTACTCACCGTGACACCCAGCTCTGCAGCACGATCGTAGTCGATGACTACCTGCAGTTGCGGCTTAGTCTCCTTGTAGTCCCAGTCGAGACCGACCAGGCCCGGGTTGTTCTCATCGATGCGGGCACGCAGGATATCCCGCCACTCGGCCAGCTCTTCATAAGTACCGCCGCCGATGACGAACTGCAGCGGTTTCTGGATACGCTTACCAAAGCCCTGGCGCATCACCGGAAAGGCCTTGACGCCCGGCAGGTCACCCAGCCTGGCACGCACATCAGCCATGATCTCGAATGCCGAACGCCGTTGTCCCCAGTCGTTCAGCACCATGATGATGATACCGTTATTGAAGATAGCAACATTTCCGAAAGCACGTGGCGCGCGCACCAGCAGACGTGTTACCTCGCCGCTCTCGACCAGCGGCATGAGGCGTGTCTCGGCTTCATCCATGTAGCGACGTATCTTCTCGTAGGACGCGCCTTCCGGCCCGTTGACCAGCACGAAGAAGGCACCACGGTCCTCTTTCGGCGTGTATTCATTCGGTATATGCGTGAGGAACCAGGATGCGGCGCCACCGACACCGATGAAGATCACCACCAGCACCCATTTGTGGCGCAAGGCCATCGCGAGCACGGCATGGTAGCCCTTCTGCAAGGTCTTGAACGCCGAGTCCACCCGGCCGGTGAACCAGTTGTCTTCACCACGTGCATGCAAAACTTTGGACGCCAGCATTGGCGACAACGACAGCGCGACGAAACTGGAAAAGCCGACCGCGGCAGCCATGGTGATGGCGAACTCGGAGAACAGGCGACCGACATCACCCTGCAGGAAGGAGATGGGCAGGAACACCGACACCAGCACCACGGTGGTCGCGATGACCGCAAAGGATACCTGCCGGGTGCCCCGGAAAGCGGCGACCAGGCGACTCTCGCCGTAACGGTCCATACGACGGTGAATATTCTCCAGCACGACGATGGCATCATCCACCACCAGGCCGATGGCGAGCACCAGTGCCAGCAGGGTGAGCATGTTGATGGAATAATCCAGCACCATCAGTACCAGCGAGGTCGCGATCAGCGAGATCGGTACGGTGATAGCGGGCACCAGCGTGGCACGCACACTGCCGAGGAACAGGTAGATGACCAGCACCACCAGCACGATGGCGATAGCGAGCGTCTTGTATACCTCATCGATGGCGTTATCGATGAACACCGAGGTGTCATAGCTCTGCTCGATCGACATGCCCTCGGGCAGGGTCGGGCTGACACGCGATACCTCGGCCCTGGCCGCTCTGGCCACGGCGAGGGTATTGGCGGTGGATTGCTTGATGATGCCGATGCCGACCATCGGCACACCGTTGCCGCGGAAGAACAGGCGCTCTTCTTCCGCTGTCCTCTCGACACGTGCAACATCGCCCAGGCGCGTCAGGTAACCGCTATCACCCTTACTGACTACCAGCTTGCTGAAATCATCGGCAGTGCGGAAGGTACGCTCGATGCGAACCGTGAACTGGCGCTCTTCAGAGTCGATACTGCCTGCGGGCAGCTCGATGTTCTCGGTGCGCAGGGCCTGCTCGACATCAGCCACCGTCAGGTTACGCGCCGCCAGCTTGTTGCGATCGAGCCAGACACGCATGGCGTAATTCTGCCGGCCACCGATACGAACACGCGCCACGCCGTCGAGCACCGAGAACCGGTCGATCAGGTAACGTTCGGCATAGTCGGTCAGCGCCGGCACGGTCAGACGGTCACTGGCCAGGTTCAGCCACATGATCACATCGTCATCACTGCTGGCCTTCTGGATATCCGGCGGCTCGGCTTCTAACGGCAGGTTATCGAGTACGCCGGAGACCCGGTCACGGATATCGTTGGCCGCGGCATCGATATCACGATCGACGGAGAACTCGACGTCGATACGTGAACGGCCATCCTCGCTGCTCGACTCGATGAAGCGCATGCCTTCGACACCGGCGATGCGGTCCTCGATGATGCGGGTGATGCGGCTCTCTACCACATCGGCGGATGCGCCACGGTAGACAGTATCGATCGACACCACCGGCGGATCGATATTGGGAAATTCACGCAACGGAAGTCGGTCGAAGGCGAGCAGCCCGAACGCCACCAGCAGGATGGACATGACCGCCGCGAGTACCGGGCGTTTGACCGATATATCGGAGAGGATCACGCTGTCGTGCTCCCGGTGCCCGTATGCATCCCGGCATTCATTATTTCGCCTGCTTTCTCTTCTTCAACAAGGTCGCGACATCGACCGTACCATCATCGATACCGATGATATCCAGTTTGTCACCGGGCTTGAGCTTGTCATTGCCATGGGTGACAACACGGTCACCTTCCGACAGGCCTTGCAGTATCTCGACATACCCCGGCATGCGCAGGCCGGTCTTCACTTCCACTTTCTCTACCGTGGCAGCGTCACCCTCACCCACCACACGCATGACATACTGCCGATCGGCGAGCGGCAACATCGCGGCCTCGGCGGTAATGATAGCCTGGCGCTGGTTACGCAGTATGTCGACCTGCATCAGCACGCCGGGTACGAGCTTATAATCAGGGTTAGGCACCAGCGCGCGCACGATGATCGATCTTGTAACCGGGTCGACCCGGCTATCGATACTTCTGACCTCACCTTCGAACTCTTCGCCACCCAGCGCAGAGGCTCTGGCCCTCACCTTCAGACCGGGCGCGACGTCAGCGAGGAATACCGAGGGAATAGAGAAATCAAGTTTCATCACGCTGGTATCGTCCAGCGTCGTGATCAGATCACCGGTCTCGACCAGTGCGCCGACACTTATATTACGCAGACCGACAACACCATCGAACGGCGCCCTGATGATACGGTCATCGATGCGTGCCTGGATGGCACTGATCGATGCCTCCGCCTGTTCCAGCTCCAGGCGTGTGCGGTCGATCTCGTCGGGAGAGGTCAGCTTGCGCTCATCCAGCTGCTCGAGCCGCTTCAAGGCCAGCTTACGCTCACCACGTATGGCCCTGGCACGTGCCAGCTCGGCCTGCTGCTCCGCCTTGCTAAGCTCGATCAGCAGATCACCTTTATTGACTTTCTGACCACTCTGGAAATGCACGGCATTGACTTTCTCTGTCACGGTAGAGGTGATCCGGGTCGATTCGATGGAGCGGGTCGTGCCCAGGGCCTCGATACGATCATGGATCAGCTTCTTGCTGACCGGTGCAAGTATCACGTGCTTTGGCTTGCTGCTGTTACCCGGCGCAGCATCAGCCACAGGCGCCAGTACACTCAGCGACAACGCCAGGCCGGCGAGCAGGCAACAGAGCCACAGTCTGGCAACAGGATTATGGGACAGGGGCAGAACATGCATCATAAGGAGTCTCTGAGAAAAACCGCTTTTCGGGACGAAATGGCCGGGGCTCTACTGCCCTGTGCTGTCGGGTTTCTTTATGGCCAGGGTAAATACCTCGCCCATCGCCTGGCGCATCTGCTCTACCGACAGATACCGGTCATCGACGACATCCTCCCAGTGCTGGCAGGTCATGCGAAACACATCCGGCTGCATATCCGAGTGCAGGTGCATCATGGTGGCATAATTGAATACCTGGCTGCGGTCCAGACCCATGCCCACCACCACACTCGCATAATGAACATGCCCCTGCAAAGACGATGATTCGATCTCATCGACGACTTTGGTTATCCTGAAGCTGTCCGGACTGACCTGGCGGGGCTGGTCACTCATGGTATAGATCTCGAACTTGCAGTTGGGCCGATACCAGTCGACATCATTGTAGCCGAGCACCTTACCGTCCTGAACATAGGCCGCCACCTTATCGCCCGGTATGGTGATATCACGGTTAAGCGTCAGCATCGAACCCGCTGGCACAGAATAGAACGGCGAGCTCTCATCCTTCACCTCGCTGCTGGTACAGCCCGTTAGCCAGACAGTCAAACACAGCGATAGCAGAAGTACTGGTATACGATACATCATCACGTTTCCTTCAGGAACATAACACCGGCAAGCAACACACCGATATGCAAGCGCGGCCAGTAAGGTAATTGTCTTTGCCACCGGGCAATGTTTATACTCTGACGATGCACACACACAGTCAAGCGATTCCCGCTGCGATTCCCGGCCCGGTCAGCATTGCGTAAGCCTCAGACATGCTAAATCTGATCTGGTTCGCATTCTTCATCGTTTCCTTCATCGGTGCCTGTTACCAGTGGCTGGTACTCGGCAATGCAGACATCTTCTCAGCGATGATCCAGTCGACGTTCGACATGGCAGCGCTAAGCGTCGAGATCGCTATCGGCCTTATCGGCGTACTGGCGATGTGGTTAGGCTTCTTTCGCATTGCCGAACATGCCGGCATGATCAAGCTGCTGTCACGCGCACTCGAACCCCTGTTCCTCAAGCTGATGCCCGATGTACCTCGTGGTCATGCAGCGCATGGCAGCATCACCATGAACGTTGCCGCCAACGTACTCGGGCTCGATAATGCCGCCACGCCGATGGGCCTGAAAGCCATGCAGGACCTGCAGTCACTCAATACCGGCCCGGACATGCAGGGCCGTGATACAGCCAGCAATGCCCAGATCCTGTTCCTGGTACTGAACACCTCTTCACTCACCCTGTTGCCTGTCACCATATTCATGTATCGCGCACAGCAGGGTGCGGCAGACCCGACCGCGGTATTCATACCGATCCTGATGGCCACTTCGGCATCGACCCTGGTCGGCCTGCTGTCTGTGGCATGGGTGCAGAAGATCAACCTCATCGACAGGACCATCGCACTGTATTTTTCAGGCCTGGCCATCCTGATGGCAGCACTGGCCAGCTTCCTGGTATCCCTGCCCGCTGACCAGATGGCCAGTTCATCCAGCCTGCTGGGCAACTTGATCCTGTTCGGCATCATCATCAGCTTTCTCGCTGCCGGCTGGATAAGGAAGGTCGATGTCTATGAATCCTTCGTCGATGGCGCAAAATCCGGCTTCGACATTGCCATCAGGCTGATCCCCTACCTGCTTGCCATGCTGGTCGCTATCGGCCTGCTGCGCACCAGCGGCATCCTCGATGGTGCCGTCGCCGGTATCGCATGGCTGTTCGCATCCCTTGGCTTCAGCACCGACTTCGTGCAGGCCCTGCCCACGGCTCTGATGAAGCCGCTGAGCGGCAGCGGCGCCCGCGCCATGATGCTGGAGACCATGAACACCTTCGGCGTGGACTCCTTCGCTGCAACCGTGTCCGCCATCATGCAGGGCAGTACCGAAACCACGTTCTACGTACTGGCGGTATACTTCGGCAGCGTCGGTATCAAACATGTGCGCCATGCGATTGCCTGCGCCCTGCTCGCCGACCTCGCCGGCATCACCACCGCCATCATGGCCGGATACCTGTTTTTTAAATAAGGGGGGCAACCGTCGCCCCAAAATGTAGCTGGGATGCAGATGAGGCACACATGCGATGCACATGGCCATCGAGACAGTTCTGCTGATGGTGGGTCAGTACACTCCTGATGGACACGACACTTCCCTGCCGCATGAACATCGGGCAAAGCAATTAACGATATCAGGTAAGTACAGGTGTCGACAGCTGGCCTGCATCGATCCTGTTCGCTACATGCCGTGACAGGATTCTTTACCAGGCATGATACTTCAACACACCGGGTATTTATCTGCCTCTGAAACAATGCATATTGAATGCGCGCTCAGGTGACCTGCAGATATCCATGAAATGAGAATGCCGTCGCAGGCCACGCGCAGCATGCGCCCTGGCGATTTTTTCCAGGTTCGTGAACGTGATCAGCATCTGCTGCTTGATCGACTTCTTCACCAGGAATTTACCCACCACCGGCGGCACGACAATCTCGGGCTCCATAAATGACCGGTAACCCACGATGGTATGTTCACCCACCGGTTTGATCCACCAGTAGGACTTACCGGATCGGAACTGGCTCAACTCGGGAATGATATCTGCCACGATGTCACCGGACTGCAGCAGGTGCACGCACTCCACCCTCTCCAGCACCTCGCAGAAATTTGCAGCACAGCCAAGCGCCTGTGTCCTGACCATGACAAAGCCATGCTGGTCACAACCCAGCACCTCACTTTCGACAATGGAAGGATTCAGCCGGTATAGATGCTGAAAATCAGCCAGTACATGGCGCACATAAGGTGCCGGCGCCCTGATGACAGCAACCAGTTTCATCTGGTATCTGCCACCTCGCTCGATAACCTCCATGTCGAGCACATCGATTGTTGGCGGCACGCCGGTATCAGGCTCGAATGATCTTTCTCTGTGCAGCGTATAGTCGGAAATATCGGGCTTTTGCTCTACCGGTGGAGGAATAGCAGGTCCCGGCGTCCTTTCCCTGTGCGATGTGTATCGACTGATATCCGGATTGATATCCTGATTGATATCCAGGCCGATGTCCGGATTAGTATCCGGCTGGTCTTCCGCCAACAGGACCGGTGAGCATAACAGTGCCGCGACAATAACCGGCATGCACAGAAGTCTGACAAGAAAAGCAGTCATACCTTTATCAGTTGAAAACAGCCCCCTGATCAACCCACAGTCTGAAAAGTTCGATCTCCTCATCGGTGAGTGCCTTTACCGAGCCTGGCGGCATCCCCTTCAGTGCGCCAGCGCGATGCTCGACGAGCTTGTTCAGCACGCTGCGCCTGCTGTCGCCGGGAATGATCACCATGCCGAACATCGTTCCATCCATCAGTGCGTCATATGACCGCAGGCTCAGGCCGGTGCTGGCATAACCCTCGCCTTCAGGCGGTAGATGGCATTCGAGGCATTTCTGCTGAAGGACTGGCTCGATATCATCACGGTAACCGATAACCGGGTCAGAGGCACAACTGCAGACGATAAACGCTACCAGTACCACCCAGACAGAAAAAATACCCCTTCTTGTATCACGATAATATTTCATGCATTCACACCTTAAGACCAGGCAGCTATTGTTCATGCCCGGTCATTACCTGCAAACGCCGGATAAGCTTGTTGTCATTCACAAACAGCCGGCTTGTCCGCTTCACTATATTGCCCGCGACACAGGTTAACAGCTATCCTTTCCAGGTTGCTAAAACCGGTTTGCGCCTCCTGCTTAATGGCCTTCTTGACAAGGAACTTGCTGACTACAGGCGGGACGTAGATATCCGGTTTCAATTCAGCCCGGTAGCTTACCTCGCAACGCTCGCCCATCGCTGTTATCAACCAGTTCGTCTTGCCTGATTTAAACTCACCATGCTGCGGGACTATCTCGGCAACTATCTGGCCCGTCGGTAGCACCTGAACTTTCTCTACCCGCTCCAGCTCTTCACAAAAATAAGATGCACAGCCCCTGATGCGGGTTTTCACCTTCACCACACCATCTTCACCCTGACCAAGTACCTTACTCTCAAGAATCGACGGGTTCAGTCGATAGAGTCGGGAATAGTCTGTCAGCACATAGCGCACATAATCGGCAGGCGCATTAACCACGACATCGATATCTATTTTATATATGCCGCTTTTTTCAACTACGGTTATATCCGGCAGTCTCACCACGCCCTTGCGGGGAAAATCGATGTCCGTTTTTTTGTCCCGGTGAATCGTGTACTGTTTGATATCGGGTGAGGTCTCTGCCTGCAGCATGGCCGGCGATAACAATACCGCGAAAAAAAACACCAACATTGCTAGCATTGCGACCCTGCCGGGCACTGCAACCCTGCCGGGCAGCGCGATACGACCGGTCTTGAGAAAACGGGACTTAGCATTCAGCACCATCGTTCCTCCACCCATCAATGATAGAGAGCACCAGCACCATATATTAGTATTTCCGCATATTCTAACCATCCAGTCCGGTTTCGCACTGAATTTTCATAAATTCTCTCTATTCACCGATCTGTCAACAATAAAGCCATGCGCTTACATAATCCAACCATACTCAGCTTAATAATCCCATATTCAGGAAATTTCTAACTGATGTTGATCAATTAATACCGACTCGTACAATGATGTCAACATCAAATACTTATACCCAATACCTTTTTAAATTAGATGTTTAGCTGCATAATATTATTAAATGTACACCTTTATTAATATATACTGCTCAGGCATGAATTATGGGAAACGGCCTATGAAAACAGTACTTGTATTTTTCGCCCTGCTACTCCTGAGCGGGTGCTCGATAGACCAGATGCTGGTGCGCGCATCAACGCCCATGATAGAAGGCGGTGTTGAAGCATTAAATCATGAAACCGACCTCGAGCTGGCCGAGGAATCGATCCCTGCGAACCTGAATATGCTGCGCGGCATGATCAACCTCGACCCGGAAAATGCCGAGTTACACACATACGCCGCCCAGGCCTACTACGGGCTGGCTTATGGCTTCAATGAAGACAGCCGGCCGCAACGTGCCTCATCATTCTATCTTCGCGGAAAACAACACGGCCTGACCGCTCTCGAGTTGAGCGGCGCTGAAAATCTTGCAGACTCGACGATTGCTGAATTCGAAGAGCAGGTCAGCGGCATGGACGAAGATGATGTTGCCGCCCTGTTCTGGACCGCCAGCTGCTGGGCCAAATGGATCGACATGCACCGCGACGACACTGAGGCGCTGGCACAACTTGCGCGGGCTACTGCGCTGATGCAACGCGTACTCGAACTCGATGAAACGTTCTACTATGGCGGCGCCCATATGTATTTCGGCGTCTATTACGGCAGCCGCTCGCCCATGCTTGGCGGAGACTTTAAAAAATCAGCCTGGCATTTTGACCGCGCCCGTGAAATCACCGACGGCAAGCTGCTGATACCGGACCTGTTACAGGCCCAGTACCTGGACAGGCAACGACAGGACCAGGAGAGTTTTCATCAGCGCCTGACAGCGATAGTGGATGCGCCTGACGACCTGATGCCTGAACTTGGGCTACAGAATGCAATCGCAATACACAAGGCCCGCATGTTACTCGACAAGGAAAACGAATGGTTCTAAGAGCGACAATCCTTTCACTGTTGATGTTATTCAGCATGGACAGT
>Ga0180435_10004884_pt1 | contig 13124 bp, 12 predicted proteins | sample SS_ome_3_FD_132467 | JGI IMG/M metagenome (GOLD analysis project Ga0180435, IMG submission 132467) | Hypersaline lake sediment archaeal communities from the Salton Sea, California, USA - SS_3_S_1 metaG | ecosystem: Environmental > Aquatic > Non-marine Saline and Alkaline > Hypersaline >... | reverse complement strand
ACTGGGAATGCCCTTATAAGAGAGGGGGATGACTATGCAGCAAGAATTTATGTGGTGTTCCCCTCCATTCTATTCTGGAAAACTAAGGCGATCAACTATATCTGGGCCAACAAACTCCCGCGTGGAACCGCCGTGGTGAACGCCTATTCATCAAACGCTATCATGATTGCTGTAGAGAGCGGTTCCTCAAAGACAGGCCAGTGGATAGTGGAGGAGCGGAATGTATTTGAGGATTTTCGAGAACACTTCAGGAAAGATCCGCCCCGAGTGGGCGCCATTGCCATAATGACCGATACAGATAACACCGGAGAAAAGGCCGTAGCATGGTATGGACCTATCCGCATCCTTTCCCCATCAGGCCATTAGGGAAATCCTTAGGATGCCATTCCCCCAATTACAGGAGATGGGGTACCGTGCCCGATTCGGAAGTGAAGAACTTTTCCTCTAACGTACTTTTTTGGCATATTTTTTTAAGAATTTCCACTGCCCATAACTCGATGGGGCAGAGCAGCTGTGTTTCATTTTCTTGCCGGCGACCTTAAGACTGCATCCTTCTTTGACCAGATACGCCGTTACAAACGTGCCTGTTCTCCCAATTCCAAAACGGCAGTGAACCAGAATCTTTTTTCCCGCACAGATAGCCTCATCCACCCAATTCAGGGCCTTTTCAATGTCCGCCATTTCAGGGGCGTTTTCGTCCGGTATGGGAAGATAGTAGACTTCAAAGCCTGTTTTCGCCTCGATTTCATGCAAATCGCAATATTCGGCACAAAGATTAACAATGGCATCGATTCCCTGTTTGCGGATGACCTCAAGGTCAGCATAAGACATGGGCGCATTGCCGACAGCCAGATTTTCTGTTATCCATGTAAGTTTATATTCTGACATTTCATTATAGGATTGTTAATAATGCCTAATCGCAATTTCTATTCTACCTATCATAGTATTTCTTCAGAAGTAGCAAAATGGTACCGCCCATTCATGAAGTCCTCTGCATAGGTCTCCACCATTGCACTGTCCTTGAGGTACATGTCCATCAATCTTGTTGCACCCAGAAGACGGCCCGTCATGTCCAATGTCTGTTCCACTCTCGACCTTTCCTCTCCTTTCAACTGGCCGTCTATGAGGTCACTTTTTTTGTCCACCCGAAATCCGAGCCGCTTCAGAATTGCACTCAGGAAATCTGCCCTGAGAGATCTTTTCTCGAAGTCCGCCCCGCCGCCGGAAAATCTGAACAAAATATAATTATCTTCAGTCTGGTCTCCACAGATGGTATCCAGAATGACAAAATGATACCCGAAGCGCAGATTTAGATTAAGATAATCACCAGAAATAATGGCATAACTTGCAAATATTTGTGATTCAGGGCTGATTATTCCACCACTCATGACGATTTTATCATACTCTGCCCAGTCAAAATGGGTAAATTTTGACCATATGATTCCCGGATGGCTCAACCCTTTAAATACGGCATTCATTGGCACGCTCAGAATGTCATCCATTTTGACGGTTTTTTTATCGCCGGCGTCTTGTCTTAGACCGCCACCCACGTCCACCACGTAAAAGAGCATGGGTATATCCGTGATCAGTTTTCGGGCACCCCCAATCTTCGTTATCCGTCGATCTTTCATATGGAACATCTCTTGTACGGCCTTTTCATGGGTAAATCTCAGGATGTCGTGCAGAGACCTGGATGCTTCCGGGACAAACGAATCCGCCTGGGGTTCGGTGAGCTTTAGGGGTGAAATAAAGTTTATGATGTATCTTAGTTTGCGTGTAAATGGGCTGTCTGATAACAGGTCTCTTCGGGCACAGGGGCTCTCCAGCATGACATGAACAAGCCCTTCGTATACTGCTTTCCCGTCTGCATGGACGGTGACCTCCGAACCGTGGTGTAAGTGCGTGGTGGCGGTCCCGGTATTCACCAAAGTCGGGACACCAAACTCTCTTGCAACGGATGCAAAATGTCCGGCTGTGCTTCCCGTATCTGTGACCACGGCGCTCAGTTTATTCATTACCGTGACATAATGGGGGGAGGCGTTTCTTGCCACCAGTACGGCGTCTTCAGGTAGATGTTCAAGATCGGATTCCTGGTTCACCCTAAAGACTTTTCCGGCCCCTATACCGGAGCAGGCCCTTTCCCCTCCGGAGATGAGCACGGCATTCTTGATCTCTTCAAATTTGCACTCAAGGGGGGTTGATATCTTTTCTTCCGAGCGGAGGGGTCTTGTTTGAAGAAGAGATAGCCTGCCATCGTTGTTCATACACCATTCGATATCCTGTGGTTCTTTGAAATGCTTTTCAAGCAATATCCCCCAGTCGGCAAGGACATGGATAGATGCGTCATCAATGGAAAGCAAACGCTGTTTGTCATCATCAACAGGCATGACTTCCGCGGTCTTGGAGTGACCTAATTTAATCTGTTCGGATTTCAGACCAATCTGTCTCCGGATGATTTTTGGCTTTTCCGTCTTTTTCAAATGAATGATATCGGGGGAAACCTCTCCGCCGACCAATAGCTCGCCAAGACCCCATATGGAGTGAATCGTTAAAGTGTTTGGCTCTGATTGTTCAGTGTCCTCGGTATACATAATCCCGCTGATGACGGCATCGATCATTTCAAGGACAAGGACGGCCATAGGCGTTTCATGATCCGAAAGGCCATAGTTGATCCTGTAATAGAGGGCCCTCGGTGCATATTTACTGGCTATGACCCCTTTATAGGCATCCAATAGACTCTCTTTGTCTACATTGAGGATTGTTCTGTACTGTCCGGCGAATGATGATTTTGTGTCTTCGCCAACGGCACTGCTCCGTACGGCCAGTTTTGTGCTTTTTCCAAGGGTTCTTTGAACTATGACAAAAGCGTCGAGGATCTTTTCTCCCATGTCAGGTGGTACTTGGGCTTCCATTATGGACGCCACCAAATCATGTGATGTGGCATTCAAAGACGCGGTAGAGTTGATGTCCAGCTTGGCTAATCTTTCATCAATGGATTTTCTCAATCCATTGAATTCAATAAAATAACAAAAGGCATTGGTGGTGATGACGAATCCCTTCGGTACAGGCAGCGTAAGCTCATTTTTAATGACGGACAGGTTCAATGCCTTCCCCCCCACCAGGGTGTGACTGTTTGCGGGTATGTCCTTGAGGTGCAGGATAAATGGGGGAGCGGAACTGAACTCTGTTGATGCGAAAATGTATCTGATATAGGAATCGAACTTCTTGAAATAGTCTTTTAAATCAGGGTGGCACGACGGACACATTTTGGAAAAAGCCCCTAACATCTCGGATATGCAGCTGGAGAGGGCATGGTATTTATCCTCGATAACCTTTAAGTCCACTTTTTTCTGGTTATAGTAGATTTCCTCCAATTCAGCCATGAGCTCATGGGCCCTCTTGTCATGCATCAGGAGCGTTTTAAAGGCCTCATATTTTTTTTTCAACGCCGTTCCAGGTGTAAACAATTGATATGTCCAGTGCTTAAATAGATTTGCTATGATCATATTGTAATTTCCTTATCCCCTGATCGGTTTGGCAATTGGCATAGCTAAATGACAGAATACCCATGATTCGGTTCCAGATGGAGAGTATGACACGCTATTTTGTGTCTCTTTCAATCTTCTCTTCCTTAGCCTTTGACTCCATAAGACGCCCCAGCGTTGCCAGATGGGCCTTTTCTTCCTCTGCGATATCATAGAGAATGGTCTTGCTGTCTTCCTTTTTTAACTTCTGTGAATATCTCAAATAGAGGTCCAGTGCTTGTGTCTCAAGCATCATGGCGATACTAAGCACATCTGACACTGTCTCCATCAACCGGCGGTTTTGTTTGAGAAATTCCTCTGTTGTAAAACCGCCCTCCATTCTGTCTGAAGAGATATTGGCTTCAAATGCTTCTTTATCGTCAACACCAGGATTGAGGGTGCGATACAGGTCAAAGAGTTTCTGTTTATGATTTTCTTCAATCTTCGCCAATTTGGCTAATATGTCAATCGTCTCTGTATCGCTTGTCACATCAGAAACGGCTGAGTAAAATTCCTCCAGCCCGTTTTCCATTTCATATGCTATATTGATTATATCAGATTCTGTCTCATCGCCGCTCAAAGGAATCATACCCATCTCTGCCGGGCCTTCCGCTTTAAGACCCTGCCAGGCCTTGATCCCCCCCTTGAGATTGTAAACTTCCTTGAAGCCCTTTCCGGCCAACAGCTGCGCAGCTGCACGGCTGCGCCCGCCGATGGCTCAGTAAGGGATAACAGGTTTGTCAGGATCCAGCTCCCCCAGACGGTCGGCAAGTTCGGGCAGGGGAATAAGTTTTGCTCCTGGGATCCGGGTGTTTTCGTATTCACTAGGCTGTCTGACATCCAGAAGGGTAAATGACCCTTCTTTGTGCCCGGCCATATAGGCCTTTGCCTCATCCGTATCCATAGACTTGACCGGTGTTAAAAATTGTTTCCATCGCATTATCTGGTTCCCCCTACACAGATTGCCAAAAAGTGGACATTTTCACAGGTCCAGGGTTCACGGTTAAAAATCATCAAATCCCTTTTTTCTCAAAAAAGTAAAACAGGCTGCAAAACACGATTATCAGGGCCCCTATAACGATCCAGTGGTTAATCCCCAGTAGGCCGGGAAGGGTGATTTTACCGAAATTAGCCCACGTAAGCACATTTGTTTTTAAGGCAGGATAGGCTTCAGCGTAAATGGCGGCGCCGAACAGCATGCCGATAATTCCGAATAGACTGTCCCATCTTCCTTCGCCCAATGCGCCGACTGCTGTGGCCGGACAGTAACCCAGCAGGCCCCAGCCTGCGCCAAAGATAAGACCGCCTATGATATTGGCTCCAAACGCTGTCGTTTTTGGTTGCAATGTTACCAGACCCAGGTCATGGAGAAAATAAATGCCAACCATGGCCACTATTACCGTGGAGATCATGAACTTTACAATTGTAAAATCACTGAGACGAAGGGCGCCCAACTGTTTATCGTATCTTAAGACCTGGCCTTTCTGGAGGAGAAAACCGAAAAAGATACCCGTAATGAGTCCCCAAAAAAGTAAATTCATTGGTTTTCACCTCCTCCATAAAGTATTTTCGCCATAACAATACCTGAAATAAAAAAGCAGATTAAGGCAATATAACCACTTACTGCTAATTGAGCCGAACCGCTCAATCCGTGACCACTGGGTCACCCGCCGGCCATGCGCGCCCCAAACATGGCAATCGTGCCCCCAATAAAGGCAATCACCCATCTTTTAGCTCTGCTGGGTCCGAACCTTGTCTCCCACATGGGCGGTAGATCTGTTTTCCTAAAGTCCCCCGAAATTTTGGAGGAGAGCAAGGATCCAAAGAAAACACCAACGACAAACATCCACTGCCAGTCGATTTTCACCTTTTTCTTTACGAAATATTCCATCTTTTCCACACGTTCAGCTGTAAATAGCTTTTCAATCAAACCGGCTGAACGGACAAAGGTCGTGGATGCACCAAAGTACTTTCCGGTTATCAGAACCGACAGGCAAATGAGAATTCCAACCATGCCCCCTGCAACATAGGGAGACCAGCTTTTTAGTCTAAGCACATTCATGAACACCCTCCCTTTTTGTATATTTTTTCGTTTGAGTTTTTTTAGATTTTCGCTTTTTGAAACAAGAACTGAAGCGCTATTTTTTTGGACTGAGCGTGTATTTGTTCACCAGATGGTGAGGTCTATAGGATTCTTTGGCCTTTCTTAACCCCGCAATACCCAAATCCTGTTCTCTGTTGATGTACTCAACATCAGACCATTCGTTAGCGCAAAAGAGCTGGTTTATTGCATTATAAAGACCTGAGATTTCAGGATTCGCCTTCTCAAAATGAATGACTGCGGTGTTGGTGTTTAGTTGCTCTCCTATTGAAAAGGCCTCAACTCTGGAATTGATCTGTATCGCTCCTCCTCGATAATCAAGCGCCTCATAATGGGTGAGGGCTTCATATACAGCATAATCTTCTGCAAGAAGATCAGGTTTGTAAATACATTCCTTCATCTCACACCACTTTTCCTGCATCTCAAGTAAACACGCCACAAGCGCCGTGTCAAGGCGACGGTATTCGAATCTATATTTTTTGGTAAATTGATTTAAAAGGTTTTTCTTTTTGTGATACTTTCTCCCGGATAAATGGATAAGATCTAAAGTGCGGTAGATGTAATCGCTATTGTCTCGATCGAAAAAAGCGTCATAACGGTCAGGATCCACGAAGTTTTCAACGAATTCCTCACCTGCTCTGCAAATCTTCACATCTGGGGTGATCTGCTGAAGTGTTTCGCAAAGGATATCGAGGGCCTTTTTTTTATTGCCAGGACCAATAGGGGGCAGGCAAAAGGGCATGTCTTCCAAAGGTTTGAAAATAATCAGTATGCAGTCTTCCCATTGAAGCCATAGGGGATGGTAATGATGCCGCCAGATAAAGAGATTCGTAAACGTTAATTCAGATGTCTGGGGCGGGTCCTGAAGAAAGAAGTGTATAAATAGCTCTTTGTGTTGGATCTCTATCGGCTTAAAATCATCCGGCCCCATTTTTACCCCGTTGTGTTATCCCTAAATCCGCTATTGTCTAAAAGTCGTTCTTTTTCTATTTTTTTTGCGTGCAACTTGTTCTGGGTTGTGGAAATGCGGAATTGCGTTTTGCTTCGGTAGTGAGCGATCAATCGCGCATTGCTTTCAGGTTATTTTTTATTTTGTTTGGGTAGAATGTGAGTTGCCCCACCCAGAAAGATATCAGCGACTTCTCCGACAGTTTCAGACAGGGTTGGGTGAGGGTGAATTGTTAACGCCATGTCCTGGGCAAGCGCGCCCATTTCAATAGCGAGGACCCCTTCGGAGATCATCCCTTCGGTGTTTCGACCGGTTATTCCCAGTCCGAGAATGCGCTTAGTGTCCGGATCGATAATCATTTTTGTCATCCCTTCAAGGGTATCCATGGTTGTGGCTCGACCCGAGAATTTCCAAGGATATCTTTCGACCTGGATGGATCGGTTTTGTTTTTGAGCTTGCTCTTCAGTAAGACCGCACCAGGCAACCTGAGGGTCAGTATAGACCACAGAGGGTATAGCGCGAAAATCAAAAGCGGAAGGTTCACCGGCGATGACTTCGGCGGCCACTTTACCTTCACGGAATGCCTTGTGAGCCAACAGCGGACCCCCTGCCACATCACCGATGGCATAAATCCGTTCATCTGAGGTGCGCTGCTGCTCGTTAACTTCTACAAACCCCCGTTCATTGACCTTAACCCTGGTGGTCTCCAAACCAATGTTTTTCGAATTTGGGGTTCGGCCAATTGCGATCAGCATCCGGTCAAATGTCTGAAAAGGTTTTTCAACTTCCCCGTCAAATGTGACGTCCACGCCGGTCTTGGTTTCATTCAGGGTCGCGATCTTTGTGTTGTAATAAATGGTATCAAAGGTCTTTTCTATCCGACGGATGAGAGGCGCCGCAAGGTCTGGATCGGCCCCCCGAAGAAGCCTGTCACTCCGTACAGCGAGTGTGACATGACTGCCTAAAGCAGCGTAAACCGTTCCCATCTCCAGGGCAATATAGCCCCCCCCATATATTAGAAGCGTTTCGGGAATGTCTGCCAGTTCCAATGCACGGGCGGAGTCCATCACACGACCCTCTTCGTTAAACACAACCCCCTTCAGCGATGAGGGATGGGAACCGGTGGCCAGAATCGCATGTCGAAATTTGATATGACTGATGTCGGCGTCATACAGTCGCGCTCGATCTGACCCTTCAAAGGCGACCCGCCCCTGAATGAGTTGTACCCCGCGTTTTTTGCTAAGGGTAACGAGTCCATCCGCTAAGGAATCGATGACATGCTGTTTCCATTTTCGAATCGTCCCCAGATCTATCTGAGGGTGACCAAAGGTAATTCCCATAGACTGGGCGCGGTCTGCATCGCGTATAAGCTCTGCAAGATAGAGAAGTGTTTTAGAGGGGATGCATCCGCGGAACAGGCATTCACCCCCTGGTCTTTCCTGCATGTCAACCAGGGTTACCTCTAAACCCAGATCTGCTGCCCGGAATGCCGCAGCATAACCCCCCGGTCCCCCACCGATAACCAGAACCTCACTCTCTTGTGTCAATTCACCCATAACCATGGGGGCTTACCTCCTGTAAAGATCAAACCGCTACGCCCAATGGACACACCCTAGATCATTGTCATCAACAACTCATCCGGATCCTCAAGCGCATCGATGATCACCTTCATGAACCGTATGGCATCGGCCCCGTCCAGCACTCTGTGATCAATACAGAGCACAATCGGCATCATGAGCCGCGGCACAATCTCGTGTCTCTTTTCCCCCTTGTCCAGAACGACCGGCTGCATACTTGAAGAGCCCATTCCTAAAATAGCAACTTCAGGATAGTTGATAATGGGTGCGAAGAATCCGCCACCCATGGGACCCACGTTGGTAATGGTAAACGTGCCGCCTTGCATCTCTTCAACGGTGGCTTTTCGCATCCGGGTTCTCTGAACCAGATCATTGAGCTCAACCGCTAATTCAGTAATGCTTTTGCGGTCCACGTCACGAATAACCGGTACAATCAAACCGTCTTCCGTGTTGACGGCAACGCCTATGTGGAAGTAATGCTTGATAATGATTTCTCCGGTCTCGGTATTCAGACTCGCATTGAACCTCGGATAGGTTTTTAGGGCAGTGGCAACGGCTTTCAGCGCAAACACGGTTATCGACAATTTGCCCCCTTTTCCCTCGATTTCCGGTTTGTGCTTCTGGCGAAAAGCTTCGAGCTTTGTCATGTCCACCATATTCTGATTGTGAACATGGGGGATCTGGGACCAGGCGAGAGCCATCTGTTTTGCGGTCGCTTTCCGGATGGAGCGTACTGGAATGCGTTCCACCGGTCCCCATCGTGTAAAGTCGGGCAATGACGGGACAGGAATTGAAATAGGCTTCACTTCTGAAGGTTTTACCTCAGGTGCAACCGGTAAAGCCAGTGCCTGTTTGCCTTCTTCGGCAAAAGCGCGGACATCTTCGGCTGTGACCAACCCCGCCGGTCCACTTGCCGTTATCAAGCGAAGATCCACACCCAACTCGCGGGCCAGGCGTCTTGTTGATGGGGAGGCCGGAACAGGCCCCCCTGCAGTAGGCGTCCTTGTTTCGGATACAGGCTGTTTGGCCTTTTCAGGCGGTTTTTCAACTGCTCTCTTCTCATCAGGCGCTTCGGCAGGTTTCTCCATTCGCCTTTCCGCTTCAACGGGTTCAGCTTCCACACCATTACTAAAGGTCATGAGAACGTCGCCAACCTTGACGGTGTCACCCGGTTTAACCAAGATTTCTTTTACGCTACCCGTATAGGGCGACGGTATCTCAACTGCTGCCTTATCGGTTTCCACCTCGAGGATGAGGTCTCCCTCTTTGACTTTGTGACCCACCGAGACGAGAACGGCTAAAACCTCACCTTCATGAATCCCTTCACCCAGATCGGGCAATTTGAAAGCTCTGGCCATGTAATCTCCTCCATATTAGGTGCTCAATGTTTTTCTGGCAGCGGCTGTAATGCGATGGACGCCCGGCAGATATGCATTTTCCCTGCTAAATAGCGGAATGGTTACATCAAATCCGGTTACGCGGGCTATGGGCGCTTCGAGGTAATAAAATGCCTTTTCCATCAAACGGGACACAATCTCGGCCCCCGGACCAAAGCTGCGAGGGGCTTCGTGAATAACCATCGCTCTGCCCGTCTTCGTTACTGACTCAACAAAGACTGTGTCGTCCAATGGCGAGATGGTGAGCAGATCAATGACCTCTGCCTCCACTCCGTCCTTCTCCTTGAGTTCCAACGCTGCATCAAGGGTGGGGCGCATCATTGCGCCGTATGAAATCATCGTCAGGTCTTTACCCTCCCTCACGATTTTCGCTTTGCCGATGGGCATGGTTTCCGCTTCTTCAGGAACTTCCTCACGGAACGCCCGGTAAATCGCCTTGCCCTCGAAAAATATGACAGGATCCGGATCTCGAATAGCACTGACCAGAAGGGCTCTTGCGTTACGGGGTCCTGAAGGAATGACCATTTTAAGTCCGGGTATGTGCGCATAGAAAACCTCACGGCTCTCAGAATGATGCTCAAGGGCACGCACACCGCCACCATACGGGGTGCGCAGCACCATGGGTACGGTAATTTGTCCCTGGGTACGCCATCGCAGACGCGCAGCGTGGGATTCAAGCTGATGAAAATTTAAATAACTGAATCCAGAGAATTGGATTTCGCACACAGGCAGAAGCCCATAGACGGCCATCCCGATGGACATGCCGACAATACCAGATTCCGCGAGCGGGGTATCAAGCGCTCTCTGATCACCGAACTGTTCTATGAGGCCATCAGTCACGCGGAAAACGCCTCCATCTACACCCACGTCCTCACCCAAAACGATCACCCTGTCATCATTTTCCATTTCCTGTCTCAGGGCCAGGTTAAGCGCCTGAACCATCGTCATTTTAGCCATCGTTCTTCTCCTTCATCGCGACGATTTCTTTTTTGAGCTCCTCCTTTTGATCTATCAGATTCTGGGATAACTCGGCGTAGGTATGTTCAAACATATCAAGAGGGTCTACGCCTCCCTTCATTTGGTCTTCTGCATGATCAACAGCCGCCTGTATCTCGGTTTTGATCTCTTCTGCCAGGGCTTCAATTTGGTCATCTGAGAGAAGTCCCTTATCCATAAGGTATTTTTGGAAACGCGACAGGGGGTCCCGTTTTCTCCAGGTCTCGACTTCCTTCTCGGTGCGATACCGTTTAGGGTCGTCTGCCGTGGTATGCATCATCATTCGGTAAGTGACGCATTCGATCAGGGTTGGGCCATTACCGGTTCGGGCGCGCTGTGCCGCTTCATGTGCAGCAACATAAACCGCCAATACATCGTTTCCGTCGACCTGAATGCCCGGTATGTCGTACGCGAGGGATTTTTGTGCGAGGGTTTTTGAATGCGTTTGTTTCGAACGGGGCACAGAAATGGCCCACTGATTATTTTGACATACGAAGATCACAGGCGCCTGGTAAACACCTGCGAAATTCATCCCTTCATGGAAATCCCCTTCGGAAGTTCCCCCATCACCTAAAAAAGTCATGACCAGGTCGTCTGTCTGACGGTATTTGATTGCCCAGGCTATACCAACCGCATGTAAAATTTGGCTGGCAACGGGTATAGAGACTGGTAGATTGTTAAGTTTTTTTTCACTCCTGGCACCTTCACTAAAACCGCCAAAGGCCAGTATAACACTTTCCATGGTCCTTCCGCGCCACAGCTCGGCCGCGGTTTCCCGAAACGAAGGAACAAACCAGTCGGTGGGTCGCAATACGACAGCAGCACCCAGTTGAGCTGCTTCCTGGCCGGTGACTGGGGCAAACGTCCCAATGCGTCCTTGTCGTTGCAGGCTCAGTAAGCGTTCATCAAATCTTCGCCCGAGAAGCATAGCCCGATGGAGATTCAAAAGGATCTCTTCGGGAATATCAGGCTCAAGTTTTTCGTCTAATGTCCCTTTTTCGTCCAGTACGGAAAGGTACTCCACATTGTATGGGAGATTGATCTTTTTCCTCGGCATGGCAATACCCCTTGAAGATTATAAAAATAGCGTCACTTAAACGTTCGGGATTATTTTGTTTGCGGTCGAACTGAATGGAATTAGATTCAATTTTATAGACAATTCCTTAAAACTTCAAGAAGTAACTGTCCTTGGTGCCTGAAGTATATATTTTGGCGCTTTTCATTAATTGGTCAAAATTCTCCCACCGCCTAACTGCAATTCCTTCTTGGGAAGTGATATGATAGAGAAAGACAGGAGCGCTATCTAATGATGAAACACTTTACAAAATAGTAAAAATGTATATATAAAAACATTACCCCGTGAGATTTGATAGCAAGGAAATATCGATAAGGAGAGATCAAAATGGAAGTGAAGAAAATCCTTTGGCCTACAGATTTTTCAGCAAATGCAGACAAAGCTTTAGACTATGTTACTTCGTTGTCAGAAAAATATCAGACCGAGGTCCATGTGCTTTATGTGATTGATGAGCTGGGCTATCATGAGCCTTGGTACGGCAAATTTGATGAGTCCCGTATCAACAAAATTCACGAATGGGAAAACAATAAAGCTCAAGAACGACTGGATCAAATCTGTGAAAAATATCTGCAGAATTGTCCCCTATATATCAAACATATCGCCATTGGTGACCCTGCTCAAGAAATCCTCAGACTTGTTGAAAAGGAAAAGGTGGATATGGTTGTCATGGCCACTCATGGGCGCAAGGGCTATTTTCATTTTGGCAGTGTTGCCGAAAAGGTGTTGAAAAACTCGCCGGTTCCGGTAGTTACAATTCCCATCAATCCCAAAAATTAACTGAAAGACCCCTGGACAACCCTTGTTGCAATTTTTGTGTCCCATAAAGCGTTCGAAGTCAATTTTACGGGTATCCCTAGCGCCATTAGAGCGTAGCTATCTTCATATGAGCCGAGGAACAACCTTACGAGACGCATAAAGCCGTTAAAACTCTCTGGATAGCATTCATTTTTGTGGTGTTGGGGGAGGCAAATGCAAAATCACAGATGGTGGCCACAGGAGGAATTGTAAACCGTGATCTATGAAATGGAACGTCGTGTTGCTGTTGAATCGGTCCTTGAGGCCTGCCGGCTTTGTCAGAACATTCAGTCAACATATCTTTCCCGTGAAGTGATCACAAAAAGCGATAAATCTCCGGTGACGATTGCTGACTTTGGAGCCCAAGCCTTAATCAGTGACCACCTTAAGACATCTTTTCCAGATGTTTTACTGGTAGCCGAGGAGGATTCCCGTTTGCTGCGTCAAAATGAAAATGCTCCTCTTAAGGAAGCGGTGGCAGCCCATGTCAGACAATTCAGACCGCATCTATCGCAAAGCCAGATTCTTGAGGCAATCGGTGTGGGATCCGGAGATAACGTTCCTAAAGGACGGTTTTGGACGCTTGATCCCATAGATGGAACCAAGGGATTTTTGCGGGGTGATCAATATGCTGTTGCTTTGGCTCTTGTGGATGACGGTCAGGTGGTTCTCGGGGTTTTAGGGTGCCCAAACTTGCCCGTGAATGGATT
>Ga0180435_10004882_pt1 | contig 13128 bp, 8 predicted proteins | sample SS_ome_3_FD_132467 | JGI IMG/M metagenome (GOLD analysis project Ga0180435, IMG submission 132467) | Hypersaline lake sediment archaeal communities from the Salton Sea, California, USA - SS_3_S_1 metaG | ecosystem: Environmental > Aquatic > Non-marine Saline and Alkaline > Hypersaline > Sediment... | reverse complement strand
CGTACTGGTCTGCCTGACCCAGAAGTCCTACGAAAAATACGCCCCCATCATCCGCCCCGGCGGTCTGATGCTCACCGATACGCGCTTTGTGAAGACCGCCCGCAAGGTGGACGCCCTGCAGTGTGAGCTGCCCCTCTATGAAACGGTCATGGAGCAGATCGGCAAGCCCATTGTCTTTAACATCTGCATGCTGGGGGCTGTGCTGAAGCTCACCCGGCTGGTATCACCCCAATCCATCCTGGCCGTGATCAAGGCCCGCATTCCTTCCGGCTTTTTAGAGATGAATGAGAGGGCCCTTACGTTGGGCCTGGAATTGGCCGAAGGCCATAACGGGTTGCAGGCGGGCTAGCGTTCGATCTCGATCTCCACCCGGCGGCTTTCAATCCTATCCTGATAGTCATCCCCGGTCTTTACCGGATTCTGAGGCCCCATGCCCTTAACGGTGAGTTGTTGCGGGGGGACACCCTTTCCCACCAAATAGCTTTTGACCATCTGCGCCCGGAACTCTGAAAGCTTCAGATTGTAGCTATAAACACCGGATGAATCTGAATAGCCCCTGATTTGAACCTTGGCTGCGGGACGCTGGTGGAGAGCTGCCGCCAGCCGATCCAGCAGGGCAAAGCTCTCCGCAGCCAGGGCATTGGAATTGTGACCGAAGGGGATGGTGATTTTCCCCAGATCCAATAAGGGCTCATCCTCACCCCGGGCCGAAGATACCTCCGGTGCAGCGGCGGGCGGAGGCTCCGGTGACGCGGGTGCGGCAAGGGCCGGGACAGGTTTTGCCTCAGGGGTTGGCGACGGAGTAGCGCCAGGGACCGGTTTGGCCTCGGGGGGTGACGGTGGGGTAGCGACAGGGACCGGTTTGGCCTCAGGCGGGGTGATCTCCGGCCCAGCCGGTTGGGAAACGGTATCGCCAGCAGTTGATTCAAGCGAATCCCTGCTGCCGGTGTCAAATTTTAAGCGTTTGGCAATAAAATCGGGATACTGCCAGAGTAAAACCAGAATCCCGATGAATGCCGCCAGAACACCACCCGTGATGATTATTCCCCAATGGGAACGCCGGGGCGGGGGCGGCACTTCCGGTTTCGGCTCTGCCGGGTGCGGGGCTTTGGTTTTTAAGGGCGCCGCCGGTTTGGGTACCGGTTCGGGTTCGGGCTCCGCGCCTGAATCCGCGGAAGGCTGAACTGCCGCACTGCGGGGTTCGGCGGCCGGCTGAGGTTGCCGGGAAGGGCCGGGGGCAGTCGGCGGCGCACCGTGGCGCCCTGGGTCCATATCGGGAATGGCCAGTTCCCGCGCACATTCCCGGACAATTTTACCATCCACCAACTCCACTCCCCGCACATAAGCCGTGACCAGGCAATGATCGCAGAGTACGTTGATGCGGCGGGGATACCCGCCTGAAAACCTGCTGATCAGGCTGATGACACCGGGTTCGAAAATCTGTTTCCTGGCCCCGGCCACCTGCAGGCGATGATCGATATACGCCTTAACCTCCGCATCCTTCAGGTGATCAATGTTGTAATTCAGGGCGATGCGTTGGCGCAGCGCCCGGTTCTGGGTGGTGCGCAGCATCTGGTTCAATTCGTTCTGCCCCACGAAAAATATATTGATCAGCTTGGCGTCGTGGCGCTCCAGGTTGGAGAGCATGCGGATCTCTTCCAGCAGATTCTGGGAAGCACGCTGGGCCTCATCGATCACCAGCAGCACCCGTTTGCGCTGCGCATGGGCCTTTAATAGAAACTTCTTGAACTGGATCAGGAACTCGGCTTTCCGGTCGAATTGGGTGGGCAAACCGAAGGCGGAAGAGATGAAGTGGTAGAAATCCAGGGAATTGAGGCCGGGGTCGGGAACCACGGCCACCAGGGTATCGTCCCCCAGGCTCTCCACGAGGGCATTGATCAGTGTGGTTTTTCCGGTCCCCACATCCCCGGTGAGCAGCAGAAACCCCTTGTTGTCCATAATTCCGTAACGGAGAACAGCCAGGGCTTCGCGGTATTTTTCCCCGGGCCACAGGAACAGGGGATCCGTGGTGATCTGAAACGGTTTCTGATTGAGTTGAAAGTGTGCTCTGTACATCAGTATCCAATGGGCCGCAACGTTACAGCTCGGTTAACAATTGCCGGGCATGATCCGCGCCGTGAAATCCGTCGTCGATCTGAAGTGCAGCGGTGAATTCGGTTTTGGCCTTGGCCGCTTCCCCGGCCTGATGGTAGGCCAGGCCCAGATGATAGCGCACCAGGGCATTTTTGGGAAGCTGGGTCCGGCTCTCCTCCAGTTCGCCGATGGCGCTGTCCACCAATCCTTTTTTTAAATAGATCAGCCCCAGAGTGTCCATCACATTGGGGTCTTCTGGCAGGCGTTCCTTGGCCTGTTTGGCCAGGCCGAGGGCTTCATCCAGGGCCTGCCCTTTCTCAGCCAGGAGGTAGGCGAGGTTATTGGCCGCCGGGGCGAAATCCGCACGGGTCTTGAGCGCAGCCCGATAATACTTTTCCGCCTGCTCAGGCTGCTTCTGGACATCGTACAGCGCGCCCAGCAGCATATTGGGCATGGCCTGATCCGGATTTTTAGCCAGCAGGGCCTCATACTGGCTGATGGCCTTATCCACCCGCTGATTGAGGATATAAAGCTGTGCCAGGGCATAATAGGGCGCCATGTAGTTTTCATCCGCCGCCAGGGCTTTCTGGAAACTTCCTTCGGCACGGGCCAAATCTTTTTGGCCCATGTAGATGCGTCCCATAAGGGCGTGGGTAATGGCCGTAGCCGTGGGATTGCCGGCCACGACACCAAGCTGCGCATCACATTTGGCCAGGGCTGTATCCATATCCTGGGCGGCCGCATAAAGGGAAACCAGCTGGCTGAACACATCCATCAGACGCGGGTTGATTTCCAGCGCCTGATTATAGCGGACCAGGGCGCCATCCCGATTGCCTTCCAGCCGCTCCACCAGTCCCAGACGGTAGTAAGCGGCGGGCCGCTCAGGGAATTTGGCAATCATATCCTCGAAAATGGCCCGCGCCCGGCCCAACTGGTGCTCCTTTAAATAGGCATTCCCCATGATCAGTTGGGCGCGATAACTGCCCGGGTTGACCCTGAGCACATGCTCACACTCCTTGCGCGCCAGGGCAAAATCCCCGCTGCGGTAGTGAATATCGGCCAGGATCAGGTGCGGGCGGGTGTAGTCGGAATTTAACTCCACCGCCTTTTGCAGATCGGTTTTGGCCAGTTGAACTGCACCTTGGCCTAAATGGGCCATGCCCCTAAGATACCGGGCCTGGGGGGATTGGGGGGCATCCCGGACCACCTGCTCAAAAAACTCCAGTGCGCCGGCAAAGTCTTTTTGGGCCAGGGCCATCTCGCCCTGCAGCATCACCGTGGGGGTAAATCCGGGTTGCTTATCTAAAATCCGGGTAATCCATTGGACGGCCTGCGCTTCTTCTTGGCTGGCAAAATGGAAGCGGGCCACATGGTTCATGATGCCCACATTTTCAGGGTCCTGTTCCAGGGCCTGTTCATAGGCCTTAAGCACCTCGTCCGGGCGTTTCTGGCTTTTATACAATTCGGCCAGGCCCAGGTAGGGCGCCGTCTTTTGAGGATCACGGGCAATGGCCTGCCGATAGGTGGTTTCCGCCAGGCCGGGCTTTCCGCGCACCATATAGAATTGTCCCAGGATCAGGTAAAGCTCCATGCTCTCGGGGTGATCGCCGATAATCCCTTTGAGCTCGCGTTCCGCCAGATCGTCCTTACGCTGGCTGCGGTAAAAATCGAAAAGCGCCATGCGCGGCTTGACGGCCCGCGGATCTACAGCCACTGCCTTCTTGATCTGCGCTTCGGCCCGGGCCGGATCGCCGTCCGTCAGCATTTGTTTGGCCAGGCCCAGGTAGGCGCCGGGCTGAGCGGGATCCAGGGCCAGGATCTTAGCAAAGAGCGTTTTTGCTTCCGCCTGCTCCCCTGCGGTGCTGAGAATTCCGGCCATGAGGTACAGGGCTTCAATGTTGTCGGGTTCCTGCTGCAACACCGCCCCGACCCTGGTCCGCGCCTGGTCAAACTGTTTTCCCAAAACCTCGAAAGAGGCTATTTTCAGGATGACTGCGCTGTCTTCGGGCAATAACTCCAGGGCATCGGAGTAGGCTTGATAGGCTCCCCGGGAATCCTTGAGCTTAAGATAGGTCTCACCCAGTTTTTTATAGGCCGCCCCGTAACGGGGATCGATCTGGATGGCATTGCGCAACTCCAGTTCGGCGCTCTTGTATTCACCCTCGGCAAAGTATTTGAGGCCTTTTTCAAAATGGGCCGCCTTTTTTTCCTGGTCCGAGCTGCAGCCAGCAGCCAGCACCAGGCACACCAAAACCAATGGAATTACCAGCGATCGGAAAAAATGCATAAATCAGCCTCGGGTGAAATTTGCCGGATTCGTCGGGATCAGCCTGAATTCAGAATCAGATTCAGAATCAGTCTGAATACTAAACAACTCCGGTTGAGAACTCAAGATTCCCGGGCAAAAAACCGTCCCGGGCACCTGGTTCGATTATCCGCAGCCGGCCGGCATCCTCCCTTAAAAGGAATCATTTGGTGACCTCAAGTTCCCAATTGTTACATAATAGTCCTATCCCCGGCGATCTAGGTCTAGGGGTCAGCAAGGCCGCCCGCAGGGGCCTTCTCCGGCACCGGGGGCGTCCTGCAGGTACCCCACAGCAATCCGGACACCCCGTATTAATACAATAAGCATACCAACCCTGCCGGTTCCCTTGGATTCTTAAATGCGGGCGACCAGAAGTTTCAGCGCCAACCCGCCGTGGGACAAGGGATAAACGCTCCCTGCAATGGGAAAGGTGCGCAGGTCCACCTGGGGCGGGATGACCAGCGCCAGGCGCCAGGCCCTGAAATGCTGCTGTAGATGCTTTCCGAGGGCCTGGTACAGGGCCAGGCTGGCGGCAGGGTCACCCAGACGAAGTCCGTAGGGCGGATTGAGGACGACCAGGCCCGGGGCCGGGAGACCCGTGAATTGGGCAACTTCCCGGGGGGTCACCTGCAAACAGTCGCCCCGGGCCACGGTGACCCAGGAGGTCAGGGAGTTCTGCTGCAGACAGGCGTCCAGGGCCTTGCAGGTCGGTTCATCCGCATCCAGGGCCACAATGGCCGGGCGGGCGGGCGGCGGCACCCGGGCCTCGGCGGCCTGGCGCCGGAGGTGGCGCCAGCGGCCGGATTGAAACGCCGGCCATTCCCGAAACGGGAACCTGCGCTGCCAGCCCGGCGGGAGGCCGGCCGCCAGCAGGGCGGCTTCCAGGGAAAAAGTTCCCGTACCGGCCATGGGATCCAGCAGAACCATGCCGGGCCGGTAACCGGCGCGCATGAGGATGGCGGCGGCCAGGGTTTCCCGCAGGGGTGCCCGGCCGCCCTGGGTTTTCAGGCCCCGCAGGTAGAGCGGGTCCCCGCTGGAGTCCAAAGAGAGGATAAAACGGTCCGCCAATCCCCGCACAAAGATGACTTGCGGCCCGGGTTCCGGCTGACGTTCCGGCCCGGATGAATCCAGCTTGCGCCAACGGGTCCGGATGGCGGCGGCTATCCGCTGGCCCACGGCTCCTGAGTGGTAGAGACGGCATTTGTGCAGGGTCACCTGGATCCGGGGTGCGTTTCCCCAGGGCAGGTACAACTCCCACGGAATCCTGGCCGCCCGCGTTTCAAGTTCTTGAAATGTAAGGGCGTGCAGGCGGTCCAGCCGCAGCAGGATCCGGGTGGCGGTGCGCAGATGGAGATTGGCCCCGTAAAGGTCATGCAGGCGTCCCTGAAAAGCCACCCCCCCCGGCATGATCCGGGGGTCAGGCAGGGCCAGCGGCGGAGCGCTCAGCTCCCGCTGGCACAGGTCTTCCAGCCCGGGCCCCGTAACCGCAAAACAGGTGTGGGTGCGGGCGATGAGGTGTTTTTTAATGCGTCGCTGCAAATTCATTGACTCGTACCCGGGTTTTACTGTGGACCTGGATCAGCTTCCGGCCGGCGGCCGCTGTTTGACACCTTCCGGCCTTTTGTGTAAGCATCCATCACTTAAAATACTTAGTGCCTGACCGAAAAGAGTAGATTCTGGTTCCAGGCAAGGCCGCAGCGTTTTTCCAACCGCTTTATGTAGCTTAAGCTACGTTGAGGATTGGAAAAAACGCGAGACCGCAGCCCAATTTATAAATAGGCGCCAAAAGATGCGCTTTTCGGTCGGGCACTACATAAACTAGCCAAGGAGATCCCCATAATGCGAGGAGTCAATAAAGCAATCATCGTCGGCAATTTGGGCCGCGATCCTGAAATGCGCTACACTCAGGACGGCCGCGCCATCGCCAATTTCAGTGTGGCCACCACGGATAGCTGGACCGACAAAAACAGCGGCGAGCGGCAGGAACGCACCGAGTGGCATCGCGTAGTAGCCTTCGGACGCCTGGCTGAGATCATCGGCCAGTACCTCGCCAAGGGCCGCCAGGTTTATATCGAAGGCCGCATCCAGACCCGGGAGTGGGAGGACAAGGACGGCAATCGGCGCTGGACTACCGAGATCGTGGCCAACGACATGCAGATGCTGGGCAGCCGCGGACCGGGCGGCGAAGGCGGCGGATTCCAGGGTGGTCAGGGCGGCCAGGGCGGTGCCTACGGCGGCGGCCAGCCGTCATCGGGCGGAGGCGGCGGCTATGGCCAGGGAGCGCCCCAGGGACCGGACAGCGGCGGCATGCCAACCTTCGGCGGCGGCCCCCAAGGTCCGCCGGATGATGATATCCCCTTCTAACCCGCCGGGCTGAAAACCGTTTATGCAAAGGCCTGGAGCGTAGCATATAATCCTTCCAAGGGCACGCCCGAAACAGGCGCGTTGCGGCCCGGAAACAGGATGCCCGGCCGCCCCTCAAAGGACAGGGCCAGGGTTCCGCAGCTCCTGAAATCCCGCGATGCGGCTCCCATTGACAACCCGGGGGAGGAATCCTAGGTTACTGTTTGAGCGCAGACTCCCCGCCCTTGGCGGGGGTTCTTAGGGGAGGGGGCTATAACCGCCTGAAATCAACTACCCCCGCCCAGTCCAACCTCAGAATACCAAGGAGAAAGCCCATGATCGGCGAAAGTCTGGCCCAGGCCATGAATGATCAGATCCGCGTTGAACTCGAATCCTCTTACATCTACCTCTCCATGGCCGCCTGGCTCCATGACCGCGACCTGGACGGCATGGCCCGTTGGATGCGGGCCCAGGCCCATGAAGAGATGACCCACGCCATGAAATTCTTTGACCACATCCTCGATCGCGGCTCCCGGGTAGTCTTGCAGGACGTGGCCCAGATCAAAACCGACTGGTCCTCCATCCAGGAGATCTGGAACGATACCTATGCCCATGAACAACTGGTCACCTCCAAGATCAACGATCTTTTGACCATTGCCCGTGAAGAGCGCGACTACCAGGCCGAACCCCTCTTGAACTGGTTCATCGAAGAGCAGATCGAAGAAGAGGCCACCGCCAGCAAGATTGCCGGGGAGATAGAGATGGTGGGCAACGATAAATCCGCCCTGCTGATGCTGGACCGTGAGTTGGGCCAGCGTGGGTTTCCCGCAGGATCACCATTGGATTCCACAACCCCGGGAGAGGATTAGGCTGCCCGCCGGGGGGGCTATTCCACCCAGACTGTTCCGGTCCTGGCCCGGAACACATTTTCCCCGGAGCGCCCCCTCCAGTCCACCCGGATTGGCCCAATATCCGGAAATAATCCATTGCCACCCGGGGTGCCACCATGCTCCCGGTTGTATTTCGTGCCATTTACGGCACACATCGTGCCGCTCTAAAAACCGGCATTTTTCCGCAATACCCCCCCCTTTAAAGCAACTCGGCCAGGGTTCACCGCCCTCCATGACATTCACTGGTAACATATTGAATTTATAAAGCTTTACTCCCTAACCAGATAGATCTTCCCAGATCTGCCCACAGAACGGGCCGTCTCGTCCCCACCGGATTCTACCACCGGTCGGCCCCCGCGCGCAGCGTGCCACCTCTGGCACACCTGGTGATCAAATGAATTGCCGAAATTCAAAATACTTCTAATATTTCAGCATGTTATATATTTTCAATAATATTGGCATCAATTTTGCTGAAGTGTCCTTTTGCCGTTTATCTCTCCAGTTCCGAACCAGGCAAACATACTTCAGCACTGTGAAATTGCATCTCTCACTCGGCCCGGCCTTAGGAACAAGCCGGCGTCCAGTCCGACATCCTACCAGCGACAGCCTGGCAGGACAGCAGGAATAAATGGCGACAAAAAAAAGAGAATATACCAATACAGGCAAACCAAAAGGAGATCTATCATGCAACTCACAGTCGGAAAGAAACTCGGAATCAACACGCTTCTATTTTCCCTGGCGGCCCTGGTGCCGTTTCTGGTGTTGGCCTATATGGCCGTGACCACCGCACAGGAATCGTTCATCCAGGATAAATTTGAACAATTCGTCTCCATACGGGAAATTAAAAAAGGCCAGATCGAGAACTTTTTCGCCGAACGCGAGGGGGACATGGCGGTTCTGGTGGAAACCGTCGCCACCCTGCGCCGCGAGGCCTTGGCCAAACTCCAGGCCATCCAGGCCATCAAGAAGGCCCAGTTGACGGATTGGCTGGACATCATGCGCAAACAATTGCACGTGCTTAAGGATGATCCCTATACCATCGAGGCCCTGCTGGCCTTCAGCGCCGCCTTTGAAAGTTCCGGCGACCAGGTGGATAGCCCTGCCTGGCAGGCCCTGGACGCGAAATACAGCCCGCGTTTCAAGGAAATCATGGCGGACAACGGCTGGTATGACATTTTTTTAATCCATACTGACGGCGGCATCGTCTACACCGCCACCAAGGAACCGGACCTCGGCCAGGTCATCCCGCACAGCAACCTGAAGGACGAGGGTATCGGCAAGGCTTTTGTCGAGGCCCAAGCCATGGCCGATAATCAGATCGCCTTCGCCGACGTGGCGCCCTACAGCCCTTCAAAAGGCGCACCGGCCGGTTTTATGATGGCCCGCATGACCGACAGCCAAGGCTATCTGCAGGGGTATATCGCCTTTCAAATCCCCCTGGACCGGATCAATGAAATCATGCTGCGCCGCCAGGGCATGGGCCGGACCGGCGAGTCCTACCTGGTGGGCCAGGACCATCTGATGCGGTCGGACTCCTTTCTCGACCCCCAAGGCCATTCCGTTGCAGCTTCTTTTACGAATGCAGCCAAAGTGGAGACCGAAGCCGTGCGCCAGGCCCTGGCCGGCAAGGCCGGCCAGAAGGTAATCACCGATTATAACGGCAATCCGGTGGTGTCGTGCTGGGATACGGTGGAACTGGGCAGCGGCGTAAAATGGGCGATGATGTCCGAAATCGATGTGGCCGAAGCCTTTTCACCGGTGGATCAGGACGGCAACGAATTCTACGCCAAATACCAGAAAATGTATGGCTACTATGATCTTTTCCTGGTCAATCCCGACGGGTATTGTTTTTATACTGTGACCCGGGAGGCCGATTACCAGACCAACCTGGTCAGCGGGACCTACAAGGATTCCGGCCTGGGGCAGCTGGTGCAGCAGGTGCTGGCCAGCAAACAGTTCGGCCTGGTTGACTTTCAGCCCTACGCCCCCTCCAATGACGAACCGGCGGCTTTTATTGCCCAACCGGTCGTGAACCGGGGCGAGGTGGAAGTGGTCGTGGCCCTGCAAATCTCCACCGAAGCCATCAACAAAATCATGCAGGAACGTGAGGGCATGGGCAAAACCGGCGAGACCTATCTGATCGGTGCCGATAAATTGATGCGCTCCGACTCCTTTCTGGACCCCACCCACCACTCCATCAAGGCCTCCTTTGCCGATCCCGGGAAAGGCTCGGTGGATACCGAGGCCAGCCGGGCGGCCCTGGCAGGTGAGACTGATGCCCGCATCGTCATGGACTATAACGGGAATCCGGTGCTTTCCGCCTTTACGCCCGTTCAGGTGGGTGACATGACCTGGGCCATGCTGGCGGAGATCGATGAGAAGGAAGTGGTCAGCGAATCAGTGGCTGCGCAGAACCTGCTGCGGCGGGTCAAAGCCATCGGCATTGCATCGCTCCTGGTGATTGTAGGGGCCATCCTGCTCAGCGTCTGGATCATTCGCAGCCTGTCCAAAACCCTTAGAAACGCCATCGCCGGGCTCAATGCCGGCTCCGAAGAGGTGGTGGCCGCTTCGACCCAGGTCTCCTCGGGCAGCCAGCAGCTGGCGGAAGGCTCTTCCCAGCAGGCCGCCTCCATTGAGGAGACCACCGCCTCCTTAGAAGAGATGTCGGCCATGACCAAACAGAATGCCGACAACTCCCGGCAGGCCAGTTCCCTTTCCCAGGAAGCCGGCCAGGTGATGGACACGGCCACCAATGCCATGGGACGCCTGACCAACTCCATGGAGGAGATCACCCAGGCCAGCAACGAAACGGCGCAAATCATCAAAACCATCGATGAGATCGCCTTCCAGACCAACCTCCTGGCGCTCAATGCCGCTGTGGAGGCAGCCCGGGCCGGTGAAGCCGGGGCCGGTTTTGCCGTAGTGGCCGACGAGGTCCGCAACCTGGCCCTGCGCGCGGCCGAGGCGGCAAAAAACACCGCCCGGCTCATCGAAGGCACCACCCAGAAAGTGGGCGAAGGCGCCGCTATTGTCACCGACACGCATACGGCGTTCAGCGACATGGCCAGCAAATCATCCCAGATTGTGGAACTGGTGGGCGAGATAGCTGCAGCATCCTCGGAACAGTCCGAAGGCATTGATCAGATCAGCCAGGCGGTCAGCCAGATGGATCAGGTGGTGCAGCAGAACGCCGCCAATGCCGAAGAGAACTCCAGCGCATCGGAAGAGCTCAACGCCCAGGCGGAACAGATGAAGGCGATTGTGGTCACCCTGGCCAAGCTGGTGGGCAGCAGCCGCGCCAAAGGTAAGGGTGCCCACAAAAACCCCGGTCCGGTGCATCCAGTCCGGCGGGCAGCTTTGCCCCCCCGGAACCAGTCCTCCCGGCCGGTCCTCCAGAATGCGGCGGGGATCGATGACCAGCACATTGATACCCGGCAGGTCATTCCCTTTGACGAGGATGAGCTAAAGGACTTTTAAGGGCGCACATCCCGCCGGCGCCAGCCCTGCTCACCCGGGCTGATCTCCTCCCAGGAGGTCACCCGGGTGATGCCGGCCTGAACCGGCAGTCCGCGATTCCACGGCCGGTCCATCAAGGCGACCGGCGTTTGCATCCTGCCGGCCAGGTGCAGGGCCATCTCGGGCGCATCTTCCACGGCCAGGCTGAAATCCATGGCACTCAGCGCTTCCATGGAAAGCACCCCGTTGGAGCCGGGATTCCCGCGGCCATATTTGTCCACCAGATAGAAACGATCGTAGGCTACGCTGTGCCTGGCCAGCCACTCCAGGGAGGCCTCCCGGGCCGCTTCCGGGCGGCCGGTGACGATGGCGATGGTAAGACCCTTTTGGGACCAGCTGTCCAAGGCTGCCACGGCTCCTGGAATGGGGCCATAGCCCATGAGTTCGTCGGGATGGTGGGCCAGGCTGAAAAACTGCTCGAATTCCGCACCCCGGATTCCCAGGGAGACCGTTAAGTCAAAGGAGGTAAGATCATCGTAGGCCACATGCTTACCGTACTCCCGTCCCAGCAGGTTCAGCAGCCCCCGGGCTGTATCACACAGCACATCATCCAAATCCACATAAATCGGCAACATTCGGTTTCCCCATGGTTGGGTTAGCGGTCCATTGTCTATAGCGGTTCAGGACAGCAGGTGTCCATCTTGAAATGGTTTTTGATGCAAGCTGCCTTGGCGGCCCTGAGGCAACCCGGCCAGGTAGTCGAAGCAGATCTGCACAAAACGGCCGGAGACTGCTTCGGCCACGCTGAAGTTCTGAATCCGGGGATCGAAAACCGCTTTGGAAAAGGCCCTGAATATTCTCCCGGACAGGTCATGCAGCTTGTCCCGCAGGGCGCCGGGAGGGATTTGCGGATCAGGGACGCCATCCAGGCGGCAGCGCAAGGGCCGGTGGGCAAACACCAGGCAGCGCCCCCCCTGATTCAGGGGGCAGGCAAGTCCCCGGGGACGGGTATCACCAGGAGCATGGGCCGCTTTCCCCGGGACTGGCACCGGCAGAGAGCAGGTGCTCTGCCGGATGACCGCCACGGCGCGCAATATCACTGCTTCCCGAACCTCCCGGGACAGGGTGCGATTGAAGGCCGACGACAGATAGACAGCCTCCACAAGACTCACCTGGAAATGGTCGAAGCAGCAGGTATCCCGCTCCCGGCCGCATGCCGGGAAGCGCTCCCCGACACGCTCCGCGGGATCGACGCGCTGCACCAGATTTTCATACTCCCCCAGGCAGGAGCTTAAATCCAAGGGGTGACGGTTTTCCAGGGCAGGCTCCCGGCTCTGCAGGATTCCCGACTGTTTGCTGTACTTCTTCAGATGCCGCCACTGGCGCCAGCTGCTGGGCTGGGAGCGCACCTTTTTCAGACGCCGGGAGGCTCCTTTGAGGCCCATGCCCCGCCGGATCAGGTAGGCGGTCAGGAATGTTCCGGTACGGCCGATTCCGAACCGGCAATGGATCAGGACTTTCTTGCCCAAATATACCGCCTCGTCCAGCCAGGCCAGGCCCTTTTCCAGGGCTGCCAGGTCCGGGGCGCATTCGTCGGGGATGGGCAGATAGTAAACCTCAAACCCCCGGCCGGCTTCCAGTTCATGCAGGTCGCAATACTCGCCGCACAAGTTGACGATGGCATCGACCCCCTGCCGGCGGATGGCATCCAGGTCGGCATAGGACATGGGCGCACGGCCCACGGCAATCTGGCCGCTGATCCAGGTGAGCTGGTAATCGGACATGGGTTATTAGCCTGGTAATGAAACCTTAATATAACCTTGTTTATTAATGCCGCAGGGGCGAACCTTGTGTTCGCCCTGGAATCCTGCGCCACCCTTAATTTAACATTCCGGAGGCCGCAACATGTTCTTCATCCCGGAACATACCCCAGCCGGCCCGCGAAAAAGTCATCAATATAGCTTTCCGCCTGGGCCTGGTCCTGCAAATGCATATCCATCAGCCGCGTGGCGCCCAGCAGACGGCCCAGCCAGGTGAGCG
>Ga0180435_10004881_pt1 | contig 13130 bp, 18 predicted proteins | sample SS_ome_3_FD_132467 | JGI IMG/M metagenome (GOLD analysis project Ga0180435, IMG submission 132467) | Hypersaline lake sediment archaeal communities from the Salton Sea, California, USA - SS_3_S_1 metaG | ecosystem: Environmental > Aquatic > Non-marine Saline and Alkaline > Hypersaline >... | reverse complement strand
TTCTTTTGTTTCTTCCAGTGACTTACCAGTGGCAGTCTTATAGAGTTTCATCGCCATCAGTTTGCGGTCTTCCCTGATGCAACGGGCGATCTCCAGAGCTACTTCTTCGCTTAACTCATCCTCCTCTTCATTTACGGCATTCTCCAGAGTCTGGAGCGGGTTATTCAGGGCAGTGAACTTTGCATGCATTGCGTCCCACTGCTTCTTGAAGCTGATGTAGTTCTTGCGTAAATAGAGCACATCATATGACTCCAGATATCTTCTGGTTATCTCATCATCATAGGTCCCCACAAATTCTCCCTTCTCGTTCCATCCCCAGATGGTGCACACCAGATACTGGACATTGCGGGTCTTGTTCTTACGCCCATATGTTTCTGTCTCCTCAACAACCTTGATCCCTGTAATCATGAGCATGCGGTTGGCTCCACTAAACATCAGGGGTTTGTTCTCGACCGCTCTCAGGGATGCGAGATCGATATGTCTGGTCAGTTTTATCTTTGCCATGATTTTTAAATTTAAGATTTGGGAAACATTGTTGTCTGGACAATACCTGCCTGCTTGAGATTGTGCTCCTCAATCGACTTGATGATTTTCAGAAAGGCAGTTGTTGCCAGATCATAATCAGGATTATCGGTTGCCTTGAGATAGAGTTGAAATTCATCGTAATACTCCTTAACTGTCATCGGGGTCTGTTCGATATCTGCTTTCGACCCTATTATGACATCGGGTTGGGTTTTGATTAGCTCTTGTGCTCTTCTTTCTATCCTGCTTTGAATGGATGTAAGTTTTAGCAAAGCATCTGAGTATTCTTTATGATGGTCGGAGTATGTTTTACGTGCCATGATTTTTAATTTAAAGATTGGACATTCTGGTAGTGAAAAATCCCCCTACAATATGCAGGGGGATTTGTGTTAACCAAAACTATGAAATATCAATCAGGCGGTTCTCGATGATCTTTTGGAGTTCCTCAAAGGAGCGGGTTTCCATTTCCTTTGTAACACACTTACCTTTGGTTTCGATTGGAAGTTCCTCTGCCAGTACTTTGGCAACTGCATCTTCCAGTTCTTCAACCTCGTATTGTGTGTAGTCGCTTTCGAAGTATGACTGCTCGACAATATCAATTGTCTGTCCGTCATAGTCAGCAACGGCAAAGGGGAAGTATTCTGCCACCCGCATTTTGGAGTGATCGTAGTCAGGTACAGCAACCACATGGGCAGGGTTCACGTAGCAAACCAGTACTGCTCCACCTGCGTGTCCGAAGTTAGAGACGTAACTGGTAGCACCAACGTGGAGACCATGTGAACAATCTCTTGCAGGGTCATTGTCGCATTCGGTACGCAACATTTTGACGGTCTCACCCAATTTGATCTCCATTGTTTTGGAGTACCAATCGGTGTAAGGGGCATCAATATCGGCAACGTACTTGTCCAGATTGGCGTACATTACACCCAAGTTCCCAAGAAATACGACATTCTCTTTGCCGTCTTTCGCCCACTTTTTGGCTGTCTTAACCTTTGTGATGTTCAGGGAATTGTCATCCAGATCACGATAGACAGAATAGGCAGAGGGAGACTTCGACCAGTTCTTCTTAACTTTGAGGAATTGGTTGGAGACAAATTCGGACAGTTCATCCTTTTTGTCAGTCCTGTATTCAACTGCTTTGTAGACTACCATGTAGCCATTGTCAGTCAGGACAAAATCATGGGTCTTAATGAAGTCAAAGAGCGATTCACGTACCCTTTTGTCGGGGTTGAGCATCAGGAGTTTCCAGAAGTTCAGAACAGCATCCATAGGATAGTTGTTCTCATGGTAGTCCTTGATCACTTCCACCAGTGTCATTGGGACAGGGGTTGTGAAACCTGCAAGGTAAACCTCGCCAGTATCGGGGTCAGTTTCCAGACCGCATTCCATTGCGATTCGGGTTTTCTCATTCAGGAAAGCGTAAATTCGCTTAACTGCATCTTCGGTTGGATTTGCCTTTGCTTCCAGTATGATTTTGAAGAAGTTGTTGGCAGTTTCAACGGTATCACAAACCTTTTTACGGAGTTTGCCGTTTACAAAAACGTTGACCGTTTTTCCGAATTGATTGACTTGAATTTCATTTTTCATCTTCTTGAAGTTTTGGTTAATAAATTAAACTCTTAATATGTAACGAAATTAATCATAAATTGTTACAAATAAAAACCTATGCCCCCTAAAGGGACATAGATTTTTTCAGGATTGGTACAAGTATGTTCTTATCTGTCTCACCGTCAATGATATGCCATCCTCTGCTCGGAGTATTGAAATACTTCAATATTTGACGGTTATCATCTTCCAGTTTCTTGATCTCATTCAGCATCTTATCAACTTTCTTTTCCTCCACTGTAAGGGTCAGGTTGTCAAAGTTAATATACTTCGCCAGATAGTGCTTATAATGGTATATATCTCTCCTGCTGTTACCATTATCCTTTGCTTTCAGGGCATCAATGAACGTTTTCACTTCATCAACTTTGTTTATCCACTTTGTGGAAATTTCCGCAAAGAATTTGGATTTATAAAAGTCAGATATATCATTCCACCGCTCCCTGAAATTGGAAGTCCTATACGTTTCGGTAATTTCCTGCTCTTTACGAGCCACCATTTTGTGGTAGAACCTGCTGATCGGCAATGCACGTCTGAAATACTGAACATATTTCATGTTGTTTTTTGCCAGAGTGATGAACATTACACCGTTCTTTCCGCCAAAGCTGTCTCTGTATGAAGAATAGTTGGTTGCAATATGATCTGAACCGTAGAGTGCCCTGAAAACATCATAGCAAGTGTCAACCAGATTGTTTTCATCCGTATTACCATAAAAGATAATACCTTTGAAGTTGATAAGGGTAGAAACTTTCACCCTTGTCTTACCGTATGAACCATACAGTTTTACTGGAATAGTTGTGTTCTTAATCTCGGCTGAAATTTTCGGCTTACCGTAGTCCAGAGTAAAATCATCGGGTATCTCAACAGTATTGTAATCATTGCTGTGTGAACGGACAATGCCAAAAAATTCTTCCTGCATTTCCAGAACCTTTTTGTAGGTTTCACTGGACAAATACTTTTCAGTATCATCAAAGTGTGCGTTGAACAAACTGGAAACTGTATGTTTCTCCATTGCCATTTCCCTTTTGGTTATGACATAGAACCTGCCATGCTCACTTCTCAAATAGGCTTGTTTCATCCTTTTGCGGGAGTAGTTCCGATCATCGGAGAAATATACATTCTTCACCTGCATCAATCCATTGTAGCTCTTTTCAAGCTGTTCAAAGTCGTTTCTGCTGTACCCTTTGAGTTCCCTCTTACCGTAGCAAGTTACGTTAAAGAACGCCTTAAAAAGCTCACTATCGCTCGGAGTATCAAAGTTGTTGTACTTGTACTGTGAAAAATCCAGTTCCTTATTGGAAATAAGTCTGCGAAGATTCAGAGTTTTTGTCTCTGTCAGGTACAATGTGCCGAAGTTATTTTTAGTTTTAAAATAATCTTCCAGAGTAACAATGTGATCATATTGCTTTGACAACATTTCACGAAGTTCGTCTTTCACTTCCTCAATCCTCTTTTTCAGGTAAGTGATAGTTTCCTGCGAGTAATCAAGCTGTTCCCTTGATACGGTTACATTGATCGCTCCAATCGGGACATTGATAGCCACTGGAATTTGATAGTCGTAATAGGACAATCCCATTGTATCAAAGTTGATCGGGTAATACACTTTGCCCAAGCAAACATGGATTTTGCTGTCCAGATCATCGCCCCTGTAAAGGAAAGTCTTTCCCCTTATGATTTGATAATCATTCTGAACATAATCACCCCACCCCTCGAATACAATATTGTCGAAGTAGTACAATTGTCTTTTCAGTTCAGATTCGAAACTGGAAATATCCCTTTGGAGCATTGGTACACAAATTTCAGTACCGTTTCTTTCCTCGGTTTCTTCCTGCCCCATTGGAAAGATAACTGGACTTTCCTCACCCTCAACAATGTTGTAGGTGTATTTGATACCATTGTAGTTGGTAATCACAAGGAATGAATTGTCGTATTCACCCTCACCCTCACCAGTTTTACGCATGTACGCCAAAGGGGTTTTGCCACCAATCCCAAAGCCACCAATTTCATCATTACTGGCATTCTTTGTGGATTCGAAATAAACACCGTAGATGTTTTCCACCCTGTCAGGAGACATGCCTACACCATAGTCTATAAAAGATATGGAGTACTGATTGGTTGCAGGGTCATGGTTTTTCCTGATAACAACAGGAGTGTCCACACCTGCCTCAACATGACTGTCAAAGCAATTGGAAGTGATCTCACGTACCACTGTACCAATAGGATTGGAGTAGACGTTCTTTGTAAACAGTTGAAACACCCTGCTTGTGGCGTTTTCGGACAGCCTCATTTTCTTACCAGTTGTGGTTGAGTTAACCTGATTTTGTCCTAATGTGTTTGTAAGTTTCATAATTCAAAGTTTTGGTTAAAAAATTGTGTTTTGGTTTCTCATGTATTATATATCGAAAGAGTTAGGATTTTGTTACAAAAAAGTTTCGATTTTATTTTTTAAATTTAAAGAGTTAGTTTTCGATTTCTCATTATTTAAATTTGAATAATCAAAAGTAAGTAAAAAGATCGAGACTACAAAATTTAAATTTAAAAACCCCTTATTTAGAATGAGTCTAAAGTTAGAGTTATGAGTAGGAGTGGATTACTGCACCGTAGTTTTACCCACCCTTATCTACGATAAAGGTAAGTAAAAAAATCGAGACTACAAAATTTAAATTTAAAAAAAGGGACGGTGAAAGTTTAAATTAAAAAACCCCCACCGCAGGAACGATGGGGGTTTAACCAAAACATAACTGAAAATTACATTTCTTCATCAACAACAGCGTCCATATGCTTGATCGCATTCTGGTGCTGTTCTTCAGTTCCTTTATAATAGATAGCTCCGATCAACACCCCTCTGGTGAGTGGCTTTACATCTCCGAACACGAAGTTATTGTGTATATCAATCGCCTCATCGAATTTACCTGCCTGTACCAGATCAAATACTTTACGGACATAGAGTTTGTTTCGTTCCGTGTACAATCTTCTTCGTTCTGCGTACAATTCTTGTTGTACCCATGTGGATCGGATATTGAAGCTGAATGCCAACATCAGGGGACCCATGAGAAGTAGTATAATGATGATTACGAACAATAGACCTACTGTGTTCAGATCATCGGACATTGCCACTGGTCGCCAGTTGACTGTCAACAGGAGGACAATGTTTAAAATAAATATCCCTATCATTCCCAGAGATAGATTGGTCATGCGGTTGACCTTCTTTTTTAAATTTAATCTTTGTGTGCGTGTCATGATTGTGTTTTTAAATTAAAAGAATATCCACACCACAATGCTCGTTTGATCAGATCAATTTCTTCCCAAGGAGTTTCATCCAGAGAACCATGTTCTTCTTCAAACTGGTCTAACAACATTTCAATTATTTTATCGTCCATTGTAGTATGTTTTGGTACAGTAATTATATCGAATTAAGCTCCAATTTGTTACAAAAAAAAGAGAGCACTCTTCAGGGAAAAGAGCACTCTCTCATGAATCCACAAACAATCTACAAACAATTATCTTTTATCCAGCAGCATTAATTCCCGCTGCTTGGTTTTGGCTTTGTACCCGCAGCGTTCAACAAAGGTGCTGTAGCTGCCTGAAGTGGTCCGTATATGGTCTCCATAGATCAGGAGATATTGAGCTATTCCGTGCATTGCTCGTTTGCTGGTCCTGCCGAAATAGCAGTCAAACTTCAGGGTCCCAATTGGTGGGATAAATACATCACCGAGATTTTCAGTGCTCCAATACTTCAGGAACTCTTCAAAGGTCCCAATATCCTGCGGAAAAAGGTGCGGGGGATATAATTCCATGCGCTTTTCGGGATGGTCCCTATAGTATTCCCATTCTTCCCGCCTGTCTCGCATGCTATGAAAACGATATGCTTTTGCAACTCCCAGTTCATCGAGATGCTGGTTGTGCTGGTCGATGTTCTCTTGCGAGGTATTTCTTAATTTTAAACTTGTGAATCCGCCCATGATCTTGTTTGTTTTGGTTACGTATAATATAACGATAAAGGTCCTGTTTTGTTACAAATAATATTTTAAATTTAAAAGAGACCCCCAGCGAACTGAAGGTCTCTTTATGCAGCACCTATTTAGGGGTTAGGCTTCCCCCGCTGCACAACCATTGCCGTAATCACGTTCCCCGTACTGAGAACTGCCGTAGCAATCCTGCCAGCCAATAGAGGCGACTTTTCGGTTGGCTTTCTTATCTTCAGTATTTTAAAGAACTTGCTTTGGATTATAATCTAAAGCAAAGGTATGCTTTTTTAATTTAATATGCAAGAGTTTTTAATATTCATCCAACATTTTTTCCAACTCCTTTTCGGAAAGTGCATTGAGGTATGCAAGATTGCTTATATCATACTTCGGGTCATCATCCTTGAATTTTAAATTAAAAACCTTGTCCACCAATTCTGCTTTCCGTGAATCGTACTTGGGGTCGAGATCATCAACAAGAGAATCGGCTTCAACTTCTGTCATTAAAGTGCAGTCCTCCCATTCGCAACCATCAAGGTCTTCAACTCGTGTGGTGCGAATTGATTTGGCAATTAATTCCAATGCATTGGCAATATCTTTTCTTGTGCCACCACCCGTAATTTTAATTTTAAGATTTTCCATTGTGTTTGTGTATTTTGGTAACAATAATTATAACGAAAAACCCCTGAGATTGTTACAACTTTCTCAGGGGTTTTAAATTTAAATTTTAATACTCGGCTTCCTCGGCATACACGTTGGCATACTTTTGAGTCTTCTGAAGCAGGGGTTTCAATACCTTCTTCAATTCCTTCTCCATTTTCGCATCGAACTTGTGTCCCAATGCTGCCTTCACAACCTCCATGATCGGAGTACTCGTTGAGGTGTCCTTGAATCTCGCAGTGAAATCGAAACTCCATTCCTTGGGGACGGAACCATGTGAATGATAACCCACCCTCGCTCTCTTCAATCCTCTCTTAATACTGACGCTCGGTGTATGATAAACATCAACCTCGTCATCGTACCAATCAACTTCCCCAAAGGAAACATTCATGGCTACCAACTTCTTGGTCTTGATCGACTTCCAAAATCTCTCAACCTCACGTGCAAGACGATCTTCATTGACATAGAGTTGGGATTTGCGGTTGCTGCCCGTGAAGTCTGAAGAGATTGTCAAACTGATCTCCTGCTCTTCACCATTGATTCGTGCTACGTTGATTTCAATGTGGTCTTTTTCAAAATTTCGTTCCATAATGTATTTGTGTTTTGGTTCGTAATATATAACGAAGATATGTAAAATTTGTTACAATTAAAAATTTAAATTAAAAAATGCTTCTGCTGATCTTCGGGCAAATACTGAATTAGGTTTTCCTTGGGAACGTGAGCGAGAAGTTCATCAATGGCAGAAACATCACCTTGTTCCAAATCAAGTTCGATACGACTTACAACTCGGTCAAGCAGCATCTGCTCCCGTGCTTCGGTTATGATCTCCATTGCATAACGATCAGTCTTCGCACGTTCATCTTTAAATTTAACTTCTCCATCTGCTTCAACTTCGGCAATCACTTTCCCCTCTTCCATGTCGTCATCAGTTAGCCATGCATCGATGCTGATAATATCATCCAAATAGTCCCAGCGGATTTCTCCCCAAATATTTTCTTTCTGTTCCATGTTAGCAATATTTTAAATTTAAATAATCCATGATCTGTTGTTCTCTCTCGGAATACATTGAAGATGATTTGGGAAACCACTTTTGGTAGCATTCAAACCATTTATAGCCATCACCCATGATCATTTCAATTGAACCCGGGTCGCCTTCCTCGTACCCAAGTGGAGTACAAATTTCATCATCGGTCTGTCCCCATTCGTTAACGAAATCTTCGATCTCAACCATTGAGAAATTTTCGGGTGCATTGGGTTCTTCGGGTAGATCATCACTTCCCTCAATTTCAAAACCCTCGGTTTCCACTTGATTGGCGGAGTTGTAATGATCTGTGCCAACGAAATACAATGCATCACCAGCACGAACCAGCACAAAACCATATCCAAGACGGTGTAGATTGGAGTCGGCAGAGATGCAGTTTTCATCTATCATCACTCTGATAGAATCGAAGTCAGGATTTTCACGAAGAATTGTCTGTGCCTTTTCAATGGCAGCGATCTTCTCGTCTGTTAGGGTCAACGTAAGTGAGTCTATGTCATAGTACTCATTCGTTTTCCATTCAATGTTTAAATTAAAAGTTTTCATGTTTGTAGATTTTAAATTAATATTATCCCCATTGAACGATCTCACCATTCTCTATCCATCCGTGACCGCTTTGCTGCTCACCATTCCTTATTACCCTGAAGAATGTTGGTTCACAGTTCAGAAATTTAAATTTAACTTCATCATCGAGATCGAAATGATCTATGAAATGTTTCTCCTCGATGAATAAGGCGTAGTCGCCTCGAATGTCAAAGTCTGATGATAAATCTTCCATGAGAATTGTTTATTGTTTGTGTAATATATATCGAAAAAGTCCCCTGAATGTTACAATTAATTCAGGGGACTTTAGATTTAAATTATTGTCCACAGATCAGGCACACTCCATTCCACTTTGGAGTTTCTGCTTCACAATGTGAACATTGCTCGTACCGTACATTGCTGTTAGGATTTTTCTCCATGTAATCATTACAATAATCATAAACAGCGGAGGAACCATGCAGTTCGTATAACTCTCTGCAAATTGTCGTGATGTGTCTTAACTTTCTTATTGCCATGATTTTAGATTTAAATTGTGATACCGAGTGGTTCAAGATTGGTGTTCAGGATAACCTCGCCCTCTTTGAGTTTCTCTTTGATACGTTCGACATTCATTTGTAAATGTACTTTGGGTACATCGGACAATGGACGTTTGAAATTGTAATAGCTATACATCGGAGCATTAGGTACGCCAACCAATATGCAGGTTTTCATTTTGCGTTCCATTTTCTTCTGCTCTTTGGCTAACAGCCATTGGTCGAGCAGATCGCCAATTTCCGATTCAAGGGTTGGTTGGTAAGTGAAATTGAACCTTTCACTTTTCTTCTTGGGCAATCCCTGAAAGTATGCTTCAGCTTTCCTGATCAGTTCACGACCTTCAGTAGTGTCTGCATAGTAATCATTTGGTCCGCCTCTACCATCGTTTCGGCAATAACCAACTTTCTTACCATTGATGTAAAGGTCTGCTGTGAATGCATTCGTTTCCTCGGACAATGCTTCACTAAATTGGATTTTCTTTAATTCAACTTTCATAACTGTGTGTGTTTTGGTTACAAATAATATATCGAAAAATCCCCCTGAATGTTACAATTAATTCAGGGGGATTTTAATTTTAAACTTCTACCAGCACATTTGGTTGGACAACAAAACAGCTATTGCGAATTTTGTCGTTGTTCTCTTTGTTGGCAATGTTTTTCCACCGTAGACCGACAACAACACCGTTTCCGTCATTGGGTCTGTAATCGGTTAAATCTCCGTCAATTACAGGATAACCGTTCCATGTATCAGGCAATGATTGTCCTTTCTTGAGATTAAAAATTACGGCTACATTGCGACCTTTCGCCAAAATCTTTTTGGAAACTTCTTCATTCCTCCCTGAATAGGAAAATGTAAGATGATAGTTTTCAGGTAAACCACCTAACATTCTGCCAGCATCCTTTGTGTAATCATAGAAAGTCACATCAGGAAATATCTCAAAGATATTTTTTCCGTCAATCTTTATTTCCTCCCACTTGATATCGCTGGTTCCGTTCAAACGTGCGGAAAAATAATATCCGTCTTTTTTTGCTTTTAATTTATAGCTTTCCATTTCAGCTATCATCCAGCGCATAAAAAATTCCTGATTTTCGAAAAAGAGTTTTGTTTTGGTTATTCGAGCATTGCGAATAACAGAAATATTTGAGTTAACTTCGATCTTAACTCTGCCTGACGTTGATAAACAACCTAACCTGCATTCAGGGGTTGAATGAGCGCAAACATTATATCCTGATTGTCCTGCTGGAGCAAGATACACAATATAAGTATAGTTATCGCTAACTTTCTTATTTTTAATCAGTTTTGCGCTGGAATTGATACTGCCAACGTAAGAAACGCCAGCTTGTTTTTTTGCCTGTGAGCGATTTGTGAATTTCATATTGAATATGTTTTGGTTACAACAAATATAACGAAAAAGATCGAGAATTGTTACTCATAGTCTACATTTTTTTCATTTTTTTTAGAATTTAAATTAAAAAACCGAGGGGTCACAACTCCCCTCGGTCAAACCAAAACACACTTCAAGAATGAGAGTTTGGAACTCTCTGATATCAGCCAAGGACGGCTGACGTTGAAGTATCATTCAAAATAAACTCGTGCCTTATTGAATTCACCCACTGGTGTATCCAAGTCGTACAATTGTTTAAATTTAAAAACTGGGTCTTCCGTACATTGCAATGCTTCGGACATTGCGTCAGCGAACAATGTATTGGACAAAGTTATATCGAGCAATGATGCCTTCACACAATGATCATATGCTTCTCCCAGTTCTGAAATGATCATCCCAGTGTACAATCCTTTTAATTTATATTTCTGTACAAACTCATCTGCATTACACCAGATACACGTACATTGCTTCTCCCTTAAAAACTGGACAAAGGTGCTGTCAATGTACAATCTCTGGAATCCGAACAATCCTCTGGGTGAACCATGACCCATCATTATAATGTGATTGTGTTCTTTGATCGCCTTCACCAATTTCCCTTTGGATGTGTTCTCACGAATCACCGTCCAATCATGGTCAATATATATGACCGAGAGGAAATCCGTTGTCGGATCGTGCGGATGTATTACCAGTGTTTTCATTTTTATAGTCCATACAGTGTTACAAAATAAATTTAAAAGTCAATAGTTGGCGTGAATTATTTCTACCGCATTTAAACATCCATTCTGTTATCTGATCCCAGAACACCGAATATCATACAAAATAGTAAAAAGGCAAGTACGATAATCGTTATTATTTCAATTATTGTTTCCATGATATTTTGAATTTAAAGTCCATACAGGGTTACAAAATCGTCCTCATTAAAGGGATCGGGAATGACAGGATTGGTGTCGTCATCAAAACATTGTTCAAGATAACTTGAATCTATGGCGAACATTCCGCCCGTCTCATTGTGTTTGAATACACACATTTCAACGTCTCCCTTACTATCAGGGTCAGTGACTGTGACTTCCTTCACATATTCAGCACTGTTTTTGATTCCTTCGAGCTTGGCAAGTCTTGCTTCCAAGATTTCTTTTAATTCAGAATCGGGATGTACACCCAAGTATTGTTTTATTAATTTAATTTCCTGTTCCATGATATTTTGAATTTAAAGTTTTGGTTATTCGTTGATTGTTAACCTGTCACATTCGATCTCGAAAAAATCGGACTCTTGATCTTCGACAATCGCTGTGCCTCGATCTTCCAAGATGTCTACCACCGTCCCCACAAAACTGAAATTGTGGATGTCGCTTGAATTGGGTGCAGGAACAACTACTTCCATTCCTATTTCGATTAAAAATCCTCTTGTGTCTGTCATGATAGTGTGTTTTTATTTGGTTTTGTTTTCACTCCGCACTCTGTTGCGGTGTTCGTTATATATAACGAAAATTCCCCTGAATTGTTACAATTATTTCAGGGGAATCTCAGGTTGTTCTAATTATTTAAATTTAAACTAACTCTCCGAAGGCATGACAAGCGAATTCCCCAACGTGTTCATCATCACCATCAAACTTATCCCCAACAAAGAACATATCAAATTCAAATTTAAATTGATAGAAACTGATGTCGGGATCATCAACATAGATGAAAACATAATTGTCCTCAACTTTAAAATCAATTACGGGTTCTGCAATATCATATGTCCTCACCTCGTCATTGCACTTCACGAAAATTTGTTGATCTACGAGTTTCAGTTCCCATTGAACATTGGAGTCCATGTAACTTGCTCGGTCTTCATATGAATGTGATTCTCTCATGATTTTTATTTTAAAATTATTTGCATTCGCAATATCTCTTTATCGCTTTCAGAGAGTTTGTCGCAACTCACAACTTGGACATTGCCCAACATGGTTGCGTCTTCCTGTGCCTCTTCACGATCCCCATAGATGATAATCTCATCGCTGTTATGGAGTGCTACCATCTTACCTGTGCTGTTGTCGATAAGAACATAATCTGTGCTGTATAATACTGCTTTCATTATTTTAAATTTAAAATTACTACTCGGACATTGAAAGAAAGAAAAATGTCGAACATTGTCTGCCCGACATTTTCTTAATTTAAAGTTTCCTCAAGACGTACACCTCATTGTTGGGTGTGGTTGGGATTGAGATGTCCATTGGAAATCGTTCGGGTCTGCATCTGATTCTGCCTTTGCTGTCAAGACCATCTTGAACAACAACTGCTGTTCTGTGCGTAGTTCCATCTTGTAATAGAATCGTGTCGCCTTTTTTAATGTCTTCCATTGTGTTGTGTTTTGGTTATTACTTGGACATTACATATAACGAAAAAAGCTGAACATTGTTACAAATAATATTCAGCTTTATATTGATCGTTTAATTTAGGACATTAACACCCTACACATAGAGGGGCATTAATTTCTTCTGCATCTTCACCTTAATGCGGTTTACCAATCCTTTCACAGTCCCCATAGAAACATCCAAAGTGGTGGCAATCTCTTTGTACTTTAGGTCTTGCAGAAAGTACAAATTAGCGATCTTCTTCTCTTTGGGGGTGAGAGAGTTCCGCATAGTCCTGCGAACGGCTCTGTAAATTTCCTGCTCCTCAATTCCTCCCTGCTTGTAGGCAGAAACGTGTTCAAAGGTTTCCTTACCATCCTCACCCACATAGCCATCAACATAGGTATTCTTGCTTGACTTGTCGGTGCGGTAATAGTCGGTAAGGGTATTGTTTGCATAGTTGAATACCCATGGTTTCAGCGATGCTTTTTGCGGATTAAAGTATTCGCAATTCTCTGCGATCTTCAAAAACGTATCTTGGGTCA
>Ga0180435_10004880_pt1 | contig 13131 bp, 11 predicted proteins | sample SS_ome_3_FD_132467 | JGI IMG/M metagenome (GOLD analysis project Ga0180435, IMG submission 132467) | Hypersaline lake sediment archaeal communities from the Salton Sea, California, USA - SS_3_S_1 metaG | ecosystem: Environmental > Aquatic > Non-marine Saline and Alkaline > Hypersaline >... | reverse complement strand
TCCAACTCGTCACTCCAGGGAAACCCGCAGCTCAAGCGGATGAAGTGATTGAATTCGGAGGTTGTGGAGCACATGATCCCCGGCATGATGGCGATCCCCTGGCGTTTGGCTTCCCGGTAGACGGCCAGGCTGTCAACCCCGGAATTCAACTCCACCCAGAGGGTGAAGCCCCCCTGGGGGGCCGTCACCCGTGTTTCCGGCGGGAAATAGCGGGCAATGGCCCGGATCATGTTGCTCACCTGGTTTTTCAGGGCCGTGCGCAGCTGGCGCAATTGGCGGTCATAGGCGCCTCCCCGCAGGTACTCCGCCAGGGCCTGCTGGACGAGTGGGGGGCACGCCACGGATTGATTGAGTTTCAGTTGTTTCACGGCGGACCTGTACTTTCCGGGCACGGTCCACCCCAGGCGCAAACCCGGCGCCAGGGTCTTGGAAAAAGACGAACAGTACAGCACCATTCCGGTATCATCGTAGGATTTTAACGTAGTCGGCCGTGTGTCGTCGAAATAGAGGTCTCCATGGATATCATCCTCGATAATGGCCACACCCCTGCGGCTCAACATATTGACCAGCCGCGCCTTGCGGTCGTCGGGTATCTTAAATCCCATGGGATTCTGATAATTGGCCACCAGGATGCAGGCTTTCACATCGAAACGGTCGATGGCCGCCGCCACTGAACCGAGATCAATGCCGGTCCGGGGATGGGTGGGCAATTCCAGGGCCAGCATTTTCAGATCCTCGATCATCTGGAGGAACCAGGGATAAGTCGGGGATTCCACGATAACGGTATCCCCCTTGGAAGCCACCGCCCGCAGGCAGTAGTTGACGGCCTCCAGGCAGCCGTTGGTGATCACAATATCATCCATGTCCGTCTGCTGAAACAGCGTCAGGGAGCGGGCGGCGATCTGGCGGCGCAAAGCGAGGCTGCCCGCCGGATTGTCATAGTTGGAAAATATTTCGGCAATCCTGGCGGCCGGCATGGTTTTGATCAGGGTGGCCAGGGATTTCAGCGGCAGCAGTTCCGGCGCCACCAGGGTCCCTCCCAGCTTGAGGATGGACGGATCTGCCATATCCGCCACCACCTGGGCCGCCAGCGTATTGATGGAGACCTGTTTTGGCTCCGGCTTGTGCCTTTTGATCTGTGGGGCAGGAAGAATCTCCCTCAAAAGCGGTTTGACATAGAAGCCGGATTTACGCCGCGCCTCCACCAGCCCCCGTTTTTCCAGCTCAATATAGGCCTGACTTACCGTGTTGATGCTAAAGCCGCTGTGTTCACGGACGCGCCGGATGGACGGAATGCGTTCCCCCGCCTTGTACACCCCGCTGATGATCTTGCTCTCGATCTCATCCGCCAGCCGCTGATAGCGGTAGCCCGCGGAATTCTGTTTCTGCATCATGGCCCCATCCATCTGTACCCATAATTTTTATTATTAATTGTATCTGTTACCATTTAGCAAAAATGGTATCTTCTTACAACACGCTGCACCTCAGGGATCGCGCAAAAATAACTTCACATTGTAAGCAAACATGCATGCCGCCCACGATCCCGGATGACGATGAGACCGCCGGCCCGGCCCGCTGGACGGACCATGCCAAAACAATGGTCTGGATCGCAGCCTCCATCATGCTGGCCCTGGCCTTGGGGCAACTTCATTAGCATCCATCACCATCAGGGACGGGAACAGGACTACATGAACCATTCAAACTTCTGGGATTATTTCCGCAAAGGGGCTCTGGCCAACCTGCCGGTAGCCGCCAGCGTTGCCGCCTATGGCAGTGTACTGGGCGTTCTGGCGGCCCAAAAGCAGATTTCCTGGCCGGTTCTGCTGATGATGAATCTCTCCATTTTTGCCGGATCGGCCCAGTTTGTCATGGTGGACATGTGGGTGGCGCCCCTACCCATTATCGAAATCATCCTGGCGGCCACCGCCATCAATCTGCGCTATCTGCTCATTGGCGCTTCCCTCAATCCGGTTTTCCAGGGCAGCAATCTGGTCCAGAAGTCCGTTGTGATGCATTTCGTGGCCGATGAGAACTGGGCCGTAACCATGGCCGCCCACCGCCGGGGAGCGGCAAGCCCCGGATTTCTGCTGGGCGGCGGTATCTGTCTGGGCATGGTGTGGTGCTGCGGGACGCTGGCCGGCCATCAGTTGGGGGCGGTGATCAACGATCCCAGGATGTTTGCCATGGATTTTGCCTTCCTGGCGGTGTTCACGGCCCTGGCCGTATCCCTGTGGCGGGGCAAAAGCGATCTGCTGCCCTGGCTGACGGCCGCCGCCGTGTCCATCGGGGCCGACCAGTTGCTGCCCGGTAAATGGTATATCGCCATCGGGGGGGTCAGCGGCGCCCTGGTTCCGGCCCTGCGCAGCTGGTACCGCAGGGAGGGTCCATGAGTTTGATCACAGGCCAGGAAGCGATACTGCTGACCATCGGCGGCGTGGCTGCGGCTACCTATGCCCTCCGGTTTGGGGGCCTGCTGCTGTCGGAACGCCTGCCCAAGTCGGGAGGTTTCAACGAATTCATGGCGGCCCTGCCGGGCACCATCCTGCTGTCCCTGGTAATTCCCGGCATCTTCAGCGCCGGCCCGGGGGGCTGGTTGGCGGCCCTGGCCACCGCGGGAGTGGCCCATAAAACCGGCAACCTTTTCATCTCCATGGGCCTGGGCATGGCCATTGTGGCCATCCAGCGCAATTTCCTGGCCTGAAGGATTTACGTTCAGTCCCTAAATAATATCCACCAGCACCTCATAATGGTCAAAGGGCGGCATAATACAGGCCCCGGCAAAATGTTCCCGGGCCAGGGCCAGCATTTCGCGGGCGTTCAGGACCCCTTCGGCGACGGCATCGGCAGCCCGGTGCATCCGTTGGCGCACCTCATCCGGCACCTCGATTCCGGCCACCTTGGCATGCAGGAATTCTGCGTGCTTGGGCGTGCGCAGGGGCAGGATGCCCATAATCACAGGAATCCCGATATCCCCCAAGCCCTGGACCAGGGCTGCGACCTGGGCCTGGTCATACACCGGCTGGGTCACGGCGAATTGGGCGCCGACCGCCACCTTGCGCCGCAAGCGGCCCACTTCCCGTTCAAGGCCGCGGGATTCCGGGCGGGGATCCAGGACCACACCGGTGTGCAGGCCGGTCCCGCGGCCCAGGGCCACCAGATCGAATACATCCAGATCCCGAACCGTGGTGGTAATATTCCGCTCCTTGAGGGCCACGTAATCACCGGTGGCCATGAGCACGGTATGGATCCCCAGGGCGCGGGCGCCCCACAATTTACCCTGCTGGCTCAAACGGTTGTGGTCGCGGGTGGTGCAGTGTAAAACAGCGGGCCGTCCGGTGCGCTCCTGGATCAGGGCGCACAGGGCCAGGGCGCTCATGCGCGGCGTGGCCACCGGATTGGTGGCCACGCTGAACCCGTCGATGGGCAGGTCCGCCAGATTGACCAAAGCATCCAGCAGCGGCTTGGCGTCGGCCCCGGCCGGCGGCACCACCTCCACGGTGATCCGAAAATCAGTTTCTGAAAATGTCAATGGCCTGATCATACGCCCTCCAGATCATTTCTGTGCTTTACGTTTAAAACGATTCATGTATCAACAGTTCAACCGCAGATTGCGCTGAGATCGCGGATATGGAAAATCCTATCTTCAACAGCGCCATCCGCGGCTAAAATAAGATAAAACCATTTATAACCATAGGCAACGCGGCAATTAGCTATCGTCTTCACCGGTGCAATCCGCTATAATCCGGCCATCATGGACTTCAAGCCTATGCGCATCGTATTAATATACCCCTATTTCCTGGATCCGCGGCCCCCCGGAGACGATGCGGCCCATCCGCCCATGGGCATTTACTATGTGGGGGCCATGCTCAGGGCCCATGGCCACGAGGTAAAGATTTTCAACTGGTACGAGGCCCGGCAACAGCCCCAAATGATCCGGGATGAACTGGCGGCCGCCGATCCGGACTTGGTGGGCCTGTCTGTGTTCAACGCCAACCGCTGGGGCGCCCTGGAAATCGCCGCGGCCGCCAAGGCACTAAAACCCGGGGTCAGGGTAGCGCTGGGGGGCATCGGCGCAACCTGCCTGGCTGATCTTCTCCTCACCCGCTTTGCCGCCATTGACTATATCATTTGCGGCGAGGGGGAAAAGAGCTTCCTCGACCTGGCCCATGCCGTCCGGGACAGCGATCCGGCAGCCCTGGCCTCCATAGCAGGCCTGGCCTGGCGGGACCCCCGGGGTGAAATCCAGCGCAATGCCCAGGCTCCCCCGGCAAAACACCTGGACGACCTGCCCATGCCGGCCAGGTATTTCACTTTCCAGCATGTGGCCCTGACCCGGGGCTGCGCCGGCCGCTGCACCTTTTGCGGCTCACCGGACTTCTGGCAGGGCAAGGTGCGTTATCACTCCGCCGGCTACTTTGTGACCCAGCTGGAACTGCTTCATCAGCGGGGGGTCAATTTTTTTCATGTATCCGACGACACCTTCACCGCCAACCGGACGCGGGTGATCGAAATATGCAAACAGATCATCCGGCGCAAGCTGCCCGTCAACTGGGCGGCCATCGCCCGGGTGGACCAAGTGGACGCCCGGGTGCTGGCCTGGATGCGGCGGGCCGGCTGCATCCAGATCAGTTACGGGGTGGAGAGCGGGGACCCGCGCATCCGCGATAACCTGAACAAAGGCATCGACAGCCAGCGCATTGAAAAAGCCTTTGCCCTGACCCGCCGGGCCGGCATCCTGGCCCGGGCCTATTTTATTTACGGCTCGCCCGGGGAAACCTCTGAAACCATCCAGGCCTCCCTGGACCTTATCGCCCGCATCAAACCCCTGGCTGCCATATTTTACATCCTGGACATTTATCCCGGCACGCGCCTCTACCAGGACTACCGGCAGCGTACCGGCAAAACCGACGAGGTCTGGCTGCAGCGGATGGAGGACATCATGTACTTCGAAACCGACCCCGGCCTGGAACCCGCGGATATCCGCCGCTGGGGGCAGCGCCTGCGGGACGGTTTCCATGAAATGCTGCCCGGCTTTGTGCAAGACCTGGAACTGGCCGACGATCCGGAGTTTAAGCCCCTGCACGCCGATTTCTACTCCCGCTTGGGCTTGACCTTTCTATCCGGGGACTATGCCGCTGTTCAATCAATTCCCCGCAAAGCCGCCACCGCCCGGCTCTGTTTTCAGCGCGCCCTGGCTTTCGCTCCGGACGCCCGGGCCTACCTGGGCCTGGCCATCCTGGCCCAGAAAGAGGGCCGGCCGGCAGACTCCATCCAAACCGCCACCGAGGGGTTGGCCCATTATCCCGGCCATTTTGATTTGACCCTGTGCCTGGGAGTCAGCCGGCTGGCCGCCGGAGATCCGGCGGCGGCCCTGTCCTGCTTTGAGCAGTTTCCCACCGCCCCCCAGTCCCTCCCCTACCGTATCGCCTGCCTTGAGGCCCTGGGCCGGCACGCCCGGGCCGCGGCCCTGCGACGGGCACAGCCGGACTCAAATTAGTTTTTATGATTTATACGAAAATAATAAAAATAATTGCGGTATTATTCACAAATCAAACAAATATTTGACACTATCATCATTTTCTTGCATTATATCGGACTGACATTGCAGACCCCTGACAATTCACCCTGAAGCGTCACGCTACCCCTATACCACTCTCAGAAAAGGAGTCGCTTATGGCCGAAGAAATCAAACGTACACGGCTTTATGACTGGCACGTCCGGAACAAGGCCCGCACGGCAGCCTTTGGCGGGTATGACATGCCGCTCTGGTATACCTCTGCGAAGAGCGAACATCTGGCGGTCCTGACCCATGCCGGCCTGTTTGATACCAGTCACATGGCTGCTGTGGTTGTGGCCGGTGCCGATGCCCGGGACCTTATGCAATGGTGTTTCAGCAATGACCTGGAGCGTGCCATCGGCAAATCCAAAGCGCCGCTCAGGGAAGGCCGCTGCATCTATGGCGCCTTTTTGAACCCCGCCGGCGAGGTCATCGACGACGCCATCGTCTATCAGTTCGACGCAGCCTGCTACATGGTGGTGGTCAACGCTGCCATGGGGGGACCCGTTGCCGACCACCTCCGGGAGCAGGCCGGAGAACGCCAGGTAACCGTCACGGACCTGACGGACCGGCTGGGCAAACTGGACGTCCAGGGACCCGCCGCGGGCAGAATCCTCAGCCGGATACTGGCCGATCCGGAGGCCGCTTTCGACGGCCTGTTCTACTTCAGTTTCAAAGGCGGCTGGGAGTCCGACCGCTCCGTCAGCGCCCCCATACGCCTGAAAAACGGCACCCCCGTGCTGCTCTCGCGCACCGGCTACACGGGCGAGTTCGGCTTTGAACTTTTTACCGCCGCCGATGATCTGGTTCCGGTCTGGAAAGCCATCTTTGCCGCCGGGCAGGATCAGGGCCTGATCCCTTGCGGACTGGCGGCCCGGGACTCCCTGCGGGCCGGGGCGGTGTTGCCCCTGTCCCACCAGGATATCGGCCACTGGCCCTTCATGAACCACCCCTGGCCCTTTGCCCTGCCCATGGATGACGCGGGGTCCGGGTTCACCAAGGATTTCCTGGGCGCCGGGGCGCTGGGCAGCATTGAAAACCCCCAATATACCTATCCCTTTGCCGGCCAGGACCTGCGCAAGGTCACCCTGCCGGCCATTGTGGCGGATGAGCAGGACAACGTCATTGGCACGGTGTTGACCTGCGCCACGGATGTGGCCATCGGCCGGGTTGAAGGCCGGATATTCAGTGTCGCCAGTCCGGACAAACCGGCGGACTTCAAGGCCAGGGGATTGAGTTGCGGATTCGTCAAGGTCAGCCAGGCCCTGCCGTCAGGCACCCGGATCACGTTGAAGGATCAGCGCCGCAGCCTGCCGGTCACCATTGTCGAAGACATCCGGCCCCACCGCACGGCCCGCGCGCCTATCCGCAGCATGCTGGGCTAGGACCAAATGAGTGTAAACCCGCCAATGTCTCCACGGCTCTGGGTGGAACTGGGTTGTGTGCCCTACCCCCGGGCCCTGGATCTGCAGCGCAGCCTGGTGCAGGCCAAAATCGACGGGCGCCTCGCCGACGACCCCTGGCTGATCCTGGAACACCCGCCGGTCTACACCCTGGGCCGGCGGGGCGGCCGCCAGAACCTGACCGTTTCTCCGGATTTCCTTAAGTCCCGGCAGATTCCTGTCGTGCATGTGGAGCGGGGAGGCGACATCACCTACCATGGTCCGGGCCAGATCGTGGGTTATCCCCTCATGGATCTGCGCCGGGCTAAACTGGGCGTGCGTGATTATGTCGAGAAACTCGAGGAGCTGATGCTGCGCACGGCGGCCCGCTGGGGTGTCACAGTCTGCCGGGATGCCCGCAACCACGGGGTATGGGTGGGCGACAATAAAATCGGCAGCATCGGCATCCATGTCCGCCGCAGCATCACCTTTCACGGGTTCGCCTTCAATGTCCGGCCCGACCTGACCCCCTTTTCCTGGATCAACCCCTGCGGGCTTAAGGGCGTTGGCGTAACCTCCCTGGCCGCGGAGGGTGCCGCCGGTGTCGACACGGCGGCAGTGACAGCAACACTCCGGCAGGAAGCCGCTGATATATTTGGCTTCCGGTTCAGGCCGGTAAAACTGCAGGAATTGGAACCGGTCCCCATATTCCGCCCAACAGGCTCGCCATGCCCACATTAGATCTCAGCCACGGCGGCCGCCTCTATTATGAGCTCAAAGGGGCACCGTCCGCGGCAGCGGTGGTTGTATTTCTCAACGGCACCGCCCAAACCACCGTAGCCTGGACCGAACAGGTGCGCGCCTTGAACCCCCGATTCCGAACTCTCTGCTATGATGCCCGGACCCAGGGCCGCAAATGCAGGCTGGGGGACGCCCGGCCCGGCCTGGATCTGCATAGCGGAGATCTGGCGCATCTGCTGGACCATCTGGAGCTGGAGCGCGTCCATCTGGTGGGGATCAGCCACGGGGCCCTATTGGCCCTGGCATTCAGCTCCCGGTTTAAGGACCGTATTCAATCCCTGGCCCTGATTAATCCCGGAAACCCCGTCGGCGGCCGCACCCGCACCGCCCTTGCGGCCTGGCGCCGCATCCTGGCCGCCGGTGATATGCAAATGCTGGCCTGGTGCATGCTGCCCCTGGTGCTGGGCGAAAAATACCTTAACGCCCACCAACCCGTTCTGCAGGGGATGGTCAAGGCCATTGCCGCCCGCAACCGTCTGCCGGCCCTTGAGGCCCATTTGGCGGCCATGGCGGATTATCCCCCCCTGGCCAGCTTTGTCGATGCAGCCCTGCCGCCCACCCTTTTCATTACCGGCGCTGATGATCCCCTCAGCGACCCGCAGGCCATCGGTCGCCTGGCTGCTGCCCATGGCCACCGGCACCGGAATCTGCCGGGCGCGGGCCATTCCCTGCCCATCGAGGCGCCCGGCCGCTGCGCACAACTCCTGGAATCCTGGCTGAGCGCCAGCTAAGTACTCCTGTTCGTTAAGATGAAGAGATGTTTCCAGACTGATCTCCCCGCCTGCTCGACTCAAACCGCATAATCCGCCTAGTTAAATATGGGTTCTGGTGCCCCAGCAAATAGCACCCTGCGTTCTCTGCGGCTCTGCGGTGAATAAATATGATATAGAATACGAGGACTAAGTGCTCCTATTCGTAAATACGGTGACGCACAGAGATTGGCGAGGCGCCCGGCTCACAAGGCGCGAGAAGCGGTAATAGCTTGCTATTGGCGCGCCGAGCAACGCAGTGAGCCGGGATGCATCGCCAAGCGAATGCCATCGTATTTACGAATAGGAGCATTAGGGTTCGCGGGTTTGACCTGCCCCCAAACCCGGGCAGTACGGCCGTGTCCCGATGCAGTGCACAGGGCCGTGGGTTGTATCCCCGGCATTTCAGACCTATTTTAAAATAGATTGCGCACAGGTCCCCCACAATCAACCCCCAGCAACCTATCCCAGGGAAAGGAGGTCTTTATGGCTGGACCCAAGGTACTGATCCCCTATAATTTCACCCGGCATGATGAAAAATGCGTGGATTTCGCCATCCAGAGATACGGCGCATCCCAAACGGCCCGGATCACCATCTTTCACGCCTATATCCCGGTTCCCGAAGTTGAAATCAGCGATAAAACCGTGATGGGCAGGCTGGCCGGCAGTTTTACCTATTTACATCAAAAAATATCCGAGTGCGATGAAGTGCTGAAAAGAGTCGCCCAACGAATGGTTGCCGCCGGATTCAGCCCGGAACAGATCCACACGGTTTTCAAGCGCCAGGAGAAAGAGGCTGCCGCGGAAATTGTTGATGCCGCCCGGGAGGGAGGATGTGAGACTATTATCCTCAACCGCCGGCCGGGCGCGGTCAGCAAGTTTTTTACTCCCAGTGTATCCAAAAAGGTATCCCTGGCCCTTAGGGATTTGGAAATCATCATGGTGAGTTAGGGATGAATTACCTGTGATTCCAAATGGTTTCACCCGTCGATTTTAAACCGAGGAGATCAAAATGACCGAAGCTAATAAAATCAATCGGGAAATATACAAGCTATTCGTGCAGACCATTGCCGATGCCGGCCATATCGAGTTCATGGCCAAGCAACTGACGCAGGTCATGGTGGCTGCCATGGGGCTCAAAGGGGCGGCCCTGTTCATTCTGGACCCGGTCAAAGAGGAATTGGAGGTGCTGGCCAGCGCAGGCTTGAGTGTGGGCTATCTGCAGAAAGGCCCGGTGCTGGCCAATAAGAGCGTTCGCCTGGGCCCCAATCGGGAACCCGTGGCCATTGCCGATATCGAAGGGAGCGACCAATTGCAATACCCGGACAAAGCCCGGGATGAAGGCATTAAAGCCATGGTCTCCCAGCCCATTGCCATCCGGGGTAAAATTATCGGCGCCCTTAGGGTCTACCATGCTGAGCAATGGAAGATTTCAGACAGTGATATGGAGTACCTTGAAATTCTGGCCAAGAATATCGGCATGGCCCTGATGTATTTCCGGGTCAGCCTGGCCATCGGGAATGTCCGGGATACAGTGAATGATATTCATGCCGTATGGCTTTAGCGGCATTCCCTGAATACCGATCCACTCCAACGCACCCGGACTCAGGGCTCGCGCAAAAATAACTTCGCATTGTAAGCTAACATGCATCCCGCTCAGCAGCGTTGCGAAACCACGGAATATGCTTGATATTCCTTAGTTTTCGCGCCTTGCTGAGCGGGCGCCTGAACTAAAGAAAATCTGCGAACTTATTTTTGCGCGAACCCTTAGAAAAGCGTTCATGGTGTCCGCGGGTCTGGGGCTGACCAACCCGCTTTGGTTTCCGGCTGTCCCGGGTCAGGCAATAGGGACGATTTCGCCCTGCCGCGGCACCACCGCTGCGTACCCCTCCTTCTGAAGGTACTGGCTGAAGGCCAGGGATTGATCTTCCTCTCCGTGAACGACCGCGATCTTCTTTGGCCGCAGGCGGGATTCCTTCAGGAAACGAAGCATTTCCTCCCGATCGGCATGGGCGCTGAAACCGCCCAGTTCCACCACTTCAGCCTTCAGCGGATACTCTTTATTATAGAACCGCAAGAGCGGGGCATCCCCCTGGCGTCCGGCTTCGGCATAGGCGCGGCCCTCTTCCAGGATTTTGCGCCCCAGGGTGTTGCGGGCCATGAATCCGACGATGAGGATGGTGTTGTTGGGGTTGTGGATCTTATGGCGCAGATGGTGCAGGATGCGCCCGGCTTCACACATTCCCGAAGCTGATATTACGATATGGGGTTTCTTCTCCCGGTTCAGGGCCATGGACTCTTCCACGGATTTAACAAAATCTATCTCTGTGAAAGAAAATGGATTCTTCCCCTTTTCCAGGAAATCTTCATGGGCATGCTCGTCGTATACTTCGGGATGTTCCGCAAACACTTTAGTGATGCGGGTGGCCAGCGGGCTGTCCACGAAAATGGGCATGCGGGGAACTTCTTCGCTGTCATAAAGCTCATGGATGGTATAAATCAACTCCTGGGTGCGCCCATAGGCGAAGGCCGGAATAATTACGGAACCGCCCCGTGCATGGGTAGTCCGGATCACTTCACCCAGGCGGGGCTTGATGTCCTTTACCGGCTCGTGGGTGCGATTGCCGTAGGTGCTCTCCATCAGGAGCAGGTCCACGTCCCGGTCTTCTTCCGGAAATTCACGAAACGGGTCCCGCAATATGGGCTTATCAAAACGTCCCAGATCGCCGGTGAAGAGAATGGTATAGTTCCGGCCGTTCTCCCTGGCTTTGATTTTTACCAGGGAGGAGCCTAGTATATGACCGGCCTCGTAAAAGGTGCAGGTCATATCCTTGCCGATGGTCACCGGATGGCGATAGGGATAGCCGTCAAAATATTCCAGGGCATTTTCTGCATCGGTGGACGTGTAAAGGGGCGCCACTTTTTCCAGATTGTATTTGGCGATCAGTTCTTCAATCTTGGTCACATTGAGGTTATGGCGCTTGCCTTTGAGCAATTCACGGATTTTTCGTTTCTCGGATTTGGATGCTCTGTTTTTGCCCTTGGCGGAGGCCAGCCGGTGCAATTGGGCGCGCACGGTTTTGTAGTTGAGGTACTCCGCGTCTGATTCCTGGATTTTGGCGCTGTCCATCAGTAAATAGCTGCAGGCGTCAGCCGTCACCCGGGTACACAGCACGCGGCCGCCGAAGGTACCGCCGGCCATCAGCATGGGCACCCGCCCGGTATGATCGATATGGGCATGGGAGAGCACCACATTGGTCAGGATCCTGGGGTCAAAGGGCAGGACCCGGTTTTTTTCCTGACTCTCCTTGCGCCGGCCCTGAAACAGGCCGCAATCCAGCAGAATGCGGTCATGTTGCGTGGTTAACAGGTGCATGGAACCGGTGACTTCCCTGGCCGCTCCATAAGACGTCATATACATTGGGTTTCTCCGAATTAGAGTAAACTGAATTAGATCCGGCGGGTTGCGCCCCATTCAATAAGATCGGAAGCTTGTTAAACAGTGTCCGGCCGAAAACTTCCCTGCCCCGGCTTTAGAGGGATTGGGAAGGGTTTGCATGCGGTCACTGAATACCAGTCAAAATAGGCAAACGGGGCCAGACTGTCAAGAACGGCTCTAAAAAGAACGGCAACCAGCCCCCCGGCCCCGTGAAAATCCGCAGGGTCCGGATTACAACCCGGCGGGTGATTTGACAGCGGAGCCTGGCGGCGGTATCTTCCTGCCAGCCCGGGAGGCCTGCTCTTTATTCTTCGTTTTCGGGCATATTCACGTCCAGGCCTTGAAGATGAGGGGCACCGTCAACCGGGCAGGAAACCCTTTATCAGCAACATCCGGATAGCCTGCACTAAATCAAGGAACCATGCCCATGGGGTGAGCTATCAATTCCAGCGGGCGGTCAAAACCATCGCCGCCCTGACCCCCGCCCAACACCGGCAATTGGAATCGTTGTGCCTTGAAATCCGCTCCGCTGAAAGCCAATTGCGCCACGGGGCAAGCCCGTTGTTGACCCGCTGCCATACCATCTGCCGGGGCCTGTGCTGCCGCAATATCCAGTTAAACGCCCTGGTACACCACGGCGACTTTGTTTTTCTGTTAACCCTAGCCCAGGGGCTGCAGAAGCGGATCGCCGAGTGCCTGCAGCAGGAAGACCCGCTTTTCCCCAAGGATTGCATTTTCCTTGCGGACGGCAGCGGGCCGTGCATTTTTCCGGAAGATATCCGGCCGCAGATCTGCGTTACCGCCTTTTGCACGGATACCACACCGGTCCGGGCCGAAATCGCCCGCGTCAAACGAAAATTCTTCAAACTGGACTGCTACCTGGCCGGGTGGCGCCTGGCCAACGGCCTGCGCCGTATCCTGAGGTTTCCGGCCCCGGGCCATGGGGCTGCCCCCTGATACCGCGGGCTATGCCGCCCCTCCTTTGGTTATTGAAGTCGAAACCCCTTGATATACTCGATGAGCGCCACGCATTTGGGCAGTTCCCGCCGGTCCCGCTTCAGGTAGATATTGATATCATCGTTCAACAGGTCCAGGTCCGGGAAAAGTTCCACCAGCCGGCCCTCCTCCAGATCCTTCAGCACGGTATAGCGGGGTAAAAAACCCACACCCAGCGAGGCCCGGCGCAATATTTTCTGTCGGGTG
>Ga0180435_10004875_pt1 | contig 13134 bp, 14 predicted proteins | sample SS_ome_3_FD_132467 | JGI IMG/M metagenome (GOLD analysis project Ga0180435, IMG submission 132467) | Hypersaline lake sediment archaeal communities from the Salton Sea, California, USA - SS_3_S_1 metaG | ecosystem: Environmental > Aquatic > Non-marine Saline and Alkaline > Hypersaline >... | reverse complement strand
GCCGAGAAGATCACGATGAACACCAGCACAGCGCCACCTGTACCGAGCAGCTCTGCCGCCACCAGCGGACCGACCATATCTGCCGCGGGAATATTGATATCCAGCGCCGGCACCGCCAGTGCGACGAAGCCTGCCACGATGGGCACCGGCGTCCAGAACAGGCCGGCCAGCATATAGGCCTTGAAACCGACGCCCTCGCGGAACGCGAATGCCCGGCTCCACCAGACGTTGGAGTGGAAGATCTCACCGATGCCGAACAGCAGGTTGTTGAACAGGAACATGATCGCTGCCGGAAACAGCAGGTTGAGCAGCTGGGGCCGTTCTTGCAGCAGGTTCTCGTGCATGGTGTCGATGCCGACTTCGCTGATCACCAGCGTCGCCAGCACCACGATACCCGTGAGGATGACGATGGTCTGGATAAAATCAGTACCGATGACAGCACGCAGACCACCGAGCAGCGTATAGCTGACACATACTGCCAGGATCACGCTCATGCCCAGCTGATAATCGATACCGGTGAGTGCGTTGATCAGCACGCCACCTGCCATGCCCAGACTCACCAGCCAGCCAAGGGCATAGAACAGCGAGATCGCCAGAAAGATACGCCACGCCATGTTGCCGTAACGCAGGCGGATGAAATCACCACTGGTAAACCCGTGCGGCATCAGTTCGCGGATGCGTTTTGCCAGGGGTGCAAACAATAACAGGCCGATGGATCCGAGCGAGTAACCGATCATGCCCCATATACCCATCTGCAGGGCAAGTTGAGGCGCCACCATAGTCGTGTTACTGGTCACCCAGGTTGCCATGGCGGTCGCAGTCCCCAGCGCGAGACCGACGCGTCGGCCGGCCAGCATGAACTCGTCGAGCCCTTTTGCATTTCGCCCCAGCCACCAGCCGAGCGTGACCCAGACGATGCTGAACACCAGCAGGATCAGCCAGCCGGTGTCTGCCTGTAATATGGCATCACCGGTCAAACCAGTACATCCTCTATCTCGTTGATGACTTCTTCTGTGGTCATGACACGGGCATAACGGTCCTTCATGGTCATGATCGTGGCATTCTCAAGCTCAGGGGTTACCGTCGCGATGGCATCGGATACCAGTGTGGTATAGAAGCCCAGGTCACAGGCATCACGTACCGCGGTACTGACACATTCGTTCGAATAGACACCGACCACGACCAGCCCGGTGATGCCCATGTTTCGCAGGATGTACTCGATATTGGTTGCACTGAACACGCCGGACGCTGTCTTGTTGATGATTATCTCATCCCCCCTGGGCGCCACCTGTGGCAGGAACTCGGCTTCCTTGGAGCCCGGTGTAGCAAGCAATCCCAGGCGCTTGTGCCCCGGTCCGCGGTCACGTCCGTCCTGGGTCATCGACTGTATACGCGTGTGGATGACCTCGAGCCGGTTGGCCCGGAATGAATTCTGCAGGCGGTTTACATTCGGCAATACCAGTTCATCCAGACGGTTGAAATAATACGCCTGCGACTCGGGTGTCAGTCCGGAGGTATTGTCAGCGCCGAACACACCGTAACCGGGTGCCGCATCGAGGTACTGGACATCGATACATAACAGCGCGGTATTGTGCCGCTCGAGTGACTGGGTCTGTCCCGGTGCTTCCGCGATGTTTGTGCGGTAGGTCTCCTTGAGCGGATCAAGTCCGAAAGTCTGGTCTTTTGTTTGTTCTGTCATATACGGTTACCGTTCGCGCTCTTCCAGCATCAGCTTGTACAGGGTATTGAGTAAAACATTTGCGCCGGCTTCGATATCATTCCAGCTGGTCCATTCCGCTGCCGAGTGACTTCGTCCGGCTTTACTCGGCACGAAGATCATGCCCGCACGCGCGATGGCTGCTATCTTCTGTGTATCGTGGGCAGCGCCACTGGGCAATGAAATATGTTGCAGACCAAGCCCATCGGCAGTGGTGGTGATCAGATTCTGGATAGCCTCATCACAGGCGACGGGCGAGATATCGCTAACGACCTTGAACTCGAACATCAATCTGCGGCGGCGTGCGATGGTCGACAGCGTCAGGTGAAAGGCATCGGCGAGCTGTAACAGCGTCTGCTCACTGATATCACGAAACTCGAGGGTAAAACTGGCTTCACCCGGCACCACGTTCGCCGCACCCGGTGACAGCTCGGCGCGACCGATTGTCGCCACGCTGGATTGACCACCATGTTCTTCCAGGACACGTTCTATCTCACCGGCGAACTCTGCCAGCCCGAGGAAAGCGTCTTCCCGCATGTCCATCGGTGTGGTACCGGCATGGTTTGCTGTGCCCAGCATAGTGATCTCCCAGCGTTGCAGGCCACAGATGCCTTCGACCACGCCTATCGGCGTCTGTCTGCTGTCCAGCACCGGCCCCTGTTCGATATGCAATTCCACGAAAGCATGGATACTTTCAGGCGGGCGCGCCGCGTCGAGCGCCTGCATCGCATCCAGCCCATGACGCTGCATGGCATCGATGAGACTGAGGCCATCGGCACTGCGAGCGGAATGAATCCATTCCGGAGAGATATCACCGGATAAAGCCTGTGAGCCGAACATGCCACTGAAGGTGCCTTCTTCATCACTGAAAGCGACAACTTCGAGTGGAAACCGGTAATCTTCACCACGCTCTTTAAGTACACGTAATGCCTCAAGGCCGCACATCACACCGAGAGCACCATCCAGATGACCCGCACCGGGAACGGTGTCGATATGCGATCCGGTCATGATCGCCGGCACATCGGTGCTCCAGTTCAGTCTGCCATGCAGGTTGGCTGCACCATCCATGAAAAACTCAAGACCGGCATCTTCTATTCGTTGCTGCAACCAGTCACGTGCCTGCATGTCGGCATCACTGAAAGCGGTACGACAGATCCCCATACCGGATGAACGTCCGATTGAAGACAAGGTTTCGATATCCGACTTGAGCCTGGCGAAATTGACACTCAGGGGGTGATCAGCCATTTGTGGGTTCCTGGTTCCGGCCGGTGCCGAGCTTGCCGCTCGCACCCAGCACGATCAGAACAATGGTTGCTAGAAACACGATGGCGCCGACAGCGAAGAATCCGAATGCGCGTGACAGCGGATGATGTCGCACGGCAACACTGATGGGTGCCGTCCAGTTGGAATAGTCACCCTTCGCAGTGACGGTTCTTATCCTGTAAGCGTAGTCACCATCGGTAAGGCCGGTGATAACGCTTGCGGTATCAGTACCCGAGTAAACAGTCTGATAGTCACGGGAAATTTCATCGCGTTGCTGTAGTTCGGCAGAAACACTATCTGGCAGCTGCCAGGACAGGACGAACTTTCCGTCAGTACTGGTCTCGGCAGAAGCGGTAAGACTGGTTTCAGCGTTGCAATATGCTGGCTGAGATAAGGCAAGGTTGGCTAGCAAGCATGCCATGACAGGCGCAAGATAGGTGGTCGACCTGAGCTGTTGGCGAGATAATAAGATAATACGGGAAATGAGTTACGTATTAGAAATGATTCTAATGGATTTACACATCGATTTCACGCGTAAAACGCTCGACCTGCATCGAAATCCGGCAATAAAACGTCACAGCGTGAATACGCACCGACATGGTGCACAAAACAGGATTTCAAATCAGCTGGTCGCTCAGTCCCTGCCCGGTGCATCACTCATCTTGCCAATCAGTCTCTTGTTGCAGATCGTATATAGCTTCCAGGCATAGCTTGCCGGTGGCTTTCAGCAATAGCCTCTGCATTATATTGATGTAATGGCATCTTACCTGAAGCACGAAGATCAGCCGAAAACCCGATGACCTGTCGATGCATGAAAGTCAATGCATCATTTCAGAATTCGAGAGTGTATTACTAACGAGCTATTGCCACCGAATATAAGAAAACTAGAATATGCCGATTTGCTGCACCCTGTCCCAAGGAACCCGTGATGACGGAAAAAGAATTTGTCGAGATTGCACTGCCTCTCTGCCTGACCTTCGGCATCGGCTATATGCTGTTCATCGTGTATAAGCTTGCAGAGGAGTCGAATGCCGGAAAATACGGCATGATGGTACTTTTCGTCGGTCTTGGACTGGGTATCTTTGGTTTTGCCGCCAAGTACGTCATCAAACTGTACCTGGCCAGCGGACTCGCCTGATATTATTTTCCACCACAGCTTCAGGTTAGCCTTTCATCACAAGCAAGCTTTCTGTAGCAGCGGTTTCCCGCTCATTGCTCCCACACAGACTCCAGTCACCCGCGTGCTGGAATGTCGAACCTAGTGCATATGGCCTTCCATAGGCGTCCCCATCCCCAACAACATACTGCCCGCCCTGAACAGGATAAACAGGCCGAACAGGATCAAAAGGATACCGGCAACATAACGTGTCCACTTGTTACGCGTGAAGCGCTGCAGCTTTTCCGCCAGACCGCCCATCGCCAGCAATAACGGCAAGGTGCCCAGACCGAATGCAAGCATCAGCATCGGTGTCTTCACCAGGTCTGCGGCTGTCGCAGCCATCGCCAGCGTGCTGTAGACCAGGCCACACGGCAACCAGCCCCAGACGAATCCCAGTGCAAATGCTTTCGGATAAGAGTTGACCGGTAGCAGGCGTCGACCGGCGGGCTCGATGAGTCGCCAGAAATGACTACCGAGTTTTTCCAGTGGCGCCATGGTCTGGAACCAGCCAGCGATATAGATACCCAGCGCCAGCATGAACAGCCCACCGATGATGCCACCGAGCGGAAACTTGCCAGGCTGGACGAGATGCCCGGCAGATACCGCGATGATCGCGATGATCAGGCCTGCGATTGTGTAGCTGATCAGCCTGCCGCCGTTATACAGCAACAGGTAAGGCAACAACCGCTTCATCGAGCCACGGTCGGTATCCGGCAGCCCCATGGTCAGGGCTCCGACGATGCCGCCACACATGCCGATACAATGTGTCGACCCCAGCAGGCCGATCATGAACGCGGCCAGGTAGGTCAGCTCATGGGACATCTATTTTTTGCCAGGCTGCTCGAGGCTATGTAGTGGTATCTCGATCGGCTGCTTGATACTGACTGCGCCACGCAGATCACCGAGCTTGTAGCCTTTCGCCTCGTCATGAGGATAGGCCTCGGCCAGTGCCGCAGCGACTGCCGGCGGAATCTGCTCTTCACTGCCATGACAGTTGAGACATATCTCCTGCACAGGAATCGGTTTCATGAAACGGTAGTAGGACTTGCCACCTTCGAGCACGACCTGTGATGAAACCATATCCTTGTAGCTCTCGCCGCCCATCGCCCTGCGTTCGAAGTCAGCGAGGTTCTCGTGCTCCCAGGTGTCTGCAGTGCCGAGCATCGAGTTACGCGGTTTGCTCGAGACACGGGTGACTCGCCAGCCATTTTTCAACGACAGTTCGTTTGCGATATCGGGCGCCACATCACGACAGACTGCGATTGCTCCGACGGGGCCATTAGCCTTCATCTCAGCTTTGAGCTTACCGCCCAGCTGCTTGAGGAATTCAGCAGTGACTGCTCTGGATGCAAGTTCGCGCTGCTTGAGGTCTGAGTCGTCAGCTGCGGCATTGCCCAGCAGCAGTACACTGAGAGACAGTGAGGTAATTATTCTGGATATCATCTTCAAATACCTGTAAGGGTTGAGTTATGGGCAAGATTATAAGAGATTGCTAATATATAACATTGATAAATATCATATCCCTGTGCACTAGCACGAGACACAGGCATCGATCATCTCATACCTGCTCCGGGCGGGCGGCATGACCACGTAAATACAGCAATAAAAATACGGCAAGAAATCAGAAATACGGGGGTATAACGACGTCGAGGCTCACTCAGCCACGATGGCCTCGAGAGCGCCGGTATCGATACTGAAATGATTCTTGCTCAGCTCTTCGATGACTGCGTTGCGCTTCAATTCTGACACCATTCGACTTGCTGTTTCAGTGGTCAGACTGAGGATGGAGCCGACATCTTCCCGGCTTAACAGATAGCATTCACCATTCTCGTCGACCAGTTTCAGAAACAGGCTCGCCAGGCGCTTTTTAGCCGGCCCGGTGGATAACTGGGTGAGCCATTCATCTGCACTCTTCAGGGCTTTCTGCCAGCGCCCCATCAGATCCCTGTGCAGCACCGGATTCGTCTGACTCAGCTTTTCCACAGCCGACACCGGATAACGGCACAGTTCGGTAGGGCGCAGAGCGATCGCCTCATGCGCGTAGTTCTCCTCTACCAGGAGTTCGAGACCGAGCACATCTGTCGATGATTCCAGCCTCACTATACGTTGCGTGCCGTCAGGCATGTACTGGACGAGTTTCACCAGCCCGGTGCGGATAGTATAAAGATGACGCCCCTTTTCACCTACATGATAGAGAACATCACCCTGCCTCATCAGCATCTGATCCACCGGTTGGTGCATCTGGTCGAAATCCTCTTGAGTCAGCCCGTTGAACAGCGCAGAGCTGCGGATCGCACAGTTGAGGCAATCAGCCTGACCGGTCCATGCCTGGTTGAAAGTGACTTTTCTGCTCATGATTTACTCAAGGGAAACACCGCCATCGGGCCGCCATCGGGCCGCCATCGGGATTTAAAAAAAACCAGGGTTTCATAATTGCGACGAATGATACCGCGATTGATATTTATCATCGACACAGGGCGGCTATTATACGCAAAAAACAGGCAATGATACCCTCACAGTATGCGGGTATCACTGCTCATCCAGATCGCCCGGATCCCGGTCATATTTCCTGAGCAGATCCTTCGCTGGCTGACCATAGCGCGTCACCCATTGCCTGAGCACCATGGCACTGATGTTCCTGCCTTCGCGCAGTTGTCGTTCCAGCCTGAGCAGACCTTCATCCGAGATTCGCTGCTCACGTGAGACGCCGGGCCGTCCTCGTTTTTCGGCCTCTTTATCTTTCACCAGAGCCACCATCCCGCTTCCAGTTCATCCTTACAGCCCGCAAGCTGTGCACGGTAATTTTTGGCATTGGCTTCAACCTTGTAGGCGACTTTCTTCAACCACGGTTTCTGCTCGTAGCTCTTGCGTTTGAAACCTCCGTGACCCTCATGGTAGGCGAGGTACTGGTTCTTTGCATCCCACTTCGACACCTTCAGTGTTTCATATGTCATGTTGCCGTACCAGCCGACGAAATCGACCGCGTCTGCGAAGTCATCACGATCGGCTCCCCAGTTGCGCGTCTTGTCACGATACCAGTCCCAGGTCTCGTCTTTAACCTGGGCATATCCATAAGCGGTAGACTTCCTGCCGATAGGGATGATCCACAGGAAATACTCCATCTCGGTTTCGGCATCATGCTTGAAGCGTGATTCCTGGTGGATGATGGCCAGTTGCACATGTATCGGTACGCCCCAGCGTTCAAAACTGTCTTTGGCATCATCGTACCAGTCATCCCTGTCGCGGAATATCTCGCAACTATTGGCAATATTTTTTGGCGGTGTATTGCTGCAGGCCAGCAGGCATAGCGACAGCATGGAAAAGGATACCGTGATCAGTATCAGCCTGAGCATTACTCGCGTCGTGTAAGACAAGACAGTAAAACCTCACCGGTGTTCATGGAAGTGATATCTTCTTGCATTTATCTACCAGGATCGTTAGCCGGCTCAATTGCTGTAGCAGCATCAGGCCTGCGTGGCCAGTAGGCATTCACCACCCTCAATGCGATGACCACATAGACAGCAGCCACTGACATCAGCAACAGGCGTTTGAAGAAGGTATCGGTGAAACTGCTGTCAGCAGACAGGCTGCCGTTGATCAGGATGATGATACCAACCATGGCAGACGGTAGTATAGGCGCCAGCTTGTGACCGGAGAAGATAAGCCTGCCATTGATCAGACTCAGGAACAGCATGACAAGCACAGCAAAATAGTACTGCGGCACCGCGACCAGTAACCAGTAAGTGATGTAGGCCACGACGCCACCCAGGATGGTAGCGCTGATAGAACCGATGGCCGCCATCCTGCTCCTGTCGATGGCAGGCACCAGGGTGAAGGTAGCGACGAAGATGATCACCGGCAGCTGACTCACCCATACCTCGGCGACGAACAACAGCGCGACCGGCAGGGTCACCATGCTGCTTATCAGTGCACGTTTCGCTGCATCCGGATCATAACCGGGCTTGAAAACCGTGACAGGGCTGTCATCGACTTGCTGCAAGGCTGCAGGCACCGGCACCAGCAGGTTGGTGATGACGATCACCACGAGTGTCAACAGGCTGTGCACGACCAGCTCAAAGGCAACACCGATAGCAAGCCCCTGGTAGTACTGGGCCAGCACAGGCAGTACCAGCAGGTTGATGATGAGGCTCAACACCAGCCAGAAAGAACCACCACGGTTCAGATAATAATAGACCTGGAACAGGGTGATACCGAGTAGCGGTATATACAGGATGGGGAAAGGCAATAACAGTGAGGTGAAGATGTAACCGACAGCGAAGGCGAACAGCGAATCACGAATGTAGGCCAGTCCAGGATTGCCTGCCGAGCTGTCGCGCTTTAGTCCGACCCGGGTCAGCAGCCTGGGCAGCAACAAGGCGGTGAGCACAGGCAAAAGATAGGACAGTGGCGTTTGCATGGCAGACGCGATTGCAATTGCGATGGTCACGCCGAGCGCATAGCGGATCACCTGGATGTCATGGATGCTGCTTAATGTGATCAAGTACGATGCCTGCTGTTTTCTGTAGCAGCGGCTTCAACCGCGAAACGAGGTATCATATGAATGTACACTCATGGTTGAAACCGCTCCTGCGTCAGTACACAAACGACAACCAGCTCAACAGGCGGATCCACAACCATCCCAGCGTGTTGAGTACCCAGCTATCCGATGCGTAGAACTGGATATCCGCCTGGCCACCAACACGCAACAACCCCCTGGGTCGCTCATCGAAATAGATGAACACAGGGAAGCGCTGCGACTGGCGCAACCAGCCGGATTTGTTCTCCACCGAATCGAGATCACCGATAGAACCGCCCTTCTCATGGCTGACGGCATAACTCACACTACCGACCTTGCCGGTAAAGATACGCCCGGGTGCAGAGTCGAGCGAGATATCCACCGGTGTACCCTCGGTCACATGCGCGATACTGTTCTCGGTCAGGCTCGCCTTGATCCATACATCCTCGGCATCGATGAATGTCATCACCGGCGCACCCTTGTTGGCATAATGGCCGACATCGATACGCAGATTGGTGATCGCCCCTTGTGACGGTGCGATGATGGTAGTACGTGAAAGATCTACCTGTGCCTGCTTCAGGCTGGCCATGGCGGAACGGATCTTCGGATTGCTGTTGCCTTCTGCACCCAGTGCCTGCTTCGCTTTTTCCAGTTCGGACCTGGCACTCTCGACACGGGCTTCGGCCTTGATCACCTCGGCACGCGCACGGTCACCCCGAGCCTTTGAATAGATCTGTTTCTCTTCCAGCTCGAACACGCGTGCGCTCTGCGCCCGGACATGGTCCAGGCTCGCCTGCGCCTCGACCACCTTGGCCTGAGCGGTACTCACCGAAGCTGTCTCGGTTCCGATATCCTGCCCGGCCTGTTCCAGCTCAGTCTGTGCCCGCTCCACTGCCAGTTCATAGTCTGTGGGATCGATCCTGAGCAGTATGGCACCCTCGCTGACCGGTTGATCCTTGCTGACGCTGACCTCGACCACCTTGCCGGGAACTTCCGCCACCAGGGGGATGATATAGGCTTCGACGCGCGCCTGGTCGGTCCATGGCGCCCAGCGATCTGCAACCACGTACCAGGCAAACAAAATCACGATGACAACCAGCGCCTTACGGGTGATTCGCTTAACCGGATCGGTATCGACCGGCCCGTCGTTTATTTTCGTCTCTGTCATCTCATCGCTCTCTCGATCATGTCTGTGTTCCTTCCTGCTGAACCTGTTCAGACTGCTCTTCTCCGGCACGTAACCAGGCCATGAACAGCTCATATCCCAACGCAAGCACGATGGCACCGACGAACAGGCCGATGATACCCGATGTGATCATGCCGCCGATCGCTCCCAGCAGGATTACCGGCATCGGTGTGCTCATACCCCTGCCGATCATCATCGGCTTGAGAACACCATCGAGGAAACTGACAATGATGTTATACACCAGGTAGATACTCGCTACCGTGGTACTGCTGTGATCGAACACGTAGATAGAAACCGGTATCAATACCAGCCACGGCGGCACCTGCGCGATGGCGACGAATAGTATGATGAGGGTCCAGACACCCCAGGCCGGTACATCCATCACCATCATACCCAGTGCGCCCAGCAATGCCTGGATGAGAGCGATCCCGAGCACGCCCTGCGCGACGCTACGGATAGTCGCCGTCGACAGGTCTGTATAGAGAGCACCCTTTTCTCCGTCTGTCAGCCGGGAAAATATCCTGCAGCTCACTCGATAGGAAGATTGCGCATTGGCGATCATGATGCCGGAGAGGATGACCGAGAATATCGACAGCAACACTGTCGTTGCCATACCTGCAGCCGCACCGAGGGAGAATTCCACAACCTTCTTGACCTGCTTCCTGTAGTGCTTGAGTGTTTCTTCCATATTGTCAGAAGCCTCGGTCCAGACCTCGTATACCTGCTCACCTATCAGCGGCCACTGCCTGACGTCTTCGGACGGTGGCGGGATATTCAGCTCACCTGCCTCGTGCTTCTTGCCGATCTCGACAGACGTGTCTATCAATGACTCAGTGACCAGCACCGTGGGAACGATCAATATCGTCAGGGCGATCAAGGTATAGATAACAGAAGCGAGTGTGTTGTTTCCACCGAGCAGGGACCTGAGCTTCAGATAGGGTGGATACACCGCTACCGCGATGATGATGCCCCACACAACGGGTATGATAAAAGGCTTGATGATGGTGAAACACCACAACCCGAGGAGCAACAGCATACCGACACGGATGAAGGCTTCGATACTGTTGCGGGTGAAATCGTTATTGTTCATTTTTACCTGCCTGCTTCCATGGTGGCTGTCGATCACCTGCCGGCAGGCAGGTCTTACCAGGGTTCTGCGAGCGATTGTACAGCCCGCAGCATGGAAAGGAAATCATCTGTCACTACCCCCGGCATAAGTACAGAGACAGCAGTCATGCTTGATGTGTGCATCACATCGATGACATGAATACAGAAGACAGGCATCACTGGCGATCAATAGGTATAGGTAACACCTATCGCAAGACGGTAGTCATCTTCTTCCGGCTGGACACCCTGGTCATCCTTGACCGGATGGGTGTTTCGGTCCCAGTACAGTGAAATATCGAAATCAAGACTGCCGGTAATCTCGCTCTCCAGGGTCGTGACCAAATGGTGGGAATAACCACCGGCATCCGCTTCCGCCACCTGTGCATTGTACTTGACGATGAAATCCAGGCCGTTGGTTACTTCAGCATCGAAACTGGTATTGAATACGAAAGCAGGCGAATCGGTCTCATTTGATTCGCCCGCCTCCACGGAGTAGTAGCGCGTCTTTATATATGCCGGGCCGCCACCGACCGTCCACTCAAGCGGGCCGTTATCGATGATGGTGTAACCGATACCGAAACCGATCGCGATACGCCTTTCGATGTTCTGGAACGGGTCGCGATAGAATTCACCACCCAGCGGTGTATAGTAGAAATAACGTGTCGCATACACGTCATAGTTACTGTTGATACGGTGATTGTTGACGGTCTCGGTCAGGCTGCCATCTATGTTACTGGTTTTCGAAATATTGCCCAAGTAATCGAGTATGAAACGGGTCTTTGCCGTTCGCCGCCTGGCATTCAACTTGGAGGTGTAGTCGACCTGGTCCGTATTACCTGCTTTGAAATTCAACGCCAGCGTGAACTTGATCGACCACAGGTCAGCTTCCCGCTCTCCAGACGGAGTCAGTGAGATCAGTTCGTCACGATTGAATATCTGGGTGTAGCTGTTGCGGGTAACAGTCACCGTGCTGCCTGAAATCTTCAGCCGGCCGGACACGGGCTTGATATCGGCGATATTCACCTGGCCATCACGATGAGTTTTGAGAAACCTGACATCTGCCCAGTCGATGGTCAGCAGGTCGAGCTTGTCACTGTCGAACTCGACACTCTTGTTGTACATCGACTTCAATTCGCCCTTGAGCCATTCTCCGGAAGTCAACTGTATCCAGTCATAATGTGTCGCGCCTGGCTCCCATTCCGGTGCGGGTTCAGGTTCTACGATCTCAACGGCTTGCTCAACAGATGGTTCTGCCGGTACCTGATCCGCCGGATCGCCGTCATCTCCGGCTGTTTCGGCATTTGCCACGCCAGAAGACATCGATATCAGTACAGGACTGATCGATATGAATACAATACCAAGGAAACAACTTCCCAATTTCATAATCGAAAGCGAATTGTGATGGGGATGTCTGTTTTTTTGTCGTTAATCAGGAATGAGCATGATGGGCGTCTAGCCACAGGAACCCGACCTGTACGAGACCACTTCCTGATCAGAGCAGGACGTACACCCGGTAGCATAGGTCTTTTTCGAACCATCGGACAGCGTCGCACACACGGGATCATACTCACGGGTGCAGATCTCTGGCCGTGGATTCTGACAGATGATGACATCGAGTTCGCCCGGTTTTATATCACGCTCCTGCGGCTCACAATCCTGGGCCTCGGGCGACATGGCGCAGGATGCCGCTACCATGGTCAGGCCAAGCAGTGCTATATATGTTCGGGTCGGGTTCATCATCATAATCGAAAATCTTGTCGCAGCAGTGGTTCAGGCAGACTTTATTACCTCCGCCAGCCATTGGCAAGCAGCGAAAAAAAAGCCCCGCGATGCGGGGCTCTTCTTGCTTCAGCAAAGGCTGGAGTGATTACATCATACCGCCCATGCCACCCATACCGCCCATATCAGGTACAGCAGGAGCCTCTTCCTTAGGCAGGTCGGCGACCATACACTCGGTAGTGATCAGCAGACCGGCAACAGATGAGGCATTCTGCAGTGCAGAGCGGGTCACCTTGGTCGGGTCCAGGATACCCATCTTGATCATGTCACCGTATTCACCGGTGGCAGCGTTGTAGCCATAGTTGCCTTTCTTGGCAGCGACGTTGGCCAGCACGACTGATGCTTCTTCACCGGCATTGGTAACGATCTGACGCAGCGGATCTTCCATGGCACGACGTGCGATCGAG
>Ga0180435_10004874_pt1 | contig 13134 bp, 13 predicted proteins | sample SS_ome_3_FD_132467 | JGI IMG/M metagenome (GOLD analysis project Ga0180435, IMG submission 132467) | Hypersaline lake sediment archaeal communities from the Salton Sea, California, USA - SS_3_S_1 metaG | ecosystem: Environmental > Aquatic > Non-marine Saline and Alkaline > Hypersaline >... | reverse complement strand
TTTCAGGGCATTGACGGGCAACCATGAAGCCCCCCACATCGGGATATTCTCGTTGTATTCATCGATTGTCTGTATGGTTGATGCGCTTGCGCTGGTCGCAAGCAGGACGGAAAGCAAAAAAACGGGGATGAATTTGAAATGCATGCGCTTATGCATGGGGCTTCTCCATGGTTCAGTCCTTGTCTGTCCGTGAATGGCGTACCTCGCCAACCGGAAAGTGAGGATTATGCTGAGCCGGCACCGGGGAGTCCAGTGCCGGCAACTCTGGTTCGGTTCAGAGAATATGCTTGCGAAACAGCCCACCGGCGAGCAGCGCGACATGCTCGTTCGAGGCCTTGTTGGTCAGGAGGGCCATGCCGTACTGGGTACCATTGTGTTTGAAAACCACGACCTGGTGACGGACATTCACACGAAAGGGGCTTCCATCAGGGTTCTTGCTGGCACCGGTTTCAGGATGGACCGTGGTGCCACTGTAAGTACCTGTCTTGCCACCGAGATAGAGATCGCCCGGCAGGTACTTGTCGGCCTTTCTGCCCCCGGTACGGCAGGTATGCATGACTTTCCAGAGCACCTCTGCACCGTCGTACCTGTTCCAGTAAGTGTCATGCAGAAACTGGCCGAGCTCACTCGCAGTCAGCTCGTTGCCGTGAATCTTGCCCAGGTAGCCCTGAAAACCACGCGTCCGGTTGTAGCCCATGTTGCTGGTGAACTCGGTGATCTTGCGTCGTCCCTCGTCTGCATTGCCACCGCCGATGGTGCGCTGCAGGTCGAGCCAGGCGACATTGCTGGAGACAGAGATCATCTCCGCCAGTTTGTGCAATTCGCGATCACTGAGATCACCTTCGCGTTCCGCGAGCAGTGTGGCGCCGACGAAGATTTTCGAGACCGAAGCGCCAAACATTTTCATGTCTGCACTGAGGCTCTGATCGATGACATTGCCGGTATCGAGATTCATTAAAACCCACTGGACAGGAGCATCCTCGACGCTCTTGCCTTCCTCGTAGAGAGTGTCGAACTCCTTCTGCTTTCGTTCCGTGAACGCCGCTCCACGTCCTGTCACCAGGGAGAGCTTCCGCCCTTTGACAGAGAGGTGATCAAGGCGTTTTCCGTTAGGCAGGTCAAGAAACTCCCTGCCCGCATCCGGCGAGGGCAAGGGAGCATTCTCGTACTGGATCTTCTGGAAGAAATTCGGTGCCTGACCACCGTCTTTTGCAACAGCCGCCAGTGAGGTGAAAAGTGCAACAGCAAAAACCGTTATTCGCATCGCGCTACTCATAATCTGATACAACATATCCTATGTTGGACATCTATTATGATGAATTAGTTGCATTCTGAAGACACTACAGAGCTGAAGCTATTGGTTTTTTGAATTATTCTATCTATTTGTGAGGCTTGATTGTTTTTGGCTAATTATTCGCTACATACCCCCTCCCCGGCATGCTCCAACTCCCGGAAATTCCGAACAGAGGGCATGCATTCAGCTTTCACGCATACCGGCTCTCAGGCCCCTGTAAGGCAGCAGACGCCATCTGCTCTTGATGTGTCTGCTGGAGTTGATAGGATTTAGTAAGCGGACCCCGAAAATGACCGGCCCTGTCAACACAGCCAGCTTCCCCACGAGGTGAATCACGTGTCATCGATCGAGCATAATCTGGATTCGACAAAAGCCGAAGTTCCGGCAGTTCTGCAGGAACTTGCCGACCTGGCCGGGATAACCTTCAACGGCGATGCTCCCTGGGATATCCAGGTTCACGATACGGATGTCTACGAACACCTGCTCACTACCGGCTCGCTCGGGTTTGGCGAGGACTACATGAACGGGCTGTGGGACTGCCATGCCCTCGACGAATTCTTCGACAAAGTCATGCGTGTCCGCCTGGACATCAAGATACAGGGAATGCAAAAACTGCGGCTTCTTGCGAGCATTCTGCGCACCCGCCTTCTGAACCTCCAGTCTCACGAGAGAGCCTTCCAGGTAGGCGAGGAGCATTACGACACGGGCAATGACATTTTCGAGGCGATGCTTGATCCGACCATGAGTTACTCCTGTGGTTATTGGGAAAAGGCAGAAACACTCGAGGAAGCACAGATCGCGAAGCTCGACATGATCTGCCGCAAGCTCAGACTCGCTGAAGGCGAGAAGGTCCTGGAAATCGGTTGCGGCTGGGGCGGTTTCGCACGCTATGCCGCGGACAATTATGGCGTCGAAATTCTCGGTGTGACCGTCTCCAGGGAGCAGCAACAACTCGCGATCGAGCATTGCCGGGGACTGCCGGTTACCATCGAGCTCATGGATTACCGTGATATCACCGGACAATTCGACAAGGCCGTCTCCATTGGCATGTTTGAGCATGTTGGCACGAAAAACTACCAGACCTACTTTCAAACCGTTCTGAACGCCCTGAAAGACGAGGGGCTCTTTCTGCTGCACACCATCGGCTCCAACCTGACGACATCCACAGTCGATCCCTGGATTGACAAGTACATCTTCCCGAATGGCAAGCTGCCATCCGCCAGGGAGATCACGACGGCTGCCGAGGGCGTGTTCCTCATCGAGGACTGGCATAACTTCGGCCAGGACTATGACCGCACCCTCATGGCATGGTGGGACAATTTCAACAGAGCCTGGCCACAGCTTCGTGACCGCTACAATGAGCGTTTCTACCGCATGTGGAAGTACTACCTGCTTTCCTGTGCCGGCATGTTCCGGGCCAGGCAGGCCCAGCTCTGGCAACTGGTGCTCAGCAAACCGCAGCGCAAACAGATCTACCGCTCCCTGCGCTGACAAAAAAACCCCGGAAGAACAAGTCGACCGGGGTGTGGCTATGCTTGGTTAGCTTTGGTTGAGACAACCTTCCTGGCTATCCCGGACATCCGTGAAAGAATCCTCTGTTGCCATCGGCCTGCATGACAGGCTCCGAGCATCCCTTCTTCCTTGCAACATGTTATAAACTATAGGCCCTTAGCTCTTGTTTGTTAAGCAGAATATGTAGCAGTCCCTTGTAGGAAAATTCTGACAAGCATGCAAGAGAAGGGCATTTTCAGGGTGGAACTTGACAGAGATCAGTTACTGATGCTCAATCTCGCCCGGATGCTCTGCGCAGCTGCGCGGCTACCGGTCCGGGCCAAACCGGATATAAAAAAACCCGGCAGGAATACCGGCCGGGTAGTGGCTGTGCTTGGTTAGCTTGGTTGAGACAATCATCCGATGTCTCTGTCGTCATGCATCCCTTGAAGAGATACCCGCGTCACTGCAACCTCGACGACATGGTTGTAATGTAGCCCTTCAGGCTTCTCTTCTGTATCGGCAAACACCAGATCCCCGTGTAGGATTTTTCTGACATTTACGTCCTGATGAAAGCCTGGCTGCCCGATCGGCGCCAGCAAGGAGCTGATCTGATGCCACATGCGCCATCCTGGTCATGACGTGACAGGGGGTTCGTTCCTGCTATCAAAGATATCTCAGATAGATATAAAAAGAGCTGATCAGGATGGTCACCAGCATCAGTGGAAAGGCAATCAGCATAAAGGGCAGAAACCGGATTGGATGGCCCGCGCGTTCTGCGAAACCCGCAACAATCAGATTTGCACTGGCGCCAATCAGGCTGCCATTGCCCCCCAGGCAGGAGCCAAGCGCCAGCGACCACCAGAGTGGTGTCAGTGATTCCTGGTCACCAAGCATATCGCCCATGTTCTCGATGAGGGGGATCATGGTCGCCACGAACGGGATATTGTCGACCAGGGCGGACACGATGGCAGAAACCCAGAGAATCGTGATCGTGGTGACTGCCATGTCACCTCCCGTCAGTCCAATGACATGGTGCGCAACCATCTCGAGCAGACCGGTCGATTCGACTGCGTAGACGACGATAAATAGCCCGATAAAGAAGAAAATCGTGATCCACTCGACATCAGCCAGCGTCCGGTCTACTTCCTTGCTTTGTTCGCTCGCCTTTCTCGGAAAATTGGTGATGAGCAGAAGCAGGGATGCACCGAACATCGCGATCGTCGCTGGCTGGTAGCCAAGATCATGGCCGACAATGAAGCCGGCAATGACAAGCGCCAGTACAACGAGTGACTGCCATAGCAGAAGCTTGTCCTTGATCGCGTCTGACTCCTCATAGCGCATGACCTTCTGACGACGCTCCGGCGTCGTCTGGAGCTTGCGACCCCACAAGAGGTAAAAAGGAATCAGCAACATGGGCAGGATCAGCAGAACAATAGGACCCAGGTTGAACAAAAAATCATTGAACCCAAGCCCGACAGCCGAACCGATCATGATGTTGGGTGGATCGCCAATGAGCGTTGCTGCCCCGCCGACATTCGAGGCAAAGATCTCGGTAAAGAGATAGGGATAGGGACTCACTTTGAGCTCGTCAGCAATCAGCAGCGTAACGGGCGCAATCAGCAATACCGTTGTCACATTATCCAGCAGGGCAGAAAGTACCGCGGTGACCAGTACGAGCATCACGAGTATGCCCCATGGCCTGGCATCGACGCGCTTTGCCGACCAGATGGCGACATACTGAAATATTCCGGACTTGCGTGTAATGGACACGATGATCATCATGCCTGTCAGAAGACCAAGGGTGTTGAAGTCGACGCCCCGGACTGCAGCTTCCTGTGTCAGCACCCCTCCCAGAATCATGATCGCGGCAGCAGCCATGGCGACAATGGCCCGGTTAACCCGCTCGCTCATGATGAGAATGTAGGTCAAAAGAAACACTCCACCCGCAAACCACATCGGCTCAAGGCCGAAAATGACCTCTGGTACGGACTCAGTTCCCGGCGTCATGTTTTCTTCCCTCGGCAAGGACCTTCTCACCAAGATCCCAGTAGGAGATCACGCCAACCAGTTTGCCTGTCTCCGGGTCGACCACGGGAAGGCTCGCCTTGGTGCGATAAAGAATCAGCACAGCCTCGAGCAAGGGCGTATCGGGACCAACGGTTTCCACGTCTTCCTTGTCCATACAGAGCGCAATCTCCATGTCGCTGTTTTCACAGTAACGCCTGTAAAGATCAGCCAGTGTCTCGCGCGCGAAGTGCACGCTCTCGAGACCATTCTCCATGATTGCCGCATGGGGCAGGACAAGCCGCAGAAGACAGTTGACACCGAACACCCCGACAAAGCGGCCGTCATCATCCACAACGGGAATACGCCTGTACCGGTTTTCCATGACGTATTGCGCAGCCGTGCGGATATGGTCGTTCGGATGCAATACGGTCGGATGGGGATCCATGATGGACCTTGCGCTCATCAATCTCTCTCCTGGATTTGCTTTCTTTTGACGGGTCTTGTGGCCAGGGGTACAAACAGTGACTGTGACCCTGTTTGACTGACACTATCGCAAGAATGAACAAGAATAACTCCCGGGGCCATGCTTTTTTTCTGCATCAGAAGTTCCTCTGACAGAGATCAAGCGTTGCGTACAGGGTTGTTCAAAAATTCTCAGCAAGACACACCCTGCTCCTGAATCTGCTAACTTTGAAAAACGAGGCAACATCTCCGGACACTTCCATGACAACAAAGACTTTTCTCTTCGCCACCCTTCTTGCGGGCACCCTGCTCCTTACACCTGCGCATGAAAGGACAGAGAAGCTTCCTCTTCTGCAGGTCATGCTCGAAACGACCATTCCTGCAGCGCAAGCACAGCAGTACGGCTACCCTCCGCCTCCACCGGTTTACGATCACACACCGGACCCCTCCTATTTGAATCCGTGGATCGAGATGCGTCGCATGGAACGGGAGATGCGCCGCCGGCAGTGGCAGATGGAGCGCGAAATGGCGCAAATGGAAAGAGAGATGCGACAGGAACAGGAAAGCAGTGGAATCACGATCGAGGAACATTTCAGCTCGCCTCGAATCCGCATTGAAGAGGACGACGACCAATTCATTGTCACAGCCTTTATACCCGGTGCTGACGGAAAGACGATCGAGGTCGAACAGCGCGGCAACCGCCTGCGCATCGCCGCCATGCGGAAAGTGGAGAAACGCGAAACCGGCGACGGCAAGCGCATGCAGGCCAGCTTTTCAAGTCGCTACCAGCGCATCCTGACCTTGCCGGGTCCGGTCAGGCAGGGAGGAATGCAAACAGAGTTCAGTGACGAGGTACTGACTATCCGTATCCCGAAATCAGCATCATGAATGTCAATCCTCTGCGGATCCCGCTCCCGGGCCGGTTGCCCGTATCAGCAGGCAGGGAGATGCGGTGAACAAGGCAATCGTCTGGCTGAGGCGCGACCTGCGACTCGACGACAACCCGGCCCTGCTGGCCGCACTACAGGACTGCAGGGAGCTGATCCCGCTCTATATCTTCAATTCCGCTGAAGAGGCACCCTGGGCTCCCGGAGCAGCCAGCCGCTGGTGGCTGCATCACAGCCTGGATGCGCTGGACGGGCAACTGCGAAAACGCGGATCCCGACTCGTCATCAGGCAAGGTGACTCACTGGCAGCCCTGCAAGAACTGGTTCGCGAACATGAAATCACACATCTCTTCTGGAACCGTCTCTACGAGCCGGCCATTATCGAGCGTGACAGCCGGATCAAGGCGACCCTGACCGATGCAGGCATCCAATGCAACAGCTTCAACGGCTCACTGCTTTTCGAGCCCTGGGAGATCCAGACCGGTCAGAAAACGCCTTACAAGGTCTTCACAGCTTTCTGGAAAACCTGCCTGAAAACAGGACTGCCGAGGCTCGAACCACAGCCTGCACCCTCTTCGCTTCCCCCGATCCCTCGAGGCCTCGAATCCGGCGTGCTCGACACCTTGCAGTTGTTGCCGTCGATTCCATGGGACAGCGGATTCCATGACATCTGGAAGCCGGGACAGGCACCCGCCTTGCAAGAACTGGACAGATTCATCGAGGAGGCTATCGGAAACTACAACAGCGACCGCGACCTGCCCGGATATCCCGGCACCTCGCGTCTCTCCCCGCATCTGCATTTCGGTGAAATCAGTCCACACCAGATCCTTGAAAGCGTGCGCAACATGACCGGATTTCAGGAAAACATGGCGTCGACAGGGGAGAATGTCTACGTCAAGCAACTCGGCTGGCGCGACTTTGCTCACCACCTGCTCTTCCACTTTCCACAGACGACTGAAGAGCCCCTGGATACGCGCTTCGGGAATTATCCGTGGAACTGGAAAGAGGGCGCTGCCGAATTGCTTTCAGCCTGGCAACAGGGTCGCACCGGCTTCCCGATTGTCGATGCCGGTATGCGCGAACTCTGGCACACAGGCTGGATGCATAACCGCGTGCGCATGATCGTTGCCTCGCTGCTGACGAAAAATCTGGGTATTCACTGGCTCGAGGGCGCGCGCTGGTTCTGGGATACTCTCGTCGACGCGGATCTCGCTAACAACAGCATGGGATGGCAATGGACAGCAGGTTGTGGCGCCGATGCCGCACCTTTTTTTCGCATCTTCAACCCTGTGAGCCAGAGCGAGCGCTTTGATCCGCAGGGAGTCTATATCCGCAAGTGGGTGCCCGAACTGGCGAAACTGCCGGACAAGGCACTCCATGCCCCCTGGATTCAGAAAGCGGAACTCCTCAGCCATGCCGGCATCCGCCTGGGCGAGGACTACCCCTTTCCTGTCGTCGATCTGAAACAGACGCGCGAATGTGCACTCGACCAGTGGAAACGGATCAAATAACTCTCTTGTACGGAAGCGTGCGCCAGGCCAGAAGATAAAGCAGCACTGCGCATAGCATGACGCCGGTAAAGCCGATCTCCATGGCAAGCAGGACAGCAAGGATGGCGCTGAGAACAGAAGCATAGCCGTTGATTCCCCATGCCCATGGCAAAAGCTCCGGCGCACTGCGCGATGTTGCCGTGAGCCCAAGAGGAAACGGCATACCCATGACGAAGGCGATTGGAATCGAGAGCAGAATCGCCATGAGGATGCGCAACGCCGTCGGCAAGGCCATCAGATGTTCGATCAGCCAGGTATGTGACAGCAGATATACCAGCGTGACCAGGAGTATGGAGAGTACCGACCAGCGCAGCAACACTCCCGGCTCGAGACCTTTGCTGTCCATGAACCATTGCACGGTCAGGCTGCCAAGACCGGAAAAGACCAGGAAGACGCTCAATGTAACAGCGACGGCATAGAGAGGCTGCCCGATAACCAGTGTCAGTATTTCGATGAAGGAGAGTTCGATGAACAGAAAGGCGAGGCCAATCGCAGTAAAGTAGGCAAAGACCCGGATACGCAGATGTCCGTCTGATCGCAGCTTGCGCCGCAGAAAAAACAGCGGCGCAAGAATCAGGAGCAGCGCTGCGACAATCGCCTGCAGCAATGTCGCGACCAGTGTCGGATAACCCGCACCAATCATCGCGATACCCGAGCCGCCCGGGAGTGCAAGAAAGGTTGACAGACTGTTCCATCGAAAATGATCGCCGAAATAGGGATTGACGTCCCGTACCGGCTCGATATCGTACTGGTAACTCTCCATGTACTCCTTCCCCTGACCGGACAGAACCGCCTTTGCAGCCGTGTAGAAAAAAGGCCTTGGAAGCAACTGATACCTGTTGACTTCATCTTCATCAATACCGGGAAGCCAGGCAAGATCAAAGTTCCTGCTCCCGGAAAAGTTCCGAATCGCAGCAATCTCCTTGCTACTGAACTCTCCATGCTTGACCAGCAGCGTTGCCGTATTCCAGCTGCGTATCCAGGCGAGGCGTTTTTCCGGCGAGCTTACACCGGATTCCCTGAGCGCTTCGACCATGGCGATGAACAGCCTCAGGCTTCCTTTCGGCGGGGTATCCGTCCAGAGCGAGATGGAGAGATAACCACCAGGCTCGAGCAGTGCAAGATAGTTCTTCAATGCTTCCACAGTGAGGTCGAAATTGGCGGAAAATGCATAGACGCCTGCCGCACCACCACTGGATGCGCCTGGAACACCGATCACGACAAGATCATAGGGTTGCTTTGCTTGCGCAGCCCACGCGCGTGCAGTGGTGTTGTGCAGCTCGACCTGATCCGGGAGTTGCTGCCAGCCGGAGAAGCCGGCAAAGGTTTCCGACACCAGGCGCGTGAGCTGGCTGTCCGGTTCGACGGCATCAATATGACCGCTGCCGAATGCTGCTGCCTGCAGAACGTCCGCTCCCGTTCCGGCATTGAGAACCAGCACCCGGTCGAACTGCCTGCCAAGCTGATAGGGCAATGCAGAACTCATGTAGGAGATGTAACCGGCGGATGATTGCGCGGAATGGCGATCGATCGTCGTCATTGTGTCACCATCGGAAAAAACCGCCAGCTGTTCGGGCGGTCCCTCAGGGCTTTGCAGGCTCAGGCCGGGCGCATTGCGAAAAGGCACCTGACGGTTTTCGACAACATCGACGCGCGAAACCGGGCCCGAGTGACTCTCGACAAGCCTGGCTCCGTCGATACGCAAGGTCTGTACAAGTCCCTTGTAATCGGAAAGCCGCAACTCCAGCCAGGAGCCGGGCAATAGCAGTATGCCACTGGCGACAACGACCAGCGCCAGAGCCGCAGCCAGCTGTCGTTCTGTCTGCCGGAGTACGACAACACCCGCCGAGAGCCCGGCGAGAGCCAGAATCCTGAGCACGGTTGGCGGCTCGAAAGCAGTGAGCAACAGCATGATGCCGATGGCGCCTGCCCCTGCGCCTATGAGATCTGCACTGTAGATGCGTGCGATTTGCAGATCGAATCGCAGCATGGTCAGTGCGATGGTATTCGCGACGAACAGGAATGGCAGGGATAGAAAAAGATAGGTCAGCAACAAACGCAGCCACTGCGAAGAGTCCCAGAGTATCTCCAGTGCATTGAAGGGAAGACGCTGAACGATGATGAAGACGCCGACAGAAGAGATCCCGAAAAGCAGGATATTCAGAAAAAAGACCCCGGTGAAATGGCGCAGGCAGAATGAACGGAACAGCATGATGAGACTGCCGCTGACACCGTAGCCAAGCAGCGCAAGGCTGATGACCATAAACGCGAAGTGATGCCAGTGGATAATTGAAAACAGCCTGACGAGCAGCACCTCGTAGGCCAGGGCTGATGCCGAGAGAAGAAAGATTGCGACAAGCGGGGGCGCGTGCCTCGTGGCTGTCACTGGTGTCCGCCGGTAAAGGGCACGAAAATGACAGGGATGAGCTGTCGTGTTGTGACCCCGCCATCGAGGTCCTTTTCGACAAGTGTCAGGTACTGGGTCTGAAAACGTGTGCCAACAGGTATCACCATGCGCCCGCCGGGTTTCAGTTGGCTGACCAGCGGTGGAGGAATATGGCTGATCGCGGCTGTGACGATGATACTGTCAAACGGCGCCTCTTCCGGCCAGCCGTTGTAACCATCCTCGATACGAATAGAGATATTCTCGTATCCGAGACGCTGCACGCGCTGGCGGGATTCCTTGCCCAGCTCTGCGATGATCTCCATGCTGTAGACCTGTGACACAAGATGAGAGAGGACCGCAGCCTGGTAGCCGGATCCTGTGCCTATCTCGAGGACCCTGTCACCGGGCTGCGGCTCCAGCAGGTCCGTCATCAGGGCAACGATATAGGGCTGCGAAATGGTTTGTCCGCGCCCGATCGGCAAGGGACGGTTTTCGTAGGCTTTCCTGCGCTGGTTTTCCGGCACGAACTCGTGACGCGGCACAGTTGCCATGGCATCCATGACACGCTTGTCAAAGCCTCCCCTGTTGATGAGTCCGGCCGTATCCCGCACGTCCTTCTCGATCTCCGCGATCATGCCGGCGCGCTCGTCAGCCCGAGGGTCGGTAGCGCTTTGGTCATCACGGGCAATGCCTGTGCGCACCGACAGGATGGAAATGATGAGAACCAGGAAAAGAGTCGATTGTTTCATCTGCATGATCTTCCTGTGCTTGCCATGACTGCTGAAGTTATACAAGGTCGAATCAGGGACAGTTCATCTCCGAAAAGTTATCCATGTGATCGCCACGCCAGCAACGGTATGCTTCCCGCCCCTCTTTTATGAACCAGCGGCCAGCATTATCACGCTGGAGCATGAAGCGATACCAGGTACCGCGCAGCGAATCATCCAGATAGCCATCCTCGACGATGCGTACAGCGGTTTCAGTCGCAGCTTCGCCCGAGGTATCGCAGCGCTTGATGGAGACGGCACGGGCACCGGGGGTACCCAGGTATTCCAGCACGACCCTTACAGGATCCTTTACCCAGGACTCTTCCCTCACAGGTATCTCGGCAATCATCGCATTGAAATCCACCAGTTGCATGCGATGAGAGCTTGCGCTGTCGACCTCGCGTTAAGACTCGACCACGACCTCGTCAATGTTGATATCACAGAAAGCGGATTCGGCCACGACTGCCCTGCTGAAAAACATCAATAGCAGCAGGAGTCCTGGCAGCAATGACCTGTAGACTGATCCGGACGAGCGATGGACAACGGAGTTCTTCATTGCCTGGTCCCCATGACAACATGTGAAATATTATGCCCTCTACCCACCCCCGATTCGAGGCAGACCGGCATGCTCATGTCCCAAGCCAGCGTAATAGCATGATCATCAGTACCATGAAAAGCAGAATCAGGCCGATCAGGAGTCCCAGATGAATCATGACCCTGTTCATCACTGACATGTCATCCCTGATATCCCGGGTTGTTTCGTAGAAGTTATCGACATCGACCGGGTTGGCAACCACGTGGCCAGGGTTGTCCAGTAGCGCTTTCGCCTCATCTGCCTGGCTGTCGATATAGACCCAGAGGGTCTGCCCCCTTGTCAGCAGAGGCGTAATCATACGCCCTGTGTCATCAGCCTGAATCACAGCCGGGATGCCATTGGCTTCCAGCAGATCCCTGAGCGCAATGAGTTCACCATGGCGCATGCTGCGAGTGACAAGTTTCACTGGCTGATACCCGGCAGGGATGGGTGATGCTTTTCCACGCCTATGCCTGGACTGCTCCCCAGCGCTCCATGAGATAGCAGAGACAATCCTGCTCGATCACGCGATGGTCGCTCGTGAGCATCGATGGCATCACCGGGATTCTGTTCTTCAGCAACCCGCCATCATTCACAAAAAAACGTTCGGCAACGCTGTTGCCGTTTTCACTGATCACCTCGAGAGGCAGGGTACCGGTGGAGACCTTTCCCCAGGCAGTACCTTCGGGCAACTCGCTGAAATTGAACCGCTCGAGTTCACTGTAAAAGCTGATCGTCCGTGCATCATCCTCGAAATCAAAGTCGACACCCTTCGGCAGCCTGACTGTCGCCACCGTGTGGAAAAGATCTATCTCCTCGTGATGCAGCGGCTCGTCCGATAGTTCGCTGAGATGCAGGCAGGCATCGACAAATTGCCGGGTATGCTCGATGCCGGCCTCGTCACCGACCTTGCCGGCCTCGATCGTGACAGCCGGACAATATTGCGCCATGGCAAGCGACTGGACACCCGCCGGACGGATAAAGTAGATCACCAGACGACTGAACAGCAGGGCGAGACGCAGAAAACGGTTATCGATGACGTTGACACAGCCGTAGTGCGGATTGATACCCGTGTTGTTATGAATATCAATGCTGGCGAAGAGATTGCGCTGCCTCACGCTGTCGATAACCAGCTGCATCATCTCCGCTTCAGGATTGTCGGTGAGTTCGCCACCCGGCCAGACACGGTTGTAGTCGGGCTGTCCATCCAGCCGCCGCAAACCGGCTTTTGCTGCCGCAACATTTCCAATGAAAATTGACATGTTTCGGGGCAGCGGCTTGTCACCACCGCCCGCGTCATACTCCTTCAGCAAGCGCCGGACCGCCTCCCAGCCGGTCGGCTCGTTGCCATGCAACAGTGCCGAGACCAAAAGCGTGTCGTCACGACGTCCATCGAGGTGAATCAATGTTGGCCCGTCGAGGATATTCGCAAGCTGTCCGGATTGGAGATCGAGCAGGCCCTCGGGGATACCGTTGATGATGGTCAGCATCTGTCTGTCAGGTTCGGTTTGTATCTTGATCTCTTTGAACTATTGAGTGAAATTGCGATATCGTATTCTGGACAAGATCGACGGACATCAATGGCGTGTGACTTTTGTTCCGGCAAAAGTCACCAAAACCATTCGCTCCGGGACGCCACCCTGCGGATTCCCTGCGTTCCTCGTCAAAGCCGGCGCAAAAAGAACTCGGGATCTTCAATCCCTCAAACACCTT
>Ga0180435_10004873_pt1 | contig 13135 bp, 10 predicted proteins | sample SS_ome_3_FD_132467 | JGI IMG/M metagenome (GOLD analysis project Ga0180435, IMG submission 132467) | Hypersaline lake sediment archaeal communities from the Salton Sea, California, USA - SS_3_S_1 metaG | ecosystem: Environmental > Aquatic > Non-marine Saline and Alkaline > Hypersaline >... | reverse complement strand
TGCAGGAAGCCCAGCAGTTTGGCGTGATGGTCGAGGGCGCGACCCTCGATTGGTCCAAGGCCATGACCCACAAGAAAAAGACCGTCAGCCGCATGACTCGCGGCGTCGGCATGCTCCTCGACAAGGCCGGCGTCGAGGTGCTGATGGGCGAAGCGCGGTTCACGCGAGCCAACACCCTCACCGTCACGGGCGAGGACGGCGAGGAGACGGTTCAGGCGGACAAGATCATCATCGCCACCGGCTCGCGCCCCCTGATCGTGCCGATTCCGGGGCTGGACGGCCCCAACGTGATCACATCCCTTGAGGCGCTCGAGATGGAGACGCTTCCCAAGAGCCTCTGCATCATCGGTGGTGGCGCCATTGGTCTGGAGTTCGCCAGCATCATGAACGCCGCCGGCGTCGAGGTGACCATCGTCGAGATGCTCCCCTCGCTGGCCCCGCTGATGGACGAATCGATCGGCAAGGGCCTGGCGCGAGCCTTCAAGCGCAAAAAGATCAAGATCATGACCGAGACCCGCGTCACCGGCATTGAGGACAGCGCCGAGGGCTGCGTGGTCACCGTCGAGGATTCCGACGGCAGCGAGACCGTCACAGCGGAAAAGGTGCTGGCCTCGATCGGGCGCGCCCCCAACGTCGAGAATCTGGGGCTGGAGGTATTGGGTATTCAGCCAACGCGCAAAGGCATTCAGGTGGATGACCGCATGCGCACCGCCGTGCCCGGGGTCTATGCCATCGGCGATGTGGCCCTGGACGGCCCGATGCTGGCCCACGTGGCCTCGCATCAGGGCGTGGTGGCGGTCGAAGATGCCATGGGGTTGACGGCCTCGATGGATTACACTGCCGTTCCGGCCTGTATCTTTTCGCAGCCCGAGGCGGCCGGCGTCGGTCTGACCGAGGCCCAGGCCAAGGCGCAGGGCATCGCCTACAAGGTCGGCGAGTTCCCGCTCAGCGCCAACGGCAAGGCCGTCGCCATGGGCGAGACCTTTGGCCAGATCAAGGTGATCGCTCGCGAGGCGGACGACGCCGTCATCGGCCTGCACATCCTGGGCCCGCACGCCAGCGATCTGGTGCTCGAGGGCACCTTGGCCATCGAACTCGAGACGACGCTGCACGAGATCGTGCACACCATCCACGGCCACCCCACGCTGGGCGAGACCATCGCCGAGGCCGCCATGGCCGCCGACGGTCTGGCGCTGCACATCCCGAAAAAGTAGGGCGCACCTTGCGAGACACAACATCCCCGCTACCTCAAGGTAGCGGGGATGTTTTCCACTTGTAACCTGTCTCTAGGTCAACTCGAGAGTCAGTATCTCGTATGCGTGCGGCTTGAGCTCCCAGGTGAATGATTCTCCCAGGTCACTGAGACGTGATTCGACCACGCTAACATTGTCGGGATCGCCTGGCGAGTTCATCGCCATACTGTCTACGTGATAGAGCGAGGCCAACTGGCCCTCGGCTTTGACCAACGCATCCTGCACACATATGTCGACATCAATCGGCTCGGTCTCGCTGCGATTGACCATCGAGATATGCAGCTTCTTGGCATCAGGATCCAGCGTGCAGGAGCAATCGAGGTACGGCATGTCGAACATCCGTCTCTTGTGATCGCTAAAGCGATCACAGGCAACCCAGGCATCGAGCGCCAGCGGTCCGCTGTGGCGCACCTGCATCCAGAGCGGCCAGTAGACGGGCTCTCGCCAGGCCCCCTGGTCGTTCACCATCACCAGCCCCACGACATTGATCGACTGCGCCACCGTGGAGAGCGTGATCTGGTTGCAGCGCCGCTGCATGATGTTTAGGAAGCTAGCGACAGCCAGCGCTTCGCGAAGGTGATAGGTTGGGCCAAAGGGGCGGAACTCGGGATGATGTCGCATCATAGTATCGGTCGGCGCCGCGTTCCACTCGGTGCAGGCCACTTTGAGGTCTCGCGGCTCGCCCTTGCGCGGCTCAGGTCGCTTGTGCTTGACGGTCTGGATGATCTGGTGGATCAGACCGATGAGTTGCCCGGCCTCGTCGGGACCGGACATGATCGCGGTCCAGGGGTCATCACCTGATGGCTCGTTCCAATAGGTGTGAAATGCAATATAGTCGACATAGGGCGCCACCTCGGGAATGACAGTTCGCGCCCAATCGGGGTTGTAGTGATCATGGCCGCCAACCGCGATCATCTTGATACTCGGGTCGAGGCGGCGCATCACCTTGGACCACTCCCGGGCCTCCTCTGCATAGCCGGTCGCTGTGCTGTGCCCAATCTCCCAGGGACCATAGTTCTCATTGCCCAGTTGCCAGTATTTGACCCCAAGGGGATCCTCATAGCCGTGTTGGCGGCGCAGATTGGCGAACTGGGTATCCCAAGTGCTGTTGCAGTACTCGAGCCAGGAAAGTGCCTCGTCCAGCGAGCCAGTGCCCATGGCGAGGTTCATGTGCGGCTCGGCGCCCACTCGACGACACCACTCGATGAACTCGACCGTGCCAAAGTCGTACGACGCCGGCCAGCCAAAGTGCAGGTCGATCTTCTTGGGGCGCGATGCTTTGGGGCCGACACCATCCATCCAGTGGTAACTAGTCCCAGTGCATCCCCCGGGCCATCGGACGAGGGGCGGCTTGAGGTCGGCGACCATTCCCGAAACATCCTGGCGGATACCGTAGGCATCGGCAGATGAGTGCTCCGGATCGTAGAGCCCACCCTCTGAGCAGCCGGCGCGCCGGCACATGAACTGGCCATAGATATTGGGGTCGATACGTCCTACGATACGTTCAGGATCAATCTTGACACGTGCTTTCATGGTTCTCCTTATCAGCCCTTGACACCGGTAAAGACGATGCCCTGGATAAAGTACTTTTGAGCGAAGAAAAAGATGACCATGGAGGGGATCATGGCAGTCAGTGAAGCAGCCATCAGTAGGTGCCACTCGGTGTAGTACTGGTCCTGGAACGACTGCAGTCCCAACGCGATGGTAAAGTTGTCTTGTGAGTGCAAATAGATCAGCGGCAACAGAAAAGCGTTCCACGAGCCATTGAACTGGAAGATGGCGACAGCCGCCAGAACAGGCGCTGCCTGCGGCATAATGATGCGGGCGTAGATACCAAAGATGCTGGCACCGTCGATCCGAGCGGCATCGTCCAGGTCTAGAGGAATGCTCATAAAGAACTGACGCAGCAGGAACGTGGCGAAAGGCCCGCCCAGCCAGTGCGGCGCGATCAGCGGGATGAACGTGTCAATCCAGCCCAGGTGCCGGAACAGGATGAACTGAGGGATCATGGTGACCTGATAGGGAAGCATCAAGGTCGCCAGCATGATGACAAAGACCGCGTCCCGTCCTCGCCAGCGCAGGCGGGCAAAAGAGTAGGCAACCAGCGAGCAAGAGACAACCTTTCCGATGACGCTGAACAGCGTGATCTGCGCCGTGTTGTAGATGTACCGCGCAAAGGGCAGCACCTCGAAAACTGTACGATAGTTCTCCCAGTGCGCCGGGCTAGGGAACCACACGGGCGGGAACAAGAACACGGTTCCCAGGTCTTTGAGCGATGTCGACAGCATCCACGCCAGCGGCACCATCAACACACAGCCGCCCAGAACCAGAACGACGTGGATCAACGCTTTTGACGGGCGCAAACGCCGATGATAGCTTGCTGGCAGGGCGGCCCCAACATCCGGCGCAGAGGTCGTGTCAGCCATGCTATTTCCCCCTCACTTCGCCGGTGTAGAACACCCACAGATTGGACGACCTCAGCACAAACAGTGTCAGAACCAGAATGTAGACAAATAGAATCCAAGCGAGCACCGATGCGTACCCCATCTTGAAATACTGGAACGCATTGCGGTAGAGATAGAGCATGAAAAAGAGCGTCGCATTCTTAGGGCCACCACTGGTCATGATCAGCGCCTGGGTGAATACCTGTAGGGACTGGATTATCCCAGTCACCAGCTGGTAAAAGAGCACTGGCGTGATCATGGGGATGGTGATCTCGAAAAGCTTGTGCCGCCACTTGGCACCGTCGACATCGGCCGCTTCGTAAAGCTCCGTCGGGACGCCCTGCAGTCCGGCTAGATAGACGATCATACCGCCCCCGACGTGCCACATCGACATGATGATCAGAGACGGCAGAGCCCATTCGGCGTCTCCAAGCCAGGCTGGGCCACGGATACCAACCAGTGCCAATAGGGCATTCAGCAGCCCATAGTTGGCGGAAAAGATCCAACGCCAGAGCATGGCCACAGCCACACCAGAGAGAATCGACGGCAAAAAGTAGATCGTGCGATAGTACTGAAGGCCCTTGATGTCTGCGTTCAACAGCAGCGCCACTGCCAAGCCAAACACAATCTGCAGAGGCACGCTCACAAAGGCATAGATCGTCGTAACCTTGAGCGACTGCCAAACGAGGGGGTCGCCAGAAACTGCAAGAGCGAAATTGTCCAATCCCACCCAGCGTGGCGGCTGAACGATGTTATAGTCGGTCAGTGCATAGTAGGCGGAAGCGATCATCGGGCCGGCCGTAAAGACGATGAACCCAAGAATCCACGGTGAGGCAAAAAGCCAGCCACTGATCTCTTCCAGCCGACGATACCCCGACCTACCGTGTGCCGTGATCGTTTCTTCGGACATAGTGCGCCCCTTGCAAGACGCGGGGCCCGCCGATATCGACAGGCCCCGCGCAGGATTGGTCTAGCGGCTGACGATCTTGTTGACCTCTGTAGCGATGTTCTGGCAGACCTGTTCCGCTGGCCGTGAGCCGTCCCAGAGATAGTCGAGTTCGGTGTTGATCACCTGATCGATCTGAGCGCGATCCTTGTGCGCCGGCAGGGCACGCGCCTCGCCGCGCAGGAGCATCTCGGGGAACACCGAGTTGACGCCAAAGCTATTGCACTTGGGGCACTGATAGGTCTTGTACCACTCTTCCTCGACCAACGACTTGCGCGAGGGATGCGCATAGCCACGGCTGATACGAAGGCGCTGGCCCTCCTGGGAGCAGATGAATGCTGCCAGCTTGTAGGCCGCATCGTATTCCTTGCTTCCCTTCCAGATGGACGTCCAGCCAATGAGCAGCTGGGTCATTCGGATGCCCTTGTCTGACTTGGGCATGGGAGCTGCGTCAAAGCGGAAATCCTCGATACCACGTAGGCCGCCGAGACCACCACGAGCACCGGTGAAACCACCTAGCTTGCCGGTCTGGAAGCGCTCTCCCTGGCTGATCTCGGCAAGAGCCTCGGGTCCGGGGCACACACCGTGTTCCACGATGCTGTCCTGAATCCACTGCATGGCCTCAATAGCCTCTGGCTCGTCGAGCGTGCACTTGCTGCCATCTTCGCTCATCTCCAGCCCGCCATTGCTCCAGACCCAGATGCGCCAGGCCGGGCGACCAAAGCCGTATGATGTGGTCAGGCCGTTCTCAACCTTTGTCATCTCTTGGGCGCTCGCCAGCATCTCTGACCAGGTGGTGTCCCAGTCAGGCAGTTCGAGCCCTTCGGCCTCAAACATGTCGACGTTGTACCAGTATCCCACCGGGGCACCGTCGTTGGGCAGGGCCATCATTTCGCCCTTGTACAAGCAGGCATCGACATGTGCCTGGAAAAAGTCGTCGAACTGGGTGATTTCGGGCTCTGCAGCGATATAGTCGTCCAGCGGAACATACACGCCCATGTCTGCCAATGACCCGAAAAAGTCGAGCGACTTGAAGCAGTCGGGCAGGATGCCTCCCGCCAGCATGGTCATTACCTTGTCGTTGTACTTGCTACCGTATCCTGTACCGGCAGGCGCATAGATGCCCTCAACGTCGTCGTACATCTCGTTGAACGCCTCAAACACCGGCGCAAAGTCGGCATCCTCATTGGGCGATCCGGGCACCATGAAGCTGACCTGAGTCGCGGCTTTGGGAGCAGGCGTGTTGGTTACCACCTTCTCCACGACCTTTTCTACGACCTGAGGAGTGCCCTCAATCACGACAGTCTCTTTGACCACCTGGGTGACGACCTTCTCCACCTCTTTCTCGACCATGACCGTCTCTTTGACCACTTCTGGTTGACAGGCTGCCAGAACCACCGCGCCCGATACGGCACCTACCGCCTTGACGAAATCGCGTCGACTAAAGTGCTTCTTGTCCATCTCTGTACTCCTCCGATTCCATGACCACTAGTGTAGCGAAGGGTGAGCAACAACACCAGCGTGCCCTCTTGGCCATCACACACAGAGTATCCTTGCAGGGCGACGATGGGTGTGGTATAACGCCAATGCTCAGGCCAGCAGCGCAGTACGCCATGCACATCTGGTACTGTGACTATAGCAGAGAGGCAGGCTCATTTGGGCATTGGTTGGACAACAATCGGCTGTGAGACGGACATAGCATGACCAACGAAACGTCGCTTGGTCGCTTCTGCACTGTGCTGGAGCAAGCGCTGCAGTCACTCTATGACCCGGCCGCGCTGATGCGTTCGGGGCTCATTGAGTGGCTGAATCTGTCGTCCGAGCATGCTACGCCGATGCGCTTGCAGAACCTGATCGCCTCAGAAATCGACCTACTCAAGCCTGCTGCCGGGGTTCCCGCTGACACGCCTGGCTGGCGCTACTACCACATCCTCACTCAGCGCTACCTGGAGCAGCTTTCCACCGACGAGATTGCACGCAACCTGGCTGTCTCTGGGCGGCATGTTCGGCGTCTTCACCCCCAAGCCCTTGATGCTTTGGCAAGTCAACTCGCTTCGCGCCACGGTCTGCACCCGCCAGAACATCAGGATTCCTCCGTGGCCGAGGGTGACGAGATGGGACGCACGCGGGAGTTCGAACTGGTCTCTGAGAGGCTTGGGAATGCCCCGGTGCGACTGGACCGTCTGGTGGCGGGGACTGTAAGCGTGGTCATGCCGCTGGCGAGAGAGCATGGCATCACCATCGAGACGCAGATCGCCCACGAGGTCGGCGGCTTGACGCTGGCCGGTACCCCATTGCGCCACGCCCTACTGACCGTCCTCTCAGAGTTGCTCCGCTCGCTGCGGCAAGCCACGCTGTCGCTGACTGCGGCCATCAGAGGGGAGCAGATTCACATCACGCTCTCCGTCGTTGGGGCTGCAACTGCTACACAGTCGCTGACCGATGCTATTGAGGTAGCTGGTGCCCTGCTTTCAGTAGCCGGAGGTGACATTTCCCGATCGACCGACTCTGGGTGGATGACGATAGTGCTGCGTTCGCCAGTCACGACCCGCAAATCGATCCTGATCATTGACGATAACGAGGACGCCTTGCGGCTGTTTGAGCGCTTTATGGTCGATTCACCTTATCGCATGGTTGGCCTGAGTGCCCCAGAACGGGCAATCGAGATAGCACTGGAAGTTGGACCAGCTGCCGTTCTGCTCGACCTGATGCTGCCGGGAATGGACGGATGGGAGCTCCTAGCACACCTGCGCGAGCTTCCCGAGCTATCCTCCACGCCAATATGGGTCTGCTCCATCCTTCCCCAAGAGGAACTGGCCCTAGCGTTGGGGGCAGCCGGACTCCTGCGCAAGCCGGTCAGTCGTGAGACACTCCTCCAGACCCTGAGCCATCTTCTCGCCTAGCACCTCCTGCTATCTTGACCAGCGCCTCGATACCGGCAAGCACCTGCGATACCGAAAGGCCGCCGCCCCGCACCAGGCTGATCGCCTTGCTAACGATTGGTTGCCCGGCCGGATCCTGCGCCGAGGTGACCAACACGGGTATGTCGCCTGCCAATGGATGGTCATTCCTCCATTCCAGGAAAGCAAAGCCGTCCATCTGGGGCATCACCAGATCCAGCAGTACGACATCGGGCGGCTCTCGCTCGATCGCGCGTATGGCCTCCTCTCCATCGGTCGCACGCACAACCTGATAGCCTCTATCAGCGGTCGTGAGCATGCGATGGAACAGTCGCAGCGCATCGGGCTCGTCATCCACGACCAGCACCGTCTTTCCCGGTAAATCTAGCCGCTCCAATGCCGAGAGAAGTCGCTCGCTCGAGACGGGTTTGACCAGATGGTCACTCACCCCCATGTTGGCCGTTAGGCCCTGCACTGGTGGAAAGGCGCAGGTGATGGCTGGGGTGCCATACGGCAGGGCAGTTCCGCGGTACAGCCTATCCCACAGGGCAGAGTCGCCGGTCGCGTTGACCAGGAGCGCTTGCGCCGGATGGGCACCCATTTCGATCACAGCGGCATCCAGGCTCGAAACGCTGACCAACTCGACCTCATCGACGTAGCGGTGTAGCATGCGTTGCAGTTCCTGATGCGGATCCAGGACCACATAGCGAGGTCGCAGAGGTCCGATCAACGACTGTGGCTGATGGTGTCTCTCAGGTGCACCGACATGGTCTTGGAACCAGCGCCGGTAATCGCCCTTCAGTTCGCCCGGTGGATGAACCGGCAAGTGAAAGACAAAACGCGTACCCACCCCCAGGATGCTCTCTACCGTCATCCGACCGCCATGCAACTCGACAAAAGCTTTGCTGATCGAGAGCCCCAGTCCACTGCCCCCGTGTTTCCTCCGCAGAGAGCTGTCGAGTTGCTCAAAAGGCCTGAACAACCGCTGAAGGTCATCCTCAGCAATGCCAGGCCCCGTGTCTATCACCGCGATCACCACATCCGAGCTTTCTCGCCTCGCCTCGACAGTCACGCCTCCCTGTTCGGTGAAGCGACCGGCGTTGCTCAGCAGGTTGATGATCACCCCTCGAATGCGCGTACGGTCGCAAAAAACACGTGGCAGGTCCTCAGCCAGGTCAAGCTCCAACTTTAACCCCTTGCCGCGAAAGAGGGGCCGAACGGCCGACGTAGCCGTCTCAATCACGTTGCTGATCGGCACGTGTTCTTTGACCAACGCCCATCGACCGGCCTCTATCTGGCTAAGATCCAGAATATCATCAATCAGGCTCGAGAGATGCTGGCTGTTGCGATGAACAACTTGTAGGTCAGCAAGCAATAGAGGCGGGACCTGCCCACCATAGCTCTGGGGCGCATTGAGTATGTTCTCCGCAAAGCCCACAATCATATTGAGCGGCGTCCGCAGTTCGTGACTCACATTGGCTACAAACTCCTCCTTGACGCGCCGCGCATCCTCTGCGACCCGCCGCATCTCGGCCAGCCGATCGGCTAGGCGCGTCATTTCGACCGTGGCCTGCACAAGGTCAGCCTGCGTCTCTTTGAGTTGTAGCCGCTGATCGCGCGCCGATTCGAGTTGCTCGCGAAAATCACGATACGTGCGCCAGGCATTGCTCTGGATACTGACAAGATGTCCCGATAGCGCCCAGCTCAGGAGCGTGGCGCCCCAAACCAAGAGCAGAGTCACGAGGCGGGCTAGCGGGGTGCCGATCGGCGAGAGCATCAGCGCCAGCGTGATGACCGCAGCGAGCAAGGTGGCCCCGGCGGGCTCCAGCAATAGCGCCGCCAGAACGACCGGCAGCAGCAAGAGAGCAAGTGTCGCCTCGGCCGGAGCCACCAAGGGTACTGCCAGAGTAGCCGCCAGCCACGCCAGCACAAGGACCCAGCGGGCAGCCCGCTCGTTGCGCAACGAAACGGCCATCGACAGCGCACCCAAAAGCGCCAACCCGAATCCGAGTGTCTGCACCTGCGTCTCCAAACGCATCAGATGCGTGGCGGCGTACAGAAGTGTGCCCACGACGACGGTCCCTGGCATCAGCCAGCCCGTGGCGCGTTCGCTCAGGTCGGCAAGCACCTCGTCAGTCGAGCGAAAATGTGCCCATAGGCGCTCAAAGGTCATGGCGCTCCCCTGGTATCCCCGTGCGAAAGGGTAGATGCCGTGAGTATAGCTGGCGATCGAGGGTGACGCCAGGTTCCACTGTCCGCCAGTCGATTGCGAACCCGACGCCGACAGGCCGCTGCTGCGGCATTCAGACAGAATCCTGCGCATACCGCGCCGCTTGCGTATCGACGACGCCTTTGGCGACAGTGGCAACTAGCATCTCGGCTCAGAGCGCGTGCCTGGCCAGTTGTGCCCACAGGCGTATGACTCAGAGAAGCGAACGGTGGCCGATTGACAGCGATCTGGCCGAACCCCATCTTCAGGCCGAAAGTGGAGGAATCTGCCGCGCCCTATCCTAGCCACCGGCGTCCCGTGACCATGGGACGTCGGCTCTGCGACCAGGGTCTGCTGGCACCCGACAGGAAGCGCGTCTACCTGACCAGACTCTTGCCCAGCGGGCGCCGCGAGGAGACGGACGAGACAGACTGGCCACGTGACCGCCTATCGTTCTCGCAGATCCCTCTCCGCCCACGCCTCGGCTGGCACGAGCTTGCTGTACCAGCCTTTGATGTCGAGCACCGGCGTGCCGTCAATCATGTCGACACCCTCGATGGTGAGAACGTTGTCCTCGATGCCCACCAGCCGTGCCACGGTCATGCCGATAGGATTGGGACGGTGCGGCGAGCGCGTGGAAAACACGCCACGCTCCGTCTCGCTCCAGGGCGTCCGCGTGAGCAATGTGCAGCCGCGCGAAAGATGAAAGTGAAACAGCACCACGATGTGGTCATGCTCGCCTAGGTTCTGTAGGCCCTGCGCATACTCGGGGTAGATCTCGATGGTGGCCCGAACCCCCTCTCTCAGCACCGATTGCGGCGGCGCATCACCAGGGCTGGCATAGGGCGAATGGACGGTACCGATAGGCCGTAGAGTGATCTCGGGCATGGGGCTCCTTGAGTATCGAGCGCTGAACAGCAAAACGCCCCCGGGCTGCACGCTCGGGGGCGTCGTCGAATGGCGACTAGAGACGGCCGAGTATCTCGGCCTTTTTGGCGTCGTATTCTTCCTGGGTCACCAGTCCGTTGTCGAGCAGCTCTTTGAGTGTCTTGAGCGCCGCAACGGGGTCCTCGGCCGGAGCCGCCGGCTGGGCGGGCGCCTGCTGCTGCTGGCCAGCGTTGGCAAAGGTGTTAGCCATCACCTGAGCGGCGGCCATGCCGCTGGCCATGCCCAACCCGACCTGCGCCGTATCGGCCGCTGCCCCTGCCGGCTGATTGGCGGCATCGCCGATCGCCCGGGCCGTCTTGAACTTCATATAGGCGTCCATGTCGCCCACGGCGCCGATGGAGGCGGCCTCATCGATCGCGGCGCTGGTCTCTTCCGTCGGGCTGACCGACATGATGTAGAGCGCCTTGAGGGACAGGCCGATGGCGGCAAAGTCATCGCGCAGCTTGATCCGGGTGGCCGCCGAGATCTCTTCAAACATTCTGGGCAAGTCCAGAATAGAGGTGGCGTTCTCGCCCAGCATGTCGGTGAGGCGATTGATGATCATCGAGCGCATATAGTTGCTGACGTCTTTGGTGGAATAGTAACCGCGCGCCCCGACCATCTGCCCCACAAACTGTTGCGGATCGCTGACGGCCATCGAGTAGGTGCCATGCGCGCGAACGCGCACCATGCGCAGCACCGAGTCGCGCAGGGTGATCGGCTCGGGGGTGCCCCAGCGCTGATCGATCATGTCGCGCGTGTTGACGAAATAGACCTCGGCGGTAAAGGGCGTGTTGCCGCTAAACACCTTTTTCACCAGACGAACAAGCAACGGAATGTTGGCGGTGGTGATGGTGTGGCGACCGGGGCCAAAGATGTCGAGCGCCTTGCCATAGAGGAAGAACACAGCCACCTGCCCCTCGCGCACCACCACCTGTGACCCAATGCGAAAGTCACCGGCGCCGTGCTCGGGGATACGATGGACGATCTCGCTGGTGCCCATATCGGGGCACTGAACGACGTCGATAATCCTTGCCATGGGGTGAACTCCTTTTCCCGTGGCGGCCGTTAGCCGGCCAGAACAACATCCTGACGTTCGCTAAAGGTGGTGTTGAGGTCCTGCAGCGTAGCGACCAGCTTTTTGGCCAAGGGTCTGACCTCGCCGTCGTTGGCCAGCGCGCTCTCGATCTCGTCAAGCAATGCAGCCACGTCGTTGACGCCGCTGAGCAGCCCCTGGTCGAAATCATAGAGCCGGTCCAGGGCCGCTTCGTCGACCTTGATGGCGTCAAAGAGGCCGGCATAGCCATAGCTGGCGGTCTTGATACGATCGATGAGCAGTTGTAGCTTGGTGCTGGCCCGCTCAAGGATCATCATGGCCCGTAGCTCGCCCTCTTCGACCATCTCGAGTTGCGCCGCGTCGAGGCGGGTCATCTCTTCCTCGAACTGGCGCGCGACGTGCATGCGCAACAGCTTGTCAGCATCGCGCCGCTGCTCTTTGGCCTTGTAGCCGGCATATCCCGGGATCTTGTTGGCCAGCTCTTCCAGCTTGCCTTCGGCGCCGCTGATCTTTTCCGTCAAGTCACCTAGCATGGGGCACACTCCTTATCGCGAGGGACCACTCGATCGGGGCGTTTGGCACGCCCATATCCAATACGTGCTCCAGTAACCGCTTGTTGCGCATTTCCATAATACCGCATCCAGCGCCGGTTGTCTATGGCCGCTTTGGGCTAGATCAGGGCCGCCACGTCGCGCGGGGCCAACACCAGCTCCTCCTCGATGTCGCGCTCCTGCAGCACGTCGCGCATCGCCCTGGGGAGCGCAACCGTCTGCTGTTCGGTCGTCATGTTCATCACATAGATCAGCGGCTTGCCGTCGACCCAGCGCACCTGGGCGCTGACCCCTTCCGGCGTCTCGAGGACGCCCTCGACGCCGCAATGCGCCGCCACCTCGGGCAGGAATCGCGCATAGAAGGAGGGCTCCATCCCCGCGCCCACATAGTAGGCGCGGCCCTTGCCAAACGCGTTGACCGTCAGAGCGGCATAGGGCGCATACCAAGCGTTGCTGTAGCGCGCCAAGGTTTTGGCCGTGGTGGGCTCGAGCATATCGGCCCAGACAAAGGTGTCGTAGAAATCGCCGCGCCAAGCAACCCGCGGCGGTCTCGATCCATCCCCACGGGGCGGAATTTTTCGATGCCCAGGCGCTGTGGGGCATGACGGCCTACGAGGCCGAACAGCAGGCCGTCGAGCGCTATTCCGTCCACCGCGAGGGGTTCCGCAAAGCGGGAGCCATCGTCATCGGCCCGGCCGGTGAAAAACAGGTCAGGTTCGCCATCATCGCTAATGATCAGTGGCGCTGTGCCGGCAGAACCGGCGTGGGCGCGGTCATGGGCGCCAAGCACATCAAGGCGGTCGTGTTCCAGGGCGATCGCACCCGCGCCCTGTATAAACCCGCCGAGG
>Ga0180435_10004872_pt1 | contig 13137 bp, 12 predicted proteins | sample SS_ome_3_FD_132467 | JGI IMG/M metagenome (GOLD analysis project Ga0180435, IMG submission 132467) | Hypersaline lake sediment archaeal communities from the Salton Sea, California, USA - SS_3_S_1 metaG | ecosystem: Environmental > Aquatic > Non-marine Saline and Alkaline > Hypersaline >... | reverse complement strand
GGTTATGCGTGCTGAATATGGCACAATTATGCCACGTGGCATATTTAGGGAAACAATGACTGATAGACAAGAGACAATTGCGGTGGATTTAATTCGACCTGGTCGTTATCAGCCGCGCCTACAGTTCGATCCGGATGTTATACAGGAACTGGCTGCATCGATTGCCTCGATGGGGCTGATTGAGCCGCTTGTGGTTATGCCGACGAAAGAGGCGGACCAGACCTATTATGAACTTATTGCTGGAGAGCGTCGTTGGCGTGCTGCCCAGGTTGCAGGCTTACAGGAACTGCCTTGCATCGTAAAAAATCCCAATAACCAACAAGCCGCCTTAATGGCGCTGGTGGAGAATATACAACGCGAAGACCTCACCCCGGTAGAGGAAGCTCTTGCAATGAAACGCCTGGTTGAAGATTTTGCCATGACTCAGCAGGAAGTAGGGCAGACAGTAGGCAAAAAGCAAAGTACGGTGTCACACTTATTGCGTATGCTGGAAATGCTCGATGAAGACGTCTTATCGATGGTGCAGACTAAGCAACTATCAACGGGCCATGCCAAGGCCTTGATGCGTATACCGACAGACGCACAGATAGAGCTTGCCGATCGCGTTTTAATGCACCACCTATCGGTACGCCAATTGGAGAAGCTTTGCCGTCAGCACCTGGAAAGGACGCTAGATGAGGCGCCTGTAAAACCAGCAGCAGACTTAAACGAGGACCCGGATGTACGTCGCTTACTCAACCACTTAAGTGAACAATTAGGTTACCGCGTGACGATTGAACGTAACAAGGAAGGGCAGGGCACTGTAGCGCTACACTTTTCATCCACAGATGAATTAGAGGGGATTTTTGAGAAACTAGACCCCAATCGGGAGCCTGACTGGTGAGTTATCCACAGATCTTGTGGATAAGCCTCTTTATAGTTAAAGTAATTATAATATAAACAAACACTTGCGAATTTGTATACTTTTTATACAGCTAGCGTATAGGCAAGATTATCTTGCAGTAACTGCGCAAAATCTTCTAACGAATGCACGCGACGTAGGTCATGTTCATTGCGGTTCCAAGGTCGGTCGCGCAAGACGGGGTGATCTACATTTTTCGCGGTAACCATGCTGCGTATATGCTCTGGGTGATCGTCCAGCATGAAAGCTACTTGTGAATAGCGGTCTATGAACTCTGCTTTAGGTATGCCATAAGGAACAATGTCTAAACGATCATGTCTGATATTGTGAGCTTCCAGCCATTGCTTGGTGGTATTACAGCTGTCAGGGTGCCAGCCGCGCGCTGTCAGTATCGCTACCTGGTAACCAGCTTCTTGCGCAGTTTTAACCGCAGTGTGGACACCAGGCTCTAATGTGGCATTTTCCAAAATCTCATGCTCAATCAGCGCCCGCATGCAGTCTTCGTGAGCAATATCGTAAATCGATTCAAGAGAAAATCGATCCCAGTCCTCCCAGTGTATGGACTTTCCAGTAACCGCATTTAGCGCTTTATGAATGCCGTCGCGCAGATTACACAGCACGTCATCTAGATCGAATACCACAAAAGGATTGGCGTGATTTTGCATAATTAGCTATTAACTGCTGTCGGCAAGGTTTTGTGATCCAGCTCGATCTCTTCGACATGGTATTCAGTATTGTTTTCGTGCTTTTTAACAAAAGCTTCAAACGCTTCACGATCCAACGGCTTAGATAGGTAATAACCCTGGATTTCGTGACAACCGATAGTTCTGAGGAAGTGTAACTGTTTCTTGTTTTCAACGCCTTCTGCGACAACGCGCAGACCCAGTGTTTGACCCAGCATGACGATAACCTTGGTGATCGCGTCGTCACTTTCATCTGCGGTAATGCCACAGATAAATGAACGGTCCACTTTCAGGGTATCTACGGGCAACCGCTTGAGGTACCCTAGAGAGGAATAGCCAGTACCGAAGTCATCAATAGCGAACTCCACGCCAATATCGCGCAGTGCTGCAATCTGATGCACCGTCTTGGAATTACGCTTCATCAACACACCCTCGGTAATCTCTAACTCAAGCAGTTTGGGATTCAACCCGGAATCCAGCAGAGCCTGACTGACCTTGGTGTGCATATCGTGCTTGCGAAATTCGACCGCAGAAATATTGACCGATACCTTGATCGGCATACCTGCATCATCCCATTCTTTGGCTTGCTGTACAGCCTTACGCAACACCCAGTCACTAATATCATCAATAACGCCAATTTCTTCTGCGATAGGTATGAATTCAGCCGGTGAGATGAAGCCCATGGCCGTCTTCCAGCGAATCAGCGCCTCAGCGCCAACCACCTTACCTGAAGATAGATCTAAGCGAGGCTGGAAGTTTAGGCTAAACTGTTCTTCAGACAGAGCCAGACGCAGACTGTCTTCCATCGATTTACGTAAACGTGCCTGGTGATCCAGTTCAGCTGAATACAATTGGAAGTTATTGCGCCCCTCAGCCTTAGCGCTGTACATTGCCATATCAGCGTTTCGGAGCATTTCATCAGGATCGTTACTGTCAAAAGGACAAACGGAAACACCGATACTGCCACTGCTGTGAATTTCATGATCTTCAATGACAAAAGGTCGCGCGAGTGACTCAATGATGCGATTAGCGAGAATTTTGACGCCATCGATGTGCTTGACGCCAACTTGTATGACCGCAAATTCATCACCGCCCAATCGGGCTACTGTGTCGCTCTTTCGTACACAGTTTTTCAACCGCCCGGAAACTGCCTGTAACAGAGCATCACCGACGGCATGACCCAAGGTGTCATTAACATCTTTAAATTTATCCAGATCCAAGAACATGACTGACATTAGTGTTTCAGTCTTTTCACTGCCTCGGATTTCTTCAATCAGTTTTTCTTTAAAATAGTTGCGATTTGGCAGGCCTGTTAACGCGTCATGTTGCGCAATATGGCGCATAGCCTCAGCATGATTGCGAGTAGCCACGCTGTCATGCAGCACAACCACCGTATGATCCTGTCCGCCAACTTCAATGTCATGCGCGATAATTTCTACCGGTACAAAAGAGCCGCTCTCATGGATACCTAGCACATTGTGTCTGTCATCAGTTTTACCATCACGGTCTTCCAGTACACCCTCGACGACACTGTGATATTGGTCAGCAAACAAACTTCTAAACTCAAGACCCTCTAGCGGCCTGGAATTTCCAAACAGGTCCTTTGCCGTGGAGTTAGAGCCCAGGATCTTACCTGTGCGATCATTAATGATTATTGCTTCATCATTTTTGAACTGAGTAAGTATCTCTTTACTCTTTTCTTCTTGACTTATGTCCATGATAACGATTCTCTATTAACATTTTAGACTATTTTACTATAGCAACTGTATACTTGTCAATATAAGTACCCTATAAGGGGATGTTACTTCCTAAGCAACACCCCCTTTGAGGTCTTAGATTTCGTCGTACAGTTCAGCTACAGCCGTACCCTTGGTAACTTCTTTGGTACGTGCTTTGAAACTTTCTTCAGCGGAGTGAATAGCGGCATTAGCGGCTTCCATGACGCCTTGAGCTTCAGCCGATCCAGGTATGATGTTTACGATACGGTGATTGCCGTTTACGGTTACCGTGACATTACCGTTGTTTGAAGTTCCATTGAACTCTTCAGTGGCCATGGCTTTTTTCAGCTTGCGCAGTTCGCCTTGGATTTTGATCGCCTGTTTGACAATCTTGCTGGCTTTCATGGTGTTTTTAAGTAGTGCCATTGTGTAGGGTTCTCCAGGTAGAGGGTAGGAAAGGTAGGGTAGGGGGCGTGCTTATTTATGCTCGTCAATCCAGGCAGATAACTTCTTGGCGTCAGCCTTGGCGTCATTAGGAACTTCAACGCCTTTACGTTCTGCAATGGTATTAGCAAAATTCAGCGCTTTTTCAGAAGGAGGGAAAGGCTTGCTTGCGTGCTTGTCGATAAATTCGCGACATTTCTCGAAACTGCCTTTGACCTCGTCAGAAATCTCTACATTAAATGTGTTAGCCAGACGCTCTGCATAACTGAGCATCTTGTCTGTAGGTGGGTTGTTAGAATCCGACATTTTTCCTCCTTTGCGCTTGCTTTGAGGTCGGTTAGGTTTGGTTGACGAAATCTTGCCTTCGAGTCCTTTGAGGGTTTTTAAGTGTTCCTCAACTCGTTCAGCAATACCGTCTTCGAATTTGATTTGGGAGGCTTTATCGTTAGCAATAAGATCCAGCTCCGCTTCCCAGCGTGCCGTTTCTGCAATATCGTAAAGCGCTTCTGGTAGGGCAGTGATCAGCTCACGGGCCTTTTGAGTCGATACAATGTATTTGCCCTGAGGCTTTAATAATTGACGACGTTTCAGCCCTTCAATGATACTAGCTCGTGTCGCGCCGGTACCTAGCCCAGATACAGACTTGAGTAATTTGCCGGCTTCTTTGTCTTCAACGTACTTAGCCGCACCCTCCATATCACCGATCAATGTGCCTTCTGTGTAACGATTGGGCGGGCGGGTTTTACGGGTAACGACCTTTACTGAAGCAACAGTTGCCTGCTCACCGTCTTTAACTGGCGGTAGAATCTTGTCTTCTTTTGCGGATTTTGCTTTAGCAGCCATATTAATTTGCTCTCACCGGGACATATTTGCCTTTATGAATTCGCGGCATACCAATACTGCGCGCTATCAACGACAAACCAGCAAAGTGAGCAATGGAGCCGTTTTCACTAGCGCAATAATCTGCGAGCACAACAGGATTAAAATCAAAGTCCAATAGAATCTGGCAGGTTGCGATAATTGCAGTATCTGTAGATACGCCGCAAAGATATACGGTTTTACTGTTAAGGCTTCTCAGCTCCTCAATCACACCGAGCGTCAATCCCATAGGATTTTTCGTTGTCATTGTCTTTTCGCCTGAAAATTCGATAAGCTCAGGACAAATCAGGGTGTTTGGGTCACTTTCCTGCATACCGAGATATGGATCCAGGCGACCATCGTCTCTAGGCTCACTGACAAATCTGGTAAAAATGGGAGAAACACTTGGATTTCCCGATAACGCCTCCCGAATCCTCTCAGGTAGCTCCTGGGTAGAGTTGTTCATAAACCCGATTTGCATGTTGAGAATAAGAAACACCTCGGGTGTCTCAGCATTAATTTGGCGAGTGTTTTCAGTCATGAAACCTTTCTCGTACGGAAAGACAAAAAAATGCACGACAGATGGTCGTACAGACAGTCAATACATTGTTAAATGTATAGCGAGCGCGATGGCTTGATTTGAAAGCGACGCTTGGGTCGCATTAAAGGAAGACCTGCCGATGTGACGAAACGCGAGGTCTATCTGAAATTACTTGCGTAGTATAGCAGTTGTATACATTGATTGCAAGTGTTATTTTGAGACTAGAAGATGCCCTAGCTTGTACTGATTACCTTATTTAGTTTACCCAAGCCTTTTAGATAGGCGCGCTGGACCTTGCTGGGTACCTCGGTGTGCGATTTGATGGGTGTCAATTCCTTTATAACCACACCCTGTGCTTTGAGCTGATTAAGGTACTTACGCACCGCACCTGGTATCAGTTTGAGGCTTTCTGCAATTTCTTTATTGCTTGCGCCAGCCTCTTTGAGTTCTTTGATATTTTGTTCCTGGCTTTTACTGAGCGGATAACCGGATTTATGCGCATCCGCCTCCCTAAGAACAGCACGGATATTGCCTAAACCATACTGTGTCTCTCGATTAATCGCTGCCGCAGCCATCCCGAGATAATTAAAATACAATACACGGTTTCTCTTCCAGTCAGAAAGACTCGCTGAATTTGCAGAACGCTGCCTCAGACGCTTGGGAAGTGCCTCCCGTACTTGCTTTAGACTCAGTTTAAGCGTTTCAGCGATAACCGCTTGAGGCATACCACCCTCTCTGAGCTTGACAATTTTAGCCTTGGTGTCACGGTCCATTCGAGCAACCTTCATTGGAGGCAGCTTCATTTGTGTAACGGTACCACGCGAAATACCAAGCTCTTTAGCAATTTGCTGGATCTGCATACCTTGCTTGTGCAATCTTAACGCCTCACTGCGTAGTGCTTCAGCCGTTGTTGCTTTTTTCTCTATTGAGCCTGCTGGTATTAGCTCAAATGTCGCGCTATAACTCTTTTTCAGTGCCTTAGCGATCTCTTTGCGAGACTTTCCCTCTTTAAGCAGTTTTTCAGCCTTAGATTTATCGCGAGCATTCTTTTTTTGCTGTTCTAATGAAACCTTTACCGGTAACACCCGACGCAGCGACCCCACTGTAACATTAAGGTCAGCTGCGATTTGCCGCTTTGTCCATCCTCTTCCAAACAGTGACTTGGCGCGTTTTTCCATCACAGGTGTAATACGCACAGTTGGCTTGCGTGTCACTTCCTCACTTGGCTTCATCTTGACGTCCAAAACAAAACCACTTGAACCTTTTATCATTGGTAGCGATTCACTCATCGTGCCACCTTTTTTCTCAGCATTATATTGCAGACCTTTATGTGCCGAATTGATCTTTGAAACCAGTTGCGAAAAAGCCGAGTAAGTCAGACCTGCGCGTTTGGCCACTTCTGTACGCTTCTCCTTGCCAACTAGAACAGCCTTAACGTGACCAATCTGTTCTCGAGTTAGCCCTTTTGCTTTCTCTTTAGGCTTGAGTTTTCTACCCAGACGTTCTTCGAGGGTTTTATTACTCAACTCGGCTTTTTTCTTAACAGCAGCAACCGCGTCCTTAAACTCAGTTTCATTCATAGTCAGGCCCGTGTGAAATACTTTAAATCGTATATTGAGGAAGTATATAGCATTAGCTATATTAAAACAACAATATTGAAAACGGTTTTAAAAAGCCGTCGCCAGTTTCCAGGCCAACGCCCAGAGAATCCACCCTCAATCAGAGCGCTCACACCAAACCAGGGGCGGCTCTAGGACTCAGCGATGCAAATGCGTATCCGACACGAACTCTAGGTTACTTGGGAATAAGGGATTGCTAATTTCGGTGCCACGGACGGCCCATTTTTTTTTACGGGATAACCGCTGGAGCGGTTTTTCTGGGGAGCTCTCGGAATAGGGTAACTGGAGGGCTACAACTAAATTGACCTTTTCTTAAATGTATAAAAAGAAAAGCCCCGCAAAAGCGAGGCCAGTCAATTTAAGTTATATTAAATCTCAGCTTGCAAGTCTTCATCAAACTCGTCGTACTGAGTCTCTGGATCGTAAGGCTCTACGTCACCGGTACGCGCTAATCGCATGGCATTTTTCATGTGCATCCTAATCAGCTGCATCGCGGTTTCCCGAGCATCTTTTTCAGTTTTACCGTGTATCAAAGCATAATTACGCTTCTCAACGCCCATTTCAGAAACCGGGACGATCATTTCGACTTTCCAGCAAGGCTCTTCTGCCTGGCCAAATCGTACAGCTGGTACAACGTCACGTAATCCTTCTGCAACATTAAAAGCAGAAGCCATGACAAATTGCATCAAATCTTCCAGTTCATCTTCAGCAACACCCAGCTTATTGATATCGCAAGCCTTCTCTATCCAGGCTGAGAACTCTTTTTTCAACTCTTTTTTAATAAAAGATGTGTTTTGAATATCCTGCTGGATATGCATCTCTTTAAAATAACGGTTGTAGAGTTCTTTTGCTAAATCAAATAGCCTTTCGTTAATCCGACCATCGTAAACAGCTTCTCTCATATTAAAGTCAACGGACTCAGTACCGAAATAGGCACAGATACTGTCCAGAATATCGAAATCCGCATGGTTCTCGACATCAGGAAGCCTGTCAGATAGCAGGTTCGTGGCGTTTACTCCATCATCCAAAGCAATAAAGTCATTCCACTCCAGCTCCAGAACAAATGGTGTGATATTGAAATTACCAAGATCCACCGACTCAAACTCACCTTCAGTGAATTTGTGACAATGACCTTTGGCGGTGATTACAGAAGGCAAACCTCTAACTTCGTCGGCGTAACGCTTAAAAACAACGTTGTCTCCAAAATCGATAGTCAGGATTGTGTCTTCATCAGATTTGTGCGGGTTTGCTTCAATATCGACCACAACCCCTAAACCGAATCCGCCGGTAGCATCAATTACACGGTCAAAAACTCTGTATTTCATATAGTTTCTCCTTTGTTTAATAAATAGTGACCTTGCTCTTCGTATAGCGAACAGGAGTGGTGAGGCCGCCTTAAGGCTTTTACAGCGATGGAGGGCGTTATCTGTTGAGTTTTTTACGAAGCGCTCGATAATCCATCACCCAATAAAAATCACCACCTTCAAAGTCAGGGGCGATTTCATAGCGACAGCCGTTAAATTGCAGATATTCGCCGATCAGGTAATCGGCCTGCTGTTTCTGGGAAGCAGGACCGGTGTCAATCACCATGCCCTTTTCAATGCACAATTTGCCTTGAAAGTGAGTCTCTCCATTTTCCCAGGACTGGATTAACTGGACAGGTACTGTACGGTCGTGCATGCAAGTCTCCGCGCTGATTGTTTATTAATATAGTCATCGCGAATACCTAAAAAGAAACCCCTCCGAAGAGGGGTAGATTAAGCAGTAAATAGATAAAAACTTAGGCAGCGTAACGCGCGCCCTCTTCAAGTTGCTCTTCGGTTAAAGCCCCCAAAAGCGCTTGTTCGCCCCAGACCAGTTTACGATAAACCAAGTCGGCTTCGGTACGGAAATCCGCACCAGCGACCTCAATCCACTCCTGAAGCTCTTCAATCAGTTTCAGGCCCTGGATTGGCGCAAACAGCCAGAATGTAGAATCCTCTTTGGAAGTCAGATTCAACTGGACATTGTAGGCATAGCCGTTCGGGAAAGGTCCGGCTTTTTCCTCAATTTCCTTGAGCATTTCCGGCTTGGCCGCTCGATAATACTTAAATTTTGATCGAGCCAGCATAATTGCTTCAGCCGCAATACTTGAGGCCAATCTAAGCACTTCATTTTTATTTGACATAACTAATCTCCTATTAAAAAACAATTAACCTGCGATTCGTATAGCGAATGAATTGAGAAAACGGCCTGACGCAAACGAAAAAGCCCCACAGAAGCGGGGCTAGGTAAAGTAAGTTAATTTATGCTGCTGAAACGTAACGGGTAACGGTACGTTCAACATACTCCTCAATTTGCGGAGATACTTTCTCGAAATTACCGCGAATTACTTTAAAGACACGGTCAGCCTGATCGGAATCAGCGCGCTCAAACTGCACCTGATAAGACGGCTCACCAACAAACTCACGCGCTTTCTTATCAAGCACAACGTGAATTACCGTGCTTTTTTCCTCGCCAGTTGCTCCAACTGGAACCGACAGATGCAGTTCAACACAATCGTAGCTCTGCTCAGTAAAAGCGGTAGCTTCTCCAAGCGATTCAGCCACGGCCAACGTGACGAGCTCTTCCATGAATTCAAGCATCCGCTCTGCCGAAACGGCAGGCATAGCCTCGGCTTGTTTAGGCTGATTTCTTACTGACTCAAGATATGTATCTGCAACAACGGCATCAACATCATCCATTGTATCTACCACATCAAATACTGGAGTTTCGAATTCCATAATGACCTCTTCTTTTGTAATACTAATAATTAATAAAAAACGCACTTGTCCTAAAAAGTGTGTAGACCTGTCTTGAAAACGACAAAATCTATACACAATAGTATAGCAATCGTTTTGTTGAATTACAACAGCCTTTATTAAATTAATTAATAGGATTTATCTTCTACTGCGATAGATTTTACTGATATGTATTCAGCGAGCTTGAAAGAAACCATTGAAATGGCTAGGGCAACCAACAGGTATTCAATGCCAAAGTGCCGGAAAATGCCCAGGTAAGTAATACCCAGATAGGCGGCCTGCATCACCCATTGCGCCCAGATTCGGGTGATATAGCTGTGCAGCATCCAACAGATATTGGAGGCCAGCCAATCCAGTCTTCTGGACCTATAGCAACAATGAGGGCGCCGGCGACACCGGTGAAGCTGGCTACCCAGCCTATGATTTTGACGCTACTACTTTCTTGCATGGGAAATTCAAAGAAAAGGGTCGGAGCAGGGTATAGCGACTGTTAGAGCTAAAAGTCCTTTTTATTGCTGCTTTGGCGTACAGTTCTTTCACTATATTTATTAAGCCAGGCGCGTTTCGCGCCAAACCTCCCACTGTCCACCCTGGACCGCCTTGGTAGCTATACATGTTGCTAAGGTCAAATTTTTTATATTGAGGAGATTTATTATGTCGACAGAATTAGCAAGCAAAATCGTTGGTTTTGAGGTCGTCAAAGACGATGAAGAACAGCCAGCGGAAGTTGCGGCGCCTGATGTTTCATTGGAAACGATGAATGAAGAGTTCCAGCGTCCTGAGGCTACGGTTGGATTTACCTATAAAGTAAAGCCGCCTGTCTCTGATCACGCGATGTACGTCACTATTAATGATGTGATCCTGAATCAGGGTACCGATCATGAGCAGCGTCGTCCTATCGAGATCTTCATCAACTCGAAAAACATGGAGCATTTTCAGTGGATGGTTGCACTGACGCGCATCATCTCTGCGGTTTTCCGTAAAGGCGGTGACGTTGTTTTTCTGACAGAAGAACTGTTGTCAGTCTACGACCCCAAAGGCGGCTACTTCAAAAAAGGTGGTAAATACATGCCATCCCTGGTTGCCGAAATTGGCGATATTTTGAAGCAGCATTATCTGGCCATTGGCTTAATCGAGCCTGACGGTCTGGATGAGCACCAGCAAAAGCTAATCGAGGAAAAGCGCGCGCAGTTTGAAGCATCGCAACAATCTGAGGAAGAGTCTGATAATGGCGATTACCCAGAAGGTGCTCAATTGTGTAACAAATGCAACACTAAAGCAGTCGTTAAGATGGATGGGTGTATGACCTGTCTGGCCTGTGGCGATTCTAAGTGCGGCTAGTTACTACTTTTACTTAATCTTTACCTGCCCCTCCTTTCTGGAGGGGTTTTTCGCTATATGAGACTCTGATTTCTCAATATATGGAGTTTTGCATGCGATCTTCCAATCCTGCCTTGGGCGAAAACACGTTTCAAGAAAGCGATCATTCCAATCCAATGACAATGCAGGGCACGGTCAATAAATCCTTTTTGTTGCTGTTCTTGCTGATGCTGTCTTCTTTTCAGACCTGGCAATGGGCCTTGCCTTACATCAAATCCGAACAAACCGGCGTTATCTCGGGTGCTATCACAGCAGCTGCCATCGGTGGTTTTGTCGTGGCGCTTATTACGATCTTCGCAAAACGCTACGCGGTCTTTTTTGCTCCCCTGTATGCCTTAATAGAGGGCGTGGTAATCGGCGGGATCTCTGCTTTTTTCGAAAACGAATACCCGGGAATTGTCATGCAGGCCAGTACCCTGACATTTTCAATCTTCGCTGCGTTGCTACTTGCCTATAAGACTCGAATGATTCGCGCCACTGAGAACTTCAAACTCATGGTGTTTGCCGGTACCGCAGGTGTAGCGATTTTGTATTTAATTGACATCGTACTGCGCTTTTTCGGCATGGAAGTACCTTACATTCATGAAACAGGCGCTATCGGCATAGGATTTAGCGTCGTAGTCGTTGTGATCGCCTCGCTGAACTTGGTGCTGGATTTTGACTTCATTGAGTCAGGCGTAGATAACGGCGCGCCTAAGCACATGGAGTGGTATGCGGCCTTCGGACTACTCGTAACCCTGATCTGGCTATATCTTGAATTACTCAAACTACTGGCTAAATTACGTAGCTCAGATTAAATCGAATCAGCCCCGTTTTCGGGGCTTTTTTATACCTACTGGTACCTATACTTTAAAACGCTACAGGCAAAGGCCTCGCGCGAACCAGATTCCCCCTTATTTTTACATAAAAAACACTCACGGATCGGCAATCCCATTCTGATCCTGGCAAAGACGTTTTCTCTCACAATTTCGCCTGTAGATTAAATCCACCCCTCCTTGTCTGATCGGTCGTGTTATTCGCTATACGCCTTGAGGACAATTGTTTTTATATGAGGAGAGTATTAAATGTCTTTAGCTATAGTTAAATCTGTCGGTTCCACCGACGCAGTAAATTCAGTACCTTTGCAACCAGCTTCTATCGATATTTACGATAAGAAGTACCGTCTGAAAACCAAAGACGGAGAAAACGTTGACAGTGGTATTGAGGCAACCTTCGAACGTGTAGCGCGAGCTATTGCGGATGTAGAAGAGCCAGAACTTCGTGAAAAGTGCTTTGAGGACTTTATGTGGGCTTTGGATAACGGAGCCATCCCTGCTGGGCGTATTACGTCAAATGCAGGTGCTGCTGAGCATAAGCCAGCCACATCAACCATCAACTGCACCGTATCCGGCATTATTCATGATTCTATGGATGATATTCTGGGTAAAGTTCACGAGTCAGGAATGACCTTGAAAGCAGGCTGTGGCATTGGGTATGAGTTTTCAACTCTTCGCCCTAAAGATGCCTACGTTGCAGGTGCCGGCGCTTACACATCGGGTCCGCTGTCCTTTATGGATATTTTTGACAAGATGTGTTTTACAGTGTCGTCAGCAGGTGGTCGTCGTGGTGCCCAAATGGGTACATTTGATGTTCAACATCCCGACGTTCGCGACTTCATCAAAGCGAAACGCGAAGATGGACGTTTAAGGCAGTTTAACCTGTCTCTGCTGATCACTGATGGCTTTATGGATGCGGTTAAGAATGACGCAGACTGGCCACTGGTGTTTCCTGTAACTGAGAAAGAAGTCGCAGCGGATAACCTGGATATCAATGATCCAGAACAAGTTATCTACCGTGATTGGCCTCTCACCAAGGAATACGTGACTAATGAGCAGGGTTTGGTAGCGTGTCGTGTTTACAAGAAGATCAAAGCTCAGCATCTCTGGGATATGATCATGTCTTCGACATACGATTTTGCGGAGCCGGGTTTCATTTTGATTGACAAAGTCAACGAGATGAATAACAACTGGTTCTGTGAAAACATTCGCGCCACAAATCCATGCGGTGAGCAGCCCCTGCCTCCGTATGGTGCCTGTCTGTTGGGATCGATAAACCTGACTAAGTTCGTTAAAGATCCATTTACGAAGAATGCAGCTTTTGACTGGGAGAAATTCCGCAAAACTGTCCGTATCTTTACACGCATGTTAGATAATGTTGTAGAGATCAACGGTCTG
>Ga0180435_10004869_pt1 | contig 13139 bp, 10 predicted proteins | sample SS_ome_3_FD_132467 | JGI IMG/M metagenome (GOLD analysis project Ga0180435, IMG submission 132467) | Hypersaline lake sediment archaeal communities from the Salton Sea, California, USA - SS_3_S_1 metaG | ecosystem: Environmental > Aquatic > Non-marine Saline and Alkaline > Hypersaline >... | reverse complement strand
GAACTGGCCGAACTAAAAATCCAGCATACCATAAAATATGACAATCTCAAAAATGAATATATTGTGACGCGCTCATGGGACGCTAATCAGCAGCGCGTGGTGAAGTCCTTTGATGAAGCTAAAAAACTGATGGCCGAAATCGACAGTCTAAAGGTTATCGATCTTAATCAGCTCCAAAAGGGAACACGGTATCAAATTCGAACCAAAGCTCAGTTGAGCAAGCTGACACTCCCATTCTACCTGCACTATGTGCTGTTTTTCGTTTCCCTTTGGGACTTTGAAACCGACTGGCACACTATTGACTTCATATACTGACACCTGAGCTTGCACGAATTTTATGACAGTTACTGTCGTGTGCAAACGCAAGTGATACATGTAACTAGCAGCAGAAACGAGTTAAAGCACCATGAATTCCGGAAACCTCACAAATGAGGAGCGACGACGACGCAAACGGGAAATCGTCATCATTATCGCGATTATCGTCATCGTAGCGGTATTGACATTTGCCGAAAACCGCGTAATCCATTTTGGTGCCGAATTTCCCATCTCGAACACCATTTTGATGTTTATCCTCATCAACATCAACCTGCTCCTGCTTATTCTGCTCATCTTCCTGGTTCTGAGAAATCTGGTCAAACTGCTCTACGACCGTAAGCGCAAGGTCATGGGTGCTAAGCTGCGAACCAAATTAGTGGTGGCTTTTATTGCCCTGACCTTTCTACCAACCGTCGTGCTATTTTTCTTTTCAATTAATTTCATTACCACCAGCATTGAATTCTGGTTCAATGTACCGGTTGAACAAGCCCTGGAAAACTCTTTGCGGGTCGGTCGCAACATTTATACCTTTGCCGAGCAAAACAATCGTTTTTTTCTAGAGCGCATCGCCTACCAGATGAAGACTAAAAATCTGCATGATGAGAAAAATAAAAAGGCGCTGACCAAGTACATTCAGATTGTCCAGCGCGAGTTTAATATCGATGCTGTTGAAGTCTATTCTGCCAATTCAAAGCGCTTGATATTTGCTTTAGCGCCCGAACTCGAGGGCAAGCCTCTCCGAACTGTCCCCGCTGCAGATTTCCAGCAAAAAATGCAAAAAAACCAGGTACGTTCCATTTCTGAAAACTACCGTAAGGGCCAACTATTGCGGACAATCGGAACGGTACCATTTGGTGTAGCGCATTCCGAAGCCAAGGCCTACCTGGTCTTAAGCGACCTGATTCCACAAGATCTTTCCGAAAAAATGTTGTCCATCTCACGCGGTTACGAGGAGTATCAGCAGATCAAGCTGCTGAAAAGACCGATTCAGATCACCTATTACATTACCCTATCCATTGTTGCCCTCCTGGTCCTTTTTTGTGCGGTCTGGTTTGGCTTTTACCTGGCAAAATCGATTACCATCCCCATTATGGCGCTGGCGGACGGCACCAAAAAAGTTGCCGAAGGCGATTTAAGCTTTTCTATTGGTGCGGTGGCCGATGACGAAATCGGCAGCCTGGTGAGCTCCTTTAATACAATGACCAAGGATCTGCGCAATAACCGCGAGCAACTAGAGCTGTCCGCTCGAATGCTGCGTGAACGCAATATTGAAATCGAGGCCCGGCGTCAGCATATCGAGATCGTATTGCGCAATGTCTCCACCGGTGTCGTCACCGTCGACGCGGGCGGTGCTGTAACCACCATCAATAAGTCGGCCGAAAAAATGCTCAATTTACAGGCCGACAAAATATTAAACACCAGCTATCAGAATCTTCTTTGGGGCCAACACCTGGATCTCGCTGAGGAAGTCGTTGAAAGCCTGGCTAGCGCTCAGGAAACCGCCGTGGAAATGCCGCTTAAGCTTACCATCAACGGCCGACCGCGTAGTTTTTTAATCAGCCTGAACGCCTTGACCGACGACACCGGCAAGCACATGGGTATTGTCATGGTTTTTGACGATCTGACCGAGCTTGAAAAGGCCCAGCGCATGGCGGCCTGGCGTGAGGTTGCTCGACGGATTGCCCATGAAGTTAAAAACCCGCTCACACCCATTACCCTTTCGGCCCAACGGCTTAAACGTAAATACTCTCAAACCCTCAATGAGCCCGTCTTTGATGAATGCACCCAAACCATCATCGATCACGTGGAATTGATTCAGAATCTGGTGAACGAATTTTCAGCTTTTGCCCGCTTCCCGACCGCAAACCCAAAGCCCAGTAAATTGCTGCCGATTATTGAGGAAACCGTGGCGCTCTATCGGGAAGGACACCCCGACATAGATTTTTCGATCAACGCCAACGGCGATATTCCCACACTCAATTTAGATCGGCAACAAATCAAGCAAGCCATGATCAACCTGGTGGACAACGCTATTGCAGCTATCCGCCAGAACGGCGATATTGCCATTTCTTTGGATCATGACCACCAAAATGAGAAAGTATGTATCGAGGTTGCGGACAGTGGCACCGGTATATCGGACGAAGATAAAAGACGGTTGTTTGAACCCAATTTTTCGACCAAAAAAAGTGGTATGGGATTGGGACTGACCATTGTCAGCACCATTGTCAATGATCATTATGGTACCATCCGTGTACAGGATAACGAACCCCACGGCTCGCGCTTTATTGTGGAAATACCGATTTAGGCTGTAGGCTGAAGACTGTTAGATTATTCGGCGCTCAACTGCTAATAGCCTAATTGTCTAAAGCAATAAAAAGCAGGGTCCAAGGATCCGAGGGGTCGAGGGGTCAAGGGGTCAAGTGAAATTGCTGTTAGCTTCTGGCTCTTAGCTGTTAGGTGCAAGGAGCCAAGAGCTAAAATCGAAGAGCTTAACTCTTGAATCCTGGAATCCTTGAATCCCCGAACCCCCAGTTAGTAAAGGATCTATTATGTTTCCATCCATTCTGATCGTCGATGACGAGCCCTCAATTCTAAAGACCCTGGGCGGCCTGCTTACCGATGAAGGTTTCGAAGTAATTATGGCTCTCAACGGATATGAGGCCTTGAAGTTGATCGACGTTGAATCGCCTGATCTGGTACTGCTGGATATCTGGATGCCCGGTATCGACGGTATCGAAACCTTAAAAGAAATCAAAAAGGACAACCCCAATATCCAGGTAATTATTGTCACCGGACACGGTACCATTGAAACCGCAGTCAAGGCCACCAAGTTGGGCGCTTTTGACCTGATCGAAAAGCCACTCTCCATCGACAAGGTCATTTTATCCATCAACAATGCCCTTAATTTTAGACGCCTGGAAGAAGAGAACCGATACCTGCGACGCAAGACCCTGGAAAAAAATTCTATCGATGGCCATAGCCCCTTGATTAGCGAGCTTAGAAAACAAATTGATTCGGTCGCCCCCACAGACTCGTGGGTGCTGATCACGGGTGAAAATGGTACCGGCAAAGAATTGGTGGCGCGCACCATTCACCAACTCAGTTCGCGTTCTGAGTTCCCGATGATTGACGTCAATTGCGCTGCCATCCCTGATGAGTTGATTGAAAGCGAACTCTTTGGTCACGAGAAAGGTTCCTTTGCCGGGGCCCTCAGCAAAAAAATCGGTAAATTTGAATTGGCCAGCAATGGTACGATTTTTCTGGATGAAATCGGCGATATGAGCCTGGTGACGCAATCCAAAATACTACGGGTTTTGCAGGAACAGCAATTTCAACGGGTGGGGGGCAGCCGGACCCTGCAAGTCAGCGTGCGGGTTATTGCCGCCAGTAACAAAGATCTGAATGATGAAATTGTCTCCGGCAAATTCCGGCAGGATCTCTACTATCGTATCAATGTGGTACCCATTTCAGTGCCCCCCCTCAGACATCGTCAGGAAGATATCCCCCTATTGGTAGAGACCTTTCTTAACGAAAATGTAAAGAAAGGCCTGGGTTCCCGCAAAACCATCAGCAATAAAGCCCTAACCCTGTTGCAGGCCTATGAATGGCCCGGTAATGTCAGAGAATTGAAGAATCTACTGGAACGTCTGACCATCATGGTAGATGGTGAGTTGATTGATGTGGACGACCTGCCGGCACCGTACAATCCTCAGACCTCCGAATCAACCGATACAACCGAATTACAGCTGTTGGCCATCGATTCGCTTAAAGGTGCTAAAAAATCATTTGAAAAGGCTTATCTCCGCAATAAACTGCTTGAATATGAGAACAATGTAAGCAAAACCGCCAAAGCCATCGGTGTTGAACGCAGTTACCTGCACAAACTGATCAAGCGGCTCAAGATAAAGAGCGAGTAGCGGGTTGCGAGTGTCGAGTTGCGGGTTACAAGTTACGGTTTATGGGTAGCGAGAGTCGAGGTTGGTGCTTCACGTTTTGAAACCCAGTGATACTGTTTTATTATGAGAATTATTAGCGGCACGTTAAGGGGTAAAAAGCTGCATGCCTTCAAGGGCACCGCTATTCGCCCTACTTCCGATCGCACCCGGGAGGCGGTTTTCAACATTCTATCCAGCCGAATTCCGGGGGCCCACGTGTTGGATCTATTTGCCGGCACCGGCGCTATGGGTATCGAGGCCTTGAGCAGGCAAGCCGCCGCGGCCGTCTTCGTGGATAAGACCCCGGCAGCCATTACCCTGATAAAAAAAAACATAAACGCTTGCGGTCTCGGCTTTAAAACCCGGATCATCCAATGGGATATCGAGCGCAGCCTGGCCTGCCTTGGCGCCGCAAAACCACCTTTTGATCTCATTTTCTTGGATCCGCCCTACGGACAAAACTTGGCTGAAACAGCTCTGTCCCATCTCATTCAAGCCAAGGCCCTGGCCGCTGGTGCTTTCCTCGCCCTGGAACACGGACGGACTGAAAAACTGTCTTGGTCTGGCAATCATTTCCAACTCATTAAGCAGAGACGCTACGGAAAAACCCTTGTTTCCGTTTTGAGTTATATGCTATAAATCTCTCCGCCATAGAATTCTCATCGCAACTATTTGTTATTATTAATTCTTATCGCTGGAGGCTGTCAACCTATGCAAAAAATTGCTATCTATCCCGGCTCTTTCGATCCGGTTACCAATGGGCATCTCGATATCGTCGAACGCGGACTTTACATTTTCGATAAAATCATCGTAGCCATCTTGTTGAATCCTGCCAAAAACTCCTATTTCTCGGTTGAAGAACGCATGGAAATGCTGCAAGACAGTATGAAAGAGTTTAAAAATGTGGAATTTGATACCTTCGATGGACTCCTGGTGGATTATGCCCGTCAGAGTAAGGCCCACGCAATCTTGCGTGGTATGCGGGCTGTATCCGACTTTGATTATGAATTTCAATTGGCCTTGATGAATCGTCGCCTGCAACGTAATATCCAAACCGTTTTCTTAATGACCGGTTTACGCTGGATCTATACCAGTTCATCCATTATCAAGGAGGCCGCTTTGTTCGGCGGCGACATCGAGGACATGGTGCCCCCGATTGTAAATGAGAGATTAAAACTAAAAAATGTCCGCTAACGTAAAAATTCCCCTGTCAAACAATGCTCGCATTGTTCTGGAAAAACGCTATCTCAAAAAAGATCAAAGCGGCAACCCAGTCGAGTCACCCGAGAATATGTTTCAACGGGTTATTAGAAGTGTGGCCGATGCTGACCGGCTTATTGATCCGGATGCCGATGTCCAAAAGACCGAATCAAAATTCAAAAAACTCCTCATGAACCTGTGGTTCCTGCCCAATTCTCCCACCATGATGAACGCCGGCCGGAGACTTGGCCAATTGGCAGCCTGTTTTGTTCTGCCCATCGAAGATTCCATGGAGTCAATCTTTGAAACTGTCAAGCACACGGCTATGATTCATAAAAGCGGCGGCGGCACCGGTTTTTCTTTTTCCAGTATCCGACCGGCCAAGGATGTGGTGCGCTCCACCGCGGGTGTTTCCAGCGGACCGCTTTCATTTATGACCGTTTTTGACATCGCCACAGAAACCGTCAAACAGGGTGGTACCCGGCGGGGTGCCAATATGGGGGTCTTGCGTATTGACCACCCGGATATCGAAATATTTATTGAATCAAAAAATGACCCGACCCGACTGAACAATTTTAATATTTCCGTGGCCCTGACCGATCAATTCATGCACGCCTTGAAATCCGGTTCGGATTTCGACCTAATCAATCCACGCACCGGCGGGATTGTCCGAAGTCTCTCTGCTCAAAACGTTTTTGACAAGATTGTGCACTCGGCCTGGAAAACCGGGGAACCGGGCATCATCTTTATCGATAAAATAAATGCCGACAATCCCACCAAACAATTAGGCGACATCGAGGCAACCAATCCGTGTGGCGAACAACCCTTGCTGCCCTATGAATCCTGTACATTGGGATCCATCAATCTCTCCCGCATGGTGACGAAAGACAGCCTCAATTTCAATCGGCTCAAAACCAGTGTGCATGGTGCGGTGCACTTTTTAGACAATATCATCGAAATGAATCGCTATCCGTTGCCGCAAATCGAATCCCTGAGCAAATCCAATCGTAAAATTGGACTAGGCGTCATGGGTTTTGCCGACATGTTGATCAAACTGGGCATTCCCTACGACTCCGATGAGGCTATGTCCCAGGGTGAAACCGTCATGGCATTTATCGACCAGGAATCAAAGAAAGCATCGGCAGCGCTGGCTCAAAACCGCGGCAATTTCGAGAATTACAAGGGCAGCATCTTTGATACGCCCGAAACGCCCTTTATGCGCAACGCCGCCACAACAACCATCGCACCCACAGGCACCATCAGTCTGATAGCCGGTGTTTCCAGTGGCATTGAGCCGGTTTTTTCAATTGTACAGACACGCCGTGTTCTGGATGGCGACTCGCTGCATGAGGTCCATCCGTTATTTTTAAAAGCGGCCAAAGCTGAAAATTTCTTTCACAAAACCCTCATTCAAAAAATTGCCGATACCGGCAGTCTGTCTGAGATTGACGAAATTCCCAAGCATATCAGAACGCTTTATAAAACCTCACATGATATTTCGCCTGAATGGCATGTCAAAATTCAGGCTGCTTTTCAAAAACATACCGACAACGCGGTTTCCAAAACCGTCAACCTGACAACCGAGGCCACCGAAGAGGATGTTGCCGCAATCTATTTATCGGCTTATAAAAGAGGATGCAAAGGCGTGACGATTTACCGCTACGGCAGCCGGGACAGACAGGTGTTGAACGTGGGTGCCGAGGTCCAGGAAAAGCCGACCATTGCACCCCGTCCCCGGCCTCAGCGGACTCACGGCATGACCGAGCGCATCCAAACCGGATGCGGCAAGTTGTATGTCACGATTAATGCAGATACCCAGGGGATGTGCGAGGTATTCGCCCAGATGGGCAAAACCGGCGGTTGTGCCTCCTCTCAAATTGAAGCGGCCGGACGCCTGGCCTCCCTGGCCCTGCGGTCTGGCGTCAATGTGGATGCCATTATCAAACAACTCACCGGTATTCGTTGCCCGTCACCAGCCTGGCAAAACGGTAAAATGGTTCTGTCTTGCCCGGATGCCATGGCTCAGGTACTCAAAAACCTCACCAGTGCAGATATTGCCGAAAGCCAAGTCATGATGGGGGGCTGTCCGGAATGCGGCGGGGTGCTGTCCCACGAGGAAGGATGCCTGAATTGCCATTTGTGCGGGTACTCCAAATGCTCCTAATCCGTGTAATTCAGCCTTCACGGTAGCACACTACAGTGTCAGGCTGAAACGCCTTGCACCCAAACCGATCAGCATTGTGATTCACCCGGATCTCCCGCAGTCAAGCTGGTGCTGATTGCTTACTGCTGATCAGCTTCAAAATAATATTTTGATGAGTACAAATCCCCCCACCAACAGAATCGTAAATGCCACCGCCAATATATTGAAATATCTGTCGATGAAGGTCTGAATTTGAGGCCCAAATTTATAAATAAGCCCCCCCACCAAAAAGAAACGCAGCGATCGTGACACGGCTGAAGCTAACAAGAAGATCAAAAAGTTTATTTTAAAAGCACCCGCCGTAATGGTAAACACTTTGTAGGGAATCGGGGTAAAACCGGCGATACCCACTGCCCAAGCATCATACTGATGGTAGAGAAATCTGATATATTCTACCTTTGCAGTAAGGCCATAGAAGGCCACAATTTTCTCACCCAGCATGGCCATGAACTGCCAACCGATCAGGTATCCCAGGATCCCCCCCAGGACCGATCCCCCCGAGCAGATCAGGGCGAATTTTAGAGATTTTTCCGGCTTGCCCACCGCCAGGGCGATCAAAAGCACATCCGGCGGTATGGGAAAAAAAGAAGATTCACTAAAAGCAAGGATAAAAAGCGCCCAACTGCCATAGGGCGTCTCTGCCCAACTTAGAACCCAGTCGTACAATTTTTTAAACACGGTATTGATCCCACCTCATGGCTTCTAATGGCTACGTCTGCCAACCATACTCTCCCACCAGTTTGACAAAGCGGCAGCCGCCCAAATTGGTTTCTTTGATGCCCCGTTCGTCCTTGGTTATCTTGATCAGATCTTGGGAATACCGATCTCCCACGGGAACAACCAGGCGGCCCCCGATAGCCAGTTGATCGATCAAAGTTTGGGGAACCCGGGGTGCACCGGCTGTCACAATAATGGCATCGAAGGGGCTCTCATCCTGCCAGCCAGTGGTGCCATCTGAATAGCGGGTGACGATGTTATAATATCGAAGGGTGTCAAAAAGCCGGCGTGTTTTAAGAAACAGCGAGTGGATTCTTTCGATAGTATAAACCCGAAAAACTATTTCAGCCAGAACCGCCGCCTGATAGCCGGAACCGGTACCGATTTCGAGTACGCGGTCATCGGTTTTCAACTGCAGCGCCTGGGTCATTTCAGCAACAATATAAGGCTGCGATATGGTTTGATGGTCGCCAATGGGCAAGGGGAAATCGCCGTAAGCTTGCTCCATAAGGGCTTCACTGACAAATAGGTGCCGCGGCACTTTACGCATGGCCAGAAGTACATTTAGGTCGTGGATCCCACGGGCTTCGATCTGTTTGTCCACCATGTCTGCCCGTTGGCGATCAAATTTCCGGGACTCATTTTTCATGGGCTGTTGTCTACCAAAACGAAAATTAGGAGTCAATACAAGGGGATTCCAGCAACATACGAATCCAAATTCAGATGTGAGATTCAAACGCTAAATAGTAAATTTTCTTTGTAAAAACCTCTTGAATTTTATCCAATATTTATCCACAATGCAGCATCTTCGTTGTCATCCATATCCGATCGAGAGGATGTATGAATAGCACAAAACATATTGCTGTGGCGATCATTTTTTCCATTGTCATCGTAATCGCCGGTACTTTCGGCTACATGTTGATCGAAGGTTGGGATCTGCTGGATTCACTGTACATGACGGTCATTACCTATTCAACGGTCGGATACAGCGAAGTGAACGAAATCAGCAAGCTGGGTCGGCTGTACACCGTAGTCTTAATTTTTCTGGGTGTTGGTTTCTTTTTATATGTGGCCGGTGCTATTATACAGTTTATGGTCGAGGGTCAGATTCGGACCGTTTTTGGGAGAAGAAAATTGGACAAAAAAATCAATCGATTAAACAATCACTACATTGTCTGCGGATATGGCCGCATCGGCAGGGTGTTATGTAAGACGGTTAGACGATCCCCCATCGATCTGGTTGTCATTGAGGGCAACGAAAAATTGGTTCCGGCTATGGATCATGATAATATTCTCTATTTGTGTGGTGATGCCACCGAGGAAGACCTACTCCTCAAAGCGGGTATCCAGCGAGCGCGTGGACTCGTGGCCGCACTCGGAACCGATGCCGACAACGTATTTTTGGTTTTAACCGCCAGGCAGGTAGCACCGAAACTCTTCATTACCGCTCGCGCATCCGGAAAAGATGCCAAAAAGAAATTGCGCGCCGCCGGGGCCGATATTGTTGAATCCCCTTACGAGATGGGAGCAGCCCGCATGGCCCAACGTATCATGCGCCCCACCGTGACCACCTTTTTAGACTTGGCCTTCGGCTCCAGTCGAACAGATATCCAAATGGAAGAAATCCCGGTCCATCCGGATTCCTCACTCAACAGTGTAATGCTCAAAGATTCAGGCATTCGTCAAAATTACAACCTGATTATTATCGCCATTAAAAAACCAGACGGAGATATGCAGTTCAATCCATCCTTTGAAACCCAAATCACACCAGGCGACACGATGGTTGCGGTGGGAGAACGCGAAAACCTGCAACAGCTTGAAAAGATTTTAAATCCCAAATAAAATACAACATCGCGCAAGCGATTCTATATCTTATAAATGATACGCTTTTCGGTGATAATAATATCCATATACTTATCATGGGATTCCATGGGAATCTGTTGAACGATCTGGCATTCCAACGCCAGCGCCACTTTGCGTGTAGTAATGGGCAGTTTCCCAATGAATCGATCATAATAGCCCTCACCGGAACCGATGCGACCACCTTTTTCATCCAGCGCTACCCCTGGAATAATGGCAATGTCAATGCGGTCAATGGGGATAATCTTGCATCGCTCCGGGTCAGGTTCCATTGCTTGCCGGGGGCCCATTTTCATATCGGTCGGGAAATTATCGATTTTGTATAGCTGCATGCTGAAGTTTTCTACATCAAAGGCGGGCAGGGCAATGATCTTGTGGACGCTGAAACAGCGTTCGATCATACGCGTTGTATCAACGACGTTTGCGTGCGGCATATAGAGCAAGGCGATGTGCGCCTCGATAAAATTGGCGAATTCAAATAATCGGTTCTCAATCTGATTTTGTTTATCAATCAAATCCTCGCTGGAAATGGATTCAATGGATTTAACGACACGATCACGGATATCACTTTTTGATTCTTGAACTTCTTCCATAAGATTCTCCGGCAACTGTTTTAATCTTTTTCAAAATAACCGTGAATCCATTAGCATAGCAAAAACTCATTTACATGTCAACTTTCAATAATCATTGACTAAATTGGGCCATCGTGATAGACGAACGGTACGAATTTGCGCCTGAATTTGCCATATATGCCCCGACGTTGTCATGTTATTTTTGCAATCTTGGGAGTAAAATCAGCGACCATCAGCAGCATTGGGGTCGCTGATTCGTATCTAGTCATCTGTATAGAACTGAAGCTAAAATCTGTTACGATCCCGAACCATCCGGAATGAGAATACCATGCTTGAAATAAAATATGTGAAAGACAACCTGGATATCATTCAAAAAATGTTAACCCATCGCAATACAACCGCGGAGCTTTCGGATTTCAAGGAGGCCGATGATCGCAGAAGAGAAATCTTATTTGAAATTGAAGAATTGCGACACCGCCGCAATGTAGTTTCCGATCAAATCGCGGAATTAAAAAAACAAGGTGAAAATGCCGATACATTGGTGGCCGACATGCGTGAAGTGGCCGCCACCATCAAAAAACTGGAAACGCCCCTGTCAGAGGTCGAAGCAAAAATCCACGACATTCTGATGCAAATCCCCAATATCCCGCATGAATCCGTCCCCGTGGGAAGTGACGAAAACGACAACCCTACCATTAAAACCGTCGGCGATTTGCCGAAGTTTGCATTTGAGCCCAAGCCCCATTGGGATATTGGTGAGAATTTAAACATTCTCGATTTTGACCGGGCCGCTAAGATATCCGGTGCGCGCTTCCCATTGTATTATGGTGCGGGTGCCCGGTTGGAGCGGGCGCTGATCAACTTTATGCTGGATGTGCATACCCGCGAACATGGCTATCGCGAAGTTCTACCCCCCTTTATGGTCAACACCGCTAGTATGACCAATACCGGACAACTGCCCAAGTTCGAACAGGATCTTTTTAAACTTAAGGATTCACCCTATTATCTGATTCCGACCGCTGAAGTACCGGTGACCAACATCCATCAAGGCGAAATTCTGGATGCCGAGGATCTACCGGTACTTTACACGGCCTTTACGCCCTGCTTTCGTTCCGAGGCCGGTTCCTATGGCAAAGATACGCGCGGCCTGATTCGGCAGCATCAATTCAATAAGGTCGAATTGGTCAAGTTTACGCACCCGGATGAATCTTACACCGAGCTTGAACACCTGCTGCAACATGCGGAAAAGATCCTGCAGCGGCTTGACCTGCCCTATCGAATTGTAACCCTTTGCACCGGAGACCTGGGATTTTCAGCCGCAAAAACATATGATATTGAAGTATGGATGCCCTATCAGAATGTCTATCGGGAAATATCTTCCTGCAGTAATTTTGAAGACTTTCAGGCCAGGCGGGCCAATATTCGATTTCGAACCAAGGGCAAAAAAGGAACGGCTTTGGTCCACACGCTAAATGGATCAGGATTGGCTGTCGGACGAACGGTTGCGGCTATCCTGGAGAATTTCCAACAAGTCGATGGGAGTGTTCAAATACCCGCGGCATTGCAACCCTATATGGCCGATATGAGAACTATCCAAGCATGAAACTGCAAGGCTTCCCTAAGGAAATACAACCCTATTTGATTCCCCAAAACAAGGGTGACATCTGGTATCGGTGTCTGGATTGTGGGCGTGAACACCCCATTCAGGAATTGCTTTACACGTGTCCGCAATGTGGACACGTTCTGTTGCTTTTTGATAAAGCCTTCGAGCGACTGAAGGACATACCCCCAGAGCTGTGGCATCAAATTTTCGACTATCGTCGCATGCTTAATGAACCAGCCCTAAAGGGCATATACCGCTACCATGAGTTTATTGGACCCGTCATGCCACTGGAGTCAATTATCTATCTGGGCGAAGGCCACACCCCGCTGGTGGAAGCGAATCAAGCACTGTCACAACTAGCCGGAATCCGATTTTATTTCAAAAACGATGGCCAAAATCCCAGCGCGTCCTTTAAGGATCGCGGCATGGCCAGCGCCCTCAGCTATATTCACTATTTGGTGCAGCAAGGATTGGTTTCAGATGTTCTGGCTATCTGCGCCTCCACCGGCGATACCTCAGCTGCCGCGGCATTATATGCCGCTTATCTTCAACCCCATATCAAATCGGCTGTGTTGTTGCCCCACAAGAAAGTGACACCTCAGCAACTGTCGCAGCCCCTTGGCAGCGGGGCCAAGGTCTTTGAAATACCGGGTGTATTTGACGACTGCATGAAAGTTGTTGAAGCGCTAGCCGATCAATACAATGTGGCTCTGTTAAACTCGAAAAATGCCTGG
>Ga0180435_10004867_pt1 | contig 13141 bp, 12 predicted proteins | sample SS_ome_3_FD_132467 | JGI IMG/M metagenome (GOLD analysis project Ga0180435, IMG submission 132467) | Hypersaline lake sediment archaeal communities from the Salton Sea, California, USA - SS_3_S_1 metaG | ecosystem: Environmental > Aquatic > Non-marine Saline and Alkaline > Hypersaline >... | reverse complement strand
GTGATTGTCGCCTGCGTGTGCCACCTCCTTTGCGCATGTACGGTAGTTTGATTCTGTTTAAGTCCTGGTTGCCGGTCTGGGCAGGACGCATAGAGCCCCCTTTGCAGCTTGCTCATTGTGGAAGGTTTCAGGTGTTTCTGTGCTTGAGCAATCAGGTTGATGTGTTGTAACAGGCTTTCCTGTCCTTTCAGGAGTTCGAATTCGAATTCAACATAGTCATCAGGCAGCAGATGGCTGCTGACGGTATCTATCGCCCATTCAATATGGGTGCGCTTGTTGCTGGGATGTCTGATCTTAAAGCGGCTGCGCTTCGTCTGCTGTTGATAAACAGGGATCAGGCTGGCCGGTGGTGTTTTTAACGAATGCAGCAGCGTGCTTGTATCGCTGTCTGGGGAAAAGAAGATTTCTGACGGATTTCTTGGGTCTTGTTTGTCGTAAGCGTGTTCGATTTCTGTACGGGTAAACGCTGCATCTGTTTGAGTGGCAGACTTCATTGTCACCGTTTGGCTGTCTGCAGTGTTTCTTATTCGCAAAAACCATCCTGCGTTCTCCAGGTCATGCGTTGAGGTGTCATAGTAGGTGTCTTCAAAGCACAACGGTTGCATGCCGTTTACTGTAAACCCGAATTGTCTAAATTGACGTGCCAGCTTCTGCTGTACCTGCCTGCTGTTTCTGCCCTGATGAACAAGGTATTTCATTTCAATTTCGGTTCTGGTCAATTCAGATTCCTCATAATGAGGATAATGGTGGCTGTTCTTACAAAAATCCAATCGGGGAAGTGCGTACTTTCCTGTGTCTGATAGTGAAAGTACGGATAGCCAAAGGTTGTTTGTGACTCGATTATTGAGTTTTAACAATCCGGTGATCGAGCATGAATGACACTAAGCAAGCGTTAAAAGAATACGTACAGAAGCTTAAAACAGAGCGCGATGAGTTGCGCTTGAAACTCAAGCTTTCGAACATGGAGTTTCGTGACCATTGGGATGCTGCAGAAATCAAATGGAATCGTCTTGAACAGAAAATGGAGGATCTGTCGCACGAATCCATGGAATCTTCGCGAGCCGTAGCACACGAGCTTGCGGAAATGTATCGGAATATGCGCGATGTCATTAAGCGATAACTGAAGCGGCTGATTTTGACATCGGCGAGAGAGAAGATAACGTTCAGATTGGCAGAACGATGGTGCGTTGAATCAGATGGCGCAGTTCGTTCAGTTCGCGAGCCACAGGTTTCAGCGCTTCCGCGTGGATTGGGAAGTCTTCACCGCACTTGCAGATGAAACCGATGCCACTGTCTACGTCCGCGATCGGCAGATCCTGCTGATCGTTGCAGGTTGGGCACTGTATGGTCAGAGAGATGCAACCCTGCGGATTACACTGAAAGTGGATTTTTACAGGGGTTTCCATAAGTGCCTCAAAATTGCAGATACTGTGCTCAGCTTGAATCAGGGTGCACTGTAAAGTGAATCCGTAACTTCCCTTATCAATACGCCTGCGTCTTCACTGATGAATTGCTCATTTACCTGATGCCACTTTGCGTGCTAGAAAGCGCTACCAATTGATCAATGAAGTCATGAACGAATTAACAGATGAAGTCCTGGTTGCGCTGCGGCGAATTATTCGCGCAACAGACCTGCATTCTCGCCGATTAGGCAGAGATACCGGTCTCACTACACCTCAGCTGGTGGTGATGAATGCCATCGAAAAACATGGCGACCAGACCCTTGCAGAAATAGGGCGTCAAGTCAGTCTGTCGCAGGCAACGGTTACCAATATCCTGAATCGTCTTGAGGCTAACGGTCTGGTCACCCGCAAGCGTAGCCAGCAGGACAAGCGTCGGGTCGACGTTTTTCTTACAGCCAAAGGTGTAAGCCTGCGTGAATCAGCACCGCAGCCTCTGCAGGAAGAGTTTGTTGAGCGATTCAGCGAGTTAGCCGGTTGGGAACAACACCAGATTGTTGCTGCGTTAATGCGTGTCGCAACCATGATGGATGCACAGACTTTAGATGCTGCACCAATGCTGGCTACCGGGGAGCACGTGTTGTGAGTTTTGAGGATGCGCGGATCATGGCGAGATCATCGTTTTGCCAAAGTGGTCGATGATGATGAATTCATCCCGCTACCGGAAGACTGACGGACGGGTAGCTAACACATCAGCTTTGGCTGGCCACAATAAAGCTCTGCATACAGTCTTGTGCTTCAGATTGGGATGCAAACGGCCCTTGTAGTCCTTCACGTGCCCGGAAATACCAGCCATCAGCCTTCTGTGTAATGCGCTTACTGGTGCTGTCCTCGTTAAGACCATCCAGCTCTATATGTGCGTTACTGCTGAGTCGCACTGCAACTTCTGCTACAGGCATGTCGAAAACACGATGTTTCCCGTTTGCGCGACAGCTGACCCGGGCGGTCTGGGTCTCCGTGTTCACTTCAACAACAAGATACAGGCGTCCTTCAAGAGCGAACAGGCGTCCTTCCATGCGGCTGGCGAGTGGTGTGTCATTAAGCTGCATGCTTTAACCCTCCTTAAGTTTCCCTACTTTGGCTGTTGCCTAGATTAAGAAGCTGTTCACTTCGGTTCTGCGAACGGGTTCACAAAACTGATAGACACGCTTGCAATGCAAAGATCAGTTAAGCCGAGGTGTCTGTGAATCTTTGTCGACTTTTTTCGATGCGTGGTTGTGCATAGTCTTCACGCCGCTAGAAAAGAAAAGGAATAAGCCGGATGTCTATTGCGTTAAAAAAACAGTTGCCAAACCAGGCCAGCTCAATGGCAAGGACAAAGTTAAGTGAGATGAGCCCGCACGTGAAGGGGGAAGCACTTCAACAGGTCAGCGTTGCCCCCGGCGATGGCGTCGGTCCGGAAATTACCCAGGCCACTTTGCGCATTCTGCGGGCGGCTAAAGTGCCGCTTCAGTTCAATACGATCGACATGGGGTTGAAAGTCTGGGAGCAGGGTCTGACTTCGGGGTTAACTGAAGCCAGTTGGCAGTCAATCCGTGACAGTGGTGTATTGCTCAAAGGTCCGATGACCACGCCCCAGGGATCTGGCATGAAGTCACTGAATGTCACGCTGCGGAAAAGCCTGGGTCTGTTTGCCAATGTGCGTCCGGTTCGGTCTTATACCCCTTACGTTACCTCGCACCATCCCGATGTTGATCTGGTCATCATCCGAGAAAATGAAGAAGACCTTTATGCGGGAATAGAGCATCGTCAGACTCAGGATGTAGTGCAATGTTTGAAGCTTGTCTCGCGACCTGGCTGTGAACGCATCGTGCGTTATGCCTTTGAGTTTGTCATGACACGCAAACGCAAGCGTCTGACGTGTATGACCAAAGACAATATCATGAAGTTAACTGATGGGTTATTCCATGAGGTGTTTGATGAGGTTGCCAGGGAATATCCGGAGGTCCAGGCGGATCACATGATCGTTGATATTGGCATGGCGCGGGTCGCCAGCGATCCGGCGTCATTTGATGTGATTGTCACGCCAAACCTCTACGGCGATATCCTCTCCGATATTGCTGCGGAAGTTGCGGGTTCTGTTGGCATGGCGCCGTCCGCCAATATTGGCGAGTCGATCAGTGTTTTTGAAGCCATTCACGGTTCTGCGCCTGATATTGCTGGTCAGAATATCGCGAACCCGTCTGGTCTGCTTGTTTCCGCCGTGAAAATGCTGGCGCACCTTGGGCTCGGTGACTATGCGGAACGTATTCATAACGCCTGGCTGTGCACCATCAAGATGGGATTCATACAAAAGATATTTACCAGGATGGTAACGGTTACCAGTGTGTGGGTACCGATGAGTTTGCGGCTGCGGTGATTGAGCGCCTGGGCAGGACATCGAAAACTCTGGGGCAGGCACACTATCCGCGTAAGCGTCTTGAGGTAACACCAGCAAAACCGGTCCATGAACCCGAACAGGAGTTGGTTGGCATAGACGTGTTTGTGCAGGCGCGCCTCTCGCCACAGGCGTTGGCCAGTCAGATCAAGGCGCTGGATACCCTGCCGCTGGAGCTGATGATGATTACAAACCGTGGTGTGCAGGTGTGGCCCCAGGGTGCGCCTGAAACCTACTGCACAGATCACTGGCGCTGTCGTTTTAAGGCTGAAGCTGATTCGGTCGGAGGATTAGACAACCGTCAGTTGCTGGCCTTGCTCGATCGCCTGGACCTGGCGGGTATCGACTTCGTGAAAACCGAGCACTTGTACAACTTTGATGGGCAACCAGGCTTTTCGATGGGGCAGGGGCAATAACCTGATCCGCGTGTGCTCACAAAAAAGGGCACAGAAATGTGCCCTTTTTAGTGCGAAGCTACAAAGCCTCAGCGTGTGATTACCACTCAAAACCTGCGCGCAGGTATGCAAAACGTCCGGCAAAGCCGAACGGTGAGCGTGTGGAGTAGGGAAAAATCCCATTGAAACTCTGGCCAGCAGGAGTCTCAGTTGGATATTGATCAAATACGTTATCAACACCGATGCCAATATTAATGTTGTCGGTAGCTGCCAGGTTCATAGACAGGTCTACAATCCATTCCGCATCAAGTGTGAAATCGTTTGCCGGGTTGTTAGACGGGTCTACAACTTCGCCATATCGCGTCGCGCGAACATTGACGTCTGCCGCCTTGTAGCGCCAGTCCATGGTCAGAATAATTTTGTCCTGCGGGGCACTCTCTTCAAAGGTTAATCGATTATCCCGGGAGAACAGAGTCAATGAAGGAATGACTGTGTTAACAGGTACTTTCTCAACTTCGACATCGGAGAAGTTCATCCCAGCACTGAATTCAAACGAACCCAAGTCGTTGGTATCAAGGTCGTAGCGCGCGACAATATCGACGCCGGTGGTCTTGGTTTCAATACCATTCTGGAAGAAACGCACGCGACTCACACCGGTAACTCCCGCTGCAGCGAGTACGTCTTCAACCTCAGTGCCACCCAGGTTTTCCGTCAGGAAAATCTGATCTTCGATTTCTATCTGATAGAAATCAACCGTGAGGTAAAAGTTTGTTGCAGTTCTCCAGACAAAGCCAGCTGAAATGCTCTCTGAAGTTTCTGCGTCCAGCGACTGGCCGCCTAGAGCAACTGCCGCTGCAGATTCTGCAGGGAAAGTACCAATTTCGAACGGCACGCCGTCGATAAAGTTGGTTGAGCTGGCGGTGAAAAACTGCTGCTGCAGAGACGGGGCTCTGAAGCCCGTTGAATAGCCCCCGCGAATCGCAAAGCTTTCGTTGATATCATAGCGTGCAACAAGTTTGCCTGTGGTCTCATCTCCGAAGTCTGAGTAGTCTTCGTAGCGAATTGCAGCACCGAGAAGAAGCTGGTCGTTAGGCGTCCACTCCACGTCAACGTACAGAGATACTGAATCACGATCTTCATCCACTTCAGATTGTGGGGTGAAGCCTGCAAATACCTGGCTGCCGCCGGCAAACGCAACGCCGTCATTTTCGGGGTCTTGTGCTGCGGTGAAGTTCACACCCAGCAGACCACGATAGCCGCCCTGGATGTAAGAGTTGGGTTCACCTGCAGAAATTTCGAAGTTCTCTTCGCGAAACTCTGTGCCGAAAGACAGGGTAATCCGTCCGGGAAGCAGGTTATCAAAATCTCTGGTGACATCAGCATTTACAACAATCTGCTGGTATTCAAGAGCACCGGCATCAAACCTGGTTTGCGTTACCGCCGGCCCTAACGATGCGTTCAGGCTGTTTTCAACTGAGTAATCCAGTTCATTATTGCCAAACGTAACGCTGCCATCGTAGTCCCATTCACCGAAGTTGCCGCGTATGCCGCCGGCCATGCTGATGTCTGTTACTTCTCCGATAATGGTGGGCAGAAATCCATTGGGATAGATTTCGGTCAGGTTTCTTGGTGAACTGCGAAAGTCTACAGTTGCATCACCTGCACGGCGGTAAAAACCGGGGGAATCAGCTTCACGGTCCTGGTACCCAGCAAACGCGTAAAGCTCCGCAGTTTCGCCGATGGGTAAGCCTGCGTTAGCAAAAAAGCTGAAATCTTCCGCATTACCGTTGCCGTAGCGATGGTTAAGACGGTTGAAGGTGTTGTTGCGAGGGTCCTGAATGCCTGAGCTTAAAGGTGTTTCTGGATACTGGTTGCGTGGATCGAGACCTGCACGGTTGCTTGGCTCCCGATCTTTGTACTCCGCAGCAAGCGTCAGAAAACCTTCTTCACCCAGTGGCAGACCTTTCCAGCCAGATACCTTCAGCGTTTCACCATCGCTGGCATTACGATCTGCAGCGTTGATTTCGGTAGCGTACTGACCGAAGAAACCGTCGATACCACCACCTTCACGGTCTTCTTTCAGGCGCACGTTGATGACCCCAGCGATGGCGTCGGAACCATATTGGGCGGAGGCACCATCACGCAATACCTCAACCGCGCGGATGGCGCTGACCGGAATGGCATTCATGTCAACGGCAGCAGAGCCACGGCCGACAGAGCCGTTGATGTTCACCAGCGATGAGCTGTGGCGGCGCTTGCCGTTGAGTAAAACCAGGGTCTGGTCAGGTTGCAGGCCGCGCAAAGTTGCCGGGCGCACAATGTCGGTACCGTCGTTGATAGACGTCTGGTTGAAGTTGAACGAAGGAACGGCTGCGGCGAGCGCCTGATTCAGTTCCAGGCGACCGGTGCTGGTCAGTTGTTCGGCGTTGAAAACGTCGATAGGCACAGCCGTTTCCAGGTTGGTACGGCCTTCACGGGAGCGTGAGCCAATCACGACAACTTCTTCGATGGGGCGTAATCCAGCATCTTGCGCGATGCCTGGCATTGCCCAGGTTGTGGCCGTCATGGCCAGGATCATACTTAGCGACTTGCGCATAGTTTTGTCTCTCTTTCTATTTTAGGTAAGCGCAACTGTCCGGCCCCCAACAAGCCGAAACTCTCCAGATGTTGCACGTTGGCGATCGCGCGCACGGTAACATTTGTGAAACATATCGACAAATTCTGTAATAGGTCGTTTTTGCACCTTTTCTTCTCTGGAAAATATAGAGCGAGGTTTGATCGGTGTTACACTTTGGGGTTTGCTGTTTGACATTTAGGAAAGAGGCATAAGCACCATGACAGAGACCGAACTGACGCAATTTCGCGAATCAACGCGGGCTTGGCTTGCGGATAATTTCCCCGCATCCCTGGCGAATAAAATGCTTGGCTACGAGCGTATTTCCGATCCGGAAATGGCGCAGCAGTTAGAAGCGTGGCGACAGAAGCTGGCAGAACAAGGGTGGGGCGCACCGACCTGGCCAAAGGAATATGGTGGTGCAGCATTGAGCCAGCCCGAAGCCCGTGTGATCAGCCAGGAAATGGCGAAAATTGGGGCGATGAACCCAATTCCCTTGCTCGCCGGTATGGGTGTCACCATGGTTGGCCCAACGGTTCTGGAATACGGTACTGAGGAACAGAAGCAGAAGCATCTGCCGGGTATTGCCAGTGGTGAAGTACGCTGGTGCCTTGGTCTGTCTGAACCCAATGCAGGATCAGATCTGGCTTCGTTGTCCACGAAAGCCGTTGATGAAGGGGACTACTTCGTTCTCAATGGCCAGAAAATCTGGACGTCAGGCGCAGACATTTCTCAGTGGTGTGGTGCACTGGTACGTACTGATTCAAATGCGAAAAAGCGTGACGGTATCAGTTTTGTGATGCTGCCAATGGACCAGGAAGGGGTGCAAACCAAGCCGATTCGCCTGATTGCAGGTGCCTCGCCCTTCTGCGAAACGTTTTTTAGTGATGCGCGTGCGGAAAAAGCCGACCTGCTGGGTGATCTGAACGATGGCTGGAGTGTGGTTAAACGTTTGCTGCAACATGAGCGCCAGAGCCAGACCAGCGCCCGCGGCGCACCAGCCAACAAAGCAGATGCTTTGCAGGAAGTGGCGAAAAAATATGTCGGTACGGATAGTGATGGCCGCCTGGCAGATGCTGATCTGCGCTCGCGTATTGCCAACCATCTTATGGATGCCCAGGCGCACGGTTTAACGGTTGCACGCATCACAGCAGAAGCGCGTGGTAATCCCAAGGTAAGTGCGGCAGCGTCTATCCTAAAAAACTCAGCGACCAAGGTGGCGCAGACTAAATCTGAGCTGACCATGGAGTTAATGGGCAACCAGGGTATTGGCTGGGAAGGCGATCATTTCACTTCAAACGAGCTAAACAACGTTCGCGAATGGCTGTCCGGTAAAGCGATATCCATTTACGGCGGATCATACGAAGTGCAGAACAACATCATTTCCAAAAACATTCTCGGTCTACCCGAAACCACACAAAAGGGTTAAGCAGATGGCAGCATTAACAGAAGAGCAAAGTATGCTCAGAGACCAGGCGAAATCCTGGGTTACAGAACAGTCTCCAGTACTTAAGTTCAGGCAGATGCGTGACAGCGGTGTTGAGCTGAAGTACACCCCGACGACGTGGGATGCCATGGTGGAAATGGGTTGGACCGGTATCCTGGTCCCCGAAGAATTTGGCGGTTCAGATTTAGGCTACCTTACATTTGGTGTTGTGCTTGAAGAACTGGGTCGTCAGCTGACAGCTTCACCGTTATTCGCCTCAGCCCTGGTCGGTACCTCAGCCGTTCTGTTGGCTGGCAATGACCAGCAGAAGCAGATGTTGTTACCCAAGGTCGTTGATGGCAGTGAGATTTTAACGCTCGCGGTTGATGAAACGGCGCGACATGCACCGGCGCAAACGGCCCTGCAGGCAACTGCGACAGACGGCGGTTTTACTTTGCAGGGTGAAAAAACCTTTGTTATGGAAGGCATGGCGGCAACAACGTTTATTGTTGCTGCGCGCACGTCCGGCACCGCCGGTGACGAAACGGGCATAACTCTTTTTCTGGTTGCTGCAGATACTGCTGGTTTAGACCGTACTCCCATCCATACCGTTGACAGCCGAGGGCATGCGCATCTGCAATTCAATAATGTGGTTGTTGCTGCAGACAGTGTGCTGGGGCAGGTAGATGCAGGATACGAAGATCTGCTCGCTGTCCTTGATCGGGCCAGCGCGGGTCTTGCTGCTGAAATGTTAGGTACGGCTGCTCAGGCTTTTGATATGACGCTTGAATACCTGAAAACCCGTGAACAGTTCGGACGTGTCATTGGTTCATTCCAGGCGCTGGGCCATCGGGCTGCTGAGTTGTACACGGCGATGGAACTGGCTCGCTCCTGTGCAGAGCATGCGCTTCAAGCGATCGATAGCAATGCGGACAACCTGGCTGAAGTCTGCTCTCTGTCGAAATGCCGAGTAGGTGAGTTTCTGCACTTCATGTCCAACCAGCTGATTCAGATTCACGGCGGCATAGGCATGACAGATGAGTTTGATGCAGGTTTTTATCTGAAACGGGCGCGCGTATTGGAAACCACCTTTGGTAACCAGGCCTATCATCGCGACCGTTACGCCAAAGCGCTGGGCTTTTAGACCAGCGCCATTGCTGGTTACGCCAGCTATCATCAGAGTAAAAGAAGAACAAGAAAAATGACTGACTCAATAAACCCGGAACACAGCGAGAAGATCTATATCAACGCAGACGAATTGCTGCGTGATTCCTTTGCCCTGGCGCTGAAAGTCATAGAGTCCGGTTTTCGTCCGGATTTCATAGTCGCTGTATGGCGAGGTGGAACACCTGTCGGCATAGCCGTTCAGGAATTAATGAAATACGCTGGCAATGACACAGATCATATTGCGATCCGTACTTCTTATTACCAGGGGATTGACAAAACTGACAATCAGGTTCAGGTGCACAATCTTGGGTACCTGTTGGAAAATCTGAATTATGATAATTCCGTTCTAATTGTGGATGATGTTTTCGATCGCGGACGCAGTATTGAGGCGATCATCTCGGAACTCCAGCGTCTGACGCGACGCAACCTGCCAAAAGACATTCGGATTGCAACCGTCTGGTTTAAACCGGAAAAGAATGTCACGGCTCTGACGCCCGATTATTATGTTCATGAAACCAATCGTTGGCTGGTTTTTCCACACGAGCTGGATGGCCTGACAGATGAGGAAGTTCGCACGGGTAAACCTCTGGTTGCCGAACTCGTGTTTGCCGCCACTCAAGCTGCGGGTAAGGCTGCTGACTGATGGCCGGTGAAGTTACCCTGCTGCTGGAACGATACAGGCAGGGCGATACAGGCGCTTTTAATGCACTTGCAGAGCTCATTTATCCGCAGCTGAAGGTGATGGCACAGCGGCGCACCCGTGGTGATGGTGGGCTGGGTGCAACGATGCTGGTGAATGAAACTTTTCTCAAACTGCTCTCCGGTGGTGAGCTAAAGCTCGAAGATAGGCAGCAGTTTTTTGCGCTTGCCGCTTCAATCATGCGACAGATCATTGTTGACGAAGTCCGTTATGTAACAGCGCAGAAGCGCAGTGGTAGTGAACACACGTTTACCGATGCAAAAATTGCTGATCCAGCTCATGAAGAGGCTGAGTTTTTATTGCAGGTAGATCAGCTTCTGGAACAGCTTGAGCGTGACGACGCGCAGTTGGCGCGTGTCTTCGAATGTCGTTATTTTGCAGGTTTCACCACAGCGGAATCCTCTGAAGCATTGGGCATTTCTACGCGCTCTGTAGAACGTTTGTGGGCTTCTGCTCGAGAACGCATTGCTGAACTCATGAAAGACAGCACACGGTAAAGCTGATGGTTAGAACTTTTTCGGCGGACACTGTTATCGGTTTCGCGATAAACGTTCATGCCCGCGCCAGGCATCAGGCGCTCAATGATGGATCTGTGCTGATGGTCCAACGGCTCATGGGCAGCTTTCCGGTTGTTCATATCTACAGGGTCCATTGCCACGTGATTGATATCTGGTCGCGTGTGTCAAACTGGCCAAAACTTCCTTTCCGCGTGCCTCTGAAGTAGTCAAAGGCGAGACGCAAAAGCATGCTTTCATTTACCTGATACTCGAATCGGTTTGAAAGCATGGCGTCTTTGTCTTCTAACGAAGCGTAGTAACGCAATTCATACTTGAGCGTTTCGTAGGCAAATGTTCTACGTATAAAAGTGGTGAGAATCTGTTCCGTCTCGGGCCGGGTCAGCGTGTCCGGAGCGTCTTTGACGTGGTCGTACAGATACTGTACGTTGATGAACGTATCTAACGGCCCATTTATGTCGAATCCAACAGCGGCACGCCACTGGTCCAGTTTTTCATGGGATAGCGTGGTTGGTGTTCGCAGGTTAAACGTTCGGTCATCAATGTAAGAGGCTTCGAGTCTAATTACCGCCTGAGATAGAGACGTTTGAGCTGCAAAGCCATATACCTCGCGACGCGAATTACTTAATACCAGGAATGGTGTGTCACCAGGCTGAACAGGAAGATCAGCTTCGCCCGGTGTTTGTGCATAGGGTTCGAAGTCCAGGCCGGATACTGCCACCAGTTGCAGGTCTAAGCCGCCCAGGTAACGTGAAACCCTCACACCAACAGTACCTTCCTGATCGTCTGGTCCAATCCTAACGGTATCCATGCTGTTGGCTGGATCCTGGTTACCAAACTGAAAGCGCGGCGCGGTAAGCGCAAAGCGCGCATCGCGCGGTGGGATGTAATGCACTGTGGTATCTGGGATCAGTGCAAGTTCTGTGCGCCAACCGGCAATCGTTGTGTCCAGGTAAATGCTCCAGAGACCAATACGTGATGATCCGAAGTCATCGAGGATAAACTCTTCAAAACTCTGTGGATTAAGCACGTCGAGTACCTTGATACCATCAAGGGCGCCCCAGACAATCTGTTGTTTGCCAAGCTTTAGCTGGCTGCTATCCAGTTCAAGCTCCAGGTAGGCGTCACGCAGCTCAAACACCCAGTATCTGTCCGTCGCGTAGGGCCTGGAAGCGCTTGAATAACTGTGAAAATCCGGTTCGCCGGGTAGAAACTGATCCTGGGCGTCACCACGTATGCGGCCGGATAAAGTCCAGTTCCGGTTATGACTCTGCGACCACTCGAGATACGGCTCAAGCACAAACTGGGAAGCAACAGATTCGTTCTGATCTGTACTGTGGTAGCGCTTCAGGGAAGTGATCATGCCTGCATCCCAATGATTTGGCTGCGGTTCCGTTGCGGGGGTGCTGGCAAAAGCCAAAGCTGTAGCAACACAGAAGCAGACGGACAGGGTCAGTGTAAGACACAGCTTGTTAGCATTTCCGTTTACCATGATGCGGGTAGTCCTCGCGTCAGGTTGGCTGGCGCGAATACGTCTACAGCGGCGTCTATGTTGTGGGTGATGTTGATGTAGTCAAACTGAGTTTTGTGCCCGGTGATGTGATGGCTGGCCTCTACATGTGAAGGCGTCCATATACCGTCAATCTGGCGCAACCCACCAATCTTTATGGTTTTCAGTGACTTGTTTTTCGGATTGACGAAGTCGATCTGCTCCGGAAACCATGTTCTGGCATTGATGCGGGCGGTGAATCCACCATAGCCCAGTTGTTTAGCGGTAGATTTATCGACCGGTTTACCCTGGATGGTATAAACCGTGTCCAATCCCACCTGTTCTAAGCTCAACAAGGTAAAATTGTAATCTGTCAGGTTGAATTTAAAATCAGATTGCATGTCTTCGAAAGTGAAGTCCGTGCCGAGAAAATAGTCACCTCGGTCGGATGCTGGTATGCGTCGGGTTTTTCCAGCTGCGGGAATATAAAGCCAGCGTTCGTCACTTTTATCCATATCCTGATGATCACGGCTTAAAAAGGTGAGTTCTCGAACCCGTTTGGGTTCAAGGTAGGTAATTCTTGTCAGCTTTGTGTCTTCTTCGGCGGCGCGAAACACAACGGCCTGACGCTGGCGAACCCGTCCGCGCTTATCAGTCAGTGTCATCTGTATGGTGCGCGTGGTTTGATCTGCCTCGATGCGATTTGCTACTGCAGCTGCAACTTCTTGGGCGGTGAACGCTTCCCCGGCTGGGCTGTAAACCAGGGCGGCGATGGCGACCAGTGAGAGGCTGCCGAAGGTCCTGCTGGCGGGCACAAGACGCACTTGTTGCAGACGTTCGCGCAGCACATAACAGGCCGGAACAATGATCAGGGCGGACAGGAAACTCGCCATTGCAGCTACTGTAACCAAACCTCCGAAGCGTTGCAGAGTTGGTAAATCTGAAATCATCAGCACAGAAAAACCAACACCCAGCGCGGCGGCGTTAAAGAAGCAGGC